>Ga0272446_1000705_pt1 | contig 51175 bp, 44 predicted proteins | sample YNPCB0061_FD_194587 | JGI IMG/M metagenome (GOLD analysis project Ga0272446, IMG submission 194587) | Hot spring microbial mat communities from Yellowstone National Park, WY, United States - YNP-CB-006-1 | ecosystem: Environmental > Aquatic > Thermal springs > Hot (42-90C) > Sediment | place... | reverse complement strand
GACCAGATAAAGTATCGGTAGTGCCTTTGACGCCAACTGATGAGCCAGAAAAATCTCCACCAACGGTTGGTGCCGTGCCGCCGTAACCAGCCGTAACGCTACTAAAATTCGCATCCACATTTCCGGCGGGCGGTTCCGCGGTAGGCGCGGCGGCGTAACCAATCAGTGCCGGAACTATTAATACACCCGCAATTATAGCCAAGAATATCTTTAGGTTGTTTTGATGCATTTTGTATTGGTTAAAATATCATGTTATTATACCAAAATAGCTCGTCAAAGTAAACACTCAGTATTGAGGGGGCTGTCCTAGAAAAAGGTGGGTTAAGATTGAGTTGACACACTTAACCTTAAACTCACCGCTATGAGCATATTAAAACTGGCGCAGATCATCAATACCAGCAGAAATGCGGCAAGAAAATTTAAAGAGGAGGCGTAAAAATGGGAATTTGGGCGCGTTAAATTTTTGAGAGGTTTGGTTTGCAAAATGCCGCGAAAACTGTTCTAAAGCATATTGAAAATCTTGGTGATCCCCGAGATTACGGGAAAATGTAATCTGGTGGAGGTGAGAGGACTCGAACCTCTGACCTCAACAATGTCAATGTTGCGCTCTAACCAACTGAGCTACACCTCCACATTCAGTTTTTTTTATCGGCCGTTTATCTTTTTGTAATTGTGCCAATTGATAATGCTGTGAGCCTTCTTGAATTTTGCCAAGCGCGTCACAAAGCAGGCCTATTGTAGCAGAATATTTTTTTGAGTAAAGAACTTTATGGCTGAATTTAAAGCCAATTTAGACACCACTCCTTCGCGCTTTGATTTAGCTGTGTTTAAAAACATAAGATCTGCCTTGTTGGAGTTTCTGTTCCCCGCTTTTTGTCTGGGATGCGACAAGGATGGGACTTTTTTGTGCGATCAATGTTTGGCGGCCATGCCCTTACAAAGCGAACAGGTTTGCCCTTATTGCTACACTAAAAGCGCTGGCGGCGTTGTCTGCGCTAACTGTCAGACCAAAGCGCTCGCATCATCAGCTCGTGAAAATTTCATGGCCAGTTTACCGCGCGGTCTTGACGCCTTGATTGCCGCGAGCGTTTATACTGACAATTCTTTGATGTCTGCCGCTATTCACGCGCTTAAATATGCTTTTGTCCGCGATTTAGCAGTGCCGCTGGCAAAAATACTTTTCATAAAAATGGCAAACTTTGATTTAAGAGGATTCACGATCTGCCCGGTGCCATTGCATCAAAAACGTTTCAAATGGCGTGGTTTCAATCAGTCGGAATTGCTCGCGGACGCTGTTGCCGCGTTTAGCGGCATGAAAACATTAAATATACTTAAAAGGCTAACCTATTCCGCTCCGCAAATGGAATTGAAGAAAGAAGCAAGAAGCAAAAATGTCTTAAACGCATTTAGTTGTGAGAAGAAACTGGTTCCTTCAAAAGTATTGCTGATAGACGATGTGGCGACCACTCTTGCTACCCTCAATGAATGCGCCAAAACGCTTAAATCAGCTGGAGCGGTTGAAGTAAAAGCCCTTGTGCTGGCACGGGCATATTAGGGTATTATAATTTAGGGTGAGCGGGCATTATACGCTGACACCTCATCAGGATTCCGCATCAACAAAGTCTAGCGGGCGCGATAAAAACATCATTATGGTAATCGGCATTGATGCATCTAGATACAGCCATGCTACGGCAACGGGAGTGGAGTGGTATTCACACCATCTGCTGAACGAGCTTATACCCATGCTTGGCCGAGATCACAACAGCAAGATTCGGCTTTACAGTCCATTTGATTTTAAACCAGCGGCTGATCTTCCTTTTAACGTTAAAAAGAGAATCATCCCAATGAAACGGTTTTGGACAGTCATCAGGTTAAGCTTAGAACTGCTCTTGCATCCGGTTGACCGACTGTTTATCCCCTCCCACACCCTTCCTCTCATCTTACCCAAAAAATCAGTCATCACCATCCACGATGTGGCGTTTGCTTTCATGAAGAACGCCTATGAAGGTTGGCAGTATCGGATTTTGATGAGTAGCACTAGGCGCGCCGTTAAAAAAGCATGGCGCATCATCGTCCCAAGTCATGCCACAAAAAAAGATCTAGTGGAAATTTTTAAATGCGATGAAAAAAAAATCGTGGTTATTCCCCACGGAGCGCCCACACCTCCCAAGTTGCGCCACTGGACGGCGTCTGAAAAAGAAAAGATGCTACAACGATTTGGCCTTAAAGACAGCGACCTGTTTATTTTTTATGTAGGCAGGATAGAAAGCAAAAAAAACCTTTCGCGGTTGATAGAGGGATTCTCGCGCATGCTTTATGAATTCCCGGATTGGAAACTTGTTTTGGCCGGCAAACGCGGCATCGGCTATGAAAATATTGAGCAAACGATTGAGCAGAAAGGCCTACAAGACAGCGTGATCATGCCCGGATATGTGACTGAGCGAGAAAAAATGTTTTTGATGGATAAATGCAGGATTTTTGCCTTTCCGTCACTATATGAAGGATTCGGATTGCCGGTACTGGAAGCTTTCGCGCAAAGGCGCCCGGTGCTGACTTCAAAAGTTGCAGCTTTGCCGGAAGTAGCTGGTAACGGCGCGTATCTTGTTAACCCGGAAAAGGTTGAGGAAATTGGCGTGGGGCTCAAAAGGCTGGCTTCGGACGGGATGTTAGTCAGCCAGTTGATCACGCGCGGAGAAGCAAGATTGAAAGAATTTAGCTGGGAAAAAGCGGCGCGCGCTACTTTTGAAGTCTTGTTTGAAGGAGTGATTTAAGAGGTTATTGCCTTGCTTGTCCAACAAAACTCGGAAAAATTTTAAGGCAAAAAGTTTATTTAGGCAAAAATCAAAAAATCACGATGAGAGCCTGTAAATGAAACCGTTCGTGGCCGCGGGAGCTTTTACTTTCATACCAATGTGAGCCCCACTGGAAGCTTTTTTCACAGGTTTGCGGTCAATCTGCATCTCTCGCACTTCTTGCACGAAAATCTCGTTATTGCCCTGCACCAGTATTTTTTGACCGATCTTGATTGGAGAGACAAGTTTGATGATCGCAACGCCGATTTTGTCCAAATAACCGGTTACTTCTCCAATTTTGGCGAAAGATCCGCTGAGCTCAACAATGGGCAAGCCCGCTACACTGCTGATGGCTTGGCGTCGCTCTTGCCCGCTTCGCGTTATAACCGTTTTGCTTGACCCCTGTGGCTTGACCGGAGCCAGCGCCTTGGTGGAATCATACTTTAAGCCAGCTTCCTTCCTGTCTAACGCAGTTAAGATCAGTTTTTGTCTTGACTGCGAAATAATCATTTTCTTTCGCAAATAGGCAGGTATCTTTAATGTTTCGGCATCAAGTTTGCTGTTCATGCCAGCATTATACTTTGTTATAATCAAGTCGTCGAGCGTAATAATGATTTAAGACTTAACAATTTTGATGGATAACCGTCACATCGCGGATGTTTTTCAGGAGATGGGTGATATCTTGGAGATTCAGGGAGCCAACCACTTTCGAGTTTTGGCTTACCAGAAAGCCGCTCGCGCTATCAACGGCTTGGCGCAAGAATTGAAGGACATTTATGCGGAAGATCCTAAAAAGCTGGAAGCAATCCCGGGAATAGGCAAAGATTTGGCCGCAAAGATCATTGAACTGTTGCGCACTGGAAAATGCCAAGCGCATGAACAAATGCTGAAAACTTTTGATCGTGGACTGCTGGAATTATTGCGGGTACGCGGCATCGGGCCTAAAAAGGTGATGCTTTTTTATTCTGAATTGGGAATTGATTCAATCACCAAATTGAAAGAAGCCGCTTTAAGCGGCCAACTTAAAAATCTGCCAAAAATGGGAGCAAAAAGCGAAGCAGAGATAATAAAAGCGCTGTCGGAATACGATCGCCATCAGGAAAGAATGCTTTTATCTGATGCCCTTGATCTTGCTAATAGCCTGATTACTTATCTCAAAAAATGTCCCGGCGTAAAGAATGTCCATTATGCTGGCAGTTTACGCAGAATGAAAGATACTATCGGCGATATAGATCTTTTGGTATCTGTCAAAAATCCAAAAAAAGACGCGCCAAGGATCATGGAACACTTTATACGCTATCCACAAGCTAAAAGCGCGATCGCGCATGGAGAGACAAAGAGCGCCATTCTGTTGCAAAATGGCGTGCAGTCCGATCTGCGGGTATTGAGTGAGCGGATTTATGGAGCGGCTCTGCATTATTTTACCGGATCCAAAGCTCATAATGTTAGGATCCGCGAAATGGCGAAGAAAAAAGGCCTTAAAATTAGCGAATACGGAGTATTCAAGACGGGACTTTTACGAGAAAAGCTGATCGCGGGAGAGACAGAACAGGAGGTCTTTAAAAGCGTTGGATTGCCTTATCTTGAACCGGAAATGAGAGAAGATCGCGGCGAGATTGAGGCGGCCTTAAACAATAAACTGCCTAAGCTAATTTTGTTTGAAAACCTAAAAGGAGACTTGCACGTGCACAGCCGCTGGAGCGACGGCGCGGGAGAGATTGAGGAAATCGCGCGCTCGTACCGTGAGGCTGGCTTTGAATACATCGCCCTGACGGATCATTCACAATCAGCAACGATCGCTCACGGATTGACGCCGGAAAGATTTAGGATGCAATGGGATGAGATTGATGAGATCAACTCCGATTTAGCAATGGAAGCCAAGCATGGCGCGCCCCCTTTCAGGATCCTTAAAGGCGTGGAGTGCGACATATTGCCAAATGGCAAAATGGATTTGCCTGACGCGATTTTAAAAAAAATGGAGGTTGTGGTGGCGTCGGTGCATTCTCGCTTTAACATGAGCAATAAGGAAATGACTGAACGCGTCATGAATGCTTTTGACAATCCTTACGTGGCTATCTTTGGTCATCCAAGCGGCCGCATCATCAACCAGCGCGAGCCGTATCAGCTAGACATGGAAAAAATAATTGACGCGGCGGTGCGACGCGGGATCGCGCTAGAGATTAACGGGCAACCATCCCGTTTGGATTTGCAAGATGTCTATTGCAAAATGGCAAAAGAGCGCGGCGCCGTTTTTACCGTGGACAGCGATTCTCACAGCGTCACGCAGAAGGACTTTTTGCGTTTTGGAATAGCGGTGGCGCGCCGCGGCTGGCTGGAGAAAAAAAACGTCTTAAACACTCTGCCGCTGATGGACCTGCTAACATACCTAGCGCGCCGAAGATAAACCCACTAGTATGACAGGGTGAAACAACAGCTTTATGCGTTAAAACATACCTAGCGCGCCGAAGATAAACCCACTAGAGGCTTTTGGCCTATCAGAAACCTGAAACTGTATCGGGACATGGCACGCCTATACTTGGTATTTGCCTTGTTCGCCTATCTGCAACCGGATACTGGGCGGGGTAAATGTTGGATTAGGCATCAATAACACCGCTAGCCAGTCAGACATTATCAATGTTACAGCTTGAGCGGGGTAAATGTTGGATTAAGCACTATAACTTTGCGCATTATTAAAGTAAGTTCGTCAGCGGCTTTGGTGCTTCAGTGGTGAAAACCACTAGGGTTTAAACGCATTATCAAAAATGAGGAGCTATGCTTTAGAGGACAACGCTCGCTTGATTTTTTTGTCGCGCTATTAAGTGATTAAGCGGATTCATCAACCATCGCGCGCACCTTCTTAATGTCCTCAAGCCTTTCAGTCCCGCTTTGTTCTGGAGTTTCAAGTATAAGCGGAATGCTTTTTAGCTTGGCGTATTTAGCGATTTCAGTTAAACCTGCTAAACCTATCAGGCCGGACCCGATGTTATCATGGCGGTCAACCCTGCTACCGCGATTTTTTTTTGAGTCGTTAAAATGAAAACAGGCGAGCGTTTCAAGACCAACTGTTTGATCATAAAGCCTGAGCGTTTCAAGCGCGCCTTTTTTTGTGCCTAGGTCGTAACCTGCTCCCCACGCGTGCGCCGTATCCAAACAAACACGAAGACGAGGGGAAAATCCGCGCAACCCTTTCCAAATCAGGCTCAACTCTTCAAACAGGTAGCCGATTTCACTGCCCTGCCCGGCGGTGTTCTCAAGTATGTATTCAAGCGGGCGACCAGACGCCGATGTTAATTTGGCCGTCGCGTTGATAATGCGCTTAGCGTTCTCTATGACTGTATGGATCGCGGCATCCCTGTCGCTTGCCAGCGCTTTACCAATATGCACTATAACCCCGTCCCCTCCCAGAACCGCCAGCCTTTCAAAATCCTGCAAAATGTTATTTTCCATCCAAGGCACACTTTCAAGCGGTTTAGCCAAGTTTAAAAGATACGAGCTATGGGCGATTACTGCCCTAATTCCATACCTATCTCTCAATTCCCTAAATCTTGCCGCGTCTTCCGCGTTGATAGCTTTTACCTGCCCTCCTTGGGGAGACTTGGTAAAGATCTGCATGACATTACAGCGGTAATCGCCGCCAATTTTATTCGCGGCGGCCGAGAAGCCCGCTCCTATTGAAATATGCGCACCAAGTAATAACATCGCTTTTTAGTATACCATTTAGAGAGACTTTTTAATTAGTTTGTTTTTCCGTTTATTGCCTTGACTAAATAGTGATCAGCGTATATTGTCAGCAACCTTTAATTATTTAACCTTAATGCTTAATATATCCATGAATCATGATTTTATGATCGGCGAGGACGGATCATCGTTCATGCCCATTGACATCGTCAGTGATTTGGACATAGCTAGAGTCCTTAAAGAAGCCCAAATGCCCCCATCAGCGGTGGATGAAGTGATCGCAAATAGGGGTAAGTTCCGCGCTTTACTGTCTGAAATCTATTCAGCGGGTCTAAAAGAAGACTTTGGCACGGTGAAAATTCTCTCAAATACCCTTGAAGTCGCGCTCGGCTGGCGCGATCCTCGCAGGAAAGACAATGACCCGCTTGATGAAGATCGGGTCTCGTTCTCGGACCGACCGTGGTATAACGGTTAACAAAAGGCGCGGCAAAATCTAGCAAGCGCAAATCTATTCGCTTCGTTTACAGGAAAGCGCGATTAAGCTAAACTGATGACGCTTTTATAAGTGAGCATGAAAAAAAAAGTCGCGCTCGTGCATGATTTGCTGGTGAAGATGGGAGGAGCCGAACGGGTGCTGGAGGTTCTAGCCGAACTATATCCTGACGCCCCGATTTTTACCCTTCTTTTTGATCGGGATGTCTGTGGTAAAGTTTTTCCTGAAGAAAGGATAATAACTTCATTTTTACAGAAGGCGCCTCTTTTTCTCCGCAAACGTCACCGCTATCTTTTACCGCTGATGCCGCGCGCAATTGAGGCTTTTGATCTTAGTGACTATGACCTTGTAATAAGTTCCAGCAATTCTTTCGCGCACGGAATCTTAACTGCTTCGCAAGCACAACACATTTGCTATTGCCATTCTCCGATGCGTTACGCTTGGGATTACACCCATGAATACTTAGGCGAACAGAAAGCAGGGGCTCTGAAAAGGTTGGTGATTGAAAGGATCATCCGCAATGTGCGGATGTGGGACCAGTTAGCGGCTGACCGTGTTGACCGATATATTGCCAATTCAAGGCACGTACGAAATCGGATTCGCAAATATTATCGCAAGGAAGCCACAATACTTTATCCGCCCGTGGATACCCAGTATTTCAAGCCACAAAAAGAGCACCAGAATTATTTTTTGATCGTGGCCGCCCTAACGCCATTTAAAAAGCTAGACATGGCAATCCAGCTTTTTAATAAGACAGGGAAAAAACTGATCATCATTGGAAGCGGCGCGCAACTTGATTATTTAAGGAGTATCGCGGGTCCTTCCGTAAGCGTGCTTGGGCGCAAAGATGACACGGTGGTGAGATCTTACATCCAAAACTGCCGCGGCTTTATTCTGGTCAACGAAGAAGACTTTGGAATAGCGCCAGTGGAGGCGATGGCGGCTGGCAAACCTGTTTTAGCTTATGGCAAGGGTGGCGCGCTGGAGACGGTAGTGCCGGGCGAAACAGGTGAATTTTTTTATGAGCAGACACTTGAATCCATGGAAGATGGTCTAGGCAGGATGATCATTAATGAACCCGCCTATGACGCCAAGAAAATACGCAAACACGCTTTGCGATTTTCAAGGAAGCATTTTATCGCGGAGTGGAAAAAGCTTGTTAGAGATCTAACCTAAGCACGATCGGATCTTAAAATGAACAGGAAGAACAGCTGTCTTGGCGCACCTGGCCATTGCCTTCAATGAGCCATTTATAACTTGTAAGTTCCGGCAGGGCCATCGGACCACGCGCATGCAGTTTTTGCGTACTGATGCCGATTTCCGCCCCCATACCGAACTGACCGCCGTCGCTAAAGGCAGTGGAGGCGTTGGCGTACACGCAGGCCGCGTCAACCAGTTTAAAAAATTTCGCGATGTTGTCTGGATCTTCGGAGATGATGGCCTCGCTATGGCGCGAACCGTAATGTTCAATGTGTTCAAGAGCTTCACCAAGGTCGCGCGCGGTTTTGACAGAGATCTTGTAATCAAGAAATTCAGTGCCAAAGTGTTCTGGAGTCGCTGGGTAAAGAAGCTCCGCAGGATATTGACCAGCAAGCGCCTTAAAGGCTTCAGCATCCGCATAAATTGCAACTTTTTTGCCCGCTAGCGGCGCAACTAAAATCGGCAAATCTTTGAGCCGTTTTGCGTGAATAATGAGCGTATCTAAAGCGTTGCAAACCGCCACCCGCCTTGTTTTGGCGTTAAAAATTATCGCTATGCCTTTTTTCAGGTCGCCGCTTTCATCAAAAAAAGTATGAACTATGCCAGCGCCGGTCTCTATAACAGGCACAGTGCTGTTTTCACGCACCCATTTTATCAGCCCCTGCCCGCCGCGCGGAATGATCAAGTCAACGATGCCGTTGGCGGTCAGGAGCGCCTTGGCGGCGGACCGATCAGGAGGCATGAGAAGCGCTAAATTGCGCGGCAATTCATTTTTTTCCAGCGCGCCGTGGATCACCTTTAAAAGCGCGAGATTGGAATGACGCGCTTCGCTCCCGCCCTTGAGGACACAGGCGTTTCCAGATTTTATGCAAAGCGCGAAAACATCAACCGTAACGTTGGGACGAGCCTCATAGATCACTCCAATAACGCCAAAAGGCACGCTCACTTTTTTCAAACGCAGGCCATTTGGCAAAATCTTTTTTTCATGGACACGCCCCAAAGGGGATGGCAAATCAACCACTGTTTTGAGCGAATCTGAGATATCTTGAAGGCGGCTCTCCGTCAAGCGCAGGCGGTCGTACTTTGGATCTTGCGGGTTCATTTTAGCAAGATCTTTTTCGTTCTCAGCGAGAATAAATTCTTGCCTTTGCCGACTCATCAGCATTTCCGCCACATCAAGCAAAACCCTATTTACCCTTTGCGCGTCATGCCAAAGAAGTATTTTGACAGCTGTTTTCACTGCTCTTAATTGCGCAATTAGATTTGACATATTTATCCGTTCAATTTGAGCTTTATCCGTTCAATTCCAACGCCCGCGCTTTTGCTTTGTCCATGGCTGCGTCCATGATATCCGCCAGTCCATGTCCTTCCATATATTCAAGCGCCGCTTCAGTCGTGCCTCCTTTGGAGGTCACGGTTTTGCGCCAGTCCGCGGCCGATTTAAGATTGGGATCGGCTAAATCTTGACTGTTAATCAAGCGCGCGCTGCCTAGTAAAGTTTTATTCGCGATCAATTGAGCCTCCTCACTGCTAAAGCCATAAGCGAGCGCCTTTTTTTGTAGCGCTTCCGTTAAATAGAAAAAATACGCCGGACCTGATCCTGAAAGCGCGGTGAGCGCGTTGATCATATCTTCATTGCGCAGTTCCAACTGCTCCCCAAAGCTTGAAAAAATCTTGGCCGCGAGTTTTTTGTCCGCTACCGTAGCGCTATCGCTCGCGATCCATCCGCTTAAAGATTCTCCTACCGCCGCGGCAAGGTTCGGCATTGACCGGATCACCCTCCTAGCTCCAGTCAGCTTTTGAATCTTGCCGATTGAGACGCCAGCCATGATAGAAATCACCAGTTTGTCTAACATTTTCCGCTCTAGTTCCGCCGCCAGCGCTTCAAACTGCTGAGGCTTTACCGCCAATATCACAACATCGGCTTGGGCAATCGTCCTGTTCGCGTCCGCGCTTAAATTGGCAATTGCCGCGCGTGAGTTCCTATCACACACAAAAATATCTCCAACCGGGATAATCTTGACTAAACCTTGGTAAATTGCTGATCCCATGTTTCCTAATCCAATAAGAGCAAACTTCATTTTTGCAAGAATAAATAATTATAATGAACTAATGGTTTCTGGCCTTTTTGGCCAATCAAAGCTTTTGCCTTAAAACTGTCAAACTGCGCAATGCCTATGCCAAGATCGTGTCCTTGAGAATTCTTGATCTTAACAATATCTCCTTTGTTAAATGCTCCTTCCACAGTTTTAACGCCCACGAAAAGAATACTGCTAACCTTTTGCTTTGAAAACAGCGCCTTTTCCGCTCCATCATCAATGATGATTGTCCCTTTTTCAAACCCGCGGGAAAAAGCCGCCCACTTTTTTTTAGCGGACGCTTTTTGAACTGGTATGAATCGCGTGCCTACTTGCTTGCCCGCGAGCGCGTCCTGAATCATGTGCGCTTTTTTTCCGTTGACGATGCGCGTTTCAATCCCAAGATAAGCCAGTTTTTCAGCAACATGGCATTTGGTCAGCATCCCGCCCCTGCCAAAAGACGATTTTTCAGGAGAGATAAACTTTTCAAATTCAATTTTTTTCGGGTTGATCTGCCCTATTACGGTCGCTCCTTGTTCATGCGGAGGACGATCATAAAGTCCATCTGTATTTGTTAAAATGATTAGCGCGTTCGCGCTCATCATTGCGGTAATAAGCCCCGCCAGCTCGTCGTTGTCTGTAAACATCAATTCGGTGATAGAGGTAACATCGTTCTCGTTCACGATCGGAATAATTCCTTCGCGCAGAAGCGTTTCCACGCAGTTGCGAATGTTAAGATAATGCCCGCGGTCGCGAAAATCTTCCCGTGTGGCCAAAACCTGCGCGCAAAGCAACCCTTCCTTGGCAAAAAGTTCAGTATAGATGCTCATCAGCTTAACTTGCCCCACCGCGGCCAGAACCTGCCGGCGCGAAATCGTATCCAGTTTTTCCGCTCCATGGACTATGGAATGACCCGCTCCAACCGCCCCAGAAGAAACCATTATTACTTGAGCGCCGTTTTGCTTAATAGCGCTAATCTGGCTTATGATCGCCTTAATGATGTTGAGGTCAAGCTTTCCCTCCAAGGTTGAAATCACATTTGTGCCTATTTTTACTACAAGCCTTTTTGTTTGCATCTTTTAAAATTTTCATATATCGCGCCAATTAAGTAAAGGCTGAATAAATCGGGGGCATATTTTGTCAATTGAAATTAATATTTTTGAAATAGTCTGATTTTGTTAATATAAACTCCCAAAATAATTTTTTATCATGTCGCTTTATCGTAAATACAGACCAAAGAATTTTGAAAACCTCGTGGGGCAGGATCACATCAGAATCACTCTTGAAAACGCGCTTAAGTTTGGCAGAGTTAACCACGCCTACCTTTTTACCGGACCAAGGGGAACCGGCAAGACAACTACTGCTCGCATCATGGCAAAAGCGATCAATTGTAGCAACTTAAAAGGGGCTACCCCATGTGAAGAATGCGAGATTTGTCGTGATATCAATGAGGGTAGACTAATTGATGTGATAGAGATAGACGCCGCTTCCAACGGCCGCATAGATGAAATCCGAGACCTTCGCGAAAAAATTAACTTCGCGCCAACTAGAGCCAAGAATAAAGTTTACATTATAGACGAGGTCCACATGATCAGCAGAGATGGGTTTAATGCTTTACTAAAAACCTTGGAAGAACCGCCCGCGAATGTTTTTTTTATTTTGGCGACAACGGAAGTCCACAAAATACCCGAGACCATCTTAAGCAGGTGCCAGCGTTTTGATTTCAGGAGAATAGATGAAAAAGTGATCGTGGAAAGATTAAAATTCATTGCGGAGCAAGAACAGATTAAAGCCGATCAACAAGCGCTTGAAGCCATTGCGCACAGCGCTCAAGGCGGACTTAGAGATGCCATTGGGCTAATGGAGCAAACTATCAGCGACAATAAACTGGAATTCGCGCACGTATGCGAGATGTTGGGTCTTTCCGATTTGGTTAGCATTGAAAAACTTTACGGGCATTTGCAACAGCAAGACGCTAAGGCGGCGTTGGGAATTATCCATGATATTTACATAGAGGGCTATGACCTAACGCGTTTTAATAAGGTTTTTCTTGAACATCTGCGCAAAAAACTTCTGCAAAGCGTGGAAGAGCGGAAATCAGGTGAAACAGCGTGGCTAATACGTTTAGTTGACCTGTTTCGTGATGCTTATGACCATGCCAGATTGGCCGTCATACCGCAATTACCTCTTGAAATAGCGGTTATTGAGGCTTGCGCGGCGTCTACTGCCCCGACCGCCGCGGACATGGATGCTCAGCAGAGCGATCCTGCCGCTCCTTTGCAATCGTCCGCTTCGGTCGTTTTAGAAAATATCGCGCATAAACCTGTCCCAACGCTCTTGCCAACTGATAAAAAGACAAGTCCAGCCAAAGCAATTACTCAGCAGGATCAGCAACGGCCTGATGTAGGTAAAGCAAGAGCTTTGACCATGGAAACAATTAAAACCAACTGGCCGCGCATCCTTGAACACCTGCGTAATCCCGCGGTAAAACGTTCATTTCGCGAAGCAGAGCTTGGAGAAGTCCAAGGTTGTGCTGTCACTTTAAACTTTTCAACTAAGTTTCATCTGGAAAAAACGATGGAACATGCTAACCGCCTTGATCTTGAAAAAGCGTTTGCCGATGTGTTCAACACTGATGTAAGAATTAAGGGAGCACTAAAGCCGGTCACCGCCAGTATTAACAAAGAGGAGGAAGAGTTGGCTAAAAAAGCCGCGGAAATCTTTGAAGGAGAAATGCTATAAAAATGAAAAATTATTCCGTTTCTTCTTTGGTCATCTCCAAAAACTGTTGCTCATCAATAATCTTCAATCCCATTTTTTTAGCCTTGTCGTATTTTGAGCCCGGATTTTCGCCGCAAAGAACGTAATTTGTCTTTGAACTAACTGCCCCCTGCACCCTGCCCCCAAGCTTGCGGATTCGCTCCTTGGCCGCATCACGAGACATGGTTTTCAGCGTTCCCGTCACAACAAAACTTTTGCCAAGCAATTTTTGTTCGCCACGATATTCAGCGTTGATTTTAACTCCTACTTTGTCAAGTTTCGCGAGAAACGCCTGATTTTTTTCATTTATAAACCAGTTGGCAGTTTCTTCGGCGACTTTGTCGCCAAAACCTTCTATCTGTTTCAGTTTTTCCGGTGTGAAAGAGGTGCCGATCTGAATAAGTTCTGGCATTGTGAAACTGGCATGACGTCTTTCTGATTCAATGTAACGCGCAAGCTCAATCGCGGTCTCTTCACCAACATACCTAATTCCCAAAGCCAGTAAAAGTTTTTCAAGCGTAATCGTCTTTGATGTTGCGATCGCGGATAATACTTTCTCTGCTCTTTTATCCTTAAAAAGCGGCAATCCTAGTAAATCATCTTTTGTCAGGGTAAAAATATCAGCTGGATCATCAACTAACTGGTGTTCTAACAGCTGATCCACAACTTTTTCTCCCAGTCCGTCAATGTTGAAAGCCATCACAAAATGGATGAATCGTTCACGGTCCTGAGCGAAACAATCAGGGTTAGTGCAGCGATAAGCGGATTCGCCATCTTTGCGCAACACTTTGGATCCGCAGACTGGGCAAAATTTTGGAAAAATAAATTTTTTTTCATGACCAGTTCTCAAATCCTTCAGCACTTCCACAACCTCCGGAATTACGTCTCCAGCTTTCTGAATAATGACCGTGTCGCCGACGCGAATATCTTTTCGCTTGATCTCGTCATCGTTGTGCAGAGTCGCGCGGGAGATGGTGGAGCCCGCGACCCGAACCGGCTGTAACACCGCCACGGGCGTAAGCACACCAGTGCGGCCAACTTGAACGTGGATGTCCAGAATCTGGGTTGCCGCTTGGGCGGCTGGAAACTTATAAGCAATGGCATGCCGCGGAGCTTTGGCGGTAAATCCCATGATCTGTTGCTGTGCCTTATCATCAACTTTGATCACGATCCCGTCTATTTCGTAAGGAAGACTGTCCCTTTTTTCACGCCAAGACTTTAGAAAATCAAGCACATCTTGAATGTTGCCAAGATGCCGATATTCCTTGTTAACCTTCAAGCCCAACTCCATCAAAAGTTCCAGCACCTCGTGTTGTGTCCTTGGCGGATGCTCAAGATTGTTCTTGCCCAGTTCGTAAAAAAAAGCCGAGAGATTGCGAGCGGCCGTAACCGCGGGGTCAAGCTGGCGTACTGATCCAGCCGCCGCGTTACGCGGATTCGCGAAAACTTCTGCGCCCTTGCGCAGTTGTTCATCGTTTAGCTTTTGAAAATCAGATTTTGAGATGTAAACTTCACCAGAAACCTCAAGGTCAACCGGTCTATTCAGTTCAAGCGGAATGCTTTCAATTGTGCGAACAGTGTGAGTGACATCTTCCCCTTCTTCGCCGTTGCCGCGAGTCAAAGCGCGCTCCAGCTTGCCGTTCTTGTACCAAAGCGTAATGTTGAGACCATCAATCTTCAATTCACAGACAAAATGAATTTTTTCCGGCGGCACAAGCTTTGAGATTCTCCCGAACCATTCCTGAACTTCCTCCGCGCTGAAGGCGTCAGTAAGGCTTTTTTTTGGCGTAAGATGCCTGACCTTGCTAAACCGTTCGCTTAAGGCGCTCCCAACCCTCTGTGTCGGCGAATCTTGCGTTATAAACTCGGGATTTTCCTCTTCCAGTTTTTTTAACTCAGCTTTTAACGAATCCCGAACCGCTTCGGAGACTTCGGATTTGTCCAGAACAAAATACTGGTAGTTTAGCTCTTTGATCTTTTCTTTTAGCTTATCTATGCGTTCTTTTGCTTCTTTTTTGGTCATCAGATTGTGATTTAGCTGTTACATTTTAGCTCAATTTATGCTAAAATATAAAGATATTTAACTTCTAGAGAGCAGATGCCACAAGATGACAGCAAAAATAAAATTTTGGCGCAAGTAAACGCTTCAATCTCCCCACAAACCCAGACGGAATTAAATAAACCGCTAGATTATCCGGGCGAATTATCAAGGAAAGATCAAGATTTTTTAAACCTGATTCTTGACCTGATTGAAAAGAAAAAAATTGATTTATATCGGCCAACCAGCCTGCTAAACCACGCGGTCTATGATAATCTCAACGAAAGTTCAAAAGCCAAGGCGGAACTGGACGCCTTCAATTTTTTGGCAACTATCCGCGAGATTAAGAAACTGCACGAAGCAAATCTTGGCAAAACATATCAAATGGAAAACCTTGTGCATAGGATGCGCGTGACCAAAGAACGATTGGAGAAAATTAGCGGTGATATTTTCATAATTTGAAGTAATGGTAGATCCAAAAGAAACAAAAGAGCGGACAAAAATCACGCCGCGCGGTCAGCCTTCTGAATTAGAGTCAGCCGATAAACCTTTACCGCCTGAGATTAGATCAACCCTGCAAGCCGGCAGAGCAGAACTTGCGTTAATGAGACAGCAATTGGGGTGGCCTCAACAACAGACGGCGCCAACTCAAACACCACGCGCGTCCGCGCCTGAAAAACCCGCAACTATCTCAAATCCCGCGCCTCCAGTAACTCCCGCCAGCGCTGAAAAGCCCGCATCGCCTATAACTCCCGCCGGCACTGAAATAACAGCGCCTCCTGTAAAACCCAGCGGCATTGAAAATACCGCCTCGTCTATAACTCCCGCCAGCGCTGAAAATCCCGCCCCTCCCACTCAAAAAATGTCTGTTGCCGAATTCCAGCAAAAGCTGCGGAATGAAGCAGCTTCCGCCAGTTTGTTTGAATTATTGGGCAAAGCTCTGGCTTCAATTCCTGGCATCTTTGAGGCTTTAAAAAACCTTGATCCAGTGAAGATGCTCGGGCTTAAGAATAGCGCCCCGGAAAAGAAAAAATTGACGGGTGAGAAGTACAACGAAGAACAGTTGCGGCAGATGACCCTTGATCTCGCAAAGAACAAAGCTAAGGTCTATCCTGCCCAAGACAAGGCGGTGGAAGACGTCGCGACTGTCCTGAACCTGCCCCCGCGTGATACTCCCCAGCAATTTCTTGATTCGCTGACCGATTCTGGACTTGTGTTTGACCAAAACCTGGATGACCTGCAAAACATAGCACCTGGCGATGTGCTCTTTTTCAGAAAAACTGATCAGAATGGGCAAAATCTTGTCTTCACCTGCGCGGTTGTAACCAAAATAGACCCATTAAAGATGAGGATCATTCCCAAAGACGGAGGCACCCCCCAGGAAGTGATTGTTAAAGAATCAAGTTATTTCAAAAATAACTGGTATGGATTTGTTAAAACCAACCTTAATGCCAAACCCCAATCCTGACGCCATCAAAGATCTTGGCCTAGAGGCAATTGCTGACAAGCAGACACAGCAAGAAGTAACTGATTTCTTCCAGGCCCGTGCTGACTTACTGGCCGAGATAGTAAGTGACAGGCAGCAAACAAAAGATCTTATTCAAAAAAAAATCAACGAATACAACCGTCGGCAGGTTCAGACCCAGCAGATCATAGACGACATTGTCACGGCACTTCAGAAGGATGCTTTGGAACGAGATCTAAACGAAGGTTATATCGATGCCAACGGGCAGAAACAGGAAAGTTATATAGAACAATTTCACAAAGAAGTGGAAAGGGTTGGAGTTGATTTTGAAGGCGATGACAAGGACCGTAATAATCCTGTCCGACAAGCCTGTCTTACCGAAGTCGTCAAAGCCATTAGAGCCATCCCCGCAAACCTCAAACGCTCATACCGGCATGAATACGTAAAGGACATGATAGCTGATTACGTTAGGCAAATGGACAAGAAAGCTGAATGGATGAAGATCGGTACTTTACATCTGGAAGAACTTAAGGATCTGAAGATTAAATCTATTCAAGATTGGATGAATGAGCCCGGTCGTCCGTCTGAAACTGAGCTAATGCAGAAATATAATCCCAATCAGGCCAAAGAATTCATCCAGACCGAAGCTAGAATTAGGGATAACCTTACCAAAATCTCACAGCAAACGGCCGCGTTCTCGCCGGAATTGAAACAATATTTTGACGCGAGAGTCGCGAACATAGAACAGTTAAGACCCCAAAATTCGTCCCAAGCCGCGGATGACGCGCAAAAACTTGCGGATGAAGCGTCCGCGGTAACGGGCATGATTGCCCTAAAAGGTGAAATTAGCGCGAAAAGCGCGGAGACGACCGATGAAGCCATTAAAAAACGCTATGCTGACCTTTCCGCTAAAATTGACGCGAATCTTAAGGCAATACCGCAAGAAAATGACCCCTCCAAAAGGCAAGCGCTGATCGATCTTTCCGCTCTTCAGGCTGAAAAATCACGGCTTGACGCCTCTGCCGCCGCGCCGCAATCCGCTTCAGGCGAACAGCCTCAACCTGCTTCAGGCGAACAGTCCCCGCCCGCGCAAGAAAATTCCGCACCGGATTTCTCCAATGACCCGCGAGCCTGGCTTAAGTATCAGTTTGCCGAATTCAAAAAATACATTGACGAGGTTCTGGGTTTTTTTACGGGGATTTTGGGATTTTTTGGAGTTAAAACCGCGTTTGTAGCCGCCACTGATACTTCTGGTGGCAAGACCGCAGCCGAAAAGGTTGCCCCGGACAAACTTGAAGCGGCCTCAAAATTCCTGAAAGAAAATTTTAAGGTTAGTGATGAGGAGTTCAAAAAGCTGGCAGAAATAAGGCTAAGTGATTTTATGGAATTGAATAGCGCCCCTAGCTGGATGGACACGGAACGTTTCGCGAAACTGCGCAAGGCGATCGTTGCCAATAAGACTAACGCTGACAATGAAAAGATGCTTTTGCTTGAATTTATCGCTGTTAAAAAAAATAACTGGTCAGTGCCAGTTACACAAGCACCCGCCACGGCCGCTCGGTCGTACATTGCTCCCGCCAAGTGAATTGCACACAGTTGCTTTTTCATGTATAATGTAATGAAATTATCTAATTTAATAGTTTTATGGCAGAAAATGACATCCAGATAACACAAGGCACGGTGCCGAGTAAACAAGACCCAACTTCAAACAAGTCCGTTGGGACAACAGTGTCAACTAGTCAAATGGGCGTGAGCGCTTCCAGTCAGTCCCAAGGGCAAAGTTCGCAGTTTCAGAAGCCAAGCATGCCGTCACAGCTGGCAAAATCGCCCCAAAAAAAACAGATTAGTTTAGAGGATGAGGCGATGCTTGCTCAGCAACAGGCTGTGATCGCGCCACCTGATAAATATTCAGTTCCCACGATAGTTAAAGAAAAATTTCCTGATCTAGTTCAGTTGATCAAGGAAACTGAATCCATGAACGACGAAGAACGCGATTATTGGTTTCAAATCTTGCCAATCATGACGGAAGAGCAGATCAGAAAATTCCGTGACATCCTTTTGAACGAAAAAATACAACTGCAAAAGCTGGACAAAGAGTACGAGCAGGAACTAAACAGGCTAAATGAGAAACACATGCTGGAATGGAAAGAATTTGAGATGCGTGAAAAACGCAAGGCGATCAAGACCGCCGAACTAAAGTCTCAAGAAGAAGAAAGAGCGGCGGAAGAAGAACTGTTGCGCCGGCTTTCAAAGCCCTAATTTTTCATACTGGCTTGGCGAGCACAATCAATCTTTTCAAGTTGGTTCCGACTGGCGTGCAGGTGATTAAAGTCAGCCTGTCCTCGCCTTGTTGCGTCAAAACATTAACCTGATCCGGAGTAACAATTTCTTTTTTATATACTTGATAAACATATTTTTCCTGATTGCGGTAAATAAGAATTGTGTCTCCGACCACTACCTCGTGCAAAAGCGCGAAGACATCTTTGAATCGTCCGGGATCCCACACAAAATATGAACTGTGTCCAGTTATGACAACATTGCCGTGTTCACCGGGCTGGGCTGTTCCCGGGTAATGCACGACGCCGGATCTTAACGCTTCCTGAATGTCTTTTTCTAGCGCGTCCCAGTCGCGTTTAAGCAAATTTTCCGTAGAAACATTGATGATAGGAACGTTTTTGTTGATGCGTGGAATTATTATCCTGTCATCCGGAGGAGAGACTTGCAGATCCAGTGGCGGTATTTGCTGACGGCTTGCTTCTGGAGTGGTCGCTACCGGCAGTAATTGTTGCGTTACGGTTTGAGGCGACTTGGTCTGAAGCATGCGCTCTATATAGGGACTTAAATTGTAAGTGCCCCGCAATTGATCCAGTTTAAGTTTGAAGAGTTCAAAATAAGACGCATAATTCATGACAAAGAAAAGCATCATGAAGACGAGAGCTGATGTTGCCAGCCATTCAAGCGTTAACCAAATCTTTGTTTGCAGTTTTTGGTTAGCAAGATGCCCAGCGCCGTGATTCAGCCGCTTGGCATTGTTTTGATGAGTAAGCGCGGGCTGTTTTTTTTTGATTACTTCCCTAGGAGTTTCAGCAGGCATTATATGCAAGGTGTAATGCGCTTCTTCATGAGATTTAACTGGTATGCTTCTGGTTCTATCCTCACCTAACGGGGACTTGTTGTTTTTTGATTTTGCCATGCATTAATTATAGCCATATTTTGGGCTAAAAGACAATTTTTGCGCTTACAAAAAGGCTTTTTAAATTATAATACCGCCTCCGAGTATTTTTTTTCTTTGATAAAAGACCACCGACTGCCCAGATGTCACAGCCCTTTGAGGAGACTTAAACAAAACTCGCGCTCGGATATCGCCAGAGCGACGTGTCTTAATGATCCGCAGAATTGCCTTTACCCCTTGGTTTCTGTAACGTATTTTCGCATTTATTACACAACGCGCCCGACTTCCTAAAATCGCCTTTTCAGGAGGTTTCCCCGAGACAAAGGTCACTCGTTTAAGTTCCGCTGAATTTTGGTATAGATCTTGCTCTTCGCCAACGAGTAAAGCATTTTTTTCGCGATCCTTCCCTATAACATATAACGGCCGTCCTCCCCCAACCCCAATGCCTTTTCTCTGGCCGATTGTGTAAAGCGGCAATCCATTGTGGGATCCTAAAACATTGCCGTGCTTGTCTATGATGGGCCCAGCTGTCATCGCGCCTTTTTTTAAGTGTCTTAGCAAAAATTCTTCCCTTGAACCATTAGGCAGAAAACATAAGTTCTGGCTTTCTTTTTGTTCGTTTATTTCTTCAAGTCCGTATCGCACAGCGCAAGCCCTCACCTCGCTTTTTCTCATTCCACCAATGGGAAAAAGAATGTGACGCAATTTTTCCTGCGTTAGTGTGTAAAGAAAGTAGCTCTGATCTTTAGTTTCGTCTTTGGCACGCAAAAGTTCATACGAGCTATTAGCGCCGCAACCGACTTTTCTGATTCTGGCATAATGACCGGTTGCCACAAAATCCGCGCCCATTTCTTTCATCTTTTCTAAAAATAAACCAAATTTAACCGCGCGGTTACATTCAACGCAAGGATTAGGCGTCAGGCCGGCGGCAGTCGCTGACAAATAATTTTTTACAATCTGTTTTTGAAAATCATCCCTAAAATCAAAGATCAACAATGGTATTTTAAGCTTACTGCACACATAAATAGTCTTCACCGCGCTATCAACCGTGCAACACTTATTAAACGCATCCCGATGATCATTTTCCCCCTTGTCATCAGCCCAATATTTCATGTGGACACCCACCACTTCATAACCTTGCGCTTTGAGCAGACATGCCGCCACTGACGAATCAACTCCACCAGACATTCCAATCAATACTTTTTTCTTGCGCTTCAACATCAGTATTTAATTGACTTTTTTGATTTTCTTATGCCATAATTTTGTATCCATCGCAAATAAATTATTCAATATGAGTCCAAAAGAACTCCTTATTGATAATCTCAAAAAAGAATACAGCATTGATCTTGAGGGGATGATTAATGATATGAAGCAATACCTTCCCAATTTAAACGAAAACAAGATCAAAAAAGCATTCTTATTTGCGGCGGAAGCTCATCAGGGGCAGCTCAGGCGAGACAATAAGCCCTACATCACACACCCTTTTGCAACGGCCAAAATACTTACTTCGCTACACGTGGATGAAGATACTGTCATCGCCGCGCTACTGCATGACGTCCCTGAAGACACATCCTTTGGGCTACCCGCGATTGAGGAAAAATTCGGAACAAAAGTGGCCTTTTTGGTTGACGGCATCACAAAACTTACCAAAGTGCATTATCAGAATGATATGGTCCAGCGACAGATTGAGTCACTGAAAAAAATGTTTCTCCATACCGCGCAGGATCCAAGAATCATATTGATAAAACTTGCGGACAGGCTACATAACATGCGCACTTTGCAATATATTGACAAAGAAAGCAAAAGAGTAAGGATTGCCCGAGAGACAATGGAAATCTATGTTCCGATCGCTAATCTGCTGGGCATTGAAGAAATAAAAGCTGAACTGGAAGACTTAAGCTTTCGTTTTTTGTTGCCTGATGAATATGAGAGCATCTCCGACCGGTTAATGAGAAGCAGAGATCTTCATCACAAAGTTGTTGACCGCACCATCGAGCTGATTGAGACAGCTTTAAATAAACAAGGGATCAAGGCAACCGTAGTCGGGAGACAAAGGAATATGTACAGCATATACAAAAAAGTCACCAATAAAGAACGCCACCTGGAAGAATTTGACAACCTTGTCTCATTAAGGATTATTGTGCAAAGCAATAATGAATGTTATATATCTTTGGGCATCATACATTCAATTTTCAAGCCAAAACCGGCAAAATTTAAGGATTATATAGCCGTCCCAAAGATTAACGGGTACCAAAGCCTCCATACCACCGTGTTTGGCGTGGAAGGCATTACCTCAGAAATCCAAATACGTACCCGCCAAATGCATCTTGAAGCCGAATTTGGTATCGTGGCGCAAAACTTTTTAAGCATAGGACAACCGGCCAAGCATTTTCTTGAAGATGATAGCCGTTCAAGCTGGGTGGAAAAGATATTGCAATTGCAAAAAATACAGGAACAGGATGAGGAATTCATGGAAGACCTAAGACGAGATGTCTTGCATGATCGCATTTTTGTCTTTACTCCAAAAGGCCAGTCAATTGACCTGCCGCAGTCAGCGACTTGCGTTGATTTCGCGTACCAGATTCACACTGAGGTTGGACACAGAGCGTTGAAGGCTGACGTAAATGGTGAACTAGTGCCCATGACAACTAAACTTGAAAATGGGGACACGGTACGCATTATCACCTCTGACAGCGCCAAAGGACCAGACCGTTCTTGGCTGCCTTTTGCCAGAACAAGCGCGGCGAAAAACAAGATACGCGAATATCTCAAAAAAAGCTCTAGAGAAAACAAAATTAAGGCTGGACATGAGATCTTGCAAAAGGAGTTGGACAGGGCAGGGCTCGGCCTTGTTAAAGACATCCCGCATAATAAAATTAAAAAATATTGTCAAAAGTGCGGCAAATTTACTGGATTAAACGATATTCTGATAGCGATAGGTGAAGGCGTTTTAAGACCGGTTGATTTTGTCCGCGCCCTTTATCCTCAAACAACACCGACCCTTGGACTGTTGCAGCTGCTTGAATTCCCAATAATAAGGCCAAAAAAAAGAACCCACACTCCTATAGCCTTTAAAATCATCAGCAAAGATTCAGTTGGCCAGCTGGAAAGAATCTTGAAGGCAATTACTGACCTTAATGTTAATGTCTTAAAGACCAAGGCTTATGTATCCCCGCTCAGCGGTGATTTCATCTGCAGACAGACTGTCTTGGTTAAAGATTTTGCTCAGGTTTCCGAACTGTTTGAAAACCTGGAACAGGTAGATGGCGTGAAAAAAGTGGTCAGAGTTTTCTGGCAACGCATCTTGTTTTTCAATTTGGCGATTTTTTCCACTTTTCTGATCTGGCTCACTCATCCTTTGATTTTGAATTACCTTGCCGTTAGCGTTCCAAACGCTTCCAAAACGGACATTCTTAACCCGCTTTTATATGCAGGTTTATTGATGTTGTTTATGCTGGTCTTTCTCTTGAAAAGCATCACAAGCAGAAGTTTTCCAGACTTTAGGGGCTCAAGCTTTTTTTGGCTAAGCACTTTCGTGCTAGCAGGTTTCGCGGCCATTACTGTCATGGCTGAAATTTATTTTTTCAAATTGCACTTTAATATTCTTTTTGTTGGATTAATTGTCTTGATGATTTTTGTGTATCTCATTTTGGAATACTTGACATACCGCAAGAAATTCTTTAAAAAGGCAAGCAATCATTGACATGAGTTGTTAGATAATTTATAGTAATACCCCTGCCAGCAAAATTGTTAGAGCGTATATGACCTCAAATAAACCAATAACGCTTTACAAATAATAACTAACTTCAATAACAGTGGCGAAGATGGCACAAACCGAACAATTGCAATTGAGTACAGTGGCCCAATGTGATCAGAGCAATAAGACAACCCCAGTGGACTTGTCAACGCTAAGGTTAACTGGAAATACCGCCAAAAAAACTGCCGCTGTTTTAAAAAACTTAAATAATAAAAGACGCCCTCTTGGCTCAAAAATACGCCCAAAGGCTATCACAGGATGCCGGAGCAATTCACTCGTTAGCTGCGAACAAGACTTATGCACGAGCCGGAGATTGGGCGAGCAGGTTTGTGACGATAGTCGTAAAAAATCTGGATGCGCCGAGCAAAACAACAAAGATACTCGCGCAAGCGACTTGCCTGTTGCGCGGGATAGTTTTGTTGATGAAACCAAAACGGTCCCACTGCTGGTGGAACAATTATTGAACGGAAAGCGCGAACAACACGCTGAGATTGAACTTGCGCAGGAGCTAAAAGCGTGCGCTAACAAGCACAATCTTCAATATGTTGAAGTGGATAAGGCGTCGTATCTGCCAGAGCTTACTGATTTTATTAGATACAAATGGAATACCAACAGAATCGCGACAATCGATGAGCTTAAATTGTCTTTGCAAACGGTAAAGAGGATGATGAATTTTTTTATGGATTTGCTAGTAAAAGCGCGTAACGAACGAAACAACTTGATAACGTCTTTACTTCCAGACAAACCTGACTATGATGAAAAAGTTGCCAAGATCAACGCGGAATTTGCGCAAAAAGTTAATCACGCTTTTTCCTTTTTTGACGGTGGTATTCCAATGCAAAACCTTGTGGCGCAGGAGATGGCCCAGATAACATCCATGCGTCAGGACATATTGAATTCTTTTTTTACGACAGAAGTCCAGAATTCGCTGAAAACGCGCATTAACTCTTTTCTAGCGGCGTACCGTTATAAAATGGAAGCATTAAGGGAAACTTACCGTTCCCGTAGTCTTACCGCCAAGAGCGTGGCTAAATTATTGAAATTCTCCAACCTGCGAGATCTTTTTTATGTTGGAGATGACGCGGATCCTGCTCAAAAAAGATTAAGACGACATGTTGATTTTGGTTGCGGTGACGGTGAAATATTGATTCAATTGGCTGAAATGTTTGAAGAACAAATTAAATCCGAAATTGGCAATCAAGCTGTCGCGCCATTGATAGAGCAAATGATCTCTGATATAATATCAAAAGCAATTAAAAATTCCACACGAGATAATTCCAAATCCGCTTTAGAAATTGACTGGTTAGAAAAACTAAATTTTATTGATCAGTCGCGCGAAAATGCCATTTTGAAACAATTTGATCGTAGGCAATTTGAGCGACAGAAGGCGCTCAACTTCATCGGCATTGATATGGGTGACCACTTCATGGAAAGATTAAAGAGCAAGGGCATAGGCGCGCAAGTTGGGGATATTTGCGTCAACCCTAAACGTTTAAGCAGCGCGCTTGGCATCAAAGCGGGAAGTGTTGATGTTGCTTATACCACGCTGACTCTTGATCGAGCTCGCAACAAGAAAAACCTAATTGGCAATATCCGTAAAGCTTTGAGAGATGATGGAACTTTAATTATTGGGCTGAAAGGTGATTTTACTTCTCTGAACGACGGACAAGGGAGCAAGGAAGATCCAATAGATTACGGGTCTAAAGATGATTGGGATCTTGCTAGTAACAGCGTGACTGGGCAGCTGGATAAACTGATCCCCTTGCTTAAAAAAGCTGGCTTGACTCCGGAAAGGATTGCCACGCACCCAAGCCTTGTTATTTGCACTGATTGCGTGACCGATCCAAATCAGCTAGGTTATGGGCCCCAAAAATACAACTTGGTGATGCTTGTTTGCCGGAAAAAAAGCGCGAAACCTAGCAACTTCATTGCCCCGCGGACGCGGCTTCTTTAAAACTAATGATTCTTTCGTAGAATGCCTTTCCAATCATCGCGCCGGTGATGCCGATGTTTTTTAGGATTTTTAGATGCCTAGATTCGGAAATCCCTCCTGAAATGTAGATCTTCAAATCTTTGCCGGTCACCTGATACAGCCGATCAGCGATATCATAATTGGGATGAATCAAAGTCCCTTCGCTTTGTTCGTCTCTATAGATAATGGTTTTAACCCCAAGCGCGCTAAGCGATTCCGCGTAATCCACAACATCCACCCCCTCTTCATAACTTTTCTTTTCAAGGCCAACCACTTTAGAACCCTTAGCTAAAATCAATACCGCTACTTTGTCTCCACCAAATCTTTGAATTGCTTCCGCGACTAGATGGGTTGCGACTGGTCTTATGACCGCATAATCGCATCCCATTGATAAAGCCTCGCCGACTGCGTCAACTGAATTAAACCCAGTCTCAAACCAGACCGGCACGGTAATTTTTTCCGCGATCATCAAGAACAGATCTTTTTGCCTAAAAGTGTTGTCCTTCAAGCCGTCCAGATCAACCAAATAAATAGCTTTAGCTCCTTCCGCCTCAAAATTTAGCGCCATTTCCAAAGGTTTGCGAAAATAGGTTTGCTTCTGTTCAAAACTGCTCTTGTATAAAGACACGCACTTGCCGTCTAGTATGTATAACATCGGGATAATCTCCATTCTTCAAGTGGCAAAAAGAAAATGCATCACGTCTCCATCTTTAACAACATAGTCCTTCCCTTCCGTTCGCAGCAAGCCTTTTTCACGCGCGCCCGCTTCGCCGCCGTAATCGCACATGTCTTTCCAGTTGAGCACTTCAGCGCGGATGAACCCTTTCTCAAAGTCCGAATGTATCACACCCGCGGCTTGTGGCGCGGTAACACCCGCGTGAATAGTCCAAGCATGCACCTCTTTCGGTCCCGCCGTGAAAAATGTGATAAGCCCAAGCGTTTGGTAGGCGGCTTTAATTAAAGCGTTCAATCCTGTTTCTTTTAAGCCAAGTTCTTTTAGAAAATCATTTGCCTCTTCCCGCGAAAGCGCCCCTAGCTCTTCCTCAATCTTTGCGGAAATTGGGATCAGTTTGCTGGAGGCAGGAATGCCAAACTTCTTTTTGAGCGCTTCAATATCAATGGTCGCGATCTCTTGTTCATGCACATTGGCAACATAAAGAATTGGCTTTGCTGTAAGCAAATGTAAATCAGCGATCAGTTCTTTTTCTTCTTTGTTAAGTTCGCAGTCAATCAACTTTTTGCCCGCCCCAATTAGCTTTGAAACTTTTTGTAGAAACTCAAGATATTCCTTTTTTTTCCTGTCTCCGGATTTAGCGTCGCTCGTGGCTTTGGCAAGACGTTTTGTGATGGTCTGCAGGTCAGCCAGTATCAGTTCAGTCTCCAGTATCTCAATGTCACGGCGCGGATCTACATTGCCATGGACATGAATGATATTGTCGTCCGCGAAAGCGCGTACCACCTGCGCGATGGCATCGCACTCGCGGATGTGCGCAAGAAACTGATTACCGAGCCCTTCCCCTTCACTAGCCCCTTTAACCAAACCAGCGATGTCCACAAATTCCACGATTGCAGGAACGACTTTTTGGGTCTTTACTGTCTCTTGAAGTCTAGCAATTCTTTCATCTGGAACTTCCACAATGCCAACGTTTGGTTCAATAGTGCAAAAAGGATAGTTGGCAGCCATAGCGCCCTTACTGCGCGTCAGGGCGTTAAAAAGCGTTGATTTGCCCACGTTCGGCAGTCCGACGATCCCTATCTTCATATTTTTAGGAGTGAAATGAACTTTTCGTATTCCTTGACAGTAAACTGTCCTGGAGCAGTTGCGCGCGCTATGCCCGAGATACGGCCTCGCCCTGACCGAGTAACCCAGCTACCACCAACCTTTCGCCCCCCCCGAGCAAACGCGACTTTATCCGAAGAACGAATTTCGGGCGCGGCATATATGATATATGAACCGAACAATGGCGCAAGTAACCTGCTGATCCGGCCTTTTTTCCCCATGCAGTGAGCTACGCACGGTTTGCGCGCGCGCCGCGATTCCGCGAGAAAACGCAGAATTGTTAGATTGTCCTCGTATGTACGAGCAAAGACGGCGGCTTTAAATAAATGCGCTCCTGCCCTGAATGCTTTATCCCTAGCTTTCTTTAAAACCGCGAGCGCTGGCGTCTTAGTAAAGTCGTGCAAAGAAAGAATGATCTTGGTTCGTTTGTTCTTTTTTGCAAATATTTCTCGTAAATAATGTTTCGGAGTATTCACATTCAAGTCAACATACGCTACCCCGGCCGCGGCATATCGCGCTAGAATTTCAATTCGCTCTTTTTCTGTTCCACAAAAAGACCCGTGCTCTTCTTTGCCTTTATTGACTATAATTAGCGGTTTTCTAAATCTGCGCATGATTTTTTCGGGCTTAACGGTAGGCATGGAATCCACCCAAATCTCCACCAGGTCAGCTTTTTTAAAAGTTGAGGCTCTGATTTTTTTCAGGGAAGAAAGCTCTTCACACTTAATAGGGATGCAAATCATGGCCATACATTGTAAATATAAAGCAGTTTTCAAAAAAGACCAGCTTTACCGCATTTGCATCTTTAAAAAATCGTGGTTTTGTGCTAATATTTGTAGATAAATCATTGAAAGCACTTATGGATTTATTAAAGCACAGATATGTCTTGATCAGATTTTTATCGCCAAAAAGGCAGGTTTTTGCGCAATTCACACCCAATGAATCATTACCTACTCCTGAACCATACGCTGATATAGAAACGCTTGAGGAAGCTTATAATTTGCTAAAAACCGCCTTAGCCGAGAGTGACAATAGGTTACGCGCCATCAAACAATATTATGGCAGTGACGCGAGCAAAATGCCTGCAGGGATGCGTCAAAGCTATGATTCCTATCTCCAAACTAGAAATAATATATTAAATGAACTCAAAGCAATAGAGAACCAGATGCGAGCCAATCGTATTGCGTTAGATAGTTCCAGCAATGATGCGCAACAAAAAACAATCATTGCCAATACTCTGCAGGCTTTGGATGAGACTTTTGCCGCTTTAGCTGAACAACAGCGGTCAAGCGAAAAAGAACTTCCTGGCGATCCAATGCGTGGATTTCCCATGTTTCTGTTTGATAGAACCGATAATCCCCATGTGGATGCCGCGGCAAGGCAAAAAGCAAAAAATAAAAAATCAAAATCCACGGCTAAAGTGACCGAAGCTGGTGAAACAAAAAGCACAATCACTAAAGAATCTCAGGAATATTGGACGGCGCTCTATCGAAATGTCACCAGCAAGATTATCAACTACGCGCGGACTCAAACTCCAGCGCGGCTGACCACAGAAGAAAAGACCGCGGTGATGTTCATGAAGGGTGGAGACACCATGATCATCAATTTAGACGGCCAGAAATACCTGCTTGAACGCGACCTGACGGGGAAGTATTTGAGATTAAGGGACTACTGGAAAGAACATGGCGAAAACGCCACGGAAAAGTCAAAAGAAGATCCGTCGATTGCTATTAACAGAGGCTCTTCTGGAATACCATTGTGGGCAACACTAACGGCAGCTGATCTTGAAGCCCGTAGGCAAAAGAGCGCTCAGGAAAAGGCATCGCGAGATGCAAAAAATCAAGAGAAGCAAAGAGCGATGGTAACAGATGACCTGCGAAAGCGCCTTGAATGGCTATTCGCGCCGGGCACATCCGCTGGATCAAGAGTAAGTTTTCGGCATATTGTAAGCAAAGAACAAATTGCGAACACCGATAAAGAAAAAAGAATCGTTATGCGAGTTGAATTGTTAAGAAAATATGATGGCAGTGTGCAAGCGCGTTATCTTAAACAGTCATTGGTCATTAACATGAATGGGATAAGCGAACAGACCGAAACAATCCAGGACAAGACTGTGTTATTTCCAGCTAACGCTATGGAAAACTGCCAAAACAACGTGCAAGCCTATCTACAATCAGATTCGCTGATTACGGCAAGCGAAGCTTCTCCTCAAGATTACGAAGAAGAACGAAGAACTTTTATTGAGCAAAGGCTTGATTTGATGTCAGGCAATCTTGCGCGCGCTAGCATTCTGCCGGGGCAAGAAAAGCTCATTAGCGATGATACAACCGGCAACGATAGAGTGGCCATGGTTAATACGGAATTCGTGCGCTGGCTTAGAGAAATCCAGAATTTGATTGACGCGGAAAAAATAACTGACTGGGAACAACCACTTAATTCACCAAATGCCTTTTTGGACATGCATATCCTAATCAGAGGCGGAAAAATTTCCGTGTTAAAGGAAAATCCAGCTTTTAAGCAATATCAAGATGGGATAAGAAACGGCGTAACTCCAAAAGAGGCTCCCCCCCAATATTTGGCGATTTATCATGACATAAGGCTTAAACAAAATAGCTCTGCTGATTCTCAATCCGCCTAACATTTATTGTTTAGCAATGACGCAAAGCCAATCAAAAAAAGATTTATACCAGCTGATGGAAGCATCCATGGCAATCCAATCACTTGATGCTGAAAAGAAGGCGCGCACGCAAGATTTACTCCTCAATCTGCCAGAGGCGCAAATGCAAAAAATTATCGCTATACTGAGAGATGAACAAAGAGCTTTGGAGTTACTGCGTAAAAAAAATACACTGGAAAAGAAGCTGGCCAGAAAGGTCTATGGCATGGCAGAATCATTGCGCGACGCCGGCAGGAGGCTTGATAAAGCTTTCCTAATCACTCGTGAATCCAAGGAAAGGGAAGAAGAGTCACAAGCTACCTACAAACTTTTGGATGAGATTGATCGTCTTTAATGCCAAAAGCCTGTCAAATAACAGCCACTAATAAATTGCAACCGCTAACTGCCAGAAACCGAGATCTGTTCTGGTTCAAAGCCAAGCACTATCGTTCCTTCAGGCGCCGCGATAGAAGCGGCCGCGATTTTGAACATACCGGGTTTTTCCATATTGCTAAGATTGATTGTGACTGTCGCGTCACTATCACGCAGGTTGTTGATGATTCCTGCCGGACCTGAAAGCGTGATCTTGACCCGCGTCGGACTGATCGCCCCTATCTTAAAAGATGGACTTTCAGCAACAATCTTAATGTCGGCAAAAATCGTCTTTTGTTTGTTTTTCGCGGGATCAAGCATGATTGATGTTTTAATCCCCGGATCCACCGGATTAACCTGATCCGGCATCACCAATGAAACTTCCATTGGCACCGTCCTGTTGAGCAGGAGCCCAACGTTCACTGGTTCAGTTTTAATTTCAGAAATGTTTTTCAACACTGTTTCCGCGCCCGTGATGGTGATTGATGACGGTATTACCACTAGCTGGTCCGCAAAAGCCGCAGCGTATGTCCCGCGTAAATCAGGCACAACATTAACGCTTTTTCTGGCGGAAACGGGCACAATCACAGCGGTCGCGGAAACTTGCTCAGGATCGGTTTTAAAAGATTCGGGAGGCAAATTAAGCCCGTCAGGAATCTGCGGCGTGACGCTTTGCTTGATATTGCCCGTTTCAGTACCAGTTAATTCAACCTTAACAGTGATCGCATTAATCTTTTCAAGGATATTGTTGGCCGCGGAGACCTTGATTGTGGAAAGATCACTCTTAACCTCTTGCACTTCGTACCCGTAAGCGGGGACTCCTTTTACTTCCGTGATCAATGGCACTTCTTTTTCACCAAGAGGAGCAAGCGTCACTGGCACGGTCGCTGGAACCACCTTTAAAACCGGATATTGCGAATTTTGGCTCATCACAAGCACTGGCTGTTGATAATTTCCCGCTTCAAGGCCGCTTAGATCCACATAAGCTTCATAATCGTTTGGCTTGATGTTCTTAACATCGTCACCCTTGGCGTTCACATAAATTTTTACAGAAGGTATTGACGCGGCCGAGCTTAAATTTTTGCCGATGTTGGTAATTTTGACTGTATAAAGATCAGGGATCAGATAAACAGAATTTTCAATGCCTATGACAAAAAACCAAAACACGACCGCCGCCCCAAGTGCAAGCAGTTTGATTTCCCAGTTGTTTAACAGCCTTTTCATGTTGATTTATGAGCGTGACGGTTAAATTTTCCTAACCTAGCTGGATGAAGCGCTTGGATCAAATTCAACCTTAATTTTTCAAGGGTAATGTCTTTTTCCATCCGCCCGTAGCGAGCAAATGAAATTGTCCCTTTTTCTTCTGAAACAATAATCACAGCCGCGTCAGTGGCCTCTGACAAGCCTAAACCAGCCTTGTGCCGGGTACCCATCAATGGCCCATCCTTAATTGACGAGTTTGGCAAAAGGCATGATGCCGCCGCAATCCTGCCGTCTTTAATAATGACCGCTCCGTCATGCAAAGGCGAATCGTGAAAAAAGATGCTTAGAATTAACTCTTTGTTGATTTCTGCGTCAAGCTTGATTCCCGTATCAATGAATTCTTTTAGAGGAACTTTGTTTTGGATAACAACCAAAGCTCCGGTCTTTTTCCGCGCCATGATGCCGCAGGCTTCCACAATGCGTGAGATCATGCGGTCAATACTTTTTTCTCTCTGTTTGACTAGAAGATTGGTTTGACCAAGTCTTTCAAGCGCCATGCGTAATTCCTGCTGAAAAATCACCGGGATCGCGACGAGAATGATTGTCAAAAATTTATCCATTAGCCATCCAAGAGCAACCAACTGCATTACGCGACTAAGCCAGTAAATACAGGCGATAACTGAGAGCCCGGTTATTATGTGTACCGCCCTGCTGCCCTTGATTAAAATAAGCAAAAAATAGAAAAGCAACGCCACCAGCAAGATATCTAGGACAACCTGTTGCCAGGTGAAGTTCAAGATCGTCAAATTGTCCCAGAATATTCTGGCCTGATTTCCAAGCAATACGATCAGATTTGCCGTCCAGCGGCTAATGATGTCCATGGCAGCTTTTTCCGAATCCGCATGTAGTTTAGCCACTTTAGTGGCTCGCCACAAGCCGAATTACTCAAGAATTGATAAGCTTATTTGGTAACATTTTCAGCGCCATGGCGCGCGAGGTCAGCGGTACCCTAAAATTTGCGGACTTTTTTGCTAGCGGCAACACGATCGGGCGAGACGCCAATTAGCTAAAATACGTGGTCTTATTTGATTTGCGCTAAGTGTGGAATGCGCTAAGATACGCGAATTACCCTAAAATTTGCGGTTTTATTTGATAACGGCAAGCAATCCGCGCCTATTCAAAAACAAGATTAAGACGAAAGCGCCAAGGTAAAGGTAATCTTCTGGACCAGAGCTGGCTAGCTTGCCTGATTCAAGTGCTGAGCCATGCTCCGGAGTAACTTGCGTGTCCGTGGCAAAATTCGCGGCCAGCTGTTCAGGAGTTAGGCTCGCTGACGCCGTATTGCTATCAATTGGCGTCGTGTTTAATTCAGTTAAGTTTGCCAAAGACGGCTTATTCTCTTGATTCAGTTTCGTGGTCAATTCCGGCGATGTGCCGACGGCCGTTTCCGAGCTTGTTGGCAAAGTCCCATCAGCAGGCGCAACGGAATCTTCCGTCGCAGAAGTCTTTGGATTTTCGCCAGATTTAACCATGATAGTCCCTTTCATTTGGGGGTAGAAAGATGAGTAATAATCAAATTTGCCTTCATCTTTGAAAGTAAAACTGTATGATTGCCCCGGGCTTAACGTTCCGCTGCTGAAAGTATCACCGCTAACAGTCTGCGGAACAGTATCACGGTTAACCCAAACAACAGTTGTGCCCTTTGGAACATCAAGCTCGGCTGGATCAAAAGTAAAATTTGTAATGGAAACTTCCCGCGTCAATGCACTTGTTTCGGTTGTCGCGGCGACTGAAACGTCAGCAGAAGTGCCCGCTTGTGACGCCTCTGTGTTAGACTGTGTCTGCGTATCCTGCGTTGAAGACTGTGTTTGCGTGGTGGACGAACCGCTTAAAACATCAGTCCTGACATCTCCCGGTTCCTGAACCCACCAGGCCACGTAAATAGAAAACCCGACTATTAACAGAGCCGCAATGATCTTGATCTTGCTTCCACTGCTCACTTCTTCAAGCTCGTCTGTGTTTTCGGTCGTATTTTTTTGATTCGCGAAAAATTGTGACAATAATTTCATATTTATTTTTGTTATGTGTTTATGTTGTTTGTTTCTAGTTATATTAACACAAAAAAACTTTTTCTCTCAATTTTGTAGAGAAATTTTGTCAATATTTTATTTACATATTTTGTATTTGTTTTTTATTTAGCTCTTTTTTCCCTAATAAGTTCGCGGATAATATCTGTGCGCGTAACAATACCACACAGTTTATTGTCGCGATTAACAATCGGAACTCTATTGATGCCCTCTTTATCCATAAATTCTATTATCTCCCCTACTGTGGCGTTTTCAGGCAGAGTTTTGGCCGGACTGCTCATGACATCAACCGCCAACTGCCCCATCTTTTTTTTGAGCAAGACGTTGTATTGATCCATATCTTCTAAATAAACAACGCTCCCCAACAAATTGACGCTGGCGGGAGATTTAATATCCTCTTCACGAACGGCAAGATCCCTTTCCGTGACGATACCAACCACAAATCCTTCTTTATCCACAACTGGCACTCCCATAATGTTGTTTTGTAGAAAAATCTTATAAATTTCATGGATTGGAGTTCCTTTCATCACCGAAATAACATTCTTGGTCATGAAATCCTTGGCGATCCTGTTATGAAGAAATTTTTTCATGTTTACAATTTATCAGCTTATAAAGGCCTAATCCAGCTTAATTTAAAGGTTGAACCGTGGTATAATTAAAAGTCAACATAAATCTAAATAAACATTATGCCCGAAAATCAAGCAGGAATGGCGGATGATAATCAATCAAATGGTAAATTAACGGAATACAGGGTACCAAAAGAAATGGTGATAGTGCCTTTAAAAGACCTAGTCGTCTTTCCTTCCATGGTGGTAACCGTTTACGTGCGCAACCGCCTGTTAATTGACGAAATACAAAGCGTATCTTCAAAAAATGAAACTATTGGACTTCTTACCCAAAGGGATCCCAAAAAACCTGTCCCGCCCATTACCAACCTGTACGAAGTGGGCACTACCGCTTCAATACTTCAGATCATAAAGGGAAGTTCCGGAGAAGAAGCAATGATGCTCGTGGAAGGTGTTGCCCGTTTCAAGATTCAAAACTATACGCAGGAAACACCTTTTCTTAAAGCGCGAATTAATCTGATCAAGTTTAGCGGCAAATCCACGCTTGAACTTGAAGCTTTGATGGAAGAGCTTAAGACGCTGATTAAGAAAGCGTCTCTTGAAGGAAAGCCCTTGCCACAGGATTTTCTGTCAACTTTGGAGACCATCTCAAATCCGGATCAAGCAGCGGACCTGGCCTGTTCTTATTTGACATTGTCGTTGGATAAAAAACAAGATCTGCTTTCCATTGAAAACCCGCAAGAAAGGATGCAAAAGATTATTGAAACAATGCATAAGGAAATTCAGCTCTTGAAGATCAGGAAAAAAATTCATACCGATATCAGTAAAGAACTTAATAAGAGCGAACGCGAATACTTATTAAGGCAGGAACTTAAAGCAATCAAAAAAGAACTTGGCGACAAAGAAGGCGGAGGTCTAACAGGATTTGAAGGGATGACTGACGAAGGTGAAATCAAGGACCTTAAAGCTAGAATTAAAGCGGCTAACATGCCAGCGGAGGTTGAAAAGGTCGCGACGCAAGAGCTTGAAAGACTGAAAAAAACCATACCAATCTCTCCTGAATTCAATGTCTCAAGAACTTACATAGAATGGCTTTGCGATATGCCGTGGAAAAAGAGCTCGGCTGCGCGAGTGGACGTGAAAACGGCTAGAAAGATTCTTGATGACGACCATTACGGACTTGAAAAGGTCAAGGAACGCATTCTTGAATACCTCTCGGTTTTCCAGCTTAAAGGCAACACAAGCGGGTCAACGATCTTATGTTTTGTCGGACCGCCCGGCGTGGGAAAAACTTCGCTTGGTCAGTCAATAGCTAGGGCTTTGGGACGGCCTTTTATCCACAATTCTCTAGGAGGAATTCGCGATGAGGCCGATCTGCGCGGGCACCGCAGAACATACGTGGGAGCGTTACCCGGACGCATCATCCAAAGCATCAAAAGAGCTGGTGTTAACGATCCTGTATTTATGCTTGACGAAATAGACAAAATCGGCAAGGACTTTCAGGGTGACCCGGCGGCTGCCCTGATGGAAGCGTTGGATCCGGAACAAAACTTCGCCTTCACTGATCATTATCTTGATGTGCCGTTTGATCTTTCAAAAACTTTTTTTATCCTTACCGCCAACTACCTTGAACCGATTGTCCCAGCACTTTTAGACCGCATGGAAGTTATAGAACTTCCCGGCTATACCGAAGAAGAAAAATTGCAGATCGCCAAAAAATATCTTCTTCCCAAACAAATCAAGCTTAACGGACTTGAAAAAAACAGTTTTGTGATGAGCGATGAAGCAATCTTGAAAATTGTGCGCTCTTACACATGGGAAGCTGGACTGAGAGAACTGGAAAGACAGATAGCTTCAGTCTGCCGCAAGATCGCGAAAGAGCTCATAGAGAAAAAATCAACAATCAGCGAAGTAGGAGTCAAAGATATTGTAAAGTACCTTGGCGTTGAAAAATTTGAGTATGAAGTGAAACAGCGCGAAGACATGATCGGGGTGGCCACGGGATTGGCTTGGACTCCAAATGGCGGTGACATTATCTTCATAGAGGCGGCAAAAATGAGGGGCAGTAAAAACCTGATACTGACAGGAAGCCTCGGCGACGTGATGCAGGAATCGGCCAGGGCGGCTTTGAGCTACATTAGGAGCCATGCCAAAGAATTTCATATCAACGACCGCGTCTTGGAAAAGATGGACATTCACATTCATGTTCCGGAAGGAGCAACGCCCAAAGACGGGCCCTCAGCGGGCATCACAATCTTTACCGCTTTAATCTCGCTTTTGACTGGCAAGAAAGTGCGCCGCGATATGGCCATGACCGGTGAAGTAACGTTGACGGGACGCATCTTGCCAATCGGCGGATTAAAAGAAAAAATTCTGGCTGCAAAACGCGCTGGCATACGCGCAATCATCATTCCTGATCGCAACCGTAAAGATCTGGCGGACATACCTAGGCACCTGATGAGCAACATTGATATCCACTTTGCTAAAAAACTTGAAGATGTTATTGCTTTGGCGATCATTGATAATAAGTATAAAACAACCGACAAAGCAGTAAAGAAAAAGAACGGCGCAAATGTGAAAACCGCTGGCCGTTCCACGGTTAGGTAGCCAATATCACTTGAACAGACTCTCAACTTGGCTTGAGATTTTTTGTGCTTACTCAATTTACGCCTTTGTTTGAGGCCAAAAAAGCGCTAAATTTGGTTTTAGAATTAATACCAAGGAAATTTATGTATCCAACAGGAGAAGTTTGACCGTGTTTTCAACGTTGAGGACATTGCTGAAATTCGGGTAGATTTCTATGTTGTTCAAGTGACGCAACTGGTAATAAAGAAGACTATGCATATCGTTGTTTATTACGATGTTAGCTTTTTCATCCATCAAAAATTTGATGATGCCGCTGAAGTCGTTTTCCCGGTATGTGAATGCTTTAGCGTAAGAGCCGACAATACGTTGTTTTTTAACATTCACAAAAATATAGAATCGTGTGGACGAAAAAGTGTGCGCCAACTGTGAGGCAAGTCCTTTGTCTTCTTTAACCGGCACAGCCACCTTGACAGCAGTCGGTTTTGGAATATCCACAAACAGCAGAAAATCCTTAAGATATGCGTTTTCTGACTTGATTTTTTCTTTTAGGTTATGAAGTTCGTCGCGCAAATCTTTGGTTTGAGCAAAAGGGGTAATCTCCAAAAACGCTTCGCCAAAGATGAATGTTCCTGCCCGCCTCATTCTGATGTTATGAATTTTTTTAACGATCTTGGCTTTTGAGCTAATAATTTTTTTTACGTTGGCAATCGTCTTAGCGTCATCAAAGTAATCTAACAGAAAAAAAAGGGACTCCTTTGCAGTCGCCAAACCGACTTTGAGCGTCATTGCTGAGATGATCATGCCGATGGAGCCTTCCAGATAAGGAATCTTCCAGTAGTTCGCGGCAATTCCCGCCAGTACGGCCATTTCCATAAAAATATCCATGGTTTTCTCTTTGCCGCTGTCTATGAGCGCCAGAGAATTTATTTTGGCGCCAGCTTTTTTTAAAAAAAACGACAGATGGACGGAAACCACCATACTTATTAGCACGGCAACCAGCCCCAGTGCTTGGTGTCGCGACTCCCCCATCTCTTTGAACCTATGCAGGCTTTGCCAAAAAATTTCCAAACCAAAATAGATGATCACGATTGAAGTCACGAGCGCGGCAAATGTTTCCGCTTTATAATAACCATACTTAAAATTTCTGTCGGCAGGGCGCTGGCTGATTTTAAGTCCAATGTAACTTGCGAACAATGTCAATAAATCGGTTACACTGCTAAGAGCGTCAGCCACCAGTATGAGCATGCCAGTCGCGTAGCCAATAAATCCTTTCAAAAGGGCGATAAGAACAATCTCAATGATTGCAATTAACGCCATGCGTGAGCCATATTTCAAGTTGTCGTTATCATTTTCGCCCATCTTGTTATTATAGCATGAATTTGGGCTTTCGGCACCTGCTATTGATCTTTTTCTGTGTTAAAATCAGGCTAAAAGACGCATTTTTTTTAAAAGCAAAGATGATTAACCCATGTATTTTTATTGATGTTGATACTCAACACGATTTTTTTGCCCCGTCCGGCGCGATGCCAATCAAGGGAGCTGAGGAAATTTTACCAAACCTTAAACGGCTTACGGCGCTTGCTTTGAAAAAGAAAATCCCTATTATTGCCGCTGTGGAAAAGCACGACCAGAATACTTTAAAAAATGGGCCTTTTTACTGTATAGAAGGAACAATCGGCCAAAAAAAGATTAAAGAGACAACCGTTAAAAAATTCAAGCTTCTGGGACTTAAAAAGGAAAAAATTAATCACGCCAATTTACTAAAAAAATATCCGCAGATCGTGCTTGAAAAAAACGGATTTGACCTTTTTGCAAATCAAAACGCCTTGGCGATCTTAAAAAAAGCCAGAGTGAAAAATTGTGTCGTTTACGGCGTTGCCATAGACTACGGTCTGGAAAAACTGGTGTTGAGACTTTTAGAAGCCGGATTTAAGGTTTACATCCCCGTGGACGCCGTAAAGCCTATCAACGAAGCCAATCGGGAACCGGTGCTGAAAGAACTCCGCGCCAAAGGAGCAGAGATGTGGAATACGGAATTTATAGCGGCCAACGTATGAAAAAAAAACTTTGGCAGAACTGGCAAAAGGCCAACGGTGGGATGTGATAATGTCATCTTCAGGCGTGACAAGCGAGCACTTTTTGTTTTGTTGGTAAAAAGAGGCCATGCGCCATTTAAAGGTAAATGGGCTTTGCCTGGCGGTTTTATGGAATGGAATGAATCGTGCGAACAAGCGGCCGCCCGTGAACTAACTGAAGAGACAGGATTACGCCGCGTCAAGCTTAGCCCTGTGGGAGTGTTTTCTAAGCCGGGGCGTGATCCGCGAGGGACAATAATCAGTGTGTCTTTTTGGGCAGAGATTGCCGCAAACAAGCGCGGAGTTAAGAGCGGTGACGACGCGGATGAGGTGAAATGGTTCAGCGTTAAAGCCCTCCCCATGTTGGCGTTTGACCACGATCTGATCCTTAAAACAGCTTTAAAGATCAGGAAAAGGCATCTTGCCAAAAGAAAGGCAAAGCGATCTTGCGCGAATTTGTAAACATGGTAGAATCAGGCCTCTAATCAACTGAAAATGAGTTTAAGCAAGCCGATCCTCACTATTTTGCTTTTAAGTCTGATTATTTATGTAATATATTCTTTGTGGCTTTTTCCAATGCTGATTGGCAACGCAAAGCTTATTCACATGGTTGATCCCGACACGCTAGTAGTGCAAGAAAATGGCGAACTGAAAACTGTGCAGTTGATAGGCGTTGACGCGCCGGAAAAAACTGGCCGCGCCAAAACTCCGCAATGTTACGATGATGAAGCTTTGAGGCAGTCGGCGGCAATATTCGCGAAGACACGGCAACTCAGTTTGGCCACCGACGGCAAGGCCGGGGAAAAAGACCAATATGGCCGACTGTTGCGGTATGTTTATCTTGCTGACGGCACTCTTTACAATCAGTTACTGATAAAAAAGGGGCTAGCAAAGGAATCCAACCCTAACAATGCCGATTATAAGTTTAAAAACGCTTTCAGCAAGGAGCAAGCGGACGCGGCCGCTAAAGCAAATGGCATCTGGGACCCGCAAGGATGTGACGGTCGTTTTTAATACTAGAACGCTCAAAAAACCGTAAAGGGGGCCGTCTTGAGGACTGACGGTCAAATTGATGACCTAAAAGATCAGACCGAAGACAGCTCCATTTACGGTTTTTTGTCTTATTTTCAATATCCTCCCTAAACAAACAGCATCAGGCTTTGAACGAATGAACACACGGAAAATTATTGGTTTTCCAAGTAGTCTCTTATTTCGCGCCGTTTCCGGAACAAAACAGATTTTCTTTCATATACCAGATGGTAATGTCGGCAGACCTGAACCCGAAGTTCAAACCACGCACAACAGTACAAATTGATACACGAAGTTCAACCCAACCAACCCACAGCCCGGTCTTTTGACCCGCCGGACGGAGAAGGAAGGCATGCCAGTAACCTGGGGGACTACTGGCCACGGTTTTACTTGCCCAAGACTGAAAGCTTAGGGAGGGAGCCGCAATTTAATGAGAAATCAGTAATTAATATCGGAAATTTTTAAGGTTTCTGATAATAATCAAGATCTCACCAATAAAGTACGGCTTGCTCCCTATCTTTCATCTTTTCCTGCTTTTCAATGACCATACGACCTCCCAGGAAAGCTTAGGATATCCAACTCGGTGAAAAATATAAGGTTTCATCGTGGAACTTTGCTTAAATGACTAACATCAAATAAGTAAGTTTCCGTAACAGTCCGGCTGACAAGCGCTGAAATAAATGAAAGTTAATCCATTTGTTTTCAAACACACGCAGAGCCGAATCGTTACATTTGATCGCGACTTGCGTTATACTTAACTTTTTAGAGCCATTAAGTACGGCAAGTCGGTAAAAGCACTAAATCTGGCGGATTTATTGCTTTTAACCCGAAGCTTTGAACCTGGGGAGGAAGCCGTCATTTAATTAGTAGTGATGCTATGACCATGTTTAATAAATTACGGCTTGCTCCCCATCTTTGGGCAGGATCCTATTTGTCAAAAAATCATTGTTTCGTTTTATTGTATCAATATTTTTTTTTGCTTGTCAAGACTTTGTATTAGTGGTCTGTCCTAGAAAAAAGTGGGTTAAGATTGGGTTGACACACTTAACCTTAAACCCACCTTTTTTAGGACGGATCTTGAACTACAATGGATTGATATTTTTCCTACTTTAGGGTAAGTTTTTTCTTGAAATTGAGCCGGGGTAGCTCAGCGGTAGAGCGAAGGACTGAAAATCCTTGCGTCGGTGGTTCAACTCCGCCCCTCGGCACCATTTTTTATCAGCGTAATAAAGTAGTCACTCGCCGCCAAGTGAGTATTTTTTATCTTTTTTTTAAGATTGCAAAAAAATTACTGGCTTAGCCGCGGAGACCATGCTCAACTTTGAGGTTTTGAATTGTCCGCGGCAAAATCTTATTGCCCATGGCAAGATCTTTTGTCCGCGGCAAGATCTTTTGATTGCGGCAAGATCTTAATCAACTTGAATGTTCTTATAATTTAATTTGCTCAAAAAGTTTATTTGCTTGCCAGCAAGTTATAAGAAGTTCATTCGCCTTGAATAAGCTTAAAGCGAGCATGGACTTGAAGCCGTGGGAGAAGCGATTAGGTTTGCCGCCGCACTTGAATAATCTTATGCGAGAACATGAACTTGAAGAGCGCCTTAAATCCACTGATGCGAGAGCGTGGATTTAAAGAATATCTGAATTCGCTGATGAGAAGCGTGCACTTAAAGAACGCCTGAATAAGCTTATGCGCGAGCGCCGACTTAAAGGCGCCGACTTAAAGGCCACGAGCAGATTTTGTTGATCGCAGACTGTTGAATGGTTTCGCGTTTTTTTGTAACACAAATTTCTTGTTTTTAAAGCGGAATAAAGATAATTTTATGCACGTTGTTAAACTTTTTCATGACGAAGAGAACATCATTATTATTCAGTTTGATCCTTGCCGCTTTAGTGTTCGCTGGAAGCTGTTATTATCTTTATAAAACCTTAAAATATCACAAGGAATCTGTGCCCGTCGCGGTAAAAGCAAGCAATCTTTTTGTAAATGCTGTCCCCTTTTCTGATGTGACGGATACTATGGAAGGGCGGCTTAAAGTTGAGACCGCGAACAACATACGCAAGTCTTTATTAAATCCTTCGCTTCCAGCAGAATTAAATTTAAAGATGACTTTTTATCCGCAGGCTCCATTCGGCAATTGGGATTATCCTTGGCAAGAAACATGTGAGGAAGCCAGCGCGTTATTGATAGCAAACGAGTATTTTAATTACGGATGGACCGCGGCTCAGTTCAATGAGCAACTGCTTAAGCTGGTGGATTGGGAAAAGAAAGAATTTGGCGATTATAAGCATACTAATATCCAGCAGACGGCCGCCATTCTCAATGATTATTTAGGCTTGAAGACAGTTATCCACGAAAATCCAACTTTTGAAAACGTGCAAAGAATCATCGCGAAGGGACATTTCATTATCATGACCTTTGCGGGCAAACATTTAGGCAATCCTTTTTACAAAAATGGCGGCCCCACTTACCACGCCATGGTGATTAAAGGCTATAAAGAGGGCGCGAAAGTTATTACCAGCGACGTTGGCACCCGACACGGAGAAAATTATGTTTATAGCTGGGCAACTTTGGAAAAAGCCTCACATGACTTCGCTCAACCGATTGAAGAAGGACCTAAAAGAATGATTGAAGTAATGCCACCGAATGATAACGGGAGCAAATAACGCACTGGCTGGTTATTTTGCAAGTAAGATGAGATTAGCGAATAACCCGCGAACACTTTAAAATTATCATTGTATCCGTGAGCACAACCATCAGCAATCATACCAACGCTGATCAATCTCCAAACGTGAAGCTCTCACCCGACGCTAAAGCGGCAGGTTTTAGTGGATCACGCTCCTACTTAGCCGTCCCCAACCCCTCTTTAAGCCTGCTTGGACAGAAGATTGCTTTTTCCACTATTGTTCAATACTTGGGCAAAGCATTTCAACTAGGCTTGTCCATCTTGACCCTTAAGCTGATATCAAATTTCTTGGGACAAGCTGACTACGGCATATACGCCAAAATAACTGAATTTGGTTTATTTTTTTCCACCGCGGCTAACTTGGGCATCTTTGGCAATCTGGTGCGGGCAATGGCTGACCGCCCCACGGATAGCACCTTGTTCCACAATGCCCTAATTTTAAGGATCGGGAGCGCGGCCGTTTTTTTTATCCCGGGACTTCTTTTTTTGTTTGTTAGCGCCGGCAATGGAAGCAGCTTCAACCACGGAAACAATATCTTCTTCTACGGCAGTATCCTCTTCTTTGGGGCGCTCTTCTTTGATTACATAACTTCGGTCTGCGACGCAATGTTACAGGCAAACTACATGATGGGCCGCGCCACAATAGCTTTGATTTTGGGTAAACTGGTGCATTTTACGCTTACTTATCTTTTCATTTATGCAGTGACTGTGGCGGAAGTAAAAGGCTCAGCCATGACTGTTGGCCTTGATGTTTTAAACATTTTCTTTTTGTTCGCGGCAACTTTTGCCGGCAGTATCGTAACCGCTCTTATTAGCCTCTATTTTGCCCGATCAAAGCTAAAAGGAGGTTACCAATTAAATTGGAAACTGATTAAAAGGCTTTTAATTTCAGGTTTGCCGTTCGGCATTATTAACATAATCAATAATCTTTATTTCCGCTTTCTGCCTGATTACTTTGCGCAAAACGCGCTTTCAAACCAGCAGTTCGCCACTTTTAATGTCGCTTTCAGGATCAGCCAAGTGGCAAGTCTTTTCTCAACTTTCCTGATGTTTTCGGTGATGCCGGGCTTTAAGGAATACTTGGACGGCGCTCATCCGCAAAAAGCCAAAGCGCTGTTTAGCCGCGTCGCGAAGATCATGTTTGCGGCCGGCATCGTTCTTGTAATCGGAGGCGCGCTTGTAAGCAATATCGCGATAGAGTTGTTAACCAGCAAAATTTATATCATTAAAGAATTTTGGTATTTACTACCATTGATGCTTTTGCTGGCCGCTATTTCATATGGTTATGACCTAGTATTGATCACCCTTTTTGCGATGGAAAAGGATTACTGGCTAATGCGAAGGGAGCTAATCGCCTTGTGCGTAGCCATGGTTATTTTAGCTTTATCGGCGGCGATTTTAAAAGGCGCGGCACAATTGCCACTCATCATTTTGAGCGCCCTAGCCGCGGAATCATTCATGGTAGTTTCTGGACTTATTAAAATCAGGAAAAGTTGGGATTGATATTTTTACTCTTTTAGGCTAAATTAGCGTTTGCTTTAATAGACGCGGGTGTAGCTCAGTTGGCTAGAGCGCAACCTTGCCAAGGTTGAGGTCACGGGTTCGAACCCCGTTACCCGCTCCATCTAAATAAGATATTTTCAGTTGAGACGTTATCAGCGGTGAGTCATTGTTAAATATTCGGCATTAGGGGAAGGCGCTTTTATTTATTGTGTGAGCTTGAAAGATAGTTTGCTTTTGCTGAGCATCGCCAAATAAACAATTGATTTAGACACAGTTTAGACGCAGGCGAAAGCGTTCATTGGGACTGTCCGGTTTTCTTGCGGAATTTACTGTCAAGTGCGCGGACTTCCTGTTCATTGTAACCAAAATAATGAGCAATTTCATGCATCAAAACCTCCTTGATTTTGTTTTTTAGCTGGCCATTATTAGCACACATGGTAAGGATCGGTTCCCGAAATAGAGTAATTTTGCTAGGCTGAACGCCCATTGTTGCCTGTCCCCATGCCGTTTTTGGAACTCCTTCAAACAAACCAAGCAAACAACCCTTTGCGTTCGCGTTGTTCATTTGCGTTGGATTTGGCGTTGCTTCAATCAGAATTTCAAGGTTTTCTAACTCATCCTTAAAACGAGGCGGCATTTCTTCATACGCCGCCCATACCATTGCCGCAAATGTCTGATCGTCCAAAATCATCTTTGTAAGATTAGCCTCTTTTTTTAAAATATAAAAATTATTAACAAAACACAATTATATTTGCGCTTTTGCTATAAATATTTTATAATATACAGATAAACTAACGATGCAATGGATATTAAGAATATACTAATTTCTTTCTTACTTGGAGGGGCCGTGACAACGCTGATTGTGGCTTTAGAAGAAAGCGGTATGCGAATCTTGTCCGGATTCGCGACATTGGTTCCGGTCTTTACCCTTGTCTCTTACCTATTCATCGGAGCATCAAAAGGCGGTGAAGCCTTGAGCCAACATGCTTGGTTCGTGCTAATAGGGACACTGGCCGCATGGGTGCCATACATGATCACCGTGGCAGTGCTATCCCCTCATATGGATGGTCATAAAGCTATTGGGATTGGATTGAGCGTGTTTTCGGTGCTGGCCACAGTATTTTTGATCGTGACGGCAAAATTCAATCTTTTCCAGTAACTAATCTGGTCCTAAAAAGACGATAGTCAATTAGCGCTATGGTAAAAGCGGTCGCCGTTTTTATATTTAGGACAATGTGGCTTTGTGTGAAAGATTGTAACGACCTTGCTCATCTATTTCAGTCAGTTTGACCTTGATGATATCGCCTATCTGCACCACATCGCCAACCCTCGCGATGCGTGTTTTGGCCAACTGTGAAATGTGCACGAGCCCTTCTTTCCCGGGTAAAAATTCAACGAACGCGCCAAAATCCATCAATCTTGTCACTTTACCCTCAAACACATCTCCCACTTTTGGCATGTAGGTAAGGCGATTAACCCAATCTAAAGCTTTTTGGCCGCTTTCCTGGTCATGGGCGGTAATGACCACAAGACCATCTTCTTCAATATCTATTTCCACGTCGCATTCCGCGGTAATCTTTTGAATCGTCTCGCCGCCCTTGCCAATCACAACTTTGATCAGGGCTGGATCTATCTTGACCTTCATGATCAATGGCGCGTACTTGGAAAGTTGCTTATTAGGCGCGGGAATGGTTTCCACAATCTTATCAATTACAAAGAGACGCGCTTTTCTTGCCCTTTCCAAAGCTTCTTTCATTACTTCAAGTGAAAGCCCTTTCACCTTAATGTCCATCTGCAGAGCGTTGATGCCATCACGAGTTCCAGTTACCTTAAAATCCATGTCGCCGGCAAAATCTTCCATACCCTGTATGTCCGTCAAAATCTTATAACCCTTTGAGATATCCTTGTCGCGAGACACCAAGCCCATGGCGATACCGCCAACAGGCTTCTTGATAGGAACCCCCGCGTGCATCAGTGATAAAGTTGATCCGCACACGGCGGCCATGGAACTGGATCCATTACAACTAAAAATCTCGGACACCACCCAAATCGTGTATGGAAACTCTTCCTGCGTCGGCAGTACAGGAAGAAGTGACCTTTCCGCGAGATCCCCGTGACCAATGTCACGGCGCGATGGTCCCCGCAACATCTTAATTTCACCTACTGAAAATGGGGGAAAATTATAGTGGTGCATGTAGCGTTTGATGTCGTCCTCATCCATCGTGTCAACGACCTGCGCCGCCCCTGGAGCCCCAAGCGTCGTAAAGCTTAAAGCCTGGGTTTCGCCGCGCTGAAATAAGCCAGTGCCATGGGGACGAGGCAAAAGGCCAACTTCACATTTAATCGGCCTGATTTCATCAAGCGCGCGACCATCTAGACGCAGTTCTTTAGTCAAAATGTTTTCGCGCATGTTTTGTTCTAGGGCGTGTTTCAAGGCCTCTTTTAGGTCTTTATCTGTCATTGTTCCCGCCTCAAGCTGTTCTTTGTACTTTTCAAGCAGTACTTCTTCAAGCGCGTGAATCTTTTCTTTAATTTCTCCTTTAGTCTTGCCAGAGACAGCATCCATCATCTCTTTGGTAACAGTTTCGGCGACGGCTTTTTTTGCCTCTTCAGAATCGCTGATTATAGTGGCTTGCCGTTCAACTTTGCGGTAAGTCTTCTTGAATTCCTCTTGAAGAGCACAGATCCTTTTAATCTCTTCTTGCGCTATCTGCAGAGCTTTAAGAATAGTATCTTCCGAAACTTCTTTTGCGGCCGCCTCCACCATTGTGATAGCTTCAGCCGTTCCAACCACAACCAGATCCAATTTTCCTTTTTCAATCTCTTGGTAAGTGGGATTCACGATGATCCGCTCGTTGCCGCTTGCGTCAAGAACACATCCCATGCGCACCGCCCCCACGGGTCCCGCGAAAGGCATTCCCGAAATACAAAGCGCCGCTGACGCGGCAATGATCGCGGTAGTGGCTGGTTCAACCTCTAAATCGGCGGACAGCACCTCACAAATAAGCTGGACTTCATTGACCATGCCCTTTGGAAAAAGCGGCCTAATTGGTCGGTCAATCATGCGAGAATTCAAAATTGCCCTTTCGGAAGGGCGGCCTTCCCTTTTTACAAACCGGCTGCCTTTAATTTTGCCAGCGGCATAGTATTTTTCTTCGTAATCAACAACAAGCGGGAAAAAGTCTATTCCTTCTCTGACTTCACCCATCATCGCGCTCGCGAACACGGTCGTGTCGCCAAGTGAAGCGAGTACCGCCCCATGCGACTGGTTTGCCAATTTGCCGGTTTCCAGCTTCAAAGTGCGTCCGGCTATTTCCATCGTAAATGCTTTTTGCTCCATTTTAAAATGGGGTTAAAGATATATCGCGCGTTTAACCGCGCTCGTATCCCCCCATCCTTCCTTAAGGCTCAAGTGACAAGTCGGAACGCATAAGAGATAATTTTTGCGCAATGGTAAGCTTATGATTCTTCCGCGATTGGCTAGGTAGTTTAGCTGTGGACTAGAGAGACCTTTTGCGCTACCAAATTTGGCTTTATCGCTTGAAACCCTTCCACGCTCTGACCTGTAACTTGTAACCTTTTGGTTTTTTGTTGAGAGGATACAAAAAGACCCCCGAAAGGGGTCTAAAGTTAGTTTTAATTACTTTCTAAGCTGTAACTTGCTCACAAGCTCTTCGTATTGCTCTTTCTCGTTAAGGCGTAAATAATTGAGCAGTTTCCTTCTTTTGCCCACCATCATTAACAATCCCCTTCGTGAATGGTTATCCTTAGGATGCTCTTCCAGATGGGCTGAAAGCTTATTAATTCTTTCAGTAAGGATGGCCACCTGAACCTGAGGCGAGCCCGTATCCTTTGGATGGAGGGCATACGCCTTGATGATCATTTTTTTTTGCGTTCTTTTCATAAAGTAGGTGTTGTTAAGCCAATGTCATGATCTTGCTTTAATTTGCGAGCGACCATTCGCAAATGATCGGCTTTCAATCGGGTTATAATTTATCAAATTTAGGCTGACTTGGCAAGTTATTGTTTTATGAATAAGATATTGCCATGAATTATAAGAGAATTATCGCCGAAGCTTGGGAGTTTACGCAAAACAACAAAAAGATGATAATCTGGTATGCTTTTCTGCCAGCCGTAATTGAGACTCTTACAGGAATCGGCTACCTTGGTTACCAGTTTTTTGCTTTCAAAAGTTCTCCGCTTTTTGAGAACTGGCGAGATAGTTTTGGGTTCGTGCTCTTCACGACTGTCTTGAATGTCTTGAATGCGAACATCTCAAACATCGGACCATTAATCGCGGCGGCGATCATACTCACGATAATGTATTTGGTGGTTCCTTCCATTTGTGAAGGCGCGATCGTCCAGCTGATCGCGCGGAAAAAAAACGGCCAGGATGTAAAGATACGACACGGTATCAAGTATGGCCTCTGGAGTTTTTTGCCTTTGTTTGAATATTCATGGGTATCAAGGACCATTAGCTATGCCTCGGTGCTTTCATTGATGTCATCCGTGGCTAGAAATCTTGGCATAGACGCTTTTTACGCATTAAGCATAGTTTTTATCCTATACGCGATCATAAGTTTCATTCTGACCCTTCTTTTTATCTACACCGAATTTTTCATCATCATTGACGACCGCAAGGTCTTTGATTCCATCGCCAGGAGCAGTAAGCTGGTTATATCGCATCTTGAAGAAACAATAATGCTTTCAATCATGATGCTGATCATTAGCGCGCGCATATTGGTGCAAATCATCTTTGTGCTGTTGATACCAGCAATAATTATCGCGTCAATTTATTTGTTTGCCGCCACCTCTGTCCCAATCGCGGGCGTCATGATAGGAGGAGTTTTGGGAATTATTTTGCTTTATATCGCCGCTTATCTAAGCAGTACGATTCATGTCTTCGCGGCTACTGTTTGGACCTTTACTTTTTTGGAATTCACATCTGAGCAAGCAGTAAGTGCGCGGGAAAAAGAGGAAGGTTAAAAGGAAAAAGCATGACGAGCTTGCCTCCCATTATCCATGACGGATCATTATCCCGAAGTGAATTTGGTTTTTCCCAGCGCGTTTGAGTTGAATCGGGCTCATTGTTATTCTGACCATCTGGCTCTTTGGACGCGTTTTTGACATTGGGCGGCTTCTTGACAGTGGCTTTTTTGACTGTTGGTTCGGTAATCGGCACTATGCCGCCCTTCTCCGGAGCATCTAATTGATTGTCTTGATTGTCTTGATTGTCTTTAACCGCGTTTGAAATATCTTTGATGACAATTCCGACGCGCGCCACTTTGCCCTTTTCAATCACCGGAATCACTGATCCCATGCTGGTTTTGTAATCCCCAGCTTTATCAGCCAAACGGAAAGGTCCGACCATTGTCACGGCCTTGCCAGTCTCAACTACTTTACCAAATGCCGAAAAAAACGCCATCAAATCCCGTGTATCAATTAGACTGAAAAACAATTTACCCCGCAGATCATCATTGACAAATCCAGTTGAGGCTAAAAACTTGCTATTGGCAAAAGTGATGTGTCCATCAAGCTTCATCACCACAAAAGGCTCATCTCCGCATTGAAATAAATCCTGATAGCTCTTTTCCAAATCAACATCAACCGGCTCGCCGGATTCATGCTGAAGGATATTGGTCTGCAAAGCTCCTGTATCGCGCTCAGTGCTGTTAAGAAAAAATAACAATGCTGTCATTGAAACTATAAATATGCTTAACGCAACCACCAGTATGTTCCGGTTTTGCCTGAAGAAATTCTGCATGCGTTTTGGTTTTAAAATTTTCGCCTTCTGTATATTGTAAAACTATTTATACCACTTGTCAATTCTCAGCTTTGCTAATTTATGCTAATATTGATAGAAATTTAACTTTTATATATGGCAATTTCAGACTCAGATATCTCCGCGATCACTAATATCTTAAAACAATTAGATCTGTTCAAAGATCTCAATGAAAAAGACCATGCCGAAATAATTAAACGTATTACGCTGGAGTACTACCCCAAAAATCACATTCTGTTCCATGAGGGCGACGCCGGAGGCAATTTCTATATTATTAAAAGAGGCATGGTAAGAATTTACCATGAGACTGATGGCAAGCCGACTGATCAAGATACCGCCACACTTGGCAATGGCGACTTCTTTGGAGAAATGGCTTTGATCGGAGACAAGCCCAGAAACAATTCGGCGCAAACCATTGAAGAAAGTGAAATTTTTGTACTTAAAAAAGATGACTTCATCAATTTGGTCAGTTCTGATCCAAATATGGCCAGCCGCATCAGTAATGAATTTATCAAAAGAATTAAGATTAACAACAGGAGAGAGGAGGCCAGTCGCTAAACCATGCCCATTCTCTATCTAATACTCGGTCATCTGGTGGCTGATTTTGTTTTACAGCCTTTTAAGCTGGTGAGATGGAAATTTCGCAGTCAGAAGGCAATCATTATCCACTCCCTGATTCATCTGATTGTTTATTCCCTGTTGCTTGTTCCTTATCTGCCGAATCTCACGATTATATTAACTTTATTGGCGGTAAGCGGATCCCATTTTGTAATTGACAGCTTGAAGATAGACGCTGAAAAAAAAGGCAAGCGTTTCCCGCTCTATTTCTTGACTGATCAGGGCGTACATCTTGTGACTGTAGTTGCCGGGGGATGGATCATGGCGTCAGCCGCGCCTTTACCCTTTTTGGGCGATTTTTTTCTTTCTTTATATGAGAACCCGTATTTAGTTTTTGGGCTTATTTTGCTTATTTTTTCCACATACGCGGTGGAAATGTTTAAATACCAGTTTCTGCGCCAAACTCAAGCTAATCCTTTTAGTCCCGACTACTTGGCCATGCTGAAAAGGGCAGTGATTTTCATATTGTTCTATGCCTTTTTTCTAATGTTGGTATTTTATAATTCCGCTTCGCCAGTCTAAGCAAGGCTCATGAGGGCGGCGCTGTGGCATTTGTATCGTATAATTGCGCTTCGCCAGTCAAAGACCGCGCATCTAACTTGGCAACAGGCAATTAATGGAGACTTATCTGAACATAGCGCGGTTTATTGCGGCTTGGCCATGATGGGGCTTGTCATTTCTAAGCTCTTTTCAAGGCGGGCTTGCTACGTAGTTTCACGAATCTCAAGTGCACCCCTATCAAGAAGAGGGATGTAGAATAGGTATGATTATTAAATATCTAACCCTACATCCCTATGAAACTATACCACCCAACAAAAGGATTGAAAGG
>Ga0272446_1000704_pt1 | contig 51223 bp, 28 predicted proteins | sample YNPCB0061_FD_194587 | JGI IMG/M metagenome (GOLD analysis project Ga0272446, IMG submission 194587) | Hot spring microbial mat communities from Yellowstone National Park, WY, United States - YNP-CB-006-1 | ecosystem: Environmental > Aquatic > Thermal springs > Hot (42-90C) > Sediment | place... | reverse complement strand
AATTCCATGGATTGGCAGAGAAAACAGATACAGAAATTTGGAACTTCACTAAGTTACCTTGACCGATCTCCCAGCATCTTATGCTGTTTAATGTTGCGTGATTTGATCTGGTAGTGATTTAACTGCTTGACAAAGATCAACAATCGATATGATCGCTATCCAAGTGCTTTCCTTTTGATCTTTTCCAGAAAGAATCAGGTCGTGAAAACCATCATTTGCAAAAAATCTAGATTGAGATGGGTCTGCATGAGCAATTTTATTCAAAACATCTCTTAATCTAAGTTGCTTAGAATCGGGCTAGCCCCTAGCGCCAATAGTAACGCGGGGTCGCCCCAATGAGAAATAACCTGGGCTGCAATCCGGACATCTTCATCTTTGTCAAGCCATGCCCACAAAAAGGTTCCCTCAACGAGCCTGCCCTTACCATGGACAAACTGGAAAGTACCGTTGAGAATTCCTAAGCCGATGGCGGGATTTGAACCCGCGACCGCTCGATTACGAATCGAGGAACGCTCCTTGATTTATAAAGGTTTCAGCGTTCCTCTCTGAGATTTACCCCAAATTTACCCCAATTAGTAAAAGTTTGGGTGTTTTTGGGTAGACAAATTATTTTTAGAGATTTATTTGTTTAAATCGATACATCTGTCCCAAAACTAGATAAGTTCCTACCGTAGGATAAGAGCCTCAAGATATTTTGACACTGAGTAATTTGCTCTTGCAGGTCATCCCGACGATCGCCTATAGCTTGACGGTTAGTGAACAGACCTTGCCCAGTTAATTCGTCCTGAGCATAGGCGATGACCTGCTGAAGTGCTTTTTTATGATTTCTTGTTCTACAGTCGTTGAAGCATTTGACTGTATAGGGATTTCACCCCTAGCGATTTGTTCAATGAGTTCTGATTTTGAAAGCTGTCTTTGGGCTGCTAAATCTCCCAATTGGTTAATTCCAGTAGGAGTAAGGGTAAAGTTTACTCTTTTTTTCATCTCGCCGTATTTTTCTGGTTGCCCCTTCTGATTCTTCTTCCCTGGTGTAGGCATTGACTGACTCTTAGCCGTAGTAGGACTATTTGAGTCAATCCTATCGCCAATTTGTAGCTCCTCCATCTTAAACTATTATTCTAGCTAATACGTATTAGCTAGAATAATAGTTTAAGATGATTTAAGCTCATACGTACTAGCTGATCTAAAGAGGCTTGAAGGTGAGCATTGAGAAAGCTACGAATAAGCGGTTGTTTTGGGAATGAATTGTCAATAAATTTTCTTGCGTAGGAGAGAATTACTTATGGAACTCGTTCTCCAGGCAGTACCTGTACATCGGGGAATATTGAGTGAGCATCAGAGCTATGTTGCTAGTTTGCTTTTTGGGGACATAGCCCGATTACTGGATGTTGGATGCCTGTATGTGCCAAATGACCCAGAACTACCTGACTTTGCACAGCGTAAGCCGAATCCAGTGAGGGTGAAGGCGATCGCTCAGTATATTGTGGAGACTTATGAGGATGGCAGCACCTTTTTCCCAGCCATCTGTGTCAATGTTCAACCGCGACCTATTTATAGGGATGGCAACATCATTCTTCCATACCACTCTGTCAGTTTGCGTCTAACAGACGGACAGCACAGATGCTTCGGTATCCGTCAGGCGCTCAAAAATGTTGAAGAAGATCCAATGAAAGCTGCTGCTTTGTCTCAGTTGGAGGTGGGAGCTTTAATCTATGCGGGATTACCTCTAGATCAAGAGCGGCAAGCATTTCGAGACCAAAACTTGCTGGTACAGCGCCCAAGTGTATCTTTGTCCCATACTTTCGATCAACGCTCTCCACTGGTACTGATTGCCAAGAATCTTTTGGAACGGGTTCCCCAGTTTCGGAACAATGTGGAGATGGTTGAAAACGGACTTGGTAAGCACAATCCCAAACTGATGACATTTTCAACGCTGGTAACTGCTACCCAGCATATGTTCCCGAATTTGAAGATAATGAAGGATTTGGAAGCGCGGAGCGATTGGGCTACAACCTTCTGGGCTGCCGCTGCCTGTACCCTACCAGATGATCCTTGGAGGGTAGTTAATAAAAAGGAACGAGATCGCCAACGGCAGGAAACTCTGACGGTGACAGCCGTCGTGATTCAGGCTTTAGGGTTGGTGGCACGCGATCTGTATACGGAGGGAGTGCCTGACGAAGATTTAGTTAAGCGCCTATCCAGATTACGGGAGATGAGTTGGGATCGGCAAGATCCCTTCTGGCGGGATCGGGGAGTAACGCAGATTGGGGCAAAGGGAGACCCCATCATTCAAAATACGCGCACGACAGTGGATGCTTGCCACCGAGTGCTACGCGAGTTCGTGGGGATTGTTCCGGTTGTTTGCACTGCTTGATGTTGCAAACACTTCTTGTAAAGCGTCACGATCGCTAAACCGCTGGCGATCGTAACGTGCATCCCACCAGAGCCAGTTGGTTGAGTCTGCCCAGACCTGATGCTTTTTGAGTACGTCTAAGCGGGTTAAAGCCAAACCACCCAAAACAAAATCAGGTCTACTCCAAGTTAGGAGATCGTCTAATGCTTGACTCGACAGCCCAAATTTGAGACCCATCGGCATGGTGCTTTCCGATCTCAGCAATCCCCCCAGTGCAATCTTCTGAAAACCAATGTCGCGATATTCGCTAATCAACGCAGTGAGAAAACTTTTGGGCGAATGATAGTGAGGTGGAACGGTGTTTACCTGAGGAGTAGAAAGATTTTGCCAGTTATACAAAGCATCGCCCATCTGCACAACGCCAATCAATGAATAGGTTCTGGGTTTAGATGAATACTCTTCCCAGGCGATCCGTGCTAGGTGCAAAGAAATCAGAGGTTCACCAAATACATCGGGTGCAAAAACATAATCTGGACTGAATTTATCACAGCGATCGAAAAAAGTTTTGAGGTGTTCCTGAAGCTGCTGGCGATCGGCTAACTTGAGTTTGCGTACCCAGCGATCGTTGACAAATTTGCAGTCAAGCTGACAGTACCAAGGTTTTCCCTTGTCCTCAAACACACCACTGTCGATAAAGTACGGCTTGCCCTGAGATCGAAGTAGCGCAAGAAAATTATCTGACTCAATGAAAGTGGCCAGAATGCCAAACTCCCCCTCAATCCTGTGCAATTTCTTTAAGAGGTTGAGCCGATTGACAGCAAAGACTGGTAAGAAACACTTTTCCATATTCTCGCTTGATGAGTTCAGAAGCTACTATTAGTATCCATGCCTTGTTCTATGTATAATCGCATCTCCCTCAACAAACTGGCGCTCCCTTTACTATTCACTCGCAGTAATGGGAGATCTCGACGATGCTCCTCAATGAAGCCGGTTGCAGCATGTTTTGCACTGGCAGTAACAATCACAACCAGATCATCGTTTCTCACCCACTGGCGTAATCGATCGCTCCCTCCTTTCTCGTGGCTGAGATGCACGGTAATTCCCTCACAAACCCCTTCCAAAAAACTCTTTACCCTCTGGGCGACTGGTTCTGTCAGCGTGTAGATCAGAACTGCCTTATTTTTGAGCTTCTGGAAAACATTCTGTTCACCTTGCGTGGATGCCTGTGCTGGGTCTTGTTTGGGACGCAGTTCGGTGAACGAGGCTTCTAATCTTAAATCTTTGACAAGCGAGTCAAAAATGCTCCACTGCGCTTCATCAACCCGACTGGTCATTCCCCACAGGGTGTCAGCGATCTTGAACAGAAGTTGCGATCGCCGATCTCGATCAGGGCAAGGATGCACCACGAAAACGTTGATCAAGTCCAGTCCCCAATCGATGGTGCTGGGCGCTTGGTAGTACTTCCACAACTCCAAGGCGTAATCAACCAAGTTGGCATACTGCTGGGTATCAACACCAAGCGTCAACAGAATCGTGACCAGTTCGTTGAAAAGCGTGAAGTGCTGCTCTCCCGCGCCTGTGGGAACGATACCAATAACGAAAGTATCCACGACAGCCGTGTAGAGGGGCAGAAATTCGCGGCGGGGGAAGTCTGGATCTTTTTGAAACGAGTTGAGTAGATGGGGAAAGGCGTTTTGCAAAGTCTCTGGTGCTTTTGCCGCAACCGTATCCTGTAGGGACAGAAACTGGGCGATCGCGCCCGGTTCATTCAGCAGGTCAGTGACCGCCCATTCCTGTGCCCCTTGTCTGGCAGTATGGGATGCCCGCTCCCACTCTGGGTTTTGATCCAAAATTGAAAGCCAATCCAGCCAATTGGTTGGGACTAAATCTGCTGTCGTGTTGCTTGAAGTATCCGCTTGACCCAGCAACGACTCAAGAAAAGTCCGGTTTCGCCGAATTGCCTGAATCGCTGCTTGTTCCTCACCCGAAAGCTGGTCAAATGCTTGCAGGGCTATGCGTTCTGATTCCAAGGTTTGCAGTTCATAAGCAGCTTCCAGCAACAAGCGCACAGTTTGTGGGGAGGGTGGGTAGTTGTGGAGAAGCGTAATAACGCGATCGTAGTTTCCAATTTCCCCAGATTGGGCTGCTGCTGCCAACGGATTAATCGTTAGAGGTGTAACTGTTGCGGCGATTGGCAGAAGCCTCGCCAAACTCTGAAGGTATAGTTGATCGGCTTCGGATAATCCTGGAACCGTCAACAACTCATCTCGTAAGGTTGGGTTCGGAGTATTCCCCCCTACTGATAAGAGCATGAAAGACTTTACGACCTCTGCGAGCCGACTGCCAGAGCGATTGGTATACAGAACGCCGTACCGAGGCAATATAGCTTCATGAAAATAAGAGACTGCGCTGCGGGCAGCACTCGTCACCTCAAAACGGCTCAACTCGGATTGATAGACTGCCTGGGTGATGGCTTGGGTAACGGCAAAGGGACGGCGAACCTGCAACAAATCGGGCAGTTCGGGCAGGCGTAACAACTCGTTCCATGCCTGGAGTTCTGCCAGCATTTGTACCCGGAGAAACAGCAGGTTCAAGGTATCCAGGCGATTTTGGTTGCGGAGGTACTGAAGTTCCTTCTCAGCAGCGGAGCGATCGCCCACCCGTAATGCCGTATAGAAATCTCGCAGGACTCGCCCTGTTGCCCGTGGTGCTTCATAGCTACCACTGCTTTTGCGATCAAGAACCTTGATCATTCTCGACAACGCCTTTTGAATTTCTGTGGATTTACCGTCAGCATCGCGCCGACCTTGAAACTTGAAGGCGTTTCCCTGAGTGAGTTCGTTTACCGCCGCCTCAAACTGATCGTTCAAATCTAGAGTGGTCCGTTGTCCTCGAAAGGTTGACCATGTGGGTCCGACAAAAGCTGTTAATTCTTCTCGTAGTCCACGAAGCTGCTGCTCAGAGAAGGCAAGTCCATACCAATCGGTTTCGGTTTCCCGCGCACAGGGCAGTACGGCAGGTAATCCTTTTGCTAATCGAGCAATCCAAGGCTGCAAGAAGCTGTTCTTTTGTGCTTTTTCAAGGGTTAGGCGATTACCATTACCGAAGAACTGCTCTAAAAATTCGCGAATCTCCAGGCTGGTTTCCAGGCTCATGATACCGTGCCTCCCCAACGCGCTCTAAAATTCAGTTTTTGTTCTGCGATCGCGGCAGAGTCAGTTTCGTAACTCAGCGTCTCTTGATTAACCGTAATCCCATTGAAAGTGAAATTCATGGAACCAGCCACGTAGAAGGAGTCTGACAAAATTCCTTTGGAGTGTAGTTCCTCTGCCTTGTGAAGATTCAGATAGTCTAAATCAGCTTTAGCTTTCAGAGTTTCCAAAAAACTATTGTTGTGAAGATCAGGGCGAGTCGCTACATAAACGGTAGTTCCTTGTTGAGTCAGAGAAGCAAGAACCTGAGAGAGGCGAATCCTGGAGCGATACCAGGATGGCTCCAGTGCCTGAAAGGTATTAGCTGTGTTATCAATCACTGGAATGTCTGAAATCCAGGGAGAAACCAACCACAAACACTGACTAGGGGCAATCAGTTCTGCTACTAGAATAGTCTGAAGCAAATCTGGCAACTGGCGTGAGGTCAGGCGAGAGTGAATGTAGCGAGTCATTGCACCGCCTCCCGAATTCGTAGTCTGGCGATATAACCGTTTGCATTCCTGCGGAAGCCTTCGACGACCGGATAAACATTAAGAAATCCAATATCTACTGGTTCGGTCATTAGCTGTAAAACTGCCTGTTTTAAGGCTTGTCGGTCTGCGAGTCGAGCCATCAGCGAGACAGCGCCCGCCGTTCCTAATGCCTGATCAACCTGCTCACGCCAATTAGATTCCTCCATTTTCACAACGTTTTCCGCTGGTTGTAACACATCCAACAGGATCTCTCGATCGGCTTCTGGCACGATCGCAAATGGGTTATAGAACGAAATTGCTCGATTGCGAATGAGGCTACCCCGTAGCCACAACCGTCCATAGAGTACCTGGAAACAGACATAGCGATCGTGCCTCGTCTCGGGTGGTAGTGCATCCGTAAACCGATCCTGGGTGCTAGCGATGTACGCAAACACTCGTGCATCAATCTCGACTCCTAAGCGAGCTTCTTCCGCTTGCCAGGTACGAACCAGGTCAAGCAATTGCCGATCGGTTTCAACATTGCTACCTGGCGTTAGAACGCGGGCGTGAATTGCCGTCATCACAGTCGGTGTGACGAGAATACCTCGGTGTGATAAAACACGTCTCAGATGATCACTGGCGATCACCAACGACTGATAAGAGTTTGCCTCTCGTACTTGGGTTAAAGCATCTTGTATCGAATCGTCTGAATCCGTTAGCTCCAGTAAGTTTGTCAGTTCTGAGTCGATGATTTCAAAGTCCGAAGGTTCCAACGCACTTTCAACCAATCGAAAGAAGCCAGCAGGGTCTGCCGCATATCGCTGAAGAATCTCCTCAATCACACCACTGCCACCTGGGCTTGCCTCAGTCAACCAGATTTCTTCAATGCTTTCAGGTTTTGCAGGACTATCAGGCGATCGTGGTCCTGGATCAAGATCGAGCAACAAATCTCCCGAATCAAACTGTGGGCAAAGTTGGCGACAGGCTTCTAAAAAGGCACCACCCAGCGTTGCGCTGAATCGTTGCTTTGCCCACTCATCCCACATTTCGTCCGGTGGATTCCATAGAATCTGAGCTAAATCATTCAGGACATTCTGAACGAGTGGCGTATGACACAGTTCTCGGAGTCTTTCATGAGTCGGTTGCCGACCAGGCAGTAAGTTGGGAGCGGATTGGTCACCATCTTCTGTTAAATCCTCTCCAAACTCTTCATTATCGGCTTCTGCTACTATGAGTGTCTGAAAAATTCTATCCATAACAGCAAGCATTGCCTGCCCTACGCCTTCACCCTGTAAAGTCTCAAAAGACTGAGGCAAGAGCGTTTGCTGTTCCAATGCATGGGCTACCAACATTGATAAATAAATTTGGTGTAGCCAACCCCGTTGGAAAATATTGGCAATTCCATCCAGTCGAGGATCGTGCAGAATGCAGTGTTTGAAATAGGAGCTACGGAACGAGTAGACCTTAGAGCGATTGGCGTCGTAAGGGCTGACGGTAAAACCATCTGGAATTTGATAGCGACACACTAACCCATCCACCGTTTGAGCAAATCCCACCGCTGCGGGTCTACCGCTGGATTCTTCAACAAATCGAATCGATGTTTCTAACTCTTGAATCTGACGGTTTTGCCTGACTCGCAGATTTGCCTCTGAACCTAAAGCAAATCGCCTGACTTCCAATGGGTTTTGCTGATTATGGGTAAAGCTACGCAGTTCAGCGACAATATCGAGCCAAACGGAGCCTTGGGGCAAATCTAATGGATTCCCGTTTGTAGGAGGAACAATTTGCGTGTGCCATTCCAATTGGGCATTTGATTTATCGATGACTTCAGGCGGAATTTGCTCAGCCCTCAATGTCCAGGGACGTATGCAGCGAATATCGGCGCTCTCCTCGTTTTGCCAGATCTGGAAGGTGCCTGCCTCCTCAAACTCAGCACAGTATTGTTCGATCGCCAGGGTCTGATTTCCGCTCCCAAGGCTTGGTGGGGCGATCCAATGACTCATTTGCCCCCGCTGTATCCCAAAGCGACGGGAAACTCGACCAGGCGCAAAGGTTTTGAGTGCCTGGAGGATGGGCAGATAATGTTCGTCTGCTTCTGTAGCCTGCTGAGTCGGTGGTGGTGTCACAATCCGAACTTCCGGTAGCAGCAAGTCGCTAAAGAGGCTACCTGGAACGAAATCCGGTAAAGGCTCATCCGTGCGGTAATCCAGTTCTGGTTCCCCTGGTAGGTGTAACCGCTGCCAGTTGGACTCTAATCGTCGCAGCAGTGTGGGTAGCACAGCCGTCATTAAAGCTCTGGGCGGCTCCCACAAAATAGCTTGCGTTTCTTCGGGAGCAAGTTGCAGTGCAGCCTGGAGATAGGCTTCCAACGCTTGCTGTTGTTCGCCTCCTTCAAGTACGGCTCGAATTATAGAAGCTGCCTGTGTTTGTCGATAGCGTTGACCCTCGTAGTTCGTAGGTCGAGCAAAATCACGCCATACGCTTCCTTTCGACACCTGTGTAAGCTGTTGAGCGATCCAATCCATACAAGCAAATGTTGCCTGGATGCGGATGACGTACCGATTGGCGATCGGCAGTAATCGTTCTTCCAGAATCGGATCAAACAGCAAATCATAGCTTTGATAGGCAATGCGATCGCGCCCATAATCTGACAACACGACGACCGTCCAAGGGCGCATCGTTCTGCTACGTCCAGCTCGTCCTTTACGCTGCAAGAAGGATGCCATCTCTCTGGGCGCTTTGTGCTGAATGACCGCTCCAACATTGGGATCATTAAATCCAACTTCTAGGGAGGCAGTTGCGACAATTAGATCAGCGTTTGAGTCAACCCCAGTATCTTGAGAACTGGTACGGGTGACACGCAACGGAGTCTGAAGGATGTGTCCAATCTCTTCACACAGGAACCAGGACTGCCCTGCTAATAAGCGTTGCGCTGAATCAGTTGCATTATGGGTTCGCAGGGCTGCCAAAGGTTGCCGCCCAGTTCGGGGACGACCGAGGCTGTTCAGTCCTTCAGCATCGAGCAAGTTGTGAAACAGACGATTGGTCACATCCAAATCATCCGTGAACGCAAAGACGCGAGAACCATAAGCACCATTGCTGGCGGCATTATTGAATGGATCCAGCACCCGCTTCAGCAGCATGGCTGTTTGAATACTGGTGGAGAGCAAGCTTGTCCCGGAAACTGGATCACCTCTGAGGGCTAACAGGTATTCCATCCCTTCTGGTTGCACATCATCACCAGGAGAAATTTCTTCTACGGAACCAGGTTCTAAACCAACCAACTGGGTAAAGAACTCAGCTGCACTGCGGAGCGTTGCTGATAGTCCCGTAAACTGCACTCGCTTGCCAATAACCTGTTGCCAGCGGCGGAGCAAATAAGCGACTTGCGCTCCATGAATGCCAATGTAAGTATGGACTTCATCCAGCAAGACAACTTGGGGAGGTTTGGCTGCCCCTACACCAAAGATATGTCCGTACCGAGAATCGCCGATCGAGCGATTGAGCATCTCAGTTGTGGTAAATAGGATGTCAGGGGGCGTCTGAACCATGCGATCGCGGGTCAGAAGGATCTCATCCTCCCGAATCACAGCACCACAGGCTTGATCTAAGCAAGTTAGCTGCTCTCTCCGCTGCTCTAAATCGTTTCGCCTCCAGCTTAGAGTGCTGCCACAGCGAGGACAACGGAGATAGGGGCAAGTAAATCCACCTCTTTCCGCTCTCCAATTATTCTTTAAGGCATAATCTTCTAGGTTGGCTTGTCTGGGAGTTAAACCAAAGAAGGCTCCAATTAGAATCTTGCGTTGTCCCTGAGCGGTCAGCACAGCATCCAGGCGACGCGCTTCGATATAGGTTTCAGAAAATTGGTCTTTGAGTAGTTCATTTCGGGGATAAATGGCGATCGCCTTCGTCCAAAAGGTTGTTTTTTTAACCAGTCCGGCAATGTGGGTTAATGCAGGCAGGTAAAACGCCAGAGTCTTTCCGGTTCCAGTTCCAGCGCAGACGATCATGCCGCGACTTCTGGTACTATTTAGGTCACGGAGCATTCGGGCAGTAGCTCGAAGCTGGAAGTCGGCAAGTTCTAAAGTGCGGTTGGGCGATTGTAGTATTGCCCCTAGAGCAGCATATCGAGCGGGAGTCAATAGCTTTTCGGTATCCAGTTGTTCGATTACTATTTCGGGTTGGATGTTGCGTTTGGGATAAACTCGCTGTCGTAGAGAAAAGCGATAATCTGCGACTAGGGTGGGGGAGGTTTGCCAGTCACGGTTAGGGAAAAGCTGCCTCAAGCGTGCAAATAAACGCACAGCCTCAGCCATACGGGTTCGATAAAGCCGCCTTCCCCTCAAGTTGAAATCAAACAGAAGCTTTTGCTCCTGCATCTCATCAACTAAATCTAAGGCATCTAGATCGGCACCCTGCGCTTGGATAATTTCTTCTGCGAGTTCTTCCACCTCATCTTCACTAAAGCCGCCATCTACGACACCCCAAGCCAGCAATTTAACTTCACGGCTCTCCAGACAGTTCAGAAACTCTCGGACGATTTGATCCATTTGCTTATCCACAACAAATTGGCAGGAACCTCACTGATAAGGGTGCCCCCTTAGAAGAAGATCGTTCTTAAACTGGTTTCATCAGTCAACTAACCTTGACGCATAACATATTTAGGCTGCATCAAGAGTACCCATGAGGGTACTACCAATTTTCTAGAATTCCCGGAAAATATCAATTACATCGCCTGAATTGGAAGGTTTCACTCCTACCTGGCAGTGGAGTTCCATGATCGCTTGAAGAAATTGTTACCAAAAGTAACAAAAAATTTTGTTTTGCTTGAAAATCCCAAAAATTTATGGAAAGCCCTAAAGAATCGATTTCATCAAATATTTTTTATGGTAGACAGAACTTAGCCTAATTAACTCCCATCTGACTTTTAGCCTGATAGATCGCACATCGTTTAGCCCCAGCGAGAGTGCCCATGAACAGCCGAGAACCTGCATCTTCGTCTAGCTCTTCTCCATCCAGTCGAAGCAGTGGAGGGGGATCTGAACCCGATAAAAGTTACTTTACTCCACCTCCTGCTGTGTCCTTACCCAAAGGCGGTGGGGCAATTAAGGGGATGGGCGAGAAATTTGCTGCCAATCAGGTGACGGGGACTGGCTCGATGAGTGTGCCGATCGCTACCAGTCCTGGTCGTTCGGGCTTTGGTCCTCAGTTGTCGCTGTCCTATGATTCGGGGGCAGGCAATGGCATCTTTGGCTTTGGCTGGAACCTATCGATCCCTTCGATTACCCGCAAAACGGATAAGGGGCTACCCCGCTATTGGGATAGTGAAGAGTCGGATGTCTTTATTTTGTCGGGTGCGGAAGATTTGGTGCCTGTGCTGAAAGCGGATAGCACGGTGGATGAAACCCTGCGCGATGGCTACCGCATTCGCCAGTATCGTCCCCGGATTGAGGGACTGTTTGCCCGGATTGAGCGTTGGACGAAGGTGGATTCGGGGGAAATGCACTGGCGATCAATCTCGAAGGACAACATCACCACCCTCTATGGTAAGACAGCAGAGAGCCGCATCTTCGATCCTGAGCATCCTACTCATATTTTTAGCTGGCTGATTTGCGAGAGCTACGACGACAAGGGCAATGCTATTCGCTACAGCTACAAGCCCGAAAATTCTCAAGGAATTGATATTGCCCAGGCGCACGAGCGTAATCGGACTCCAGAAGGGCGATCAGTCAATCGCTACCTGAAGCACGTCTATTATGGCAACCAAACGCCGCGCCAACCGAATGAAGATCTGAGTCTGCGAACGGATTGGCTGTTTGAGGTCGTGTTTGACTATGGGGAACACGATCCGACCAACCCCAAGCCCAACGACTCAGGGATCTGGACGGTGCGTAACGACCCATTTTCCTCCTATCGGGCTGGTTTTGAAGTTCGCACCTACCGCTTGTGTCAGCGGGTGCTGATGTTCCATCACTTTCCCGGTGAAGCAGAAGTAGGAAAGGATTGTTTGGTGCGATCGACTGACTTTAACTACTCTTATGAACAAAATCCAACCGATGTTCGCAATCCCATTTATTCGTTCCTGCTCTCTTCAACGCAGACGGGCTACAAGCGCAATCCTGCCGGTGGCTACATCCAGAAATCCCTGCCGCCACTCGAATTTACCTACAGCGAAGCCCAGATTGATGAGACGGTGCGGGAGGTTGAGCCTGCCAGTCTGGAGAATTTGCCTCAGGGATTGGATGGTGCCCGGTATCAGTGGGTGGATCTGGATGGGGAAGGACTGTCGGGGATTTTGACGGAGCAGGGGAATGGATGGTTTTACAAACGCAACCTCAGCCCGATCAATGCCGTCCAGGACAATGGCAAAAAGCATATTGAGGCACAGTTTGCCCCGCTTGAACTGGTTGCCAGTAAGCCTGCGAGTGGTTTGGCGAATGGCGCTCAGTTTTTGGATTTGGCGGGGGATGGACAGCCCGATGTGGTGACGCTTAGAGGGGCGGTGCCAGGATTTTATGAACGGACTCCGGAGCAAGGCTGGGAGTCGTTTACTGCCTTTAAGTCACTGCCTGTGGTGGATTGGGATAACCCGAATCTGAAGTTCATCGACCTGAATGGGGATGGACACAGCGACATTCTGATTAGCGAGGATCATTGCTTTATTTGGTATCCCTCCCTGGCTGAGGATGGCTTTGCGGCAGCGGAGCGGGTGATTCAGCCCTGGGATGAGGAAAAGGGGCCGCGAGTGATTTTTGCGGACAGTACCCAGTCAATTCACCTGGCGGATATGTCGGGGGATGGGCTGACGGATATTGTGCGGATTCGCAATGGAGAGGTCTGTTACTGGCCCAATCTGGGGTATGGGAAGTTTGGGGCGAAGGTGACGATGGATCATGCGCCCTGGTTCGATCGCCCTGACATCTTTGACCAGCGGCGCATCCAGTTGGCAGATATTGATGGGTCGGGGACGACGGATATTTTGTACCTGAGTGGATCGGTGGTACAGGTCTACTTCAACCAGTCTGGGAATGGCTGGGCAGCGAAGCGCACGTTGAGCTATTTTCCAGCGAGCGACAGTTTGGCATCGACGACAGCATTCGACCTGCTAGGGAATGGCACGGCTTGCCTGGTATGGTCTTCGCCTTTGCCCGGTAATGCTCGGCGAGTGATGCGCTACATCGACCTGATGGGTGGGCAAAAGCCCCATTTGCTGATCAAGACCGTGAACAATATGGGCGCGGAAACGGTGGTCGAATATGCACCTTCCACCAAATTCTATCTCCAAGATAAGGTGGCGGGTACGCCCTGGATTACGAAGCTGCCCTTCCCGGTGCATGTGGTGGAACGGGTGGAGACACGGGATTATATTTCTGGTAACCGCTTTGTGACAAGCTATGCCTACCATCATGGTTATTTTGATGGTGAGGAGCGGGAGTTTCGGGGGTTTGGGTTTGTGGAGCAATGGGACACCGAGGACTATGGAGTGTTCCAGCAGGGAGGCGGTACAAATGCGTTGGAGCAAGCTCTACACGTTCCCCCGGTACTGACGAAGACCTGGTTTCATACAGGAGTTTATATCGATCGCGATCGCATCTCAAACTTCTTTGCTGAGAAGGAGTACTATCGAGAGCCTCAGTATCGTATTCCTGACGATGCTACAGAGGCGGAAAGACAATCCCGTGAGGCAGGTTTTCAGACGACATTGCTGCCAGATACGATCTTACCGCTGGGCTTGACGGTTCAAGAGGAACGGGAGGCAGTGCGATCGCTCAAAGGTCGCATCCTTCGCCAGGAAATCTATGCGCTGGACGGTTCTCCAAAGCAACCCCATCCCTATAGTGTGTCGGAGCGGAATTACGAAATTCAGTTGATCCAGGGGCAGCAAACGAATCGTCATGCGGTGTTTTATGCCCACGATCGCGAGACGATTGATTATCACTACGAACGTAATCCCAATGATCCCCGTATTACCCATGCGATTACTCTGGAAGTGGATGAGTTTGGTAATGGGTTGAAGTCGGTGGCGATCGCCTATCCTCGCCGCACGCCTGCCTATCCAGAGCAGGGCAAAACCCTAATTATCTATACCGAAAATCAGGTAACGAATAAGCCTAATGAGGTGACCTGGTATCGGATTGGTGTGCCGATTGAAACTCGTACCTACGAATTGACGGGTTATACAAAGACTGGGAGTCGGTTTCAGATCGCTGATTTTGTGCAACCCGATCCGGCTAATCCCAAGGTATTTCTGCTCAGGTTGGATAGTGAGGTTAATTACGAGAACCCATCCACCAGCGGCAGACAGCGGCGCGTGATTGAGTGGGTGCGATCGCGCTATCGTCCCAATAATCAGGCAAACACGACTGATCCCACCTTGCTTCCCTTGGGTGAAGTGGAATCGCTGGCACTACCTGGGGAAAGTTTCAAGCTGGCGTTCACCCCTGGTTTGCTGACACAGATTTATGGCAGCAAGCTCAGCACGGGGGATTTGAATGCGCTGCTGCTGGCAGAAGGTAAGTACACCCAGGAGGATGGCAATTGGTGGATTTCCTCCGGACGACAGGCGTTTAATCCAGCCCAGTTTTATCTACCCACTCAAGTCAAAGATCCTTTTGGGGGCATCTACACCACTGTCTATGATGCCTATGGTTTATTAGCGGAGCAGACCCAGGATGCCCTGCCTGCCCCGCAAACCAACGTGATTCGGGTGCGGAATGACTATCGGGTGATGCAGCCTTGGGAAGTGATTGATCCCAATGGCAATCGTGCTCAGGTGGCGTTTGATGCGCTGGGGATGGTGGTGAGCACTGCCGTAATGGGTAAGGTTTCGGAGACCAAAGGCGATAACCTGACCGGCTTTGTGGCGGATTTGGATCCAACTACGATCGCCAATCACGTTGAAAATCCGCTGACCAACCCGCAAAACATTCTGGTAAACGCAACCACACGGCTGGTGTACGACCTGGATCGCTATCGCCGGACTCGGCAAGTCTTACCCGATGGTTCAGAGACTGGACAACCTGTAGTGGTCTATACGCTGGCGCGAGAAACCCATACGGCGGATTTAGCGGCGGGTGAGCAGAGCAAAATCCAGCACAGTTTTCTCTATTCCGATGGCTTTGGGCGGGAGATTCAAACCAAGGTACAGGCGGAACCGGGGTTGGCACCTGCCAGAAATCCGGACGGATCGTTGAAGCGGGATGCCGCTGGCAAACTGATTCAGGAGGCGACGAACCCACGTTGGGTGGGGACGGGACGCACAATTTTTAACAACAAGGGCAAACCGGTCAAAAAGTACGAGCCATTTTTTAGCGCCACCCATCGCTACGAAACGGAACGGGATTTGGTGGAGTGGGGTGTTACGCCGATCATTCATTACGATCCGTTAGAACGGGCGATTCGCACCGATTTACCCAATGGCACGTTCTCGAAGGTGGAGTTTGATGCTTGGCAGCAGAGTACCTGGGATGAGAATGACACGGTGTTAGAAAGCGATTGGTATGCCGATCGCGGTAGCCCCAACCCCGCTAATCCAGAACCCGGTAATCAGGAAACCCGTGCTGCCTGGTTAGCAGCAAAACACGCGAATACACCGACCATTGCCCATCTAGATACCCTGGCGCGAACGTTTTTGACGATCGCTGATAACGGGCTGGCGACGGATGGCACGGCTCAGAACTATGAAACACGGGTTGAGCTGGATATTGAAGGCAATCAGCGATCGATTATCGATCCAAAAGGAAGAATACTGCTCAATCAAGATTTCAATATGCTTTCTAGCAAAATCCGAGTCCGTAGTGCTGATGCTGGAGAAACGATTACATTCCTGGATGCAGGCGGTAAAGCTATTCGCTCTTGGGATAGTCGTAATTATGTAATGCGTTTTACTTATGATTTGCTGCGTCGTCCTAATCAAGTGTATGTTCGGCAGGGAAACAGTTCAGAACAGCTAGTTGAAAAGACTATTTATGGTGAAGCTCACCCTCAAGCCATAACTCTAAATCTTAAAACACGTTATTACCAACACTATGATGGGGCAGGCATTGTTACAAGTGAACAAAATGATTTCAAAGGAAATGCGCTCAGAACCAGCCGACAATTAGCCAAAACTTACAAGCAAACGGCTGATTGGTTGGTAATTGATAGCCAGAGTGATGCTCAGATTATTGCTAATCAACCAAACTCCTTGTTGGAAGCAGGTAGTCTGGTCACTGTAACGACTTTCGATGCTCTGAATCGTCCTGTAACCATCACAACGCCAGATAACAGCACTGTTCGCCCTACCTACAATGAGGCAAATCTTCTTGAACAAGTAGATGTGCGCTTACGAGGGGAGATTTCAGATGAAATTCCAGTATGGACTCCGTTTGTACGAAATATCGACTACAACGCTAAAGGTCAACGGACCTTAATTGAATTTGGGAATAGGGTACAAACACTGTATACCTACGATCTCAAAACATTTCGTGTGATACAACTTATTACCAAAAGAGGAAATGCGGCATTTCCAGATGACTGCCCAAATCCTGAGCAACTGCCTTGTGGAATCCAGAATCTCCTCTACACCTACGATCCAGCAGGAAATATTACTGAGATTCGTGATAACGCCCAACAGAGAGTTTTCTTTGAAAATACAATCATCGAACCAAGCACGAAGTATACCTACGATGCGATTTATCGCCTTGTTTCAGCTACTGGACGAGAGCACATTGGACAAGTCGCTCAGCCTCAAACGACGTGGGATGATGCATTCCGAATAAATTTACCTCATCCAAATCAAGATGGGGCGATGCGTTCTTATACGGAAAGCTACCAGTACGATGAAGTAGGAAATATCTTACGCCTTCTTCATCAAGCTAATAATGGAACTTGGACACGATCCTACAACTACAGCGAACCTAGCCTGTTGGAACCGGGTAAAAGCAACAATCGGCTAAGCAGTACCCAAGTTGGTAGCAATATTCTTAATCCTCTAGAAAATTATGGGTACGATGCTCACGGCAATATGGTGAGTATGCCCCATCTCACACAGTTGGAGTGGGACTTCAAGGATCATCTGAACGTTATTGATCGTGGTGGTGGCGGTAAAGTTTATTACGTTTATGATGCCAATGGGCAACGGGTTAGGAAAGTCATTGAGCGACAGAATGGTACACGCCAAGAGGAGCGAATCTATGTTGGCAGTTACGAAGTTTACCGGAAGTATGGTGGTGACGGAACTGCCATCGTACTAGAGCGTGAAACGCTGCACATCATGGATGATGCTCGTCGCATTGCCTTAATTGAAACTCGTACTCAAGGCAATGATGATTCACCACCTCAATTACTACGTTATCAGTTTGATAATCACTTAGGTACGGCTTGCCTAGAACTAGATGAACAAGCAAGAGTCATTACTTATGAAGAATACTATCCATTTGGGTCAACATCCTATCAGGCTGTTCGGAACCAGACCGAAGCTCCTAAGCGATATCGCTACACCAGTAAAGAACGGGACGCAGAAACTGGGCTTTACTATCATGGTGCACGCTATTACGCACCGTGGCTAGGGCGATGGACAAGTGTAGATCCAGCAGGTCTTGTGGATGGTGTAAATATCTATGCCTATGTCAAAGATAACCCGATCAATTTCTCAGATCCAACAGGACATTTAAGTTGGGGGCAGTGGGCAGGTATTGGAGCTGCGGTTGTTGTTGGCACTGTTCTCACAGTAGCAACGGCTGGACTAGCTGGTCCTGTAGTTGGGACTGCTGCTGCTGCTGTTATTGGAGGCATCGTTGGGGGTGCGGCAGGAGGGGCAGTTGCAGAAATCACAGAAGCAGCCGTTGATCGAAGACCCATTACGGCTGCAAATGTTGGGCGTGCTGCACTGATTGGTGGTGTAGCAGGAGGTGTATTTGCAGGAGCAGGCGTAGCAGCTTCAGCCGCTGTGAGATCCGCTGCTGGGCAAGCAGTTGCAAGTAGAGTCGCAAGTTCAGCAGTTGCTCAAACGGCTCGTGCCGCTGGGACACGAGTTGCCAGTTCTGCCGCAGGTCAGACGGTGAGGGGGGCGGCGACGCGGGTTGCCCAATCTTCTGTTGGTCGTGCTGTTTCAGGTGGTGCCTCACGAGTTAGCGGAGCGTTGCAATCGGTTGAACGAGTGAGTGAGAGAGCCGGACAACGAATCGCTTCTTCACTAGGAAGAGGAGCCACACCAAGACCTGTTCATATTGGTGCTGGAGGACGTGCTCCTGGACCTTCGACCACAAATCCAGGGTGTAGAGGAGATTTATGTGTGGCGGATGTCGGCGCACACGAAGCGAATCTAGTGCGACAGCCAGGATCTGCACCGATTACCAATGAGGAATTTGTTCAAGCAGCCGGAAGACCCGTTAGTGCGGTTAGCAATCCGATTGAGAATTCGGGGCAAGCAACAAGCTTTTTGAATCAAGGATTTGAGGGACTTTATCAATCTGGCAGAATTACAGCCCGCAGAACAGCAGAAACGGCTGCTGAGCAAGTAGGTGTATCGCCCGGTAACTATTTACTCGCAGTGGAAGCTCCAGGAGGAGGTCATGCTCTACATGCAACGGTTTCTGCTGAGGAAGCGGGACGAGTGTTCATTGCAAATGGACAGAGAGTGACCAGAGAGGTTGCGGAAGATTTAGCAGAAGAGGGAGTCCGTGTAACCACACGCTCAATCTATAGAACTGCGATCTTTGATCCACAAAGCGGGACAGCCGTAAATAGTCCAGGCAGACCTTTATTCTGGATTCAATTCAGATAAGCAATGGTTTTACTAGTAAAATTTGAGGATTTTATTTCATGTTTCCCATTACTTTTCCGCTTCGCCTTGGCGACAAAGGTTCTGAAATCACCGACCTGCAAAATGGCTTATTGTTTCTGTTACGTCGCGGCTGGTTCCAACTCGATCCACGAGAGCAGCAAAAACTAGAAACTGTTTTGATTGAAGAGCAACAACAACAATTCTTTTCGGACAACGCCACATATCAGTTACTCAAAAGTTTTTGGAAACAGACAGGAGTGCAACCTCAAATAGAGGGTGTTTACCAAACTACCGTAGAAGCACTCAACTAACAATTAACTCATCATGATGCAATCCAGCATACAGCCAGAACCTCTATCCGTCAAAGACGCTTACACCCTCTATGAAGAAGGGAAGAAGCGACGATATGGTCTGCTGTTTTCGGTCAATGGGGGTGCCTTTGCGATCTCCAAATTTCTCACCAGTTCTGACAATAACGTGCTTGGCGATCTATCACTGGCTCATCTCGCGATCTGTATGGGAATTTTCACCATCTTGATGGTTTGGGATATTTATGCCTTTGGTGAGAAAATACGCGATCGGTTTTGCTGGCTGTCTTCCGCTGGTTTTCCCGTTAGAAGTGCGATCGTTCTTAATTCAGGCTGTTTGACAACTTCACATATGGAGATTCACACTCATGAAACCCATCACGCCCCCACTGACCCGCAATAGCCAAGGTTCCGAAGTTGTCAACTTACAGGATGGCTTACTGCTGCTGTTAAATCGACAGTTTCTGTGTTCCATTGCCGCAGATGATTTAAAGGCATACATGGAAGGACTCCGCAAGGAGCAAATTGCCCAGGCTTATGGAAAAGTAACCACCAAGCTAGTTGCCATTTTCCAAGAACAGTCTCGGTTTAATGCTACAGGCGAAGTCGATGCTCCCACTGCTGAAGTACTCAACCGCGTCTTGAAAGAGTTAGGAGCTTTTGACAAACCAGTGCAATTTGTTGTTCGAGGTCGAGTGTTCGAGAGCGATCAAACTCCTATCAATGGTTTTCGAGTGCGGGCATTTGACCAGTTTGAGCAATCAGAAACTTTATTGGGTGAAGCCGTTACGAATGTGGATGGTTATTATGAAATCTCTTACTCTACTGATCAGTTTCGCCGTCCTGGAAGCGATCGAAATGGAGCGAACTTAATTGTTCGAGTTTACAATGCCCAAGATCAGGTCATTGCCACGTCACCAACGATTAATAATGCGAAAGCCGAAGAAACGGTTGATTTGATTGTGCGATCTCAGCCACCTGCTGGCGAAAGCGATCCTATAGTGCAAGGGGAAGTTCGTAGTCTCAACCGGGTAGCTATGGATGGCTTGCGAGTTGTCGTTGTAGACAAAAATGTTGGGGCAGATGTCCAGCTTGTTACAACCACAACCGATGGTCAGGGCAATTATCAAGTCCGATACAAGCAGTCTACCCTACAGCAACGCGGTAAGCAGAAACCAGACCTTCAGGCACGGGTGTTTACGGGTGAAACATTTTTGGGCGCATCAGAGATTCGCTACAACGCCTCAACCAACGAAACGCTGAATGTGTTGTTGCCAGAAACCGCTGATGCTGCCCTCGCCTCGGAACATCAAACTCTGATGCGGGATTTGACTACTCAGTTTAAGGGCAATTTACGAGACTTGCAGGAAACCGACGATCGCAAGGACATTACCTACCTTGCAAATAAAACGGGCTGGGATGCACGAGCAGTGGCGATCGCTTCCCTTGCCGATCAGTTCAGTGCTAGAACCACTAATACGGACGGTCAAGTTCAAATCGCTTCCCCCTTCTTCTATGCTCTCTTTCGGGCGGGCATTCCAGCCAATGAGAATGCTTTGTATCAATTAGACGCCAAAACTACGGAAACGGTCTGGCAGAAGGCGATCGATCAGGGCGTGATTCCTAACAGTTTGAAAGATCAACTTCCCCAGGTGCAGGAACGTTTTCAGGCATTGGCAGCGAAACAGATGCTGACTAGCCCAGCGGTGGCGGGGGTGTCGTCACTGAAGGACATGCTTTCTGTGTCGCTCAACCAGCAAGCAGACCAAGAACGGTTTGCCCAACTCTATACGCAATACCGAGGGGACTCAACTCGGTTCTGGCAAACGGTTCAAAATACATTTGGAGCGCAGATCGGACAACGCTTGCAGCTTGATGGGCAACTTGGTTATCTCACGATTAACAACGCACCTCTGATTCGTAAACTTCACAGTGCTACTGGACAAAATGGCCTGACCAACATTGTCAATCTTGTTGACCAGGGATACTTTCGTGCAGAAAACTGGCAAAAATTGATTGGGGACAGTACGATTCCGAGTGAAGTTCCTGGGAAGGACGATGCCGAAAAGCGAACCAACTATAGTGAACTGCTTGCGACACAGGTACGGCTGAGTTTTCCCACTGCTGTGATCGCTCAGATGGTGAAAAGTGGGGAAACGCCACTTAAGAACGGGGCAGGGGAACAGGTTCATACCTTTCTCAATGAACAGCAAGGGAAGTTTGAAATTGGGATGCAGCCCGTTGAACAGTATATTGCTCGGAACAGCTTACAAATTGCGCCGGAAGTAACGCAGGAAGTCAAGCGGATTCAAAGGGTGTATCAAATCACACCCAGCGATCGCGTGATGAATACCCTGTTAAGCCAGGGGTTGGATTCTGCCTATGCGGTTGTCAACCGCTACGATCGGGATGAGTTTGTGCAAACGTTTAAGGAGACGTTGGGTGGTGAAGAGATTGCCCAACTCACCTATGCCAAATCGGAGCAAGTACACAATGTCGTACTTAATCTTGCCACATCCTATCTCACAACTAATCGAGCACCCGGAATTGGTCTGGGGGGACAAATTCTGAATCCCCAAATTCTGAATCCCCAAATCTTGGCAGCAGGAGGTGATACCGCAAGCGATGTGATCGCTTATCCCACACTGGAAAATCTTCTGGGTGAGATGGATTACTGCACCTGCGAACATTGTCGCTCTATCCTGAGTCCGGCAGCCTACTTAGTTGATCTGCTGCTATTTTGCGATCGCCCGATTAACGAGAGAGAAAATCCCCAAGCTGTTCTGCTGGAGCGCCGTCCCGATATTCAACATCTACCTCTTACCTGTGAAAACACAAATACACCACTTCCCTACATTGATCTGGTGAATGAAACACTGGAGTACTACATTACCAACGGTCTTTCTCTCGCTGATACTAACCCAGATCCCAACATCAACACCGAGTACAAGGGACATAGCACCGAAGACAATATCACCCCCGAAGAACTGCTGGCAACGCCCCAGTTTGTCAGCGACACCGCCTATACAACCCTTGCAAGTACTTTATTTCCGGCTCCCCTGCCCTTCCATCAACCGCTGGAAAACCTGCGACGCTACTTCGACCAGTTTGAGATTTCGCTTTCCCATACGATGGAACTGCTTCGCAAGAATGACGATATCGATCGAGCAAGCCCAAATGACTATGGTTGGCGTGACATTTTGATGGAGGAGTTACATCTCTCCCGTAGTGAGTACAGGCTGTTGAGCGATCGCACACTTACCCTACAGCAACTCTATGGGTTTAATCTAGCAACACCAATCGCTAATGTCTTATCTACCCTGGCAAATGCCAAGACATTTACCCGTCGCATCGATATTTCCTATGAAGATCTGATCGAAATCCTCAGAACTCGATTCATCAATCCCAATTCCGATTTGATTCCCAAGCTGGAACGGCTGGGTGTGCCATTCTCAACCCTGAAGAATTTTAAGGATGGAACGATTACAGATGCCCAGTTTGATGCCTTACTGAAACCAGGGCTGGATGCGAATCAGTATGGGGGTGATATCAAAGCATGGGTGAAAAACGACACGAATTATGCCAAAATCATGGGCTTGATTGTGTTGACCAATCCTACAGCGGCAAGCGATCTCTGTCGGTTTGATCAACTCGAATTTCGCTATGCTAAACCGGATAACGTCACTAATCAACTGCGTGCCTTTGAATATGTCCGCCTGATTCGCTTTATTCGCCTTTGGAAGAAGCTAGGATGGACAATCGATCAAACAGATAAGGCAATTTCTGCCCTCTACCCAACTACGCAACTTCCTAACGATGCCGATGATGCGGTCAACTTGCAACGACTGGATACAGGCTTTTTGACGCTGCTGGCGCGCTTGGGTCACGTCAAACAGGTGATGGGTTTATTGAACCTGAACTTGAAAAAGGATCTGCCGTCGTTGCTAGCTTGCTTTGCCGCGATCGACACCCACGGGATGACATCCCTCTATCGCCAAATGTTTCTGAGTCCGTCACTCCTAAAGCAGGACAGCGCATTTGCAGATGATGGATACGGCAATTTTCTCACGGATAATACCCAGAAGCTCATAGCGCATCGTGAGTCGCTCCGTGCAGCATTTCTATTAACGGATAATGAGTTTACTCAGATCATTACCTCGCTCGGTTTCGATGCAAATACTCCATTGAACCTCGATAACATTAGCAGTATCTTTCGGCGTGGCTGGCTGGCAAGAAAACTGAAGCTCAGCGTGCAGGAATTCTTGCTTCTGACCCAGTTCACGGGCTTTGATCCCTTCGTTGCCCCTGATCCGGCAAATCCACCTATCCTGCGACTGATCGAGTTGGTGAATCGCCTGCGCCAAGTTTCCCTCAAACCCGTCCAGGCACTCTATTTAATCTGGAATCAGGACATCAGCGGTAAGTCTATTCCCGCTGAGCAGGAGATTTTAGAGTTTGCCCGATCGCTGCGGACTGATTTTGCAGCGATCGAAAGCGAATTTGCCCTCACCACCGATCCAGACGGTCAAATTGCCCACAGTCGCATGGCATTAGTCTATGGCAATGAAGCGACCGACTTCTTTTTTGGTTTATTGGGCAACACGCTGACTACCACCGTCACTTATAGCCATGGTCAGCCAACCTTAGAACAGCCCATTCTCGATGTTGCCCCCGGGCGGCTTGCCTACGATGATTTCCGCAGGCAGCTTACCTTTAGGGGCGTTCTTACCCCAACGATCCGTGATGCGCTGAAGGCGGTTGCGGTCGTCACTGCCCAGTTTCAAGCGGCCGTCGATAGCCTCTATGCCGAGAACCAGCAGACCATTAATCCCTTTTTCGATCGCTATCCCGAATTGCGTCCTCTATATGACGCTTTTGCTGCTTCTAACGATCCCATTGAGAAAAAGCGATCGGATCTGCTATCAAATTTCTTGCCACAGCTAAAACGGCGACGCAAGCAACAGCAGGCAATGCAGGCGATCAGTGCCACCGCTAAAGTTGACGTGAGTTTCGCCAGTAGATTGGTCGATAATGCAACCGTCCTTCATGCTGCTCAGAACAATGCCCAACCTGCACTCAATGACCTGCTAGCCCTCGAAACAATGGGGCTAACAGCACAGTTTTTCTTCCGCGATACCGCAACGGGTGCTGTCGATCTCAGCCGAGATACGGAAGCCAATCTTAACTATGCAACTGGGAACAATCCGCTTCCTGCCAATCCAACCCCTGCCAATGCGATTTCTGGCATTTGGAGTGGCTATCTAGAAGCTCCGGAGAACGGATTCTATAATCTGCGGATTGAAGCCGATGCTGGAGCAACCATAACGCTGAAACTGGCAAGTACCCCAATTCCTCTGACCCAAAATGGCACGCGCTGGAGCAATAGCACCCCGATCGAGTTACGGGCAGGAACACTGTATGCGATCGACCTCAAAGCAGAAAAGATCAAAGATACCCTGAGTATTCGCTGGCAAACAACGGGACGGGGTTGGGAAGTGATTCCGTCAGCTTACCTCTACTCCGCCGCCTTGACCAACTATCTTCGCACTGCTTACATCCGATTTTTGAAAGTCACGTCATTAGCGACTGCACTCAAACTGACGGCAAATGAGATCGCTTACCTTGCTGCTCAAACTAACTACCAAATTAATGGTCAGGGGTGGTTGAACAGTTTGCCCGTTACCGGAAATCCTAACAATGCCACCTCCACAGCCTTACTTGCAGCTTTCAATGGCTTGCTCGACTTTGCTCGCATCAAGGCTAATCTTGCCCCCGATGACGAACGTCTGCTTACGGTTCTCAAAGACCCGGCAACATCAATAGAGCAAGACCTAACAATAGCAGCTACACCAAACCCTAATAATTTGCCCTTTAGCTTGCTATTTAGCCTGACTCAATGGGAAACCAGTTCGCGCGATGCGCTGCTGACTCATTTGGGTAAAGTCATTAGCGATTTGAGTCAAATTGAAACCTTCGATCGCATCTATAACGCCTACCAGATTGTCAATCAATTAGGCATTCCGGCAACTGCCCTAATTCAGGCAACGACCAACGAACCCACTGCCACGATTGTGCGTAACTTCCAGTCGGCTCTGCGTGCCCGTTATGACGAGAGTACCTGGTTTCAGGTTCTCAAACCGATCAACGATGAAATGCGTCGGCTCCAGCGAGATGCTCTGGTTGCCTACATTCTGCATCAAATGCGGAGTAATCCTGCAACTGCTCACATCGATACACCCGATAAACTGTTTGAATATTTCCTGATGGATGTGCAGATGGAACCCTGTATGCAAACATCCCGCATTCGTCACGCACTTTCATCCGTGCAACTTTTCATTGAGCGTTGTCTAATGAATCTGGAACCACGAGTTGCACCCTCGTCTTTTCAATCAAAGCAGCGAAAGCAATGGGAATGGATGAAACGCTATCGCGTCTGGGAAGCTAATCGGAAGGTCTTTCTCTATCCAGAAAACTGGCTGGAACCAGAGTTGCGCGATGACCAATCTCCCTTCTTCAAAGAAACCATGAGTGAACTGCTCCAGGGAGACATCACTGAAGACCGAGCAGCCGAAGCCTTACTCAACTACCTGACAAAACTGGAGGAGGTCGCAAAACTGGAACCCTGCGGCATTCACTATGTGGAAAACGACCCAGGAACGGCTGATGACATTGCCCATGTGGTTGCTCGTACCACAGGAGCCAGTCGCAAATACTTCTACCGTCGGCGGGAATATGGCTACTGGACACCCTGGGAGCAAATCAAGCTCGATATTGAGGATAATCCAGTTTTACCCGTGGTATGGCGAGATCGCCTCTTTCTATTCTGGCTCCGGATTATCAAGCAAGCTCCGCTGGATGCTGCTAAAGTAGCTTCGTCTCCTGGTCCGAAAGATAATAATAACCAGGAAAAGAGCTTAGCTAATGTCACGTTAAGTGAAACCAAGCAAAGTGCTCGGAACGATGCCAAAACTGCCACTCAGATGACAGTACAAGCTCTCCTATGTTGGAGTGAGTATTTTAATGGCAGATGGCAACCTGTCCGTACCTCAGATGAGGCTCAACCGCTTAGTTTAGGTCTGTACGATGTTTCTGGGACAAATGCTTTTGATCGCTCAAAATTGCAGCTCTCTGCATTCTTCTGGACAGGAGGAGAGTTACGCATCATCGTCAGTAACGAGATTGGAGCGGGAGCTTCATTTTTCCTATACAACGTGCATAGTTCACCAGAGCTAAGGAACGAGAAAAAGAATCGACATTTTGCCCCTAGACGGATACTTGATACAGGGACGGACACCCTTAAAATCAACTATCCCAATTCCAGCATTACCCAGTCCATTCTAAAAAACGGCATCGGAGATCGCACACTCGATCCCCATCATCCGTTGAGTGGGAATCCCTGGGATGCCCCCTTCTTCTATACAGATAGTCGCCATGTCTTTTATGTGACAACATCACAGCGTATTATCCGGATTCCTTGGTGGTTTGACTTCGGCATTGTTGTTTCTCCACCTGTTGGAAAGCTTGATATCCCGCCATTGGTGCTTCCACCCGTGAAGGTGATTCCTGATCCGATTGGCCCTGTGATTAAACAACCAGGATTCGGAGTCGTTAATCCGTCACCTATCGAGCGCTATGTTACACAGGATGCCTATATCGATCGTGGCATTGGAAGTATTGGAACGATTCGTTTTGGCAATCAAGAAATTGGTCCAGCAGGTAGTCAAGTTAATGTGATCCGGACGCGGTAAGGAGGAAAAAAATTATGGCAACGAAGACAATTGAGCAATTTGGATTTCACAACTACAAAGATGCGCTAAGGAACAGTCAACTGACATGGATACAACTGGAAGACTTTACTTATACCTTTGAAAACTTTTTCCATCCCTTTGTCAGTGAGTTGATTCAGCAAGTGAATCGAGCATCTGTTCCTGGGCTATTGGATCCTAACTATCAGCAAAGTTTGACGACCGAATTCTTTGATAGCTTCTACACAGAGTTGACGAATTTCTTAACGCACATCAATCACTTTCCTAAAGAGATTGACCTGCGGGATGGTGGTCCTTATGCCAACTACAACTGGGAACTGCTGTTTCACATTCCGCTGACGATAGCGGTTCATCTCAGTAAAAATCAGCGATTTGCCGAAGCTCAGCGGTGGTTCCACTTTATCTTTGACCCTACCTGTACCGATACTTCAGTGCCAACTCCGCAGCGGTTTTGGAAGTTTCTTGCCTTTCGTAGGGCAGATGGCGTGAAGCAAATCGATGAACTGCTAACGTTGCTCAGCAAACCCGATGCCGAGTGTTCTGCGGCTGAGCAAGACCTCAAAGGGAAAATTTTGTCTGGCTATGAAGCAATTAAAAATAAACCCTTTCAACCCCACGCTGTGGCGCGAACTCGCCAGATTGCCTACCAGTACTGTGTGGTAATGAAGTATCTGGACAACCTGATTGCTTGGGGCGACAGTCTGTTTCGCCAAGACACGATCGAATCGATTAACGAAGCAACCCAAATCTATGTACTAGCAGCAAATCTCCTGGGAGAACGCCCACAGCGCATTCCATCAGCAGGAAGTGTTCGCCCTAAAACCTTTGCTCTGCTTAAAGCTCAGGGACTCGACGCAATGGGCAATGCACTTGTAGAGTTAGAAGGAAAGTTTCCCCTAAATCTAGGACTGCCGCAAACTCAAGCATCTGATCCTGGTGTGGCAGCACCGCTATTTGGCATCGGACGCACCCTGTATTTCTGTATTCCGCGCAATGATAAGCTGCTGGGTTATTGGGATACGGTCGCTGATCGCTTGTTCAAGATTCGCAACTGTCTAAATATCGAAGGAGTATTCCGTCAACTTGCCCTGTTTGACCCACCAATCGATCCTGGAATGCTGGTCAAAGCAGCGGCAGCAGGCATTGACATTGGCTCGATTGTGAATGGATTGAGCCAGCCCACCAGCCCAGTGCGCGCCATTTTGTTTATCCAAAAAGCCTTAGAACTATGTGGCGAAGTGCGAGGCTTAGGTGCGGCATTGCTGTCCGCAATCGAGAAGGGCGAAAGTGAACAACTGGCATTGCTGCGCCAAAGCCACGAAATCAACATTCAGCAAATGCAGCAAGAGGTTCGTTTCTTGCAATGGAAGCAGGCACAGGAATCCACGCGATCGCTCCTCACCAGTCGCACAACGGCTTTAGAGAGGCTCCACTACTACCAGCGATTGCTGGGGCTACCACCCGACAGTAACGCGCCAGATACATTACCATTGGACTTCGAGCACTTGTCGTTGACCGAGGAGAATTTCGATCAGAACTATGCGGCGCTGGTTGGACAGTATGATAAAGCCCTGACCCTTCAGACTCTGCCAAATTTGGCGATCGCTGGAGGTTCTTCTCCATCTAACCAATCTGGTGCATCAGGGCAAGGCGCACTCTACCTGAACAGCAAAGAAGATGCTGAGCTGAATACGCTCTTGCCAACCGCAAGGGATACAGGATTGGCTGCCTCCGTCGTAGAAGCAGTTGGGACAGCATTAGCGTTTATTCCAGATGCAAAAGGTAATTTGCATTTCTGGGGGTTGGGTGGAACGATTGATGTCAAAGTTGGCACAGCAATCACCAAGTCGGTTGAGATTGCAGCCAGAATTCTGAAGATGATTTCTGCCTATAATCAGGAACAAGCCAACATCGCAGCCAAAACCGCGTCCCACGAGCGTCGAGCTGACGATTGGCTATTACAATACAATCTTGCTGCCCATGAATTGATGCAGATTGGACGGCAAATCCTGACCTCTCTGATTGCGGAACAAATTACCCATCAGGAGTATTTGACCATTCAAAAGCAGATCGAGCAATCACAGGAAATTCAGCGATTTCTGAATGAGAAATTTACCAATCAAGAACTTTATGCCTGGATGCAGGGTGAACTGTCACGACTCTACTACGAGTACTACCGCTTTGCCTTTGACACGGCTCGCAAAGCAGAACAAACAATGAAGCGGGAGTTGATGCGTTCAGAAGTGGATGCAACAGATTATGTCAAATTCAACTACTGGGATGGTGGACGCAAAGGCTTGCTCTCTGGTGAAGCGCTCTATCTAGATGTGAAGCGGATGGAGATGGCTTACCACGAGAATAACAAGCGGGAATTGGAACTGACTAAACATATTAGCCTGCTTCAAGTGAGTCCTCGCGCACTGCTGCAATTACGCACTACAGGCAGTTGTACAGTTTCCCTCCCCGAAGAACTGTTTGATATGGATGGTCCCGGACATTACCTGCGGCGCATCAAAACCGTTGCCGTTACAATTCCTTGCGTGACTGGTTCTTATACCAGCGTGAATTGTACGTTGACGCTGTTGAAAAGCTCGATTCGCAAAAACGCCCTTTTAAAGGATGGTAACTATCCGCGTGAGGACAGTGAGGACGATCGCTTCATTGATTCCTTTGGCAACCTCCAATCTATTGTCACCAGCACCGGGCAGTCCGACAGCGGGCTATTTGAGACGAATCTGCGAGACGAGCGCTACCTACCCTTTGAAGGCTTAGGAGCCATCAGCGAATGGAAGCTAGAACTTCCTGCTAACCCCAGCAAGGGTGATCCACTTCAGTTCGACTACAACACGATTACTGATGTCATTCTGCATCTACGCTATACTGCTCGTGATGGTGGTAGGTTGTTGAAAAATGGTGCGATCTCGTATCTGAAGGATCAGATTGATGCTGCCCAGGCAACTGGTTCTGTTCGACTCTTCTCTCTACGCCATGAATTTCCCACCGAATGGGCAAAGTTCAAGAGTGTCAAGATTGAAGGGGCGACCAAAACAACTACGTTAACGCTGAACTTCCGAGCAGAGCATTATCCTTTCTGGAGCCAAGGGCGTCTGGAAGCAGTTAAACGGTTAGATTTCTTTGCAGAGACTGTGAAAAATGCGGTAGATATCAGCACCAACGCAGACGGTACAGGTAGCAAAGATAGCTTGCTCAAAGATGCTGCTTTGGGGAATTTGAGGACAGGGAAACTGACAAATATTCCCCTACCAGCACCGATCGGTCAATTCACCCTTTACTTCAACGACAACTCAATGGAAGATCTGTGGATTGCATTAACCTGGGGCAGAGCATAACCCTTCTGTTACTGGTAAATCGTGTCTGCATTTCAATCTGATAATCGAATGTAGAAGAAACGGGTTATTCCTTGGTCATTTAGCCAATTCCTAACTTCAGGAGTGAGGAGATCAATAGTTGCGCCGTGCGTTGCTGTTGCTCTCAAAAAGTTGAGTACAGCCTCCGGTACTTCACTAGACTTAAGACTATTCCAAGCAATTGAGAGATCATCAATTGCCTGGTCAATCTGCTCAAACTGCTGGACATCTTTGGGAAAATCAACCACCTTCAGTTGATTGAGAAGTCGTTGAATTGTTTGAACAGTTGGCTTAAAGGTTTCAATTCTTGCAAGCAATTCTAATAACTCGTCATTGGTGTTTGGAGTTCGCTGTCTTTTGTAGTCTGCCCAAGCCTGCTTTAGATAACCTTCCAGTTCACTTTTTAGTGTTGATACTCTATTTTGTAGGATGGTACTCTTAAATTTTTCGATTAACCAACCTCGATTCTTGTGAAACTCATCTAATGTAGTTGTAACCTCTAGCAGCAACACATCAGCTTTTTGACTGCAATCAAAATTAGCTAACCCTTTTTCACGAAATGCCCTTAAAGCAGTGACTAAAGGACTTAGCTCCTGCACTAAAGGCTCAATTTTACTTTGGCGATCGCGAAACTTACCCAAATCAGCAGCATACTTTTTGAGATTAGTTGCATTCTGAGCCAATTTACTTAATCGATTACAGTCATCTATTAGCATTAGGTCTCTCCCTTGATCTCATTCGCTAAATTTTGAAGCTCCTGAAGTGAGTTCTCAATGGCTAAATAGGTTGATTCGAGATCACTACTACCTGTAGCTCGTAAGTTATCAATCTCTGTATTTGCAGCGATGAGTGAACGTTCCGCAAAGTCTTTTGTTTGTTTGAGGAAATTGGATAACACCTCGACTGGCTTTGCAGAAATCGTACTTAGTTGGGAAAGAAGCACCCCAATGTCTTCCTCGCTCTGAATATCTCGCATTGATTTCAAGTACACATTTAACTGAACACTCCGAAAATCATTGATAGCCGTTTCTAAATTTGCTGAATTTGATATACGGGCAACCCCTGCATTCCTGGCTTGAGCCATTGCCTGTTCAAGTGAACTAATTACGTCCTGTTTAGAAAAATCTTCTCCTAATTCCTGCACGACTCGTTGATAGAATGCAAGTTGGCGATCGCGCTCCTCCCGAACCGCCTGATCTAGGAGCGTATCTACTGCTTTACGTGCTTCGCTAATGGCGTTAAACGGTATGTCAGCACTAACCTCTGAAATATCCGCTTTCGGATGCCAGTCTTTGACAATTTCACTAAGGGGAGCCACCAACTGTGCTGCATCAATGACTTGAAGTCGGGTAGAACCTCCCTTTGTACAAGGGATTCGGGCCTGGAGAATCTCCTGAAGTTTGGGCTGATACCTCTTTAGAGTGTTGAACAGTTTTTGCCAATTTTCAGCACGATGCTTCACTTCTACCTTTTCCAGATCCATAAAAATAGCATTAATCCGCTTCTCTGAAGAATCCGTAGAACGCCCTGCCATGCGATTTACGATCGCCAGAAGTTCCGCAACCGCTGGCACAGGATCCCAAACAGTATTCGATTTCGCCGGAATCTTGGGAATCTCACTTAAAATGAAGCTGCTCCACTCCTCCAGTTTTCTTGCGTAGATACGGAAGTAAGTCGCTCCGTTGTCAAACCGCCAATGTTTGTAGTGGTGATACAGGAGAATCCCTTGCAGGGCGAGAGTGGTGTCCCCCAAGTCGGTTTCCTCGACAGGAAGAATCAAATTGATACCTTTCGCGAGTCGTAATGATGCACCATCGGATGAAGTGGCATTTCTACCTTTGAAATCATTGCGAAAAACAATATTGGTAGATTTGAATGCCTTATTCACGAACTGATTGCGGAGTAGCAAGGCAGCATTCCAATCAGTTCTTGTATTGATTGCATCAAAAACGAGAGGGCGAAGAGCTTGAGCAACCAATTGGGGCAGTGGAGCGCCTGTTCGCCATTCATTTAAGGCTTGAATTTGTTCATCCAACTTAGTCGGAAAACTAACTGTTCCTGTTGCCTCGACCGCTGGAGTCGTCGGAGTAACTGTAGTAGGGGTAACAGTAAAGGTAGCTATGGCAGTCTTAGCTCGGGTTGCAGTCGTCGTGCTAACTGGCTTTTGAACTTGAATGCCTAGTGGACGCAATTCAAACGCTGTATGAACCTCAGACGGAAGATCGCATAACTCATTTCCGTTTGCCCAAAGGTTGAGTAAAGCTTCCCGACGACGGGCATCATCAGGCGTGTCTCTACTCTCAATCTCTCGGATGATCATTGCACTAAGCGTATTTCCCCTAAAGTGAGCCAGTAACAAGGGGGAGGGAAAACGCCCTTCTTCAAGGTTAGACCGATGATACTCCAACGTGTATCTCAGTACATTCTTAATCAGAGTGCGAGGATTGAACACTCCCGTATTGACGCGATCTCGCATTCGTTCAATGGCATTAGCGTTGAAAGGGTATAGCCCAACGCCATCAATTTGCCCAAAACCAGTGTGACAGTCAGGTCTGTATTCACAATCCACACAGGCATTTGGCACAGAATTGTAGGGTTGTCCCGTCTCTTCATCCGTGTCTGTCAACCATGCCTGAATCTCTTCATTGCTCAACCGAACTGCGTTGAGATAGCGGGATGCTAGTTGTTGCACATCCGTTTGAGTTACCAAGGATTGCTCATCGACAGTCTCAATGTCCAGATTCACACTAAAATCTGTGCGAGTACGAACCGTGTCAATCAATCCTTGAAAGTAACCTGTTGTGCAAGCTAGTGCTGTTCGCATTGCACAAAGCGGTTCTCCTTCAACCTGTTGAGGGCGTGCTAGTACAGCCTCTAAAACCTCGCGATCGATACCTTGAAGTTTGGCAAAATCTTCAATCAGTAGAATCAGTTCTACTCCCTGTCTTGCTAAGGCACGACGCACATCCAGCATGAGTCGCTGCAAATCTTCGCGACCAAGATTAAGCACTCTCGCGATCGCCATGTCTAGATGCTTATTTAACCATTTAACGACCTCGTGCTTTGGAATAAAGTCGCTATCAAGATGAGTGTAAAAGTCCCGGGCTTTCTCACTCGCTTTCTGCCTATTAAGAATTCCTGTAGGTAAATCTTCAATTAAAAAACCGCGTCGTTCTTCTACGTCTTCAACACGATTCTGAGCACCTAAGATATGAGTCACTAAACGCTCAATAATTCTTTTTGGCTTCAACCAAAACTGTTCAGTAAAATATGGATCGCGCAATAAATCTGGTAGTCCTTTTGCAATTTCATACTCCAGTTCTGAAAGGGATGAGATATCACCTTTTCCGCTCAAACCTACAGAGATAGCTAAATTTGCGAGTAGTTGCTCACGTGCTTCGGCTTCCGTCAAAGTATTAGTCGCTTGCCGTAGACGATTCCGGTACTCATCAAACTCAGGGCCTTCAATGCCACCTAAGATCCGTTCAATAATATCCTTCAGGTTCGTCCCCACTTTTGGAATCAAGAGAACCCGGTAATGAGGCTCTTGGCAAATGCCTCTGAGCCGAGTGTATAGCCAACGAATTAGATGAGACTTGCCAGTGCCAGAGGTGCCTAGAATTGGTACAAAAGCAAAATCTGGTGTTTCCAAGAAGTCCTTTAAGAAACTCTCTTCGTCGTAAGGAATTCGAGATTGAGCTTCTGTCAGATTCTGGCGATACATCTTAGTAGGATGATGTGTTGCCAAAAAAATGTGATCTTCTGGTTGAGTTGCTTCCACATCCATGACTTGGCGAACCATATCTGGCTTCCAGCACACATACTTACTGAATGTCATAGCTGCTCTCCACTTGTTTCATTGCCAAGCCAGGTGATATGAGAAATGCGTGGGTCTTTAGAACCATCACTCAATACCCAAATAGAGGTATCCGAAAGTCGTTCAAGCTTAATCAAACCTTCGTCCTCTAATCGACGCAATGCAATCGATGTGACTGTTGAGAGATGGTTGGGTTCTTGCAATCCAATTTGCTGTTCAAGTTCCTCCCGGAACTCACCCATTTCAAACACAGGGCAGTATTTGCTTAATCGACTAATGAATTCATCAAGAGAAACTTGATGATGAGTCTGATTTTCAAATAAGTTCTTCAAATTCTGGCGCAAATATACGGTTGGATCTGGGACTAAAACTTGAGTTCCTACAAGACTATTTCGCCAACCAAATCCCAAATAACAGCTCCAATCCTCAAATTGCCCATAACGAGCATCGTTAAGCTCAAGTAGACTAGAACCGATTTGTTCTCGCAACTTCTGCTCCATCTCTTGCCAGTTTCCAGGAGCATCAAAAAAGTCCTGCGCTAAGTACCAGGCTAAGACTTTGGCAAAATCATGATTTTCGGTATATTCTGATCCATCTAGCAGAAGTTGGGATAAGACAGCGGGAAGTGAAGCGTCATTCTCTAACCTCAGCTTTAAATTGAGCGTTACTTCCGCTTTGTCTTGAATCTCCTCTAACAAGCCCATTTTGATGCATTCACGAACGGTTGCCTGTACCATATTTCGGGACGGTTCCTTATCATCTCCTCTACTAGCCAAAGACGCAGGAGACAAGACGGCTTCTAAGGTGTCTCGTTTTTCTCGTTTTCCCCTAGCTTGTAGAAGGTAACGAACAACGCCTTTGACACGACTGGGGGTGACATACGGATCTTTCAGAATACTCATAGACCCAACTCCATGCAAAGGACATCAAAATGAAACCTGCGCCCATTAAAAACGTTTTTAAGCTGGCGATGTTCGGCAGTTGGATCGGGCGTATTTTCTGGTAGAAGAATGATGCGAGGAACTCCCAACTCTGGTGCTAGAAGACATCGAACTGAAAGAGGCTTGCCCTCAGCATGAAAGATTAATGTTGGAACTTTGAACATCTGAAGAGGACGATATTCCTCAAATAGGAAGATAGGAGTCTTGCCCACTTGTTTGGCGAAAGCTTCATGCAATGATATGGGTGCAACAACGTTTTGAATCCCCTGATTAATCAACCACTTAAAGAGGCGATCGCGATTACGTTCTGATCGTTTATCTTCAAACGCTGAGTAAAATACAAGCAAAAGTGATTCTCCATCTAACAGCTTTTGAAGCGGCTCACCCAAGCAGAAGTATGGCTTATCCCACACAGGTGATGGTAACGGGACTCCTCCCGCAAATGGTTCAACTCCTTGCTTTCTACAAACCGGACAACCCCCGCACGATCGCTCCACATGAACTCGATTTCGGTGAGGCGACTCACGCGCCGGAATGCTGTACGCTTCTGAGAAGATTTCAGAGATACACCGTTGAGGTCGTAATGCTTCCCGCATGAGCTTTAAACTGCGTTCAGCCCACTGTTGGCGTTGAGTGCGGGCAGGTTCGACAAACTGATGCCATGTTTCGGGAGACAAGTGAGCATCGTTTAGAATTCTGACCGTGCGAAGGCTTCGGTGCCGCTCAAAAGCCTTTTTATAGGCTTCCTCTGAATCAAAAATTGTTCGTTGAGGGGGCTGTTCTGCGTCAATTTCCAGCAAACCAGCACGGCTCATTAACGTCAGTGTGCGAATATTCCAATCCTGGTTGCGTGTACTAGTTGGATCGAGATCGAGATTATAGGGTGGCAGGACGTTAACAGGTACTTGAAACCGACCGTCAGGTAGTGATGTCTTGCGAGCAAACATTTCTTCCCAGCGGCTTCTACCTCGCTCCGATGTTATGTAAGCTATTTCACTCAGGTTGAAGGCTACTTCGTAGTCTGCTTGGGTATATAGCGTTACGGAAAGGGTTGCCTTTCCATCTCGTCCTCCTCGACCCACTTCTTGGTAAAAACGATCGATAGTCTCAGGAATGCACACATGGATCACAGCGCGAACATCCGGCAAATCTACCCCTAACCCAAACGCTGAAGTTGCGACAACAACGTCAATCTGCCGTTTTCTCCAAGCTTCAAGAAGCCCTTGGCGGTCTTGCTGGCTTGAATTACCAGTCATTTTGGCAATACGCTTGAAGCCTGCACGTTGAAGCTCACTATGCCACCGATCCACATCTGCCACTTTGCTGCCGTAAATGATGAGCGGACGCGGCAGGTTATGCAAAGCCTCGATCAAACGCTGCCGTCTCTCTTCCCAACTAGAACACCAGGCGAACCAGTAGGAAGGCTCTGGTCGAAGTTGCACTGAAGAAACAACTTCAAAAGGTCCTGGTTGTCCAAACAGTGTTTCTAGTGTATCCAGAGACGACTCAGTGACCGTTGCAGTCAAAAGCAAGGTTGGAAATGATGCCAATCGTAGTAAATCTCTGCGAAGACCCGCAAGCTCCTGAAATTCAGGACGGAATTCATCTCCCCACTGCTCAACAATGTGAGCCTCATCAATAATGAAATATCTGAGAAACCCTTGCTGTGCTGCTTGGTAAACGCTGTGTGACAGTGACTCAATTAAGCCCTCTGGAGAGGCAAAAACAATCGACTGGGTTCCGTGACGAATGCGATCGCGAATTTCGTCACGGCGTTCCTGTCCATCTACAGAATTATCACTGTAGTAAGCAGTGGCATAGCTGACCCCGGTTTTCTCTCGAAACGCTCGTTCTTGATCGATCGCTAATGCCACAGTCGGAACAACTACGATCGTCACCCCCACAGGATCTGACTTTAATTGAGCAGGCAGATGGGCACAAAGACTTTTCCCAGAACCCGTTGGTAAGTTAACAACTAGCGTAGCTTTTGAGGGGGCAGTCAGAATTGCTCGCATGGCTTCGCGTTGTCCTACACTCTGATAGGTTTCATGTCCCAATATGGATAAAAACGGATCGCCAGATACGGGAGAATAGTTGCGGCGTTTTGCTTTGCTCTCTGAAAGAGGAGGTTCAGGAGAAACTGTTTTTGAATCTTGTAGCCATTCTGGAGTCCAAGGGCGAGCACTCAACACAAAGAAATCAGAATTTTCAGTCAAAATGTCCATGCTACTGAGTTCCCAGACTTCTCGGTGCTTTGGGAAGGGTGATGTTCGAGGTACCTTAAGTGTTGGTGAAACGCCCCCTTGCAACTCGGTTTCGTGTCTTAATACATGTCTAATCAATGCAGCAACGTCGCCAGCACCGAGCTGGGCACTAAAGTTTTCTAGGACACTTAATAAACGTTGTTGACAAGGCTCAAAACCTGTTGAATTCTCTAGATTAAGGTTGGAAGTTTGGCTGAGATAGTCATAAACTTGCTGAAAACTCATAACCCATTTTTCTCCTCAGCATTTTGAGAAGGCGATCGCCCAGAGACAATGTAGAAGCCAACGGAATCAAGTCGAAGCCGAGGTTGCCGAACTCCACCGACTAAAACCTGCTTTAACGCTCGTTCAATCTCAATTTCCTGAACTAAAGATACGTCAACGTCTGTTTGAGACTGACGTTCTAGCCGAAGTTGAAGTTGTTCTAAGCGATCGCCTAACTGCCGCTCTGCTTGGGTTGCATGATTTTGGCAGAGATCGTAAAAGTCAGGGCGATTCCGTAACGATGTTGCAGACTGTTCACGCGAGGTTCGACAGAGGCTTTGCCAGTCATCTCTACTTACAAATTCATCGATGATCTGCAATCTGTTTTTGCTAAGGCTATAGTCATGGGTTGGCTTGCGTTTCTTAGAGTAAGGTCGTTGCAAAATGTTCAGAAGATGATTGTCCTCTACAACATTCATACGAGTATTGAGAAAAATGGTCTCTACTAATGGCGGAAAGATAGCATCCATGCGACGCTTCAAGGCAACTTGGCTAGCATAATTCGCACCATGATGCTGAAGTACCTTATTGACGAGAGTTAGATCTGCTTCAACTACATAGTCAAAACGGAAACCGACCCACTCCATCCCCTCCTCTGTTGCCCAGGTTTCGTCTTGTCTCCATAACGCAAACGCTTGACCTCGATCGTCCCAGTGAATATAGTCGTTTAAAGTCTCGATAAACCCTTCGCCAATACGATAAAGGGCTGCTTCTGGGTGTTGTAATGCTTTACGGCGCTGATAAGTTCCAGGTTGATTGAGATAACCCTTGAAATATTTAATCAAATCGTCTGCTGGGACTAAAGTTTCAGGAGAGCGCTTGTAGCGAATGATCTCTGGTAAATCATCGTTTTCGTACCTCCTAAGCTTTAAGGTTTGGCAAACCCAATCTTCCACAGCTTTTTGGATATCCTGATGACGAGCGTCGTAGTCATCCAAAGCTTTAAAGTACTGAGCTGCATTCTCTTCTAAAAAGTCAATTTCATCGAGCGCATTTTGCTCATCAATGCTGATTTTTTCAGCAGTAATCTCATCGCCAATTGATTGAATTGCCTCAGACAGCCCGTATGCTCCTAGTTGAAACAAGGCAGCTTCTAAATCAGGCATTTTTCTGTCTACAAAAAACTGAAGACTTGCTATCGATTCGTGAAAAATCTTGAAACCACGATTAAGGACTTCATACCAAGCACCATGGAGGCTGTCGCTGGTATCTGCTCCAGCAAAAACAACAAATTGGAGTAAACGATTTCGCCCGATCCGATTCAATCGCCCGTTCCGCTGTTCAATTCGATTGGGCGATAAAGGCAGGTCGAAATGGATGATCCAGTCGGCAAATTGCAAGTTATGCCCTTCTTCTCCTGAAGTGTCGCAAACGAGAACACAACAATTTGGGTCATCTTTAAACTGACTTGTGTTCTTTTCCACTTCATCAAGTGATTGCCCAATCTGATAGGTGGCGATCGCCTGCTTGCCGAAGATGGCAGATAACTGCTGTACTATCTCCCGGCAGATGTGGGTAAAACTTGTGAAAACTACAATTTTGGAAGGCTTTTGCCCAGATTTCTTAATGCAGTTTTTCAAAACCATTTGAAGGTGTTCGATGCGATCGCCATACTCAGATTGTTGCTGAATCCCATCGAGCAGGGTTTGAAGAATATCAGCTTCACCAGAAAATTGGGGAGTGTTTAATAGCAAATCAACGGCGGTCAGTCCCAGTTCTTTGCTAAGAGCAGGGGGAGTCTCCCCATTGAGTCGAGCCAGAATCACCCATTCCAAGAGAGTTAACCAGGTTCCACTGGTACTGATCAGTAGCAAAAACACCTGACGAAGTTGCTGATAGTAGGGGTCGTCTTCTCCCGCTGTACATGCAATCGCACGGACACGCCATTCATCTAAATACTCATGAACCATGAGCGATCGTTCATCCAGGTCATACTCTATTTGGAGCGTTGCCTTGGATTGATCTAATAAGACATCCTCGACAGTATCACGGCGATTCCGCAACATCCGGCGATGGAGACGGTAAGTATCGCTAATGTGGGTACGAATAGCACGGATCACTCGTCCTCGTTCAGCAAGGTCAGTCTCTAATGAGTTGAAGGAATACTCAAGTCGCTCAGTCAAAACGAACAAACGAGGATCTTGGGCAAAAAGGCTTCGTAGCTTCCCAATACTCGTTTTCAAAACGAAAGATGGAGCACTTTCCTTAAAGGAAAGCAATAATCGACCAATATCTTGTCGCAGGTGAACCCGCTCTTTGAAGCCTGCAACATCCTCCAAACGGTAAGTAACCGGATCGAGGAGATGCAACATTGCCAGAAAAGTTTTCTCATGGTTTAGTGCAGGTGTAGCGGAAAGGAGCAGCAGGCGATCGACCTGATGAGCGAGTCGTTGGATAACTGTAAAATACTCCTGCTGTTTCGAGTCAGTAGACTCTGCTAAGGCAGCAATATGTTGGGCTTCATCCACAATTAAGAAGCTAGGTGGGACACTATTGCCGTATATAGGTAGATCTTCAACCGTAATTAGCTTCACTTCGTTGGTCAAATGAAACTTGGCTTCTAACTCCTGTTGCCACTGCTTAAGCAAGGGACGGGGAACAATCACTAATGCCTGTCCATCCGGTTCATCCAAAAGATACTGCCGCAAAATTGTGCCTGCTTCGATCGTTTTGCCCAATCCGACCTCATCCGCCAAAAGATACCGCTGAATTGGATCTTCTAAAACTCGACGCACGACTTCGACTTGATGAGGATATAAGTCAATATTGGCTGATAAAAGACTTGGCATCCCATGACTGACCGCACGTTGCTCAATTAGGCACCTCACAAAAGCAGAACGGCGGGAGTGGAAGAAGGGGGTTTCTTGCCCCTTCATGATTAAAACTTCGGTGGGATCTTCGATGGGGCGATCGCAGCGGACGTAAACTTCTGCCTCAGCCGCATAGTACACCCCCTTATTCGGCAGGTGGACTTCATAGCGGCGATCGTCATCGCGCCAGTTTGCAATTCTGCCCGTCTGCCAGACTTCATACTCTTCCGACCAGATATAGCAGCGAGTATGTCGTTGAAGAATAATTTTTTCTAGAGAATTAAGGGATAATGTCTTTTGGATTTGCTCTCCAATGGAGACGAAATACTCAACAAGAACCTCGGATGTAGAAATAGACAAGACTTTCCCAACCCCTAAGTTACTGAGGCGAGAGCGAACCAGAGAACCACTTTGGATGTAGAAAGGATGAACTTGAGGGTTAGGGTAGTGCATGGTCTGCCCGGCAGAGGCTATGCTAACTTATTAGCATCTTTCCTATAGTTTGCCCCTCTCAACGCAATTCAGCACTCTAAAATGAAGTTGGCGAGCAGTATGTTCACACGTACTTTATGTATGAACATACTGCTTCGCCACTCTTTTATAATTCAAGCGTACTATTTACTTGCTTCTACGAGTACTTTGCTGAAGGTACCCAACATCTCTTTGAACCTTTTGTAGAAGATATAGGTATTGTGAAATCCGCGTCGGCGGTTACGGTTATTGTTGCGGAAAATAATTACCTCAATTCCAATTTCCTGGCAGATGGGGCAGTCGCAAGTTTTCCAGGGTTGGGCTTCCAGAACTTCTCGATATAAGACTTCATGTTTTGCTCGTCGCTTGGCTTGGGCTTCTGGTTCAGCTTTGCCATCTTTTGGCAGTTCCAGTAGTTCATCGTAAGCAAGGATCGTTTGTAAAGTTGATTCCAGGTCTAGCTTGCCAGTATCAAACTCCCGCAGCGATCGCAAAGCATCTTTCTCAAGTTGCTGTAGGGTCTCTGAGTTTGACACCTCAGCTTCCAGCAGACGTTTGATTCGTAAACCACCTTTATTGTCTACAGGCGGAACCCGGATAGCAGCGTATCGTTTATCAGACGGTGTGTAGTAATTGGCAGTAGCCCCAAGCCAAGCTTGCCGTAGCGGACTAGCAGAGTCACAACTCGTCACACCTAAATGCCGAAAGGCAGAAATAGCATTAATGCGTGCTACCCCAAATAAGTGCATCCGTACTGTTGGAACTAGATGGGGATGGATCGCTTCTAGAATTGGTAAAATTTCGCGGTTTTGAGCACGAGCTAAGCCACCCAAAGCGATGTAGCCATAGCCCATTCGTATTAATTCTTGCACTGCTGAAGCATAGGATTCGGGACTCCAACCTTGAGCTACCCCGATTGGAGTGAATTGATAGCCTTGTTCCTGGTGTTTTGCTAAAAATTCCGCTGCATTTTTAAGTGTTAAATTATATCGCAATTCTCGAACACCTGGAACTGCAAAGGAACCTGCAATAAGGTGATCAATACTCACGCCAAAGTTAAAACCTAGACGTTCGTAGTAATCTAAGATCTCATCGGTATTATATGGGGGGAAATCTTCCTTGATGTAACTGAAAGCCCCACAGTCTCCCATGATTTTTCCAAAAAATCGGACAAACTTATGAACCCCTAATTCCTCAACATTGTTTCTCTTTGTTTGGCTCTCATCGATAACAGCTTTTGAGATCAAGATCCCATCATAGTTAGGGTTTGGAAAGAAGATTTCATGTGCATAAACATCATCAGCGTAGGGGTCACGTCGATTAGAGCTAAAGGAATCTGTTGAAAAGTTATAATCAGGATCAACACGATCATCCCATTCGGGGATAAAGTATTGCACACCCAAATGAATATTTGGTGCAGGCGGCAAATCAGGGATAGGGATGAATTCATCTCTGTTTGTTATTTTTGCAGGTTGCTTGGATTTGTTTTGTGCTGCCAACTTAGGCAAGTCTAAATCGAGTTCAAGTTGAGTAGTTCGATTGATAATGTCTTGAAAACGGCAGGGATTCTGATGAATTTGTTCAAATAGCTTAGGTTGCTCTGCTGCAACTAAGGCAAACTGCTTGAATAAAAATCCCTTCAAGCCAACTGAGCCAAAGCTATACTTTTTGGCTTCAGCGTTAGAGAGAGACATGATAAAGGCTTGAGGATCTGATGCCTTAATTAAGTTAGAGCAACTTCCTGGAGCCAGAAAAATCCAAGTTTGTTCCTCATAAAGTGTGAGTGGTAATGAAATTGCTCTTAAATATTTCTCGCCTAGCAGAACAAAAATCAAATCATGGTCAGGAATTATTTGTTCAATTGAATGATGTATTTTTAATTGCTTTGCCCACGCATCGATCTCGTACCCTTTCATTGTGTTGAAAGTGACTTCATAAGGCGCGATTATACGCTCCTCGGAAATTACCCCGTAACCTGCTGAGATGATCACTACATCAATTGCAAGTTGATCCAGAACCTTACGGAGATTTCGCACACCCTCCATCAATTGGACGTGCTGCATTCCGGTATACATTTCTCCTGCCGGAGCCATAAACTCAGAAAGCTGCTTTTCTCTTTTCCGGAGTCGAGCAGCGTGCTTAAAATCTTCCTGGGTAAGTTGATTATCTGGCTTAAAACGCTTCTCCCCAGTGCAAGATGTAATGATTAAGACACGGGGGTAGGGCATCGGTTCTCCTGCTCATACAATTCTCGCCCTACTAACGTTGCCAGATCAAGTCTACCTGCGTCAATTAGGGCGCGATCTCGAATCCGGCAAGAGTCGCACAAACCACATGTCTCATCCTCGCCTTGATAGCAAGACCAGGTGAGGTGAATAGGAACATCTAGTTGTAACGCACGATGCACGATATCTACTTTGGAATCCATAACAAGTGGAGCCACAAGCTTGGGGGCATGCCCTTCTAAACCAGCCCTAGAGGAGAGGGTTGCAAGATGCTGGACAGCTTCTAGGTACTCCGGTCGGCAGTCAGGATAGCCAGAATAGTCTACGGCATTGATCCCCAAGTAAATTGCTTCCGCTCCTTTGGCTTCTGCTAGCGAGAGAGCGATCGCCAGAAATACCGTATTCCGCCCTGGCACGTAGGTAACTGGGATCACTCCAGGTTTAACGCCATCAGTAGGCACGTCCACAGCCTGGTCAGTCAAGGCAGAACCGCCCCACTGCGCCAAATTCACATCCACTACAAAGTGTTCTTTGATCCCCAAATGCTCAGATACCCGTTTGGCTGCAATCAATTCGCGATCGTGCCTTTGCCCGTAGTGGAGCGATAGAGCAATCAGTTCATAGCCATCGGCGATCGCCTGGGCAGCAGCGGTCGCTGAATCCAGTCCGCCAGATAATAAAATCACTGCTTTGGGGGCTTTCATAATTTGCTCCTCATCGAATATTGGTGAATTTGTGGGTCTGTAAGCTAATCCGCCATTCTGGATGACTCAAGACATACTCAAAGATGAGCGCGTAGCTGTCAGGGGTGCTCCATTCAGGTTGGAGAAATTTGATGGCACTGGCTGGAGTTTTGCCAGCATGATACTCTGCCCATTCCAAATCGGACTGGTCAACGACCACAACTTTGAGTTCACTCGCTTGAGAATAAATACTTTCGTGCGGTAGCTTGAACCGCTTAGGAGAGAATGTCACCCAGTCGAAACTGCCATTAAACGGGTGTGCGCCAGAAGTTTCCAGATGCACTCGCAAACCTACGGCTTGCAACCCAGCGTTAAGAGAGTTTAGATCATGCATCAGGGGTTCGCCGCCTGTGATGATAGCGATCGCTGGATTCGCCGCTTTAACTTCTGCAATTAGGTCGGTGATATGATACCGGGGATAACGATGAGCATTCCAGGAATGTTTGGTGTCGCACCAAGGACAACCTACATCGCATCCTGCCAGTCGGATGAAGAAGGCATTTGTGCCTGTCCAAAATCCCTCGCCCTGGACGGAGTGGAAGGTTTCTACTACAGGTAAGACTGTTGAAGCTGTTTTGGAGGATGAGGCGTTGGGGATCAGGCTTGTCATAGCGTGCTACTCCGTAGATACCGCAGGGGTCACTGTTAGTCGTCTTCGTACTCCGCCCAGGAATTGGGCGTTTCAGACACAGCGACCTTGAGCCTTATATCCGAAGGCAATTGCTTTTTGGTCTTGTCGTAGATGTATTGAGCAATCATCTCAGCAGTGGTTTCATAGCCTTCGGGAAGAACTTCATTCAGGACGGAATGGTCGAGTCCGCCTTTGAGCAGGTCTTGTTTTGCCCAACGCAGTGTGCGGAAATCTGCAACCATGACGGGGTGAGGGCAGTACTCGGAGGAATGAAGTTGGCTTGAGACTGCCTCTATCCGAACCCGATAGGTATGCCCATGCATCCGACCACAAGGACCGTCATAATCACGGATGTAGTGGGCCGCATCAAAAGTAAATTCAGTAGTTAATTTCCACTTGGGCATATCTAATATTTTTTTGCTAGATATTTCAGTCCAACCTAGAACAGAAATCATGGAAAGACGGTCAATATACAGCATTTCACGCTAAATATTAAGTCCTCTATCAAGAGAGGCACTATAGGTAGCGTATATCTTAATATTTGGAGATGAATTGATTGGATCGATCTTAGTACAAAAAAACTGGTTTTCGTTTCTCAATTTGAGCTTCTACGAAGGGATAACCATTTGGGGGACTGGTATTTCCGTGAGTCAAAATCTTTGTACTACTTTGCCGTGTCAACTTCAGCTAACTTTTTCGTTCCACCAGTAGTTGCTTCAGCCAGAGCGATCGCTGATTCATACACTTTTTTCCTTAACAGCAGACAAGCGAACTAAAACTTCAATTAGAGGCATTTCCATTAATTGAGCAGGAGTTACGCCTAACTGAGTCAAAGCTTCGTTACTAGATAAGTCCTTTATTTTAATTGAAAGATTAATTTTCCCCCGGCCCTGCAATTCAACGAGTTCCGAAGCAGACACTCCCAACTTTTGCGCCAGCAATAAAAATCCGTCCCAACCATCTTTGGTCACACTAATTCCATGCCGCTCTTTGGGTTGGTCATAGGATTTTGGACGACCTTCATGGGTGAGATTGGCAAGCGAACTGGGATTCGTTTGTGTTCGTTTGCCCTTAATACTTCCTGCATCCTTCTTGGGCGGCATCAGCACACTTAAAATACCTAACCCCTTTAGTTAAACCTTTGTTCATAGACTCTGCAAGCCTTCTGCCTATCTATTTTATTCACACAAAACAGAAAAATGGGTGAACTGGAAGTCGAATTTAGTCACAAGCAATAGAGATGAAGGCTTGACTTTAATCGATTTATTATGAATAATATAGACAGGTAAGGAGATAGACCTAATCGGATTAGAGGGTAACGCTGGCGCTGACTGATGCCCCTCCCCGATCGCAGGTTTTATCCTTGTCACTTATTAACTCAAAGAGAGCGCCCCTGCCGTCCAAAGCTGAAACGCTCTCTTGACTCACAATGGAGTAGAACAATCCTATGTCATTTATCACCGATTGTCTTGCCGAAGAACGAGACCAGCGCGACGAAGCCACTAGAGAAGCCCTCTACGAATCCAGCTATCTCAACGGTTCCAACGATGCCACCTTTGGGCGACTGCCTGAGTATGCCGATGATGTCTATCTCGAAGGCTATGTGGCAGCTTTGAAGAAATTGCCGAGAACGACCGATGGTAGGCTTCAGCACTATTCCCCTCGCCAACTTTTTGCTTTCGGTTATGTCGATAGCCCAGATCCCTGCTTCTACGACGAATTTTGACTCGATCATTACTGGCTTGACGAACAGGTGGGGTATTCCAGGCTCACCTGTTCCCTTCCCACTTCATATCCTTTCATGCAGGAAATCAATATCATGTCACCCACAACCACTCAAACAGCGGCTCTCAATGGAAAAGGCAACGCCACTACCATCGCCCAACTCTCTACACCCACCACCCAACTACCCGACGAATTCGATTCCGAGCAGTTTGAGCAAAGCCGAGAGTCATTGCCCTATCTGCAAATGCTCAATCATCAAGATCCAGAACAATCCGGCTTTTTCATCACATCTGAAAATAGGTCAGCCGTTCACTTTACCCCCACCGATGAATGGTCGCCCCACACAGCAACCTTTCAAAACGGTGAAGAGGTCGAAGGCTATCGCAGCCTGATTGCCCGATTTCTGATTCTCCGCAAGTCTAAGCTATCGATGTTCGATCGCGAAAGTGGCGAGTTTTTGCGGGAATACCGAAAAGACCTCTACGATCGCGCCACGATGGTGCTCAAAGTCCGCTATCTCGTGTACCTGGTGAATCAACAAAAACAACTGTTGCACGAAAAACCCTTGCAGTTCACCACTAAGGGCAGTTTCTGCGGCAGTTTTGGGGAAGCCGTCAAAGACTTTCAAGCTGAAATGAGCAAAGCCTATGGTGCAGCCACTGGAGCCAAAAAGCCGAGGGGAGAACGCTTCATGGCATTATCTGTGTTAGCAGTGCAGGTGCAACCCACGCTCAAAGGCGAGAAGCAGAAATCGTGGGTCTGTTCGGTCATCAATCACGGCATTCCATTACCGGAAAACTGGCGTTCCTATTTCATCGGCTACCATCCCGAACTGAAAGACTGCATCCTAGCTGAGTTCGATGCCTGGGAGAGCTTTGGAAAAGGCAACTTGGAAACGCAATCTCAGACTCCTCACTCCGAAGGGATGAGCGACGACAGCGATGCCCTTGAAGCGGGTTACGACGATTTCTAAGAGTGCCAGTCAGGATGCTTTGTTTTCACATCATCCACCACCACCAGTCCGGGGAGTCCAAAAGGCTCCCCTTTTATTTTGGAGGTAGCCGTATGCGCGATCGCACTGTCGGAGCCAGTGAATCCGACCCATCTAATATTCACAATGTAGGAAAGGCGAAGAAGTCTCCAACGCTGACTTTAGGCGACCATTGCTTTTCGATTAAAGGACTCCATCCCGAAGCGCGAAAGCTGATGGAGTTTCTGATCGAAGCTATTACCCAGGAAGCCAGTGAACCCCGCGCCAGAGGCTTTGATGCCAAACATATGAACATTGTTGCCGATGTGCTTGGACAATATGCCGCATGGCAGCGACTCTTGAAGTCAAGTAAACAGCCATGACTGACCGGTTGCAATCAAAGGTGCTCTTCCAACCAGGTCTCCAGGTCTGCCAGTTGCGAAAAATCGAGCAAGGCTTCACCCAGGTCTTCCAGTTGAGTGATGGAGAGATTCTCAACTTTTGCCTTCATAGCATCAGGGATTTCCCCGACACGCCGGGTGAGTTGGCGAAGAATGAGGGATTTCTCGCGTTCAATGCCCTGTTCAATGCCCTGTTCCATCCAACTGGTGACAATTTGCATAACATCCTCGCGTTCGGTTTCCTCTAGTCTACCAATCTCTGCTTGAAACACCTGTTCTTCGTGAGCATTGAGTCGTAGATACGAGTCTACGAAGCCTGAAATCAGGTCGCTCCGGGCTGGGTCTAGTCTCAGGGTTGCCAGTAACCGCAAACATTCTGCCTTCACCCTGGGGCGATCGCTGGAAGCAATCCGCATCTTTGACATCAGAGCCGCCGCAACTGGATTTTGCTGGCTCAGATAATCCCGCCAGTTGAGTCGGTTGAGTTGAATCGGGAAAAAGTTGAACTCCAGCACCTTCAAGTCATCAAATCCCACAGTGTACTGGTGCGGCTCTTCACGATAAGGCTCATCGAAGGAAAAGACCACGATGGGGTAGATCCGCTGGAGGTATTTCTGGTGGAGTCGGGCGAAGTAAAAGAAAATTCGACGGGTGAAATTGGCTTCAGAGGATGCCTGGTTTTCCACATGGATCAAGAATCCAGTTTCCTGCCCCGCCAATCGGACTTCTGCCAACAGGTCAATTACCTTCTTTTCGCCGATGGTCAGGTCGGCAAAGTATTCCTGGGGTAGGAACGTGACTGAATCCCGGTTAATTGAATCTGCGACTTGAGGCAGAAACAGTTCCAGGAACTCAATGAAGAAGGTCGATAGCAGTTGTTTGAAGAGTTCATCGTGATCGGTCATATCCCGCTGCCGCCGTTCTGATGCATCGGATGTTCCAGGGTAACATCAAACCGCTGTCCCACCAATTCAATCACCGTTCTATTGGCAGAGCGATTTACTCAGGGCGGCTCAAGATGTCAGGACTGTAATGGATGATCAGAGCAAATCTCCCAATAATTCTTTATCATCGACAAAAATCACCTCGGATGTGGTTGCTGCATTGGTGATTGGTGGAGGGTGAGATCGCGCTTGAGGCTGGGATAACGGATCAGGTGAGGGTATCGTTTGCTCTACACGAGCCGTTAGTGCAGTCAGCAGATCACTGAAGTCCACTGGCTCATTCGGCGAACAGGGAGAATCCACATCAAAATCAGCACAAATTCGTTGCAACTGGCGAAACAGGGCTTCTACCGATGCGATCGCAGCTTCTCTAATTTCATCAGATTCAGATTTGTTTGCTCTCAATGCATAAGGTCTCCAAAAGGCTAGCAGTGCATCAATCGCCCGCTGCTTACCTTCTCGTTGAGTAAAGGTTTTAGAGAATTTGCCATTCAGATAGGCAAAGACAGTGGCTAATGGAGTCTGAGCATCCGTTTTGTAGGAAAATTCGGAGCGACTGCGAACTTTTGCCTCTGTTCTCTTGGGAACAACCATCACTCACCCTCCTACTTGCGCTGAACCTTACCCAGCAATGCCTGTGCTAGGCCGTAGACATCTGCCATTCGCATCGGACGAGCTAAATCGGCTTGAGCATTACGGGTTTGTTCGGCCAACAGCAGTAACCGTCCACCGATCGCATCCGCAAAATAAAGATGATCGGCCAATCCCAAGCCAGCAAAGTAGTCTTTGAGGTCAGAGCGCAGCACATGAGCAACCCCACCACCCACCAGAACATCGGTCTGCGTAGAATTCACCAGTAGATCAATGACATTGTCGCGACAGAAGGCATCCAGTCGTTTCATCTCGCCCTGGCGAATCGCATCCACGGCTCCCGAGAAATCCTTGACTCCCCCTTCTGCCGCAGAAAGTTGCTCAGCACTCCCACTGACGATCGCCGCCAGCAGGGAGTGGTAATCCCGTTCTCGTACCCCTGCACTGGAGGCATCGGTTTTGAATCCGTTCCAAAAGCCGAGGCGATCGCTGGTTTGGGAAAGGTTGGCATTCAACTTCCCGCCCTCGAAAACCAGGAGTGATAGGTTACGATGTCCCATCATCAAGACAACGACTCGCCTGGTGTAAGCAGCAGACGTTTGGTGTTCCCGTTCTTTGCGGTGCAGCAGGTAGAGTCCGGTTCCTTCTGGATAGAACGAGATCGTGACTGTGAACTGCTGCGGGCGATCGCATACCGTCATCTTTTCCCCGATCTCGCGCAGTTGGTTCTCGATTTCTGCTCGATGGCGAAATTCATTCAGGGGAATCGCCAGAGAAATAACGGCGTTGTATTCCGATAGTCGAGAGGCGATCGCGGACAATCCCAGGGCAGTCGCCACCTGATAAGCGGCAATCTGCACCTTGTCGGCAGCAAAGCTGGAACTATAGCTGGTGGCGGCATTGCCCACCAGGATGTTGCGTTCTCCGACTTTGAGCCACGCAGATTCCGCTAAATCCCCACCGACCTCAAACTTTTTGAGAATGGCATCACTGACTCCCTCCACTACATCCGAGCCAAGCCAGAGGGGTTGGAAGTCTCGATCATTGACCCAGTACAAAAACTTGCAGGCAGATTTGCCTAAATCTCCGGCTAGATAAAGAGTGGGTTTGGGTTTTGCTGCCGCTACAGTACGAACGTCTAGAATCTCCACCATATGAATGTTTCATCCTTATTGGGTGACCATGATCCGACCATGATCCGACCATGATTTCGTTCAGAGAGCGTTCCAGCGGGCAAACCCCGACCACGATCCGACCATGATCCGACCATTAATTTGAAATCCCTACAGAGCAGGGATCTGAGACTACTTGCCTGACAGCGTAGAGAAGCGATCGGTCATTGAGCGGAAATCCATCAGAAATCCATGTGACAATAACCACTTTTTTGAAAGAATCCTGGGCTGTCATATGGATTGCCGATCAATTGCCGATGAATGTCGGATTACCCCGATACGGTAACAGCGATGGCACGCATGAGCCATGGAATTCGATCCGTTCCTGGATGGTCGGTTACCGCTCATCGCCATCTCATCCGGTGCCACACCTAACGCCTAAGCCAGCGCCATTTATGGTCGTCTACGGCCATCTGATGGTCGCTTACGGTCATTTATGGTCGTCCCAGATGGCGATCGCCATCTTTCACCTTCTGCATTCATCATCCATCCGACATGGAGCCTTCAAACCCATGCCCAGCAATACTTCCAAAAAGATTACTGTGACCCTCCCCTGGGTCGAAGGAGAAGAAATTGAGCAGGCGGCCCTCCTCCGAGGAGTTCCCGCACCACAAATTATTCGAGAGCGACTGGCGGAATGGAAGCAGCAAACGGCACCATCCGCCAACTCACCCTTGACCCAACTTCCACCCTCCAACATCGGAACACTGCTTTTGAAAACAGGAGTGGAGCGCCTGGAAAACCTGGAACAGACATCTGCAACCATACAGAATATGGTGCAGCAGATTCTCAAAGAAGATATTCCTGGCTCAAACTGCGTCGAATTACCCCGGTTTATCAATCGCATGGAACGACTGGAAGCCATCCTGGATGGTATCCATGTGTTAGTGGAGCGCATTGCTTTAGAGCTAGTTTCTAAAGTAAACCTTAAGCAGCTTTTCGCCGTAACATGAGACGAATGAGTGCGCCGTAAATCATGGCTTCGCTGGTCTCGGTGTACACCTCATAATCTTTGCTCAATCGCCGATA
>Ga0272446_1000703_pt1 | contig 51254 bp, 51 predicted proteins | sample YNPCB0061_FD_194587 | JGI IMG/M metagenome (GOLD analysis project Ga0272446, IMG submission 194587) | Hot spring microbial mat communities from Yellowstone National Park, WY, United States - YNP-CB-006-1 | ecosystem: Environmental > Aquatic > Thermal springs > Hot (42-90C) > Sediment | place... | reverse complement strand
AACTCGGACTCAACCTCCCCAAGCACTTCGAACTCAATCGCCAATGTAGTGCAGACTCGGCAATAGCCTGAATTGATTCTGAACGACTTAGCCGCCCTATGGGCGCTCTCGTGACGAAGTTGGGCTAAAGAAGCTGTTCGATGAAATGGACGCCCAGGTTCCCCGCATCAGCCGAAGCGAACGGCACGGTGCCGGCGGCGTCCGCAGATTGCAAGGCGGCGAGCTGCGATACGACAAGATGCCGGAGCGGCCGCCGAACTGATGCGCCCGGCCTGTCGTCTGGATCGGCGCCCGGCGAAGCGGCTGGCGGCAGTCCCGAACCTTGAACGGCCAGGGCGCAAGGGCTGCCGAATGCCGGCCTTTTGCCATGCGCCGAGCCGCGTCATCAATGCGAAACAGGGGCGCGTTCTCCGGCAGGACCGAATCCGGCTCACGCCAGGTAAAACAGGCTTAGCCGCGGCAACCCTGCCGCCTCGTAGACCTTCCGGTCCAGGAACGACTTCTCGAGCCGCGCCAGTTGCTCGGCGCTCATCCGGCTGCGGTACGGGCCGATCTCCCGCTCCAGATCGCGGCGCATCGCCAGAATCCGCTCTTCCTCCAGCCGCGCCCGCGCAATGGAGGCCATCTTGTCCTCCAGCGCCGACAGGCGGAGCTCGAGCTCCCGCAGGTCCTCCACATGGCGGTCAAAATCCTGCAATATCGCCCGCAATGAAGCGGCGATCTCTCCGAACCCGTCAAGAGCTCCCAGCGCCGCCGCGCCCTTCTCCAGGTGCTGCCGCACGGCTTCGGGCGCGATGCCGGCCCCGCCGCCGCCGGCAGCGCCGGCGCCGGCCTGATTGCGAGCCATCGCCTCGGCTTCCTGCATCACCGCCTGCGCGCAGTAGGCCAGGCTGTTGATCCGTTGCGTCCGCTGCCGCCGCGAGCGCCACTTTTCGAACGCCGCGTCGATGCCCCGCAACACCGCCTCCAGCGGCACGCCGGCGTTTTTCCAGCTCTCCGCCAGCGCCCAGTCGAGCGGCGACATCAGGAACAGGCCGGTGCCGCGCGCCCGCTGGAAATGCTCCTCGATTTCGGTGAAATAGCTGAAGTAATTCAGCTTCCATTCCGTGTCATCCGGCGCGGTCATGAGCGGCGGTTCTTCTCCCAGATCAGGCGCAATCCCTCCAGCGTCAGGTCTTCATCGGCGGTCTTCACCCACTTCGACCCCCGCGTGATCAGCGCCGCGTGCCCCCCTGTGGCCACGGCGCGGGTGCCGGGGCCGAGCTCGGCCGCCATCCGCTCGACGATCCCGTCGATCATCGCAATCAACCCGTAGTAGAGCCCGGACTGCATGCTCGCCACCGTGTTCGTGCCGATCAAACGCCCCGGATCGCGGAAATCCACCATCGGCAACCGCGCTGTTTTCTGGAAAAGCCCTGCGATGGAAATGCCGATTCCGGGACAAATGACCCCGCCCAGATACTCGCCGGCGGCGCTGACCGCGTCGAAGGTGATCGCCGTTCCCAGGTCCACCACGATGCACGGGCCGCCGTACTTTTCCAGCGCCGCCACGGCGTTGACCACCCGGTCCGCGCCCACCTCCCGCGGATTGTCGTACAGGATGTTCAGCCCGGTCTCCGTCGCTCCGTTCACCCAGAACGGCTCCACCCCGAAATACCGCCGCGCCATCGCCGTCAGAGTCGACTCCAGCGGCGGCACCACGCTGGCCGCTGCCACCCCGTCCACCTGATCGAAGGCGAAGTTCTCCACCGCGAACAGGCTGCGCAACTGGATGCCCCACTCGTCCGGCGTGCGGTCGTGCACCGTACGCAACCGCCACCGGGTCACAATGCGGGCCCCGTCAAACAATCCCACCGTGACGTTGGAATTCCCTGCATCAATGGCCAACAGCATGACGTATGCCCCTAGGCTAGCATTGCCCCCGGCCTCGGGCTCCGGGCCGGACGGCCCCGCGGCTGTCTGCCTGCAACCCGGTTTCCGGACAGTCTGGCTGCGCCCGGCGGCGTCGGCTGTCCGCAATCCCGGGGTCAGCCTCCATCCTTTGGATGCCGCAGCTTCTCCAGCTTGCCCTGCGCCCGGGACAGAAGCCGGGCCACCGATCCCGGCCGCAGGCCCAGGATTTCCGCAATCTCCAGATACTTGTACCCGAGCACCCGCAATTGCACGCATTGCAGCTCGCGCGGGGTCAACAGCGCCCGGAGCCGCGCATCCAGCTCGTCTGCAGATCCGGCAGGCAGCGGCGCCGCCACGCCGCTCACCGCCGACAGCGCTTCCTGCTTCGCCCCGCGCCGGGCGGCGTCGCGCAGGAAGTTCACCGCCACGCGCGCCAGCCAGGCCCGGACGGAACGGATCTCGCCGCCGGCCTGCAACGCTTCCTGGTAACGCAGAAACGCCTCCTGCACGGCGTCCTCCGCCAGTCCCGGGTCCCGGCATTCGGCCAGCGCCAGGTTGTACAGGAGCCGGCCATGCTCCTCGTAGGCGGTGCGGGCCGAATCCCGGCTGTCCGGGCCGGGCGCATCCGCCTCCTGCCCGGCAAGGTTCCGCTGCTCCGGATGATCCGTCATTCGAATGATTCTTCATTGTGAAGGCTGGGGAGCCCCCGTGCAACGGGCCGGCTCTTCAGGTGTTTTGCCGAATCCCGCCCCCAATAACACCTAGCCGTCAAGCAGGCCGCAGCATTCTTCGTCATACAGGCAGCATGGGAAATATACGGAGGGCCGGTAGCGCTGCGCGCGGCCGCAGCCGGGGCAACGTCACCATTGAGACGTCGCTCGTATTGTTGCCTCTGTTGGCGCTGGTGTTCGCCATCGTCGATCACGGTCTGGTGGTGTTTCTGCAATCGACCTTCCAGCATGCCGTCCGCGAGGGTGTCCGCTATGCCGTGACCTACCAGACGGAGGGCAGCCTGGGCCACGACGCCAGCATCCGCAACGTCGTTGTGCGCAACGCCATGGGGTTCCTCAATGGACGGGCCAGCACCGTCCGGATTCGTTATTTCGACCCGATCACCTTCCAGGAGGTGCCCGACAACATGCCGGGCAACATCGTGGAAGTCTCCATCGAAGGCTACCAGCACCGCTGGCTGGCGGCGCTGTGGCGGGCGCCGGGCACTCTGGAGATCCGCGCCCGCTCGTCCGATCGCATGGAGGGTCTGCCGACGGGGGCCTCGCCCCCGCCGCGTTGAGAGGATCAGGGGAGGATGCGATGATTCACACCCGGCGGCGGAGCAGGCAGTCAGGCAACTCGCTGATCGAGTTCGCCCTCGGCTTCGCCCTGCTCCTGCCTCTCTACGTCTGGATGCTCGTCTACGGGCTCGATCTGAAGCGCCTGATGGAAGTCAGCCAGGTCAGCCGCGACGCCGGGCATATGTACGCGCGGGGCGTCGACTTCTCGCTGCCCGGCAACCAGGATGTCCTTGTCCGCCTCGCCGCAGGCATGAACATGACCCGCACCGGCGGCGCTGGCGTGGTCATTCTGTCGCGCGTGCTCAAGGTGGGCAGCCAGGAGTGCACGGACGGCGGCATCGCCGTAGCGTCCTGCACCAATCTGGGGCAGACCGTCTTTACGCAGCGGATCGTCATCGGAAACGTCAGCCTGCACGCCAGCAAGATCGGGACGCCTCCGGGCGCGCTGCTGCAGTCCGACGGCTCGATCTCGCCGGCCGACTACCTGACCAAGACCGCGGCGCGGTCTTCCAATTTCAGCTCGATTCTCAACCTCGCCGACGGCGAAATCGCCTACGTTTCGGAAGCGTGGTTCGATTCGCCGGTGAAAAACTTCCCGACCGACAACAGCAGGGGGCCTCTCTATGCCAGGACGATCTTCTGACAGACGGCGCGGTGTCACCATCATCATGCTCGCCTTCGGCTTGGCCATGATTCTGTTGATGGCCGGCCTCGCCGTCGATGCATCGTACTTCTACACCGTGCGCGCCAAGCTCTCCATGGCCTGCGACGCCGCCGCGCTCGCCGCCGCGCGCTCGCTCAGCGTCGGCCTCAGCATGGCCGAGCAGGAAGCCTCCGCCCGCGCCCGCGCCCAGGCCTTCTTCGACGCCAATTTCCCCAACGGCAACCTGAACACCGGCAACCGCACATCCAGCGTCACCGTGGATGAGACCGCTCTGCGCACCCGCTCGGTCACCGTTTCGGCTTCCGTGACCGCCCCCACCTACTTCATGCGCCTGGTCGGCATCCCCTCCGTTCCCATCGCCGCCCTCGGCAAGGCGAGCCGGCGCGACGTCAACCTCATGATGGTGCTCGACCGCTCCGGCAGCATGCAGAACTCCGGCGCATGCGAGCCGATGAAATCCGCCGCCCGCAGCTTCGTCCTCCGGTTCGCCGAAGGCCGCGACCGCCTCGGCATGATCACCTACAGCACCGCCTGGCACTACGCCTACCCGCTGACCAAGAACTTCAAGACCCAGTCGCCCACGCTCGATTCGGTGATCAGCACCATCGCCTGCGTCGGCGGCACTTCCACCGCCATGGCCATCAGCGAGGCCTCGAATTACCTCAACGCGCTGAACGAGCCCGGCGCGCTCAACATCATCATGCTCTTCACCGACGGCATCCCCACCGGCCTCACCGCCCAGTTCCCTGTCAAAACCGAGACCGACACACGCTACGGCAACCAGGAGAGCCGCACCGTCGACGGCATCTATCACAACTATCCGAGCACCAGCACGCTCTACAGCATGCTTCCCAGCGGTTGCCGCGATACAGCCAACAAGACCTACCCGCAGGCGGGATGGGCGCCCGTCGACCGTATCGGAGTCCTTGTCTCCAGCGGAGACGGCGTCAATTCCACAGGCCAGACGTATGGCATCATCAAACCTTACGCCTCGACCATGACGGCCCAGGACACCTCCCTCGATGGCCCCGTCGGCACACCAAGCAGCGGACAGGGGTGCGCGTTCGGTTCGGGAACCACGGACTTCAACCTCATGCGGTACGCCCGCCGCGACATCGCCTACGTTCCCAACTTCGACCTCTACAACAACCGCACGGACTGCTGCTACCGCGCCATCTCCACCTTCTCCAGCGGCCCCTATGCCGGGCGGATCCGTCCCGACCGGCCCTCTTCCGTCGGCGCTGCCGCCACCAACGCCACCGACAACGCCGCCAAACGCATTCGCCAGAACCTGGCCAACCCCACCATTTTTTACGTCATCGGCCTCGGCGACGTGGATTCGGTTTTGCTCAGGCGGATCGCCAACGATCCCTCCAGCCCTTCCTACAACCGCGATGAGCCCACCGGGCTCTACGTCTTCGCCCCGGACAAGACCCAGTTGAACCAGGCCTTCGCCCGCATCGCTTCTGAAATTCTGCGCCTGGCGCAGTAAGCCCTTGCCGCCCGCGGCCCCCTGCCGCCGGTGTTAGCATGATAGGCGCCATGCGGTTCAGGATCCTCTTGTCTGCAATTGCGGCCGCTGTGCTCTTGCTCCACGGCTGCGGCGGCGGCTCGGCGGAGAAACAGGCACCGGCGCCCGCGAAGAAGAAGCGCGCCATCGCCGACGAAACCCATCGTTTCCCGGCCGAAGGCCGTGTCGAAGCCAGGGTCGTCGAGGACCACGTTCTCGGCCGCGATTTCCTGCCCGGCGGCAATGTCGCCCATTACCGGCGCGGCAAGCAGGAGTTTGACATGTTCCTCATCCGCACCTCGGTGCCGGAAGCCGCCGCGCTGCTTCTGTTCGATTACAAGAAGCGCATGGAGAACCCGAAGCTCATCGCCCACTTCGGCGGATACTATGGCAAGGACGGCGATCGGATGGTCTTCGTCTTCGCCAAGGGCAACTGGGTGGCGGGTGTCGCCGGGCTTCCGGAAACAGACGCTGACATGGCCGCCCGCGAGCTGGCGGCGCGGCTGAATTGAGCGCGCCCGGCCGGAAATGGTGGCTCCCGCCGGATGCTGATGGTATCCTGAGCAATTGGGGCAGAACGCGCCCCGTCCCGATCGATCCATCCCAGCCAAGAGGTCATCCATGTCCGGACATTCCAAGTGGGCGACGATCAAGCACAAGAAGGCGGCCCTGGACGCCAAACGGGGCAAGCTGTTCACCCGGCTCATCAAGGAAATCACCATCGCCGCGCGCAGTGGCGGCGACCCTGACGCGAACCCGCGCCTGCGCACCGCCATCCTCGCCGCCAAAGCCGTCTCCATGCCCGCCGACAACATCAAGCGCGCCATCCAGCGCGGCACCGGCGAGATCGAAGGCGGCGTCATCGAAGAAATCCTGTTCGAGGGCTACGGCCCCGGCGGCGTCGCCATCATGGTGGCTGCTGCTACCGACAACCGCAACCGCACGGTGAGCGAAATCCGCCACCTTTTCTCCAAACACGGCGGCAACCTCGGCGAACTCGGCTCGGTGGGCTGGATGTTCGAGCGCAAGAGCCAGATCCTGATCGAAAAAGACAAGGCCACCGAAGACCAGTTAATGGAGCTGGCGCTGGAAGCCGGCGCCGACGACGTCAAGCTCGAAGGCGAACACTGGGAGATCCTCTCTGCGCCCGAATCTCATCACGCCGTGCTCGAAGCGCTCGAAAAAGCCGGCATTCCGACCGCCTCGGCCGAGATCGGCATGATCCCGAAAAACCTCGTGGAAGTCGATCCCAAGAACATTGCCGGCGTGATGAAGCTGATGGAGGCCCTCGAGGACCACGACGACGTGCAGAACGTCTACACCAACGCCGACTTCGGCGAAGAAGCCGGCGAGTGAGCCGGCCCCGGCCGGAGGCGAAGGTCGCATGCGGATTTTGGGCATCGACTGCGGCAGCCAGGCCACGGGCTTCGGCATCATCGACAGCGACGGCACGCGCCACCGCATGGTGGCCTGCGGCGCCATCCGCACCGATTCAGACGCCGATTTCGCCGTGCGCCTGAAGACCATCGGCGAAAAGCTCCGCGAACTCATCGCCGCCTACAGCCCCGATGAGGCTGCCGTGGAAGACACCTTCACCGGCGAGAACGTCCGCAGCGCGCTCAAGCTTACCCACGTGCGGGGTGTGGCGCTGTTCATTTGCGCGGAAGCCGGGGTTCCCGTCGCCGCGTATCCGCCGGCTCAAGTGAAGCTCGCCGTTGTGGGCAACGGCCGCGCCGACAAGCAGCAGGTCGCCTGGATGACGCGCGTCCTGCTGAAACTCGATGAAGCCCCGCGCCCTGCCGATGCGTCTGACGCTTTGGCGGTGGCCATCTGCCACGCCGCGCGCCGCTCCACCCCCGTGCCCCTATGATCCGCTCCTCGGTGCTCTCCCTGCTGGCCCTTTCCGCCATGGCCGCCGACGGCCCGCGGCTCTTCTACTCCAAGACCTTCCCTGGCAGCAAGCCGCCCTACATGGAAATCCGCCTCGACCGCAACGGGCGCGCCGAATACCGCGAGGCGCCGGACGAGGAATTCCCCATCGTGTTCCAGCTCCGCCCGCGCGAGACGCGCGTCGTCTGGGAGCTGAGCGAGAAGCTCGACCGTTTCCGCAAGCCGCTCGAGTCGGGCCTGAAAGTCGCCCGCATGGGCGACAAGCTGCTGCGCTGGGAGAACGGCGCCGAACGGTACGAGGCGAAGTTCAACCACACGCTCGACGCCGACGCGCAGCTCCTGCACGACTGGTTCGAGCGCATGTGCGAATCGGCCATTCTCCAGGCAGACCTTGAACGCACGGTGAAATACGAGCGTCTGGGCGTCAATCAGGCCATCCTGCGAATCGAAGCCGCCTGGGACCGCAAGCGTCTGGTGGGTGTCGATCAGTACGTGCCCCTGCTCAAACGCGTCGCCGCCAACTCCGTCTACCTGAACATGGCGCGTGAACGCGCCGAAAAGCTGCTGGCTCTGTTCCAGGCTGAAGCGGATCCCGAAAACGCCGAGGCTGCCGGGAGCAAGCCGTGACCGCCTTCATGTGGGCTCTCCTGCTTGCAGCCCAGCCGCCCGCGGCTCCCTCCCCGCCGGGCGAAGAAGAGCTCGACCGCGCACTCCTGGAAGCCGGCTCCAGCCCTGTCGATTACGCGCGCGCTCTGGAACGGCATCTCCGGCAGCACCCCGATTCGCCGCAGCGCGCCGACATCGAGCGCGTGCTGGCCCAAGCCGCGATCGACCTGCGCGACCGCCGGATGCTGCTTGAATACGGCGTGCGCGTGATCGAGAACGGCTCCCGCAGTCTTCAGCTTCTCGATCATGTCACCCGCGCGCTGCTCGACTCGGACAAGCGAAAGGACCACGAGCGCGCGCTGCGCTATGCAAGGCAGCTTGCGCAATCGCTTGGCCGGGAGCGCGAGGAGCAGCAAAGGGCTGAATACCGCCCCCTGCGCGGGCGCCGGCTCGATGAGACCGAATACGCCCTGGCGCGGGCCATGACGTTCCAGGCGAGGGCGCTCGACAAACTGGGGCGGGCGGAAGAAGCCCTTGCCGCGGCGCTCGCCGCCTGGCAGACCTGCCCCACGGTGGAGAATGCGAGCGAGCGCGCGCGGATGCTGGAGCGCTCCGGGCGTTTCCGCGAAGCCCTCGATGCCGCCGCGGAGGTTGTCGCCCTCGGCGCCGACCGCACCGGCGAGCCCGACCCCGCGCGCGACAGGCAGCGGCTTGCGGAACTGGCCCGAAAGGCGCACGGCGAGGAAACGGCTTTTGCCCGCGCGCTGCTCGATGCCTGGGACCGCGTGGCTGCCCTGCAGCAAGAGCGGCGGGCGCGGCTCAAAGAGTTCGACCCCAACTACGGCGCGCGGAGCGTGGACGAGTTTACTCTTTCGAGCACGACCGGCGAAACGCTCGCGCTGGCGAGCCTGAAGGGCAAGGTGGTGGTCATCGATTTCTGGGCCACCTGGTGCGGCCCCTGTCGGGCTCAGCACCCTCTCTATGAACAGGTGCAGAAGCGGTTCCGGAACCGCAGCGACGTGGTCTTCCTTCGCGTCTCCACCGATGAAGACCGCTCCGCCGTGGCGCCTTTCCTCAAGCAGCAAGGGTGGGGCCCGCTGTCCTACTTTGAAGACGGGCTCGCCCCGCTACTGCGCGTGAGTTCCATCCCCACCGCCATGGTTCTCGACCGCCGCGGACAGATCTTCAGCCGCATGAACGGCTTCATTGCGGACCGCTTCGTCGACATGCTCTCCGACCGCATCCGCGAGGCTCTGGAAACCCCCGCTCCATGACTTTTTCCCGCGTCATTCTCGTCGTGCTCGACAGCGTCGGCATCGGCGCCATGCCCGACTGGCGCGCCTTTGGCGACGACATGCCCGGCGACACGCTCGGCCACTGCGCCGCGCTCCGCCCCCTGCGCCTGCCCAACTTCGAGCGTCTCGGCCTGGCCAACATCCGTCCCTTCGCCCACCTGCAGGCTGCCCGCGCCCCTCTCGCCTGCTTCGGCCGCTGCGCCCTGGCTTCTCCCGGCAAGGACACCACCACCGGCCATTGGGAGCTGGCGGGAATCCTGCTCCGGAAACCTTTTCCGCTGTACCCGAACGGATTTCCTCGCGAATTGATGGCAGAATTCGAGCGCCGCATCGGCCGGGGCGCGCTCGGCAACCGGCCCGCTTCCGGCACGGAAATTATCAAGGAATTGGGCGAAGAACACCTCCGCACCGGCAAGCCTATTGTGTATACCTCCGCCGACAGCGTCTTCCAGATAGCAGCTCACGAGGAAGTGATCCCTCTGGCGGAGCTGTACCGGATCTGCGAAACCGCGCGGGAGCTGCTGCGCGGCGAGCACGAAGTGGGGCGCGTCATTGCACGACCTTTCACGGGCAGGCCCGGCGCTTTCGTGCGCACCGCCAACCGCCACGACTACGCCGTCCCGCCCCCGCCCGGCATGCTCCTGGATGCGCTCGCCGGCCGCGCCGTCCCTGTTGCCGGCGTGGGGAAAATCGCCGATATTTATCTGGGCCGCGGGATCTCACGGTCCGTAAAAACGAAAAACAATGCCGACGGAATGGCGAAAATACTGGAAACCATGCAGGCTGTCCCTCGCGGGCTGATTTTCGCCAATCTGGTGGATTTCGACATGCTCTACGGCCACCGGAACGACCCCGAGGGCTACTCGCGCGCGCTCGAGGAGGTGGATGCCTGGCTGCCCGCTTTCGAGGCGGCGCTCCAGCCCGGAGATCTCGCCATCTTCACCGCCGACCACGGGTGCGATCCTGTTACCCCTTCCACCGACCACAACCGCGAGTATGTGCCGCTGCTCGCCTGGGGGCCCGAATCAGCCCGCGGGCGAAACCTCGGCCTGCGCGTCTCCCTCGCCGATATCGGACAGACCATCGCTGCCAGCTTCGGTTGCTCCGTGCCTGCGGGCTCCAGCTTCCTCTCCCTCCTGAAACCCTGACCTGGCCCCCGCCCGCGCCCCGTTTCGGATATCGTATGGAGAAGGAGACACGCGCTTTGACCGCTGAGAAAGACACCGGCATTTCCATCTGGTTCTTCATCGGAACCTTGCTGCTGATTTACGGCGCGATGATTGCCGGCGCCGATATCTACTATCACGAGCACCCCGCCATTCAGGGGGTGGTGATGCGGGAGCTCCGCGCCGGTCTGTGGTGGGGGCTTTGTCTCTTCTTCCTGGGCGTCTTCTATTGCTGGAAATTCCGCCCGAAGCGCGGCTGAAACGCCGCCGCCTGCTTCAGCAGTGCTTCAGCGCTCCCACGGCCTCTGCGCCGCGCCCGCGTCGCGTCCCGCCACCCGGTCGTAGAGATGCTTCTCGTTGGTCGTGCCCAGGCCTTCGTTGTACAGGCTTTCCAGCCCGAGCAACTCCGTCAGGTCTTCCTTGAAGCCGTGCAGGGCGTGCAGATGTTCCGCCAGCGCCGCCGTGCGCTTCCCGCTCGGCGCCAGGAAGATCTTCTGAAAGCCGATGTCGGTGAGCACAGCCAACTCGCCGCCCAACACGATGCCCGTGTCCGCGATTTGCGGCTTGCCATCGGCGCCTTCCTTCAGCAGCGCGCCCAGAAGGTTCTTCGTCACCATGGTCGCGCCTTCCGGTCCGGACTGCAACTGATAACCCGCCGCCTTGAGGTTGTCCAGGTGTTCGGAAAAGCTCAGTACACGCGGTTTCGGTCGTTTGAAAAACATGAAGCGCCCCGGCCGAATCGGCCTGCTACTATTCTGCCAGAGAGCGCGGCCGGCCTGCTCTGCCGCTCCCTGCCTCCTGCCGCCAGCCGCCGTGGCGCAGGTTTCTGCGGCGTTTCAACGTTTCTTGAGCCGCCCGATCGCCTGCCAGAAATCGGCGCGCATCGCTTCCGCATCGATCGACACCGCCACCTCGACATCCCGCTGCGTGTTCTCGGGCGGCGTGCGCAGCGTCTTCCACTTCACCAGATCCGGCTTCAGGAGCCACTCTGCCGCAGCCAGGTCCCACATGATCCATGTGGAGGCGCCCGGCGCGTGCTGCTTCCAACGGTCAAGCAGGAACGCCCCCAACCGTCCGTGCTGTGAGAGCTGCTCTGCCGTGGAGGCGTAGTCGAAGGTGAGCGCCCGCGCCACGCTCGCCGGCATCACGCGCAGCTCCAGCTCTTTGCGGTTCAGCACTTCGTTGAGAGCGGGGATGTCGTTCAGGCAGTTGAATTCGCTCTTGTCCCAGACGCCCCGTTCGGTGTCGATGAACGCGCCCAGCCAGTAGAGGCGGACCTTGGGCGCGATGGACGGCTCGATCATCAGCGCCGAGGCCACGTTGGTCAACGCGCCCAGTGCAATCACCGTCAGCTTCTGCCCTGCCGGCTGCGCCTGCGCGGCGCGGATCAAATGATACGCCGCAGCCGAGTAGGCCGCCCGGTCCGCGCCCCACCAGTACACGCCCACGGCCGAACCTCGCGGATGGGGGATCGACATCCTTCCCGTGAGCCCGAGCAGCGCCTCGTTCAGGCGCTGGCTTGCCTCCAGCGTGTTGCCTTCCGCCGCGGGCGATTTGCTCCACTGCGCCGAGCTCATCGCCACGATCTCCAGTTCAGGCGCCGCCAGCATGCGCGTGATGGCGTACAGGTCGTCGATTTCATTCGCGGTGTCGGCATCGATCCAGACCCGCGTCTGGCCTGTGGCGGCCATGCACAGGAGCAGGAAGGGAGACAGCATTTTTCTCATGCCATCCATCCTGCCACCTTCCGCGGCGCCGCGGCCCGGTTCAGAACTTCCAGCGCAGGCCCAGCATCCCCTGCCGCGGCGTGCCCGCAGGCAGGAAGACATGCGTGCTGGTGATCGTGCCGCCGGCGCTGACGTTGACCGTCATGTTCGGCTGGCCGTAGTTGAAGTGGTTCAGGATGTTGGTGAACGACGCCCCCAGCTCCAGTTGCTGCTCCCGCGGCATGGGCACGCGCTTGAGCATCCCCGTGTTGAAAACCACGTAGCCGGGGCCTTCCACGATGTTGCGCCCCGCGTTGCCGAAACGCCCGGCGCCGGCGGGAGGCGGCGCGAACGCGGTGCGGTCGAACCACGCGGCCAGCGTTTTCGGATAAGCCAGCGGTCCCACAACATCCGGGCGCCCCCCAAAGGTATTCGTGTTGGATGGGTCGCTGCCCGTGAACACCGGGTTCAGCCAGTGGCCCGTGCTCAGGTTCAGCAGAAAATTGAGCTGCCAGCCGCCGAAGATGGGGCCGCGCCCGAACGGCAAGTCCCACAACGCCTGGTTCATCCACTGGTGCCGTGGCACCGAGTAAACATTCGCCCGGTCGCGGCGGCGGTCGTAGGCGTCTTCGATCTGCGTGTTCAGCTCGGCGTTGTTCGTGTCGTCGACTTCGCTCAATTGCTTGGCCCAGACCCAGGTGGACTGCAACTGGAGGCCGCGCGAATACCGCTTCAGCACGCCCGCCTGCAAGCCCTGATAGCTGTTGTTGGCGCCGTTTTCGGCGAAGACCACGTTGTTGTACACGGGATAGGGGCGACGCGCCTGCGCGAAGGGCTGCGCCGACGGCAATGGCTGGTTGATGTTGCGCAGGTAGGGCAACTGCGTGCCTTTCGTGCCGATGTAGCTGAGCCGCACGCCGAGGTTGCGGCTCAGTTCGCGCTCCACGCTGAGCGTGTACTGCAGCGAGTACATGTTGCGCAGGTCCGGGTCCAGCCCGTTCACGTTCAGCGTGCCCGCCGAGCCCGGCACGGCGAACGGCTGCGCGAGCGTGAAGAGGGGTTGGCCGGAAGCGATGGCGTTGTTGGCCGTGGTGGAGACGGCGAAGGGTCCGGCCACCTGGTTCGACAGCGCCGCCACGCTGAAGTGCCCGTAGTAGATGCCCGCGCCGCCGCGTACAACTGTCTTGCCCGCGCCGTCCGCCCGCCACGAGAAGCCCAGCCGCGGCGCCCAGTTGTTGCGGTCGGCGCGGCGCAGCGTGCGGTCCAGCCCCGAATCGGACGCGGTTTCCACGGGCAGAGCGGCAGGATAAAACGGGCTCACCAGCCTGCGTGCGGCGGCCGAGGCCAGCGTCACCGCGCCGCTGGCCCGGTTGAAGTTGTAGAAGTTGTCGTCCCGCGCGTATGGCGGCCCGTTGTATTCGTAGCGGATCCCGTAATTCAGGCTCAAACGCGGGGTGATTTTCCAGTCGTCCTGAACGAAAAACGAGAGATCATTCCAGCGGAAATACTGTGCCGCCCAAGGGTCGATTCTGGCCACCGTCGTCGGCAGGCCGAGCAGAAAATCCCCGTATGGCTGCCCGCTGAAGCGGTTGCTGAAATTGAAATCGCCGAAAAGCGCCGGGTTGGACGTGACGTGGCGGTTCACGAACCAGCGGATGTACTCCAGGCCGGCTTTCATCGCGTGGCGCCCGGAGACGCGCGTCAGGTTGTCGGAGAGCTGAAGATGCCCGTCGATCACCGGGTTCAGCAGGCTTTGGGTGAACGTGCTGAGGCCGGCCACCGAGAAGCGCGGCACGCCGGGCGCGCCGGGGCGAGGCGGAAGGCCGCGGATGCCAATGCGGTCCAGCAGATCCTGCCCCTTCACGTCCGCCGACGACTTCGACTCGAGAACCACAAGGCCGGCGCGGAACTCGTTGAACGTCGCAGGGCCGAGCGTCCATGCGTGGCCCGCCACGGCCATGTGCATCTTGCGCACGTTGTTCGACGTGCCCTCGGTCACTGGCGGCAACTGCCCGCGCGCGCCGGGGATGTCGTAATCGTCGTGCTTGTACTGGTAACGCAGAAAGCCGGACTGCGCACTGGTGAAGTTGTGATCGATGCGGCCTTCGAGCAACCGGTGCCACTCCGCGCCGTTGAACGCGGCGCGGTAGTTGCCCACCGCAAGGGTTTCCGCGCCGAAATTCGGCGCAGGATAGAGCAGATCCTGGGCCCGCGCCGCTTCCGGGGCGATGCGCGATTGCGGAATGCGGTTGTCGGCGAACGGGGCGCCCCCGGCCAGCGGGTCCCGCACCGCCGCGGCAAACTCGCCGCGGCGCATGGCCAGCGTGGGCACGTTGGAAGTGAACGTGTAGCCGCGCACGCCGTTGATGAGGTCCGCAGTGGCCGTGAAAAACGTCCTGTCCTTTCTCAGCGGGCCGCCCAGGCTTGCCCCGTAGCTGTGAATATTCTGGAAAGCGCGCGAGGGGAGAAAGGGGTTGCGCGCATCGAGCGCTGCGTTGCGCCCGAACCAGAACAGCGAGCCGTGCAGGCTGTTCGTGCCTGTTTTCGTGACCGTCGTCACCGTGCCGAGGCCGCTGAATTCGGCGCGGTTTCCGGCGATATTCGCGGTGAATTCCTCCACCGATTCCATCGACGGCTGCGACACGGGGTCCGGACTTCCGAAATTGCCGAACGTCGTATCGACGCCGTCCACTTTCAGCCGCAGGCCGTTCGGACCCGCGCCCGGCGTCATCCAGTAGGCGCCGTTGCCCATCTGCACGACGCCGGGCACGGTGAGCGGCATCAGGTTGGCGATCAGACCCGAATCCCCGGCATTGTTGTACACGCTGCGCAGGTTGGTAGGCAGTTCCAGCACCAGCCGGGAAGAGAGCTGCACGCCGACACTCGGCGTCTCGCTTTGCACCACTGGCGAAGCGGCCTCGCTCACGGTCACTTCGGTGGCCGTTGCTGCGAGCTCCAGCCGCACGTCCTGCCGTATCGTGCGGTAGGCGGCCACCTCGAGCCCCGTGGCCTCGAACCGCCGGAAGCCCTGCGCCTCCGCGCTCAGGCGGTACGGTCCGGGCGCCAGATTGACGAAAGCATAATTGCCCGCCGTATTGGTCCGGGTCTCCTGTCTGACCCCCGTGGCGGTGTTCTCGAGCACGACGCGCGCCTCGGGCACGGGCGCGCCGCTCGGATCGAGCGCAAGCCCGGTCACCGCGCCGAGCGGAGACTGGGCCGCAGCGGGCGCGGCTCCCAGCAGGAAAAGCACACAGGCAAGTGCGCGAGGGAAGGAACGAATACTGGACATGAAGACTGATCCTCTGCGAGTGGCCATGTCCGCCGGCAGGCAGGCACGCCAAGGTGCGTTCATTTCGGGAAACCCGCTTCTTTCTTCAATTCTTCCACAGCCACCGCGCGAGCGAGACGGTTGCTGCACGCCGGATCAGCGCCCGGAACGCTCCTTCGGGCAGGCGCGTGCCGAATGGGCGAAAAGCGGCTCCGGCTTCGGGGGAACCAGCGATCGGCCCTGCCGAGGCTTTGCCTATTTGCGCGCGAGGACGCGGCGCACGGCATCGACGATGTTGGCGGCGCGCAGACCGTACTTGTCGAGCAACTCATCCGGCGATCCGGACTCCGCGTACCCTTGCAGGCCGATGAACTCGACCGGGGCAGGGCACCGTTTTGCCAGAGCTTGCGCCACGCGCACGCCGAGGCCGGAATCCACCAGATGCTCTTCGGCCACCACCAGCGCGCCGGTTTCAAGGGCCGCGCGTTCCAGCGCATCCTCGTCGAGCGGTTTGATGGTATGGATGTCGAGCACGCGGGCCGAAACGCCCTCGCCCTCCAGTTGCCCGGCGGCCAACAACGCTTCAGCCACCAGCAGCCCCGTGGCCACGATGGTGACGTCCGTGCCGGGCACCAGCTCGACGGCCTTGCCGATCTCGAACTGCGCGCCGGCGTTGTACACAATCGGGGCCTTGGGCCTTCCGGTGCGGATGAACACGGGCCCCTTGTGCTCCGCCGCCCAGCGAACGGCCCATTTGGTGGCCGCTTCGTCAGCAGGCGACAACACGACAAAATTCGGCAGCGCGCAGGCCAGCGCAATCTCTTCGACGCTCATCTGCGAGGGGCCGTCCTCTCCGATGGAGATGCCGCTGTGGGTGCCGACCACCTTGAGGTTCACGTTCGGGTAAGCGACCAGCACGCGGAGCTGCTCGAAGCCTTTGGTCATGACAAAGGCCGAAAAGCTCGACACGAACGGGATCTTGCCGGCAAGCGCCAACCCTGCTCCTATGGCCACCATGTTGGCTTCCGCGATGCCGCACTCGAACAGCCGGTCGGGAAACTCCTTGGCGAAATAGGTGGTCATGGTGGACTTGGTCAGGTCCGCGTCCCCGACCACGATGTCGGGGTTTTCGCGCCCCAATTCCACCAAGGTCCGACCAAAAGCCTCGCGCGTGGCCGGGCCGAGTTTCTTTTCGTATTTCGCGGCAATCAACATGTCAGGCAAGCTCCTTCAGGGCCAGTTCCACTTCCTCGGCGGTAGGCGCCACGCCGTGATATTTCGGGTTGTTTTCCATGAAGCTCACGCCTTTGCCCTTGACGGTGTGAGCGATGATCACCGTAGGCTTCGCCTTGGTGGCTGCGGCTTCGGCGAAGGCCTTCTGCAGCGCCGGGATGTCATGCCCGTTGAGTTCGATCACATGCCAGCCGAACGCTTCCCATTTCGGCGCCAGCGGCTCCAAATCCATGATTTCGGCGACAAATCCATCCAACTGGATCTTGTTGTAATCCACAATGGCGCAAACATTGTCCACCTTGTGATACGAGGCGAACATCGCCGCTTCCCAGATCTGTCCTTCCTGGATCTCGCCGTCGCCGAGCAGGACGTAGGTGCGGTAGTCTTTCTTGTCGAGCCGTGCAGACAGCGCCATGCCGATGCCGACGCTCAACCCTTCCCCGAGCGAGCCGGTAGAGGCTTCCAGCGCGGGGATGAAGCGCTTGTCGGGGTGGCCCTGGTAGATCGAGCCGAGTTTGCGCAGGGTGTTGAGCGTCTCCTTCGGCGTGTAGCCGCATTCGGCGAGCGCAGCGTAGAGAACCGGCGCCGCATGGCCCTTGGAAAGGATGAAGCGGTCGCGGTCGGGCCAGTCCGGGCGCGCCGGGTCGTGGCGCATCACGTCCCAATACAGCGTGGTGACGATCTCCACGGCGGAGAGCGAGCCGCCTGGGTGGCCGCTCTTCGCGGCGCCTGTCATGGTGATGATGTGGCGTCGGATCTGCTTGCAGATGGAAGCAAGCGCAGCGGGGTCGTGGGTGCGTTCCATGGAAGCTACTAACATATCACACGAGGCCCCGCTGAATGCCGCTTGCAGGGTTTGGATTTCAGATTTGAAAGTCCTGAACAGGCCGGTCTGGCACGGCGCCCCCATGCGCGGCATTCCCCGCGCGGACGCCGTGCCGCATCTGTACACGGGTGATGGCGGCCGCTGTCAGGCCCGGGCTTCGAACACGATATTGAATGGAGTCTGCGCGGCCCGGCGGAAGTGCCGGAAGCCGCCTTCCAGGACGACCTCGCGCAACCGCTTCTCCCCTGCCTGGGCGCCGAGCGCCAGCCCGACTTCCTGCGCGCGGGAAGCGGGCGTGCAGATGATGGTGGACGCGGAGTAAAAGACGCGGCCGACGGGGTTCAGGTTGTCCTCGACGCGGTCGCCGGCGAACGGTTCGACGATCATCCACGTGCCGCCCGGCGCGAGCGTGGAGCCGACGTGCCGCGCGGCGCCGACGGGGTCGCCCATATCGTGCAGGCAGTCGAAGAACGTCACCAGATCATACCCGTCGCCCGGAAACGATCTGGCGGCAGCCGTCTCGAACCGGACGTTTCCGGTTTGTCCTGCCTCGGAGGCGCGTGCGCGGGCTCTCTGAATGGAAGCTTCGTGGTAGTCGAAGCCCGTGAAGCGGGAGTTGGGGTACGCCCGCGCCATGATCAACGTGGAAGCTCCGTGGCCGCAGCCCACATCGGCCACGCTGCCGCCTTGCTCCAGTTTTTCCTGCACGCCATCGAGCGCCGGGATCCACTCGGAGAGCAGATGGGCGAGGTAATTGGGGCGGAAAAACCGCTCCGTGCCCTCGAACATCCCATGATGATGCTCATGCCATCCGAAGCCCGCTCCGCCCAGAAACGTAGCGGCCAACTTGTCTGCGTCGCTGAAGCAGGAGGCTACGATATGGTAGGCGCCGGGCACGTCCATGGTGGAGAGCACAAACTGCTGCTCGGGTGACAACTCGTAGGTGGCATCACCGGGGTGGTACGTGACCCAGCCGGATGCCGCATTTGCGTTGAGCCACTCGCGCGTATAGCGCTCGTCCGCTCCAGCGCGCGCCGCGATCTGCGCCGAGGTCTGCGGCCCGGCGCCGCACATCGCTTTGTACAGCCCGAGCCTGTCGCCGATGACGACCAGAACGGCGTGCATGGCCGCCCCCATGTCACGGACGACCTCGTTGAGAAAAAGGGCGAGCTTCGACTCGTCCACGGTAGTCTGTGGTTCGCTCATAGTCAGCCCCTCTGTCTGAGAATTGTGGACAATCCTGTGCGGATTGACCGATGCCCGCAATTTTGATCCTCCGCGCGGCCGGAGTCAAGGGGCCTGTGGAAGCCAGCGGAAGCCGGAGCATCCCGGGGGACGGATGCGAGAAGGTCACCCGTGCAGGAGCAGCCCCGCCGCTTCGCGCGCGAAGTAGGTGAGGATCACGTCGGCGCCGGCGCGGCGGATGGCGGTGAGCGATTCCATCATCGCGCGCGTCTCATCGAGCCAGCCGTTGGCGGCGGCGGCCTTGATCATGGAGAATTCGCCGGAGACCTGGTAGGCGGCAAGAGGCACGTCGAAGCGGTCGCGCGCCATGCGCAGGATGTCGAGATACGGCATGGCGGGTTTGACCATGATCATGTCGGCGCCTTCCTCGATGTCCAGCGCGATCTCGCGCATGGCTTCGCGCGCGTTGGGCGGGTCCATCTGGTAGCTGCGGCGGTCGCCGAACTGCGGCGCGCTCTCGGCGGCCTCGCGGAAGGGCCCGTAGAAGACGCTGGCGTACTTGGCGGCGTAGCTGAGGATCGGCGTTGTTGCGAAGCCTGCCGAATCCAGCGCGCGTCGGATGGCGGCGACGCGGCCGTCCATCATGTCCGATGGCGCGACGATGTCGGCGCCCGCGCGGGCGTGGGAGACGGCCGACGCGGCCAGCCATTCCAGCGTGGCGTCGTTGTCGACGTCGCCATTGACTACCTTGCCGCAATGGCCGTGGCTAGTGTACTCGCAGTTGCAGACGTCGGTGATGACGACCAGCGACGGGTAGCGGTCTTTGAGCGCGCGCACGGCGCGCTGCACGATGCCGTCTTCTCGATACGCTTCGCTGGCGTTTTCGTCCTTGTGTTCCGGGATGCCGAACAGAATGACGCCGCCGAGGCCGAGCTGCACGCATTCGGCGCACTCTTTGACCAATTCGTCGATGGAAAGCTGGAAATTGCCAGGCATCGACGAAATCGGGTTGCGCACGTTTTCGCCTTCGGTGACGAACAGCGGGAGGACGAAATCGGCGGGCTCGAGCGCGGTCTCGCGCACCAGCCGCCGCAGCGGCTCGCTGGATCGCATCCGGCGCAGGCGGTGGACGGGGAAGGGCATGACACCCTGATTGTACCCACGCGGCGATAATGGAAGGCATGGCGAAGCAGTCGCGCAAGGCAGCGCGGCGGTTCATTGTCAAAGGCCGCGTGCAGGGCGTGGGCTATCGGTGGTGGGCGCAGAACTGGGCGTCGCAGATTGGCGTCAGCGGCTGGGTTCGCAACTGCGACGACGGCAGCGTCGAGGTTTACGCCTGCGGCTCGGTTGAGCAGCTCGGCGAGTTCTCCATGAGGCTGCGGCAGGGGCCGCGCTTCAGCGACGTCCGCCACGTCGAAGAGCAGGAGGCGCCTTTGTTACAATCAAGTGGATTCACGATCCGCTCCTGAATCCGCCTCCGCCCATGCTCGATCTCAAAAGTCTCATCCGGGAAGTGCGGGATTTCCCCAAGCCCGGCATCAATTTCTATGACATCACCACCCTGTTGAAGCACCCGCAGGGCTGGCGCGAAACGATAGACGCGCTCAAACAGCACTATCAAGGCATCCAGGTGGACCTGGTGGTCGGCGTGGAAGCCCGCGGCTTCTTCTTCGCGCCGGCGATGGCCTACGCGCTGGGCGCCGGCTTCGTGCCGGTGCGCAAGCCCGGCAAGCTTCCCGCGGAAACGGTCAGCGTCGAGTATGCCCTTGAATACGGCACCGACAGCCTGCAAATGCACAAGGACGCCATCGCGCCCGGGCAGCGCGTGCTGATCATCGACGACGTGCTGGCCACCGGCGGCACGGCGGCGGCGGTGGCGAAGCTGGTCGAAAAGCTCGGCGGCGCCGTGGCCGGGCTCGGATTCCTGGTGGAACTCGATTTCCTGCACGGCCGCGGCAAGCTCGCCGGCTATGACGTGTTCTCGCTGATCCATTACGAAAAGTGATGCCTGCGCGCCGAGCCGCCGTGCCTTCCTTCGCGAAGGTGAATCTCAGCCTGAAAGTGCTGGGCAAGCGGGCGGACGGCTACCACGAGTTGCGCACCGTCTTTCAGACCGTTGCGCTGCACGACCGCATCGAGTTCGAATTCACGCCTGCACGGCGCGGACTCGCCATCGAGCTCGACGATGCGCTGGCGATCCCGGACAACCTCGTAATGCGCGCCGCCCGGCTGTTCTGCGAAACCCTGGGCGTGCGCGGCAGGTTGCGGATGCGGCTCGAAAAGCGCATTCCCATGGGTGCCGGGCTGGGCGGCGGCTCCAGCAACGCCGCCGCCGTGCTGCTGGCGCTCGGCGCCCTCGCCGGGCGGCGCGCCGACATGGACATGCTGCACCGGATGGCGGAAGCGCTGGGCAGCGACGTTCCTTTCTTTCTTCACGGAGGCACCGCCCTCGGCCTGGGGCGGGGCGAAGAATTGTATCCTTTGCCGGAGGCGCCGCAGCTTGCAATGCTGATTCTGGCGCCCCGGCTGCATGTGTCGACGGCCGAAGCCTACCGCGCGCTTGGGCGGCCTGCGTTGACTTCGCCCGTCGATTCCCGTAGACTAAATGTTTTCCGTTCGTTTGTCTGGCGGATGGAAGATCTGTCCGCTACGGAAAACGATTTCGAGGCCGCCGTGTTCGGGCTTCATCCGGAGCTCGCGCGGTGGAAGAGAAAACTCGAACGGTTCGGGGCTCATGCTGCACGGCTCTCCGGCAGCGGGGCAGCACTCTTCGGGGTGTTTCCAGACCGGGCCAAGCTTCAGGGAGCCCTTCCGCAGTTCTCCAAGGAACCTCTGAAAGTTTTCTCAACGTCCATGCTCAGCCGGGCGCGATACCGCGCGCGCGTGCTGGGCGGTTTGCGGGAGCACGTGACCGGAAACGAATGGCCGCCCGCCAGCCGGTACGGGAAAAATGAACTGTGATCGATTCAAGGTTCTGAGCGGAAACGCCAATCCGGCGCTGGCGCAAGCCATCTGCCGCGAGCTGGGCACGGAGCTTGCCAGCGCCACCGTCAAGACGTTCTCCGATGGAGAAATCTGGGTGCAGATCACCGAGAATGTGCGCGGCGCCGACGTGTTCGTCATCCAGCCCACATGCCCTCCCGCCGACCGCCACCTGATGGAGTTGATTCTGATGATCGACGCCCTCAAGCGCGCCTCGGCTGACCGCATTACGGCAGTGATGCCTTACTATGGCTACGCGCGCCAGGACCGCAAGGACCGCCCGCGCGTGCCGATTTCCGCCAAGGTCATCGCCAGCATGCTGGAGCGCGCGGGCGCGCACCGGCTGCTGACGCTGGACCTGCACGCGGCGCAGATCCAGGGTTTCTTCGACATTCCGGTCGACCACCTGTTCTCGGCGCCGGTGATGATCGAGTACGTGAAACAGAACTTCGACCTCTCACGGCTCATCGTGATTTCGCCCGACGCCGGCGGCGTCGAGCGGGCGCGCGCCTTCGCCAAGCGGCTCGATGCGCCGCTGGCCATCATCGACAAGCGCCGCGAACGCCCGAACGAGAGCGACGTGATGAACATCATCGGCGACGTCAGGGGGCTGGATTGCCTCCTGGTGGACGACCTGATCGATACCGCCGGCACGCTGGGCAAATCCAGCAAGGCGTTGCTGGACGCCGGCGCGGCCAGCGTCACCGCCTGCGCCACGCACCCGATCCTCTCGGGGCCGGCGATCCGGAATATCGAGAATTCAGCGCTGCGGGAAGTGATCGTCTCCGATTCCATCCCCCTGCGCGAGGAGGCGCGCCGTTGTGCGCGCATCCGGGTATTGTCGGTGGCTCCGCTGCTGGCCAAAGCCATCCAGAGCATTCACGAAGCCACCTCGGTGAGCAGTTTATTCGTCTGAGACAGGGACAGGAGCAGTGTTATGAAGAAAGACATCACCATCGCCGCCGAGCCGCGCCCCACGCGGGGCAAGAATGAAGCGCGGCGGCTGCGCGCCCGCATGCGCATCCCGGCCGTCGTCTACGGCGCCGGCAAGGAATCGGTGGCGGTCAGCGTCAGCCCCAAGGAAGTGGAGAAGATCCTGCGCTCCTCTTCCGGCGTCAACACGATCTTCAACCTGGAAATCCAGGGCGTCGAGACGACTCCGGTCATGGTGGTCGACTGGCAGCACGATCCGGTGAAAAGCAACCTGCTGCACGTCGACCTCAAGCGCATTGATCTCACCAAGCGGCTTCATGTGAAGGTGCCCGTCCACACCACCGGCGATCCGCGCGGCGTGAAGGAGCAGGGCGGACTGTACGAAATCATCAGCCGCGAAATCGAGATCGAGTGTCTGCCCGACGAGATTCCCGAGCACTTCACCATGGACGTGTCGGAATTGCGCATCGGTCAGAGCCTCCGCGCGGGCGACGTGCCTCTCAGCGGATCGGTGAAGCTGTTGAGCCCGCCGGACCTCGTCATCTCCCACGTCGTGGCCACGCGCGGCTCCGCCGAGACGGAGGAGGCTGCGGGTGAAGCCGCGGCGGCTGAGCCCGAGGTGGTGAAGAAGGGCAAGAAGGAAGAAGAAGGCGAGGAGAAAAAGAAATAAAGCGGTGCAGGCCGGCATGCCATGGAGGAAGTCGATGTGCTGGTGGTGGGGCTCGGCAATCCAGGCCCCGAGTATGAGTGGACGCCGCACAACCTGGGCTTCCTCGCTGTGGACCGGCTGGCGCAAAGGCATTCCATCCGGCTCAGCCGTTACGAGTGCCGGGCCCTGGTCGGACAGGGCCGGATCGGCGGCAAGACTGTGATGCTGGCCAAGCCGCAGACGTTCATGAATCTCAGCGGGCAGTCTGTCAAAGGGCTGCTCGACAAGCTGGAGATTGGTCCGGAGCAGTTGCTGGTGATCTATGACGATCTGGACCTGCCATGGCTGACCTTGAGGATCCGTCCCAAGGGCTCGGCCGGCGGGCACCACGGGGTCGAGGACATCATCCGCTGCCTGGGCCGGCAGGATTTCGCCCGGCTCCGGCTGGGCATCCACCCCGGCCACGTCGTCCGGGATGGCGCGAAATTCGTGCTCGCCCCTTTCCGGAGCGGGCAAAGGCAGGAACTGGACCGGCTGCTCGATGAAGCTTGCGCGGCGGCCGAGTCCGTCATCAACGAGGGCGTCGAAAAGGCCATGGCGGCTCACAACCGCCGCGCCCCCGGAACAAAGAAAGAGGAAGAATGAGGATCTACGAGGAATTCTTCATTGTCGAACCCGACACGCCGGAAGAGCAGATCGACGCTTTTGTCGAGCAGATCAAGGGCGTCATTACGGGCGCCGGCGGAACCGTGGACAAGGTGGACAAGTGGGGCCGCCGGAAACTCGCGTACAAAATCGGCAAGTTCGCCGAAGGCTATTACGTGCTCATCCAGTTCACGGCTCCCCCTGAGCCGGTGATGGAAATCGAGCACCGCATGCGCGTCACCGACATGGTGATGCGGTGGGTTACCGTGCGCATCGACGAGAAGCTCAAGAAGCTGGCCAAGAAGACGAAGCAGCGGGAAAAGCGCGCCCGTAAGAGGCCCGCGCCGCAGCCCGCAGCCGCGCCGGCCATGCCCGCCGCCCCGGCTGCGCCTGCCGCGCCTGCCCCGCCTGCGCCGGGCGCCCCCGTCCCGGCCGAACCCGAGGAACGATAACCGACAGTCAGGGAGATGCAAGCCATGGCAGAACAGAAAAGCGGACGTCCCATTGCAGCAAGCCAGAAGCCGACCGGCACCGACAAGGCCATTGCCACCGGCAAGCGGCAGTATTTCCGCCGCAAAAAAGTGGACAGGATTTGCCTGGAAAAAATCGACTATATCGATTACAAAGACGTGAAATTGCTGTCCCAGTTTCTCACCGAGCGCGGCAAGATCATCCCGCGCCGCATTTCGGGCCTGAACGCGCAAAACCAGCGGCGGATCACCGAAGCCATCAAGATCGCCCGCAACATGGCCCTGCTGCCGTTCGTGGGCGCCGTGGAAAAGGAGAAGTGAGCGATGGAAGTCATCCTTCGTGAAGACGTTGAAAAACTCGGCTCGCGCGGGCAGGTGGTGAAGGTCGCCGACGGGTTCGCGCGCAACTTCCTCCTCCCGCGGCGGCTTGCCGTGCCCGCCACGGAAGCCAACAAGAAAATCGTCGAGCAGGAGCGCCAGGCGGCCCTGCGCCGCGAGGCCAAGGAGAAGGCTGCCGCCGAGGAACTGGCGCGCATGCTCTCCGCCGTCACGCTGACCATCAAACAGAAGGCGGGCGAGGCCGACCAGCTCTTCGGATCGGTCACGGCGAAAGACATCGCCGAGCTGCTGGAGAAGCAGGGCTACACGATCGACCGCAAGAAGATCCTGCTCGACCACCCCATCAAGACCCTCGGCGAGCACAAAGTCGCCCTCAAGCTGCACCGCGAGGTCTCCGTCGAGATCCCCGTCATCGTCAACAAAGAGGAAGCCGAGTAATCCTCCCGGCTTCCCCGGATCCGCGGGCGGCGCTCCGGCGCCGCCCAAGCTGTTTCTGCCATGCCCATCTTTCCCGAACAGTACCCCCAAACGCCCGCCCTGGAACTGCTGCGGGAGGCCGAGCGGGGACGCATCGGCTTCGACCAACTCCTGCTGCGCTCCTTGCTCGCGCGTCCCGAAGAGACGCTCGACGCGCTCGACAAGATCGCGTTCGCTCCTGATGAGGAAGCGGTGGCCGATCTCACCGAGCAGATTTTCGACCTCTACCGCGCCTTCCGTTCCCCGCGCGCGCTGTCGTTCTACATTGAGCTGCTGCGAAACAGCCGCGAAGGCGTGCCCGACGCGCTGGTGGAAGCTTTCGCCGAGTTGGGCGGCGCGGCTGTCGAACCTCTTCTCGAGGCTTTTGACCATGCTCCCGAGGATGACCGTCCGGACATCCTGTTCGTTCTGGCTTCTCTCGGCGTGGCGCACCCGCGCCTCCGCGAAACCATCAGGGCGGCGATCGAAGCCGACCCTTACGAAGGCGCGCTCTGCGCCTCGCTGTGCGGCGACCCGGAACTGCTGCCCGCCCTGCGGGAGGCGCTGGAGCGTTTGCCCGGCAGCGGCCATGGGCACGAGAGGAAGGCGCTGGAGGAGGCGATCGGGGAAATTGAAGCGGGCAGGGAACGCGAAGAGCCGGAGCCGTTCGACATTCTAAGCCTCTACCCCGAGGAGGCGGCGCCCCTGTTTGACTTCCTCCCGCCGAAGGAAGTGATCGAGTACCTCGATCATCCGGATTCCGCCTGGCGCGCGCGCGCAGCCCTCAGCTTCGCCGACGCGGAGATCAGCGATGCCGTGCGGGACCGTCTTCTCCGGTGCGCGCGCACGGATGCCGACCCCGCCGTTCGCGGCGCGGCGCTGCGCGGGCTCGCCGCCCGCGCTGAGGAGCCGGAGGTATCCGCGCTGCTCGGCGAAGTGCTGCGGGACCGCAGCCGCCCGCCCGAGGAGTGGGCCGGCGCCCTCGCTGCTCTGGCCGCCCCCGGCGCGGGAGAGGAATTCCACCGCGCCGTGCTCGATGCCTGGGAGCGCGCCGAAACGCGCGCCGCCGCCGTGGAAGCCATGTGGCGCAACGGCGACCGCCGCTACCTGCCCCGGATCGCCGCCGCGTTGAAGAGCGATGACCCCGCGGTGGCCCGGGAGGCGATCTACGCCGTCGGGGCGCTGCCGGCGGAAGATCTCGCCATGGAATTGGTTCCCTTCTTCCGGAACGAAGATCTGCGCGACGCCGCCTTGTTCAGCTACGCCCTCGCCGCGCGCCACGACACGACTCCCAAGAGCGTGCGCCGCCTCTTTGAAAAGATCGCCGAGCGCGCCGGCGGCCTCTCGGACGAGGAAGAGGAAGAAGTGGCGCGCGCCCTCGACATGCGCCTGGAGCGCCTCGGCTACCGGAGGATGTTCTTCCCCGAAGAAGGCGCCGAGGAGGATCTCGAGGACTGGGCGCCCCCGCAGCCGGCCGCGCCCAAGGCCGGCCGTAACGATCCCTGCCCCTGCGGCAGCGGCAAGAAGTACAAGAAATGCTGCGGCAGCCCGGAGGGATCAAACAAATCTTAGTTGTTTTGTTTGATCGTCAATTCATGCTCCAGACACGCTGTTTTCATGCCGGGCGGCGAGTCTGGAGGCGATGGCAACCACCCTTGTCCGGCACGAATGGCGGAAAGACTGGCGCGATGGCCGGCCGCGCAGCGCGGTGTCGCTGCACAGCCACACGTCCTGCTCCCGGGAGCCGCTCGATTTCATCCCGCGTTGCCGAGCCGCCTGCCCGTGGCTCGGCCCCTTGCTCGACCGGTACGAAGCGCGTTACCGCCGCGTCCACGGCAGGGAACTCGATTACTCGGCCGCGTGGTGGACGCCGCCCCTGGGCCCGCGCGAAGCGCTGCGCGCGGAGCGCGAACAAATCGAGGCGCTCGGCCTCAACCCGCTCGTCTCCATTACCGATCACGACACGATTGAAGCGCCGCTGGCATTGCGGCTCCTGCCGGAGGGCAACCGCGCCCCGTTAAGCGTCGAGTGGACGGTGCCGTGGCGCGGGACCGTGTTCCATCTGGGCGTGCACAATCTTCCGGAAGCCCGCGCGCGCGCCCTGCAGCAGCAGATGGCCGGCTACACCGCTGCGCCGAACGCCGCAGCCGTCGAGCCGCTGCTCGAAGAGTTGACCCTGGACCCCAAGGTTTTGCTGGTTTTCAACCATCCGTATTGGGACGAGAAGGGAAACGGGGCGAATTATCACGCTGTGATGGCGGAACAGTTTCTTGCCCGTTGCAGGCGTTGGATCCATGCGCTCGAGCTCAACGGGCTGAGGCCCTGGAAGGAGAACCGCCGGACGCTGGATCTGGCGGCGCGCTACCGCCTGCCCTGCGTCTCCGGCGGCGACCGCCACGGCTGCGAACCCAACGCTCTGCTCAACCTTTCCTCGGCGTGCGATTTTGACAGCTTCGTGGATGAGGTACGCTACGGGGCGAGGAGCACCGTCCTGCTAATGAAGCAGTACCGCGAGCCCATGCCGGCGCGGATCCTCGCCTCCATTTGCGACGTGATGCGTGATCAGCGGGAGCATACCTATGGCTGGGTGCGCTGGAGCGACCGCGTCTTTTTCCGCAACGCGCAGGGAGAGGTCAAGCCTCTCTCGGAGGCTTTCCCCGAGGGCAGGGCGCCTGCCCTGATCCGGATTTTCGTGTTCCTGGCGCGCGCAGCGGAATTGTCCGGCGTGCGGTTTGCCGTGCGTCAAATGTTCGCGGAGGCGGAGGAACTGGCATGAGCACCGGGCCGCGGGTTGCGTTGTTCGCCGACAGCTTGCTCGAGGTCAACGGCGTCGCGCTTACCTGCCGGATGCTGGAAGAGTACGCGCAGAAGAGCGGTTTGCCTTTGCTGGTTGTCCACGCCGGACCGGAAACGCGCCCGCCCGCGGATGGCGGGCTGCCACGGCTGTCGCTGAAAACCAGCCCGTGGCATTTCCGCCTGGAAAACGATCTGCAATTCGACTTGATGTTCGCGCGGCACTTGAAACTGGTGATTCGATCGCTCCGCGGGTTTCAGGCGGAGGCTGTCCACATCACAGGGGCAAACCACACCGGGTTTCTCGGCTCGCTGGCAGCCTGGCGGCTGCGGCTTCCGGTGGTCATGAGCTGGCATACGAACGTGCATGAGTACGCCCGTTGCCGGCTGCCGGCGCGGGCGCCCGAGTGGTTGCGGCAGCAGGCGCAGCAGTGGAGTTGGCGCGCGCTCGCGTTGTACTACCGGCAGGCGCGGCTGATCCTGGCGCCGAATCCGGACATCGCGGCGGCGCTGGAAAAGGACACGGGCAAGCCCGTCCATCTCATGCCTCGCGGAGTCGACTGCGAGTTTTTCCATCCCCGCAGGCGGAACCGTTCTGACAAGGTCTTTTCAGTCGGCTACGTGGGCCGGTTGTCGCCGGAGAAGTCGGTGCGCCGGCTCGCGGACGTGGCTCTCGCGTTGCAGGCGGCCGGCGCCGGAGACTTCCGCATCGAGATCGTGGGCGGCGGGGCGGAGCAGGGGTGGCTGCAAGCCAACGTGCCTCACGCGCGCCTGCACGGTGTTCTCAAGGGAGAACCCCTGGCAAAGGCCTACGCCAATCTCGACGTGTTCGTCTTTCCCAGCGAAACAGACACCTACGGAAATGTCGTGCAGGAGGCGATGGCCTCGGGGGTGCCCTGCGTTGTGCTCGGCAGCGGCGGGCCGGCGGCAATCGTGGCGGATGGCGTAACCGGGCGCGTCTGCCGGAATCCGGAGCAGATGGGCGCCGCCGTGCTCGAGCTGGCGCAGCGGCCCGAACTCCGCCGGCGGCTGGGCGAAGCCGCCCGGCGAGCAGCGGAGAAGCGGACGTGGGACGCCGTGGGCGACATTGTCTGGAGCGCCTACCGCCAGGCGTTCCAGCAGCGGGCAGCCGTGCGCGCGGAGGCGCGCTGCGCCACATGAACCCTCTCTGGAACTGGAAAACCGCGCTGAACAGCGGCCTGTACCGCGGCATTCCCTTTGCCATTGCCACCTGGCGCAGCGGGCTGGCCGAAATCGCGGCCGGGGCGGCAACGCAGTTTGCGCTTTTCGCGCTGCTGGCGGGACTCACCGGCGCTCTGGCGCAGAGGCTGCGGTTCCATCGCCCCCGTTGGCGCGCGGCGCTGGTCCTGATGATCGGCTTGCCTTTGACCGTCCACCTGATCGAGTGGACCGTGCATGAAACGTTGAATCCTGGCGGGCGGCGGGCGGGCATCTTTGTCTCCTGGGCGCAATCAGCGCTGTCGATGGCAACACAGTGGATCCTGATGCGGCGCGGGCTGTTTCTGGCGGGCGAAAGCGGGCACCCGTATTGGCGCGACTTCCTGCTGCTGCCGGGCGTCGTGGGGGAACTCTGCCGGCGGACGCTGAAACGGTAGAATTGGAGGCGATGAGAGGGCTGGCATTGTGGGTATTTTGCGCCTCCACTCTGTGCGGACAGGCGCCGCGGACGCCGGAGTGGGCCAGGCAAGTGGTGTATGACGCGCTTGAGGCGCTCGGCGGCGAACAGTTTCTCGCCATGCGCGACCGCGTGGAGGAAGGCCGCAGCTACGCCTTCTACCGCGAGGATCTCTCCGGCATGAGCCGCGTGAAGTTCTACATCCGCTACCTGACGCCGCCGGAGCCGATGCAGCCTGACTTCATGGGGCAGCGCGAGCGCCGCGCGTTCGGCAAGAACGAAGACGTCTACATCATCTTCAACGAAGACGGCGGGTGGGAAGTCACCTACCGCGGCGCCAAGCCGATGGGAGAAGCCCTCTTTGAATCCTACAAGGAGACGCTGCTGCACAACGTCCTTCACACGCTGCGCGTCAGGCTGAAGGAACCGGGCATGGCGTTCGATCCGGTGGGCACGGATATTGTGGACCGCCAGCCTTGCAACGTGGTCCGCATCGTGGACGGGGCCAACCGGCAGACGACCGTGTGGTTCCACCAGTCCACCAAGCTGCCGGTGCGCCAAATGTGGGAAAAACGCGACCCCAAACTCAGGTTCCGGATCGAGGAAGTGACGATTTTCGACAAATACCGCGATGTGGGCGGCGGCGTGTTGTGGCCTTTTGTGGTCCGCCGCGAGCGAAACGGGGAGCGGAATTTCGAGATGTACGCCGACGTGGTCGCTATCAACCGGGGATTGACAGACGATCTCTTCACGCTGTCCGGCAGCCTCAAGATCCTCGATCCCAAAGGCAGCAATATCCGTCCGGGGCGAAAATAGGCGGGGCCTCCTTTGCCGCGGCTGCCGCCGGTTGCACCCGGTTCGGGCATTGTTCCCGGCCGCTTGCGGCTGTAGACTGGAAGCCGGCCGAACGTTCGGAGGGATCTGAATCGCCATGAACAAGAGATGGTTGTACTGCACGATTTTCCTGGCACTGCTCACCGGCTGCGGCGGCGCCGGATCGTCCCACCAAACCACCGAGAAATACTACCTGGTCTGCGCCAATCCGAAAATCCCCTACTGGCAGGAGGCCGGCACCGGCTTTCTTGCCGCCGCCCGGGAGCTGGGAGTGCAGGCGGAGGTGGCCGGGCCGGATGTCTACGACGCCAACGCCGAACGGGAGGAATTCCGGCGGATTCTTTCAAAGAAGCCGTCCGGCGTCCTTCTGAGCGCAGGCCATGCCGAATTGCTGACTTCTGACATCGATGCAGCCCTGGAAAGCGGGATTCCTGTTGTGACGATCGACGCCGATGCGCCGCAAAGCAAGCGGCTCTTCTTTGTCGGCACCAACAACTATGAGGCGGGGCAGCTCGGCGGCAGGCTGCTCGTCAAGCTCCTGAACGGCAAGGGCAGCGTCGTCTTCTTCACCATCGCCGGACAACAGAACGTCAAGGAACGGTTGGACGGCTACCGGGCGGTGCTGGATGCCTCGCCCGGGATCCGGATCGTCGCCGTGCAGGACATGAAGGGCAACGCGAGCCTTGCGTTTGACCTGGCGAAGGACTACGTCGACAAGAAAATGGCGCCGGACGCTTTTGTGGCGTTGGAGTCGCTGTCCGGCGCGGAGATCGCCGACGTGCTGGACCGGGCGCGGGTCGATGGCAAGGTGGTGCTGGCCATGGATGCGACGCAGAACACACTGGAATGGATCGAGAAAGGCAAGATCGCGGCAACGATCGCGCAGAAGCCCTACACGATGGGTTATTACGGGCTCAAGGCTCTCGCAGATGTCGTCTTGCGGAAGCCATCCTCGCTGACCGAGGATTTCCGCCGCAACCCGCGCTCTCCGCTGCCTGTGTTCATCGACACCGGCGCGCTTCTGGTCGACCGGAGCAACGTCGCGAGTTTCCGCAGGTGACCCGCGCCTGGCCGCAGGCGCTATGCTTGAGTGATGCCGGAATGGACCGTGGCAATGCTGGCGCCGCGGCTTTGCCTGTTCGTGATGGCGGAAAACGGCTCGCTGCGCCGCGCGGCGTTCTCCGGCTCTGAATCCGCTCTGCCGGCGGGTTTCGCCCCCGCGAGCCGCAACGATGACGAGCCCGTGCTCCGGCAGGCGAAGCGGGAGCTGGAGGAGTACGCGCACGGCGGGCGGAAGCGTTTCAGCGTGCCTTTCGAACTGGAGGGCACGCACTTCCAGTGTGAAGTCTGGAAAGCGCTTTTCGAGATTCCGTTCGGCGAGGTGAGGACGTACGGGGAGCTGGCGCGGACGCTGGGCCGCCCGGCGGCGGCGCGTGCTGTCGGCGCGGCGGCCGCGAAAAACCCGCTGCCGGTGATCGTTCCCTGCCACCGGTTGGTGGGCGCAGGCGGCGCACTGACCGGCTATTCCGGCGGCCTCGCGGCAAAGAAGCAGTTGCTGGAGATCGAGGGCTTCCCGCTCCGCGCCAGTTGACAGGCGGCGGCGGCAGGCCGTCCAATTGGACAAGGCCCGAGGCATTCGAGGGGCCGTTGTCCGTGCGCCGGCATCAGAGGGATGCGGCGCCAACCTGGGTTGGATCGAAACAGAGGGGAGATTTGCATGCGAGAGAAACCTGTCGTTGCGGTCGCAGGGGCCACGGGCGCCCAGGGAGGCGGACTGGCGCGGGCGATCCTGAACGATCCGGAGAGCCCGTTTGCCGTGCGCGCGCTGACGCGAAACCCCGCGTCGGCAAAGGCGCAGGAACTGGCGAGACTGGGAGCGGAGGTCGTGGCGGCGGACGTGGATGATCCCGCCAGCGTGGCCAAGGCGTTTGAAGGCGCCTTCGCAGCCTGGTGCGTCACGTTCTTTTGGGACCACTTCTCGCCCGAGAGGGAACTGGCCCAGGCGTCGGCGATGGCGCACGCGGCCAGGCAGGCCGGCGTGCAGCATGTCATCTGGTCGACGCTCGAAGACACGCGGCGCTTTGTGCCGCTGGAAGACAACCGGATGCCGACGCTGATGGGCAAGTACAAGGTTCCGCACTTCGATTCGAAGGGCGAAGCCGATGCCGTATTCTCGGAACTCGGGTTGCCGGTGACATACTTGCTGACCAGTTTCTACTGGGACAATTTCATCCACTTCGGCGCAGGCCCCGTGCGGGACGCAAGCGGCAGGCTGGTGCTGACGCTGCCGATGGGAGACCGGAAGCTGCCGGGGATCGCGGCGGCCGACATCGGCGGCTGCGCGTACGGCATCCTGAAGCGCGGGCCTGAGTTCATCGGCAAGAGGGTGGGCGTCGCCTCGGAGCATCTGACCGGGGCGGAGATGGCCGCCGGACTGAGCGAGGCTGTGGGCGAACCCGTGTCTTACGAGCCGCTCTCGCACGAGGCTTACCGCGGTCTGGGGTTCCCCGGCGCGGCGGATCTCGGCAATATGTTCCAGTTCAATCACGATTTCAGCGACGAGTTCTGCCGGGCGCGGGACACGCGGCTGTCGCGCGAACTGCACCCGGGGATGCTGGCGTTCCGGCAATGGATTGAAGCCAACCGGGGCAGGATTCCCATCCAGTAAGGGCCTCCACAACGGCCCTTTAGCGGCCGAAGGCGATCCATCCGCGCCTGGCGGCGGCGTGGAGCAGCGTCCCGGCCGCCATGCCGGTCACATAGCCGTAGGGAAGAAAGAGGGCCGAAAGGCCAACGAGCGCCAAGACGGCGAAGCCGGTTTTGTCGTGCGCCGTGTCGCGCACGAGCATCAGCAGGGCCAAACTTTCAAAAAGCAGGAGAATTCCCAGCAGCGGCAGCGGGAAAATCTCGATGATTTTCTGGAAACCGCCGCTGAAAAACAGGCCCAATACCAGGAAAAACGCGCCGTAAATCACTACCGATCCGCCGGTGCGGCCGCCGAACGCGTAGTGGCCGGCCATGCCGCCGGAGCCGTGGCAGGTGGGCGCGCCGCCGAGGAACGGGTTGACCAGGTTCATCAGCGAGTAGGTGAAGCCGATCTGCCGCACGGTCAGGGGCCGCTCGGGGAACAGGTCCGCGGCGACCTGCCGGGTGGCCAGGACAGAGTTCGCGAGCGAAAGCGGCAGTTGCGGCAGCGCGAGCACGAGGAACCCGGTCCAGACGTCGGGCCATGCGACGGCGTGGAACTGCGGCAGGCGGAAACCCGCCGCTCGGGCGATGTCCCCGCCGGAGAGCCTGAAGGCGAAGGCGTAAGCCAGGCCGAGCGCGATAACCGCTGCCGCGGCGGGAAAGCTCCGCAACCGCATCAGAACCGCCGTAAGCGCGAACCCGGCGGCCGCCAGAACCCAGCCGGCCGTGCCGTCCGAGCGCACGTAGTCCTTGAGCGCGATCGAGGCCAGTTGCAGCCCCAGCCCGAACTGGATGCCGCGCACGACGGGCTTCGGAACCACTCGCGCGACCCAGGTGATTGCCCCGGAAAGTGACAGCAGAATCATCACCGCGCCGATGGCCAGGCCGCCCCCGTACAGCGTGGCTGCCGGCAGCTTTTGGGCGATGACCAGCGCGGCCATGGCCTTCAGCGGCTGCACGGGCATCGGCATGCGGTACCAGACGCCGGTGAAGACCTGCATCAGGCCGAACACCGTGAGCACGCTGGCTGAGTCCAGCCTTGCGGCCAGGATCATGCCCACCAGCAGAGGCAGATCCGTGCCCATGTCGCCAAAGGCGCCGGACCATTCATGGCGGTCGAACCGCAGGCGGGGTTTCCGGCCGGGCGTGGCGGCAGTGTCGTCGGCGTGCGGCATGGAACCGGAAGCGCGGGGCGGCGGCCCGGCGCGGATCGATGAAACTCCCAGCATAACAGGCTTGTTTCCGGGGCCAGAAATGGTATTCTCCGGGCAGAACGTGATGGCAGGAGAAGCCGATGCGGACCCCGTTGCAGGCCCTGGAGGCGGCGCCGGAGGAACTGACGCGCGGAAGACTGAAGCGCATCGGCGAGGGCGTGGGCAAGGTGGTCTACGCCAGCGAGAACTGGGTGGTGAAGCGGGAGCGCGGCGCCAGCGAGATCATTGCGCTGATCCTGATCTGGCGCCTGATGAAACGGTTGGAGCGCTGGCTTCCCGGGCGGTTCGCCGCCAGATGGTTCTCCCATCCCTCCATGCCGCTGCGGGCGCTGCGCATGGTGCTGCAGGCGGTGGTGGCGGTGGTGCCGCGGGCGGTGTGGTTCAGCACCCACTGGGGGCGAGTCTGGCAGAAATTCGTGCACCGCGACGTGCGCGGCGAGTATCTGGCCGTGAAACATCTCGCAGGCACATCGCTCGTGCCGGAGACGGTCACCTTCCCGCCCACGCTCGTGAAGGTGTCCGGCTGGCCGGGCTGGCTGGTGGTGACGGAAGCGACCGAGCGCGTGGAGGAGACGCTCTACGACCGGTTGAAGAAACTCGCTGCTGCAGGCCAGTGGGCTGAAGTCGAACGCTGGCTGGAGCGGCTGCTGGAACTGCGGCGCGCAGGATGGCGGCGCGGCGTCTTCTCGGTGGATGCGCACCTGAAGAACTTCGGCGTCATCCAGAGCCGCGTGGTGCTGATCGATTCGGGCGGCCTGACAGACCGCTGGGAAGATGTGGAGAAGCACCTGGCTTCCATGGCGAAGAACGGCCCGGCGGCGCGCCAGTTCGGACTGGAAGAAATCCTGGCCGGCGCGCCGGAACTGGCCGAGCGCTTCGAGGCGCGGTGGCGCGAGTTGACCTCGGCGCAAACGCTGCGCGATCTGTGGCCAGCGCGGGGCTGAGCCTGGCGGAACCCTCCGGAGGCGCGCCGCGGGGCCGGTCAGATGCAGGCGATCACGTCGATCTCGATCAGCGAATCTCCCGGAATGTCGGCCACGGCCACGGTGGTGCGCACGGGCGGCTCCGGGCCGAAGCGGCCGAGAAACACTTCGTTCATCGGCTTGTAGTGCTCCAGCGTCTTCAGGTACACGTTGCACTTGAGCACTTTTTCCATAGAAGAGCCGGCGTTCTTCAACTCGGCTTCGATCTCGTCGAGCACGCCGGCGGTCTGCACCTTGATGTCGCCGCCCTTGTGCCAGCCCTTGCCGGCGATGAAGAGAAGATTGCCATAAGAGACGGCGCCGGAAAACAGCGGCGTCTTTTGCGGCTTCGCGCCTCGGTAGTGGACTTTCTTTTCGGGCCCCGGCCCGCTCTGCGCCGCGGCCGGCGCGGCCAGCGCCGCGCCGGCCAGAAAAGTTCTGCGGGATTTCGCCATTTTCTCCTGTTCCTTTCCCGGAGTGTTGCGGCCGCCGCGGCAGGCGGCGGCACGGCTCGTCCGCGAGTATACCGAACCGTGCGCGGGCGGGAGATAGAATAATGCGCATGCCTGATCTGAGCCGACGCGACCTCTTCTTTTCTTCCGCCGCTCTCGCCGCCCCCAACCTGGCCAGGGCTTCCTCGCAACTGGCGCCCGGCGCGCCGGAGCTCCGTTTCCGCCAGATTCATCTCGACTTCCATACGAGCGAGCAAGTGGAGGGCATCGCCGCGCAATTCGACCCCGACGACTTCGCCCGCACCCTGGAGCGGGCGCGCGTGAATTCGGTCACCTGCTTTGCGCGGTGCCACCACGGCTGGATCTATTACGACACCAAGGCCAATCCCGAGCGGCGCCATCCGCACCTGAGGCGGAATCTCCTGAAAGAACAGGTCGACGCCTGCCACAAGCGCAACATCCGCGTGCCCATTTACGTGACCATCATGTGGGACCACTACACGGCGCAGCGGCATGCCGACTGGCTGGTGGTCGACGAAAAGGGCGCGCCCGTGGGCACGCCGATCTTCGAGGCGGGTTTCTACCGCCGCCTCTGCTACAACACGCCCTACCGGGAGTTCTTGCGACGGCACGTCGCCGAGATCTGCGAGATGTTCGAGGTGGACGGCTTCTTCTTCGACATCGTCCACGACATTCCCTGCGCCTGCTACTACTGCCGGGAGCTGATGCGGAAAAAGGGGTTGGACCCTGTCAACAGCGAACAGCGCTGGCGGTTCATGCACCAGACGATGCTCGACTGGCAGGCGGAGATGACGGCGCTGGTGCGGAAATACCACAAGGACGCCACCATCTTTTACAACGCCGGGCATGTGGGGCCGCGGCACCGGCGCATGGCCCCGTCGTTCACCCACTGGGAACTCGAATCGCTGCCCAGCGGCGGCTGGGGCTATCTCGATTTTCCGCTGAAAATCCGCTACACGCGCACTCTCGGGCTGGACTCGATGGGCATGACGGGCAAGTTCCACACCTCGTGGGGCGACTTCCATTCGCTCAAGAACCGCGCGGCGCTCGAATACGAGTGCTTCCAGATGCTCGCGCTGGGAGCGAAGTGTTCCGTCGGCGATCAGCTCCATCCCGCGGGCAAGCTGGACGAGGCCACCTATGATCTGGTGGGCGCCGTCTACAAGCAGGTGGAGGCGAAGGAGCCGTGGTGCCGCGGGTCGCGCCCGGTCAGCGACGTGGGCGTGCTGACGCCGGAAGAGTATTACGTCGGGCCGGACCGGCAGATTCCACCCGCGTGTTTCGGATTCACGCGCATGCTCACCGAGCTGAAAGCGCAGTTTGACGTGCTGGACTCGAAAAGTGATTTCTCGCGCTACCGCGTGCTGGTGCTGCCGGACGGCATTGTGGTCGACGATGAACTGGCGCGCCGGCTGGAGGACTACGTGGCCAAGGGCGGCAGCCTGCTGGCTTCGTTCGCCTCCGGCCTGGATCCCAAAGGCGGCAACTTTGCGCTGAACTGCCTCGGGATCGATTATGCAGGAGACGCCGAATACAGCCCGGATTTCCTGGTGGTCGAGGGGCCGCTGGCGGGCGGGCTGCCGCGCACGGAGCTGGTGATGTACATGAGGGGCAAAGCCGTGAAGCCGCGCCCCGGCGCGCAGGTGCTGATGGGGACGCACGTGCCGTATTTCAACCGCACGTGGGACCACTTTTTCTCGCACCGCCACACCCCTTCGGCGGGCAAGCCGGGCGGGCCGGGCGTCGTGCAGAACGGCCGCTGCATTTACTTCATGCACCCGGTGTTCGCGCAATACCAGGCGAATGCGCCGCTGTGGGTGAAGCGGCTGGTGGGCAATGCGCTCCGGCGGCTGCTGCCGGACCCGGTGATGGAGGTGAAAGGCCCGAGCTCCGTGCTTTCGTCCGTGAACGAGCAACCGGGCGAAAACCGCTGGGTGGTGCACCTGCTGCACTACATTCCCGAGCGCCGCGGGCAGGCGTTCGACGTGATCGAGGACGTGATTCCTGTAGCCAACATCGAAGTCCGGGTGAAGGTGCCGCGGAGCGTGAAGAGGGCCGTGCTCGTGCCCGAGGGCAAGGCGATCGATGCCGGCCGGGACGGCGCGTACACGGTTTTCCGGCTGCCGGTGCTCGACGGGCATCAGATGATTGCGCTTGAGTTCTGAGGTCCTGATTCGAATTCTGGCCCATGCCGTGATGGCGGCGGTTCTCGCCGCCTCCCTGTGGCGCGTCGACAGTGTGCGGGAGACGCTGGCGGCCGGTACCCCCGCCGCTTTCTGGCTGGGCGTGGAGTGGCTTGCCGCCGATCCCCGGCTGCTGTTTCCATTCGCCATGGGCTGCGCGGGGGCGGCGGTGTGGCGGTGGAGTTGGGCAGGCGGCGCGGCGGGCGGGGCGGCGTTCCTGCTGCTGCGCACGGCGGCGGGCGCCCCCCTCGGGATTCTGCAAACGGAGGCGCTGGGAACGGCGCTCTGTCTGGCTGCCGCGCTGGCGGCGCGCCGGGCCGGCCCCGCCGCTGCGGCCGGGGCAGGCTCGCTGGCGGCGCTGATCGCGCTGCTGCTGTGAAGCCGCGCTGGTGATAGAATCGCCGCGGAATGCGCTTGCCACTGTTTTGTCTCGTGTTTCTTGTTCCGGCACTGGCCCAGGTGCCGCGGTTTCCCACCATCTATTACGGCGCAGCCTACTACCACGAATACATGCCGGAGGAGCGCCTGGATAAGGACGTCGAGCTGATGAAAAAGGCCGGCGTCACCGTGGTGCGGATCGGCGAATCCACATGGTCAAGCTGGGAGCCCCGCGACGGGCAGTTTGAATACGGCTACATCGACCGGGTGGTGGATGCCATGCACAAGGCGGGCATCCGGGTAATACTCGGCACCCCGACCTATTCGATCCCGCCGTGGCTCTATCACAAGCACCCTGAGATTCTGGTGACGCATCTCGACGGGCGCAAGGCCACCTACGGGATCCGCCAGAACATGGACATCACGCACCCGGTTTACCGGTATTACTGCGAGCGGATCATCCGCAACATCATCTCCCGGTACAAGGACCATCCGGCGGTGATCGGATACCAGATCGACAATGAAACGTCGCCCTACGGCGCCGCTGGGCCGCTGGTGCAGAAGAATTTCATCGAATATCTCAAGCGGAAATACAGGTCCGTGGATTTCCTGAACCGTGCCTGGGGGCTGGTCTATTGGGGGCAGCTCGTGCAGGACTGGGACGAAATGCCTCCCCGGGACGGCATTCTCAACCCCGGCTACAAGCTTGAATGGGAGAGATTCCAGAGGGAAAGAGTGACTGATTTTCTTGCATGGCAGGCAAGAATCGTGAATGAATACAAGAGAAAGGACCAGTTCATCACTCATGATTTTTCCGGCGGCGCGCACACCGACATCGACCAGTGGGCCATCGCCCGCCATCTCGACATCGCCGCCGTCAACCCCTATTACGACGTGCAGGACCGGCTGGACGGCCACTCCGCCACGTTTACTGACGATGTGGCGCGGTCGCTGAAGATGGGCAATTTCCTGGTCACCGAGACCAACGCGCAGACCATCGGCTGGGACTCGAAGGGGCAATTCCCCCCCTACGACGGGCAGCTCCGGCTGAACGTCTACAGCCACATCGCCGATGGCGCCAACATGGTGTCCTACTGGCACTGGCACTCGCTGCACTACGGGCAGGAGACCTACTGGAAGGGCATCCTGTCACACGACCTGGAACCCAACCGGGTGTACGAGGAGTTTTCCCGCACGGCGGCGGAGCTGCAGCGCGTGGGGCCGCAACTGGCGAACGTGGAGCGGCGCAACCGCGTGGCCCTGCTTTTCAGCATCGACAGCCACCACGGCATCGAGTTCATGCCGTTCAGCAACAGGGTCAACTATCAGACCTTCGTGCGGCAGTTCCACAAGACGCTGTACTCGCTGAATGTCGGCGCGGATTTCGTCACGCCCGACTCAGACTGGTCGCGGTACGCCGTGCTTCTGGTTCCGCCGCTCTACGTGGCGCCGGATGCGGTGCTGGAAAAGATCGCCGCTTTTGTCCATGATGGCGGCCATGCTGTCGTTTCACTGAAAAGCGGGTTCACCAACGAGTTCAACACGGTTCGCCATGTGATGATGCCGGGGCCGCTGCGGGCGGCGGCGGGCTTCCGGTATCAGGAATTTTCCACGCTGCGAGAGCCGCTGCCGCTGCGCGGCGACCCCTTCCGCGCCGGGCAGGACAACCTCGTGTCGGAGTGGGCCGAGATGCTGATCCCGGAGACGGCGGAAGCCCTCGCCTGGTATGACCACCCCTTCTTCGGCCGCTACCCGGCGATCACGCGGAACCGCCACGGCAAAGGAACGCTCACCTACGAGGGCGCGGTGCTGAGCGACGGGCTGCAACGCGCGGTGCTGCTGGACGTGCTGGCCCGCGCCGGGCTCACGGGGCCGGACCAGCGACTGCCGGCTTCGATCCGCGTCAAACACGGGGAAGTGCAGGGCAGGCGGGTGCACTTCTATTTCAACTACTCCGCGGCCGAACAAACATTTTCTTACAGTTATGGTTCGGCGCGGGACCTGTTGCGGGGCGGCCGCGCGGCGGCCGGCGCGCAACTCCGGCTCGGGCCGTGGGATGTGGCCATACTCGCCGAAGAATAACCCGGCCGGCGCGCAGATATTTCTGACTCCGCGCTGGCCTGCAGTCATCCATTAGGAAGGCATGAGCATCTGCGCGCAGAAACCGCCCGCCTGGACGGGCCTCGTTCTCCGGCTGGCCGGCGTATACAATGTGATCGCCGCTGCCGGCGTCGTGATCATGGCAGAATGGCTCGACCGCCGCTTGGGTAGTTCGGCGCCCCCGAGCCCGCTGATGACCGAGGGCTGGCATGCGCTGGCCGTCTGGATGGCGGTTTTCGGGCTGGGTTTCCTGCTCGCCGCGCGCGACGCTTACCGCCACTGGCCTGTCGTTCTGATGGGGCTGCTGAGCAAGCTGGCCACCGGGGTGTGGATCGGCTGGGACATTATGCACGGCCGCTCGCCTGTCTCGATGTGGTGGTGGATCGCGATCGATGCGGTTGCCTGGAGCGTGCCCTTCCTCGCCATTCTGCAGAGCGCCTACGAGGCGAGCCTGGCGCGGCGCCGGACCATTGCGCCGGAAGTGCTGCGCTTCGCCTTGCGCCGGAGGACCAACCTGGGCATGACCCTGGACGAACTGTCCCGGATCAGTCCCGTGCTGCTGGTCTTTCTCCGCCACATGGGATGCACCTTCTGCCGCGAGGCATTGGCGGATCTGGCCGCCAGGCGCCAGCAGATCGAGCAGGAGGGCGCCCGGCTGGTGCTGGTCCACATGAGTTCGGAAGAGACCGCGTCGCGCTTCTTCGCCCGGTACGGGCTGGAGGATGTGCAGCGGATCAGCGACCCGGAGCGGACGCTGTACCGGGCGTTCGGATTGCCGCGCGGCCGCTTCGGCGACGTGCTCGGGCCCAAGGTGTGGTGGCGGGGCTTCCAGGCGGGCGTGCTGGGCGGGCACGGCGTCGGGCGCCTGATGGGCGACGGCTTCCAGATGCCGGGCGTGTTCCTGCTGTTTCATGGAGAGATTCTGCGCAGCTACCGGCACCAGAGCGCCGCCGACCGGCCGGATTATCTTGCCCTGGTGACCGGCAAGAATTACGCCGCGCCCGAATTCAGCGAGAGCTGAGAAACCCGCGCCATCAGATCCGGCCGGCGGCGGGAAGCTATGATGGCAGCAGCGAGATGACGGAAGGGCCCTATTCGCCGAGGCCGGCCGGGCGCGTGCCTGGCATTGCCGGTTCGGTGACGCTGTTCGGCGTGCCGGTGCGGTTCCATTTCACCTTCTGGCTGGTGGTGATCTGGATGATCGTGCTCGTCTCGAGCGGGAAGCAGTCGGTGGCGGGTGCGGCGGCGTTCATCGCGGGCCTGTTCCTTTCGATCCTGCTGCACGAAGCGGGGCACGCCTGGATGGCGCGCCGCTACGGCATCGGCACACAGGAGATCGTGATGCTCCCGATCGGGGGGCTGGCCCGGCTGGAGCGGCAGCCGCGGGCTGGCGAGGAGTTTTGGGTGGCCTTCGCCGGGCCGCTGGTGAATTTCTTTCTGGGCCTGATTCTGCTTGGTGCAGCCTACCTGGGCGGCGGCAGACTTTCTATCGGCGACTGGCGCGAAGCGGCGGACCACAACATCGTGAGCCGGCTGGCGCTGGCCAACCTCGTGCTGGCGCTGTTCAACCTGCTGCCTGCGTTTCCGATGGACGGGGGCAGGGTGCTCCGGTCGCTGCTGGCGGAGCGGCGCAGCTACGAAGAGGCGACCCGGATCACGGCGCGGATCGGCACGCTGATTGCCGCGTTGCTGGCGCTGGTCGGGTTGCTGCAGGGCAACTTCCTCATGCTGTTCGGCGCGCTGTTCATTTACGTGGGCGCGATGCAGGAATCGATGGCCGCCACGGCGCAGGCGCTGATGCAGGGCGCCCAGGTGCGGGATGCGATGGTCACCGACTTCCGCACCCTCAGCCACGGCGATACCATCCGCGATGCCGCAGAGTTGCTGTTGGCGACCTCGCAGCAGGATTTCCCGGTGCTGGCGGGGCCGCGCGTCACCGGGCTGTTGAGCCGCAACCATCTGCTGCGGGCGCTGGCGGCGGAGGGGCCCGACGGGTACGTCGCTTCCGCGATGGACCGCGAATTTCCCCGGCTCACCCCGGAAATGGATCTTGCCGAAGCCGCTGCATCGCTGGGCAGCGGCGTCAACTGCGCCCTGGTTTTCGAGCACGAGCGGCTGGTGGGGATGCTGACCGCGGAGAATCTTTCGGAATATCTTGTTCTGAAGAAGCTGCGCGAAGCGCGCGGCGGGACCAAGGAGGGGGAATCGAAGGGAGATGCCTGAGCGAGATGTCCTGATCGCCGGCGCCGGCCTGGCAGGGCTGGCCTGCGCGCGGCGGTTGGCGCAGAGCGGCCTCGATTGCCAGATTCTGGAAGCGTCCGAGAGCATTGGGGGCCGGGTGCGGACGGACGCCGTGGATGGATTTCAACTGGACCGCGGCTTTCAGGTGCTGCTGACGGCGTACCCGGAGGCGCAAGCCGTGGTGGATTACGGCGCGCTGCGGCTCCACGCGTTTGCGCCGGGGGCGCTGGTCCGGTATCACGGCCGCTTCTATCATTTGGGCGACCCGTGGCGGGACCGCGCGTCGCTGTGGACGACGCTGCTTGCGCCGGTGCCCCGCTGGGGCGATTACTGGCGGCTGATGCGGCTGCGCCGGGACGCGCTCCGAAAAAGCGTGGACGAGATCTTTTCCGAGCCGGAGACGACGGTGCTGGCGGCGCTCCGCAGCCGCGGTTTCTCGCGCCGGATCATCGATCATTTCTTTCGTCCGTGGATTGGCGGAGCGATGCTCGACACGACGCTCTCGGGCTCCTCGCGGATGTTCGAGTTTCTGTTCCGGATGTTTGCGCTTGGCGACGCCGCGGTGCCTGCCGGGGGCATGGGAGCGATTCCGGCGCAGTTGGCCGCGGGGCTGCCGGAAGGCGCCGTGCGCCTTGGGGCCAAAGTCGAGTCCGTGGAAGAAGGGGCCGTGCGCCTTTCTGGCGGCGAACGGCTGACAGCGCGGGCCGTGATTGTGGCTGCCGAGGGCGGCGAAGCCGCCCGGTTGCTGCGCGCCGCCTCCGGCGTGCCGTGGCGCTCCGTGTGGTGCGTCTACTTTGCCGCGAGGCTGGCGCCGGTGGAAGAGCCGCTGCTTGTCGTTAGCGGGGGCGGGCGGGGGCCCATCACGAATCTCGCAGTGATGAGCCAGGTAGCGCCCGGCTATGCTCCCGACGGCCACCACCTGATCTCGGCGAGCGTGCTCGGCTACGACCAGCGCGAGCCCGGCAGCCTGGTCTCCGCTGTCCGCGCGCAGGCCCGCCGCTGGTTTGGGCCGGTTGCGGAGGAATGGCGCCTGCTGCGTTACTATCGCATCGAACACGCGCTGCCCTTCGTGCAGCCGCTGGCGCCAGCGGCTGAGCCCCGCGTGGCGCCGGGCGTCTATGCTTGCGGCGATTGGCGGGCGACGCCATCGATCAACGGGGCTTTGGAGAGCGGACGGCTGGCGGCAGAGGCCGTGCTTGAGGATCTCGGCGTGAAAGGCGGCTGAGCCTGGCGGTTCGCGGGAACGGCGCCGTTGAGCCTTGCGCTCTCGTGCCGGCGTCGCTGTTCCCGCGTGGAGGCGGAAGAATCGAATCATGAATGCGCTGGTGATCGCCGGACATGCCGCTGTGACGGCGTGGATGACAGGGGTGGCGTGGTTTGTCGCGCTGGTTCATTACCCGCTCATGGCCGACGTGGGCCGGGATCTGTTCCCCCAGTATGAGAAGCGCCACCAACAAAGAACCACGTGGCTGGTAGCGCCTTTGATGACCGCGGAAGCGGGCCTGGCGGCATGGTTGCTGGTGTGGCCCCCGCCCGGCATTCCGGCATGGCAATGCGCGCTCGGGGCGGCGCTCGCGGCGGCGATCTGGCTTTCCACGTTCCTGGTGCAGGTGCCTCTCCACGCGCGCCTCGAGGGCGGATTCGACGCCGCGTTGCACCGCAGGCTGGTGGTTTCCCACTGGTGGCGCACCGCGGGCTGGACCGCGCGGTCCCTGCTGGCGTTGAGCTGGCTGGCGCAGCGTTGAACACCTGCGGCAAGCCGGCGGCGGGCGGGGGCAGGCCGTCTTTCCGCAGACAACCGCCGTCTCCCCCAGGAAAGGTCCGCTCCCGCAGCCCTGGATCCACACCGCCTTCGCTGGCGGGAAGCCGGGCCTGTGGTCGAAACGTCTCTAACGGGAAATGTTTTTTCCCGGTGAGGCCCTCGCTCCCTTTTCGCAACAGTCAAACAGGACGGCTTTGCGCCGCGAGGCCGTTCCGCACGCCGAATGGCGGCTGGGATGCGCTGAAGGGTCCTTGGCTCCGCCCCCTCGCCGCCCGGCCGCCTTGCGGTGCATTTCCGGGCGTGGTATCACCACCAGGGGCGGCCGCGCACGGCGTGTGCGCGCCTCGCCCCGCATGGCTGAATTGATCCAGATTGATCGATTTGCTCCACTGGCGCTGGATGGCTGCCTCATTTCAGGCAGTCCCGCGCCTTGGGCATTTCCATCAGCACTCGCAACCATCTGAAAATACGTCGCACCCTCGTTGCGACGGTTTGGCATCCGCCGTGCTCTATGTCTGGAGCGGCCCGATACGTGCCGGCCCACATCGTCCGCCGCGTGCCTCGGACGCCCGCTGGCAGGCATGGCGCCTGGCCGCGCCGCCGCAGGAGAGAACTCGATGACCGTCGACAACTACATGACCAGAAACCCGGTCACCGCCGGCCCGGAATCCACGGCGGAAGAGATCGCCCGTCTGCTCATCCAACACCGCATCGGCTGCGTGCCCATTGTGGACGCGGATGGCGTTCTGCTCGGCCTGATCACCGAACGCGAACTCTTCCTGCAAGAGCGGCGCGTTCCGTTCTCCACCGTGATCGCCCATTCCCTCATGGGCGCCTGGGTCGATCCGGATCAACTGGAGGAGTGCTACGCCAAGCTGCGCGAGATCCGGGCTTCGGACATCATGGCTCGCAACTTCGTCACGATTGCGCCCGGCACACCCACCGGCGAAGCGGCGCGACTCATGGTGAAGCTCGAGCGCAACCATTTGCCGGTCGTCGAGAACGGCAAGCTCGCCGGCATTCTCGCCCGGCATGACCTGCTGCGCGCGCTCCTCGGGCGTCTTGAATCCGCGCCGCGCCCGGCGGGAGACGAAAGCCGTTAGGCCCGGTCCGCCTGTTCCCCACGCTGCATTGCACCCGAGTCAAACAAGCAAACAGGAGAACTCAATACTCATGAACACCAGGCAAATCGCCACTCCGCCTCGCTCCGATGCCACGCCCCCCTATCGCATGCAGCCGGATGAAGTTCTGCAGTCGCTCGGCGTCGATCCCGGCACGGGGCTGTCCAGCCAGGAAGCGGCCGAACGCCTCCAGCAGCACGGGCCGAACCTGCTCACCCCGCACAAGACGCAGGGGCCGCTGATCCGGTTCCTGCTGCAGTTCCACGCGCCGCTTGTCTACATCCTGCTTGCTGCTGCCGCCATCACCCTCGCCCTCGGCGAGTATGTCGACAGCGCCGTGATTTTCGGCGTCGTGTTGGTCAACGCTTTTGTGGGCTTTCTGCAGGAGTCCAAAGCGCTGAAGGCGATCGATGCCCTGGCCCGCTCCATGACCACCGAAGCCGTCGTCCTGCGCGACGGCCACAAGCAGCGCATCGACGCCGCCGGCCTCGTGCCCGGCGATATGGTCTTCCTGCAGGCCGGCGACAAGGTGCCCGCCGACCTGCGCCTGATTGCCGCCCGCACTCTGCAAATTGACGAGTCCGCGCTCACGGGCGAGTCCGTGCCCGTCACCAAAGGCGTCGAACCCGTCGCTTCGGAAGCGGGCGTCGGCGACCGCCTCTGCATGGCCTACTCCTCCACGCTGGTCACTTACGGCGCCGGCCGCGGCGTGGTCGTCGCCACCGGGGATCGAACCGAGATCGGCCGCATTTCCGAACTGATCCAGGCCACCGAGGCGCTGGCCACTCCGCTTACCCGCAAGATCGCCCAGTTCTCCCACGTCCTGCTGTGGATCATTCTGGCCTTTGCGGGCGTGACCTTCATTGTCGGCGTGTTGCAGGGACAGGCCTGGCTCGATATGTTCATGGCCGCCGTCGCTCTCGCCGTGGGCGCGATTCCCGAAGGGCTGCCGGCGGCGCTCACCATCACGCTCGCCATCGGCGTCGCCCGCATGGCGCAGCGGCACGCCATCATCCGCAAGCTCCCCGCCGTCGAGACTCTCGGCAGCACCACCGTCATCTGCTCGGACAAAACCGGCACGCTCACGCAGAACGAGATGACCGTCAAGGCCGCCTTCACCAGCGGCGGGTTGTACCGGTTCACCGGCGAGGGCTACCAGCCGCAGGGAACTGTTGTCGCCGAATCCGGCCCGCCCGCGGAAGACAATGCCGCCCTCGCCGAGTGCCTCCGCGCCGGCCTGCTTTGCAATGACTCCGCGCTGCGGCAGTCCAACGGCGCCTGGAAAGCCGAAGGCGACCCCACCGAGGCGGCGCTGCTGGCCGCCGCCGCCAAATTGGGCCATGACCGCGAGGCCGAGGAGAAGGCCTGGCCGCGCGTCGACGCCATCCCCTTCGAGTCCGAGCATCAGTACATGGCCACTCTCCATCAGCGGAACGGCCGCGCCGTCGCCTACATCAAAGGCGCTGCAGAAACCCTCCTGCCCCGCTGCGAGAGCGCTCTCGATGCCGCGGGCAACCGCGCCGCGCTCGACCCGCAAGCCGTGCTATCGCAGGTCGAGGCCATGGCCGGCGAGGGCCTTCGCGTCCTGCTGTTGGCCCGCGCTGATCTTCCCGCCGGCACGCGCCAGATCGAACACAGCGATGTCTCTTCCGGCCTCGTCTTCCTCGGCCTTCAAGGCATGATCGACCCGCCACGGCCCGAATCCCTGCCTGCCGTGCGCGCCTGCCGCCAGGCGGGCATCCAGGTGAAAATGATCACCGGCGACCACGCCAAAACCGCCGCCGCCATCGCTTCCATGATCGGCATCCCGGCTGGCAGAGCTCTGACCGGCGCCGATCTGGCAAAGCTCGACGAACAGCAACTGGCTGGCATCGTCGACGAGGTCAACGTCTTCGCCCGCGTCAGTCCGGAACAGAAACTGAACCTCGTCAACGCGCTCCAGAGCCGCGGCCACGTTGTCGCCATGACCGGCGACGGCGTAAACGACGCTCCTGCCCTGCGCCGCGCCGACATCGGCGTCGCCATGGGCATCGCCGGCACCGAGGTCGCCAAAGAGGCCGCCGACATGGTTCTCACCGACGACAATTTCGCCTCCATCGAGGCGGCCGTCGAGGAAGGCCGCGGCGTCTACGATAACCTTGTGAAATTCATCTCCTGGACCATCCCCACCAACATCGGCGAGGGCCTTGTCATCATGGCCGCCGTCTTCACCGGCGCCGTGCTGCCCATCCTCCCCGTGCAGTTGTTGTGGATCAACATGACCACCGCCATCCTGCTCGGGCTCACGCTGGCCATGGAAGCCAGGGAGCCCGGCCTCATGCAGCGGCCCCCGCGCGACCCGAAAGCGCCCATCCTGACGCGCGTCCTCCAGGTCCGCATCGCCATCGTTTCGGCCATGCTGCTGATCGGCGCCTTCGGGCTGTTCGAGTGGATGCAGTGGCGCGGCGCGGCGGTCGAACAGGCGCGCACAGTTGCTGTCAACGTCTTCGTCTTCGGCGAGATGTTCTATCTGTTCAATTGCCGGTCGCTCACCGTGTCCATGTTCCAGCTTGGCGTGTTCTCCAACCCCTGGCTGCTGTCGGGCGTCGCAACCATGGCCCTGCTGCAAGTGCTGTTCACTTATACTCCCTGGATGAACGCCGCTTTCCACACCGCGCCAATCGGCGGCGCCGAGTGGGGCCTGATTCTCGGCTGGTCGCTGGCCATTTATCTCGTCGTGAAGACCGAGAAGTGGCTGCGCCGCCGCTTCGCGCCACAAGAGGTCGAAGGATGAACGTCCGGCAACCGGGGCAGGGAACCCCGCCACCGTTCCATGCCCGCCCGTGGCTGCGGCCGGCGCTGCTGGCCGCGGCCATCGCCGCCATCAGCATCGCCCACTATCTGATCCCGGAGCAGCAGCTTGTCTGGCAAAACCTGCTGCAACACCTCTACCTTGTGCCCATCATGTACGCCGCGCTGCGCTACGGCTGGCGCGGAGGCCTCATCGCCACCGCCGCAGCCACCGCATCCTACCTGCCCCAGCTTCTCGCTGCGCGCGGCGCCCAGCCCTATCCCGGCTATATGCTCAGCCGCATCGCCGGAACGGTGGAGTATTTCGCCGCCGCCGCCCTCGTCGGCCTGCTGGCGGAAAAGGATCGCCGCCAGCGCCGGCAACTGGAACGGAGCAGCGCCGAACTCGCGCGCGTCAACTATGAACTCCAGGGCACCGTCGAGCGCATGAAGAGCTCCGAGCGGCTCTATGCCGTCGGCCAGCTCGCCGCCGGACTCGCCCACGAAATCCGCAATCCCATCGCCGCCATCGCCGGCGCCGCCGGCATCCTCGAGCGCCACCCCGACCACGCCGGGAAGCGCGAAACCTGCGTCGAAATCATCTCCAAGGAATGCGCCCGCCTCAACCGCCTGCTGTCGAACTTCCTCGACTTCGCCCGCCCGCGCCCGCCCAGCTTCCAGCGCACCCGCCTGGAGCCGCTGGCCCGCTCCGTGCTCGAACTCGCCCGCCACGCAGCCGGCCGCCACGCCATCAACTTGCGATGCGAGGCCGAACCCTCCCTGCCGGAAGTCGAGTGCGACGGCGAACAGATCAAGCAGGTCCTGCTCAACCTCGCCATCAACGCCATCCAGGCCTCTCCCGACGGCGGCGATATCGTCGTCAGCGTTCGCCTGGCCGGCTCTTCCGTCGTGGTCTCCGTCCGCGACCAGGGCTGCGGCATGACGCCGGAGCAGATGCGGCGCCTCTTTGACCCGTTCTTCACCACCAAGGAAACCGGCACCGGCCTCGGCCTCCCCGTTGCCTTCCAGATCGTCCAGCAGCACCGCGGCCGCATCTGGGCCGAACCCAACCCGGACCGCGGCATGACCTTCTTCGTCGAACTGCCCCTGAAACGAGAGCCACAGCCATGAGTCCCTTGCGCATCCTCACCGTGGACGACGATGCGAGCCTCCGCCAGGTCATGGCGATGCAGCTCGAAGAGATGGGCTACGCCGCCCTGTCCGCCTCCTCCGGCGCCGAGGCCCTGCAACTGCTCGCCTCCGAGCCCGTCTCCCTGGTCATCACCGACTTTCGCATGCCCGGCATGAACGGCCTCGAACTGCTCGAGCGCATTCGCGCCGCCTACCCGCTCACGCCCGTCATCATGATCACCGCCTTCGGCTCCATCGGCAACGCCGTCGAAGCCATCAAGGCCGGCGCCTTCGACTACATCAGCAAGCCCATCGATTTCGACCAGCTCGCCATCGTCGTCCGCCGCGCCCTCGACCACCACACGCTGCTGGCCGAGGTGGAAGCCCTGCGCTCGATGCTCGACCAGAAGTTCGGCTTCGAGTCCATCATCGGCCGCTCCAAGCCCCTGCTGCGCGTCCTCGAGCAGGCTTCCCGCGCCGCCCGGAGCCAGGCCACCGTGCTCATCCGCGGCGAAACCGGCACGGGCAAAGAGCTGCTGGCCCGCGCCATCCACGCCAACAGCCCGCGCCGCTCGAAGCCGTTCGTCACCATCAACTGCGGCGCCATTCCAAAGGAGCTCATGGAGTCCGAGCTCTTCGGCCACGTCCGCGGCTCGTTCACCGGCGCCGTCGCCCACAAGCTCGGCCGCGCCGAGGCCGCCGACGGCGGCACGCTCTTCCTCGACGAAATCGGCGAGCTCCCGCCGGAGCTTCAGGTCAAGTTGCTGCGCCTCGTCCAGGAAGGCGAGATCGAAAAGGTCGGTAGCCCCGTCTCGCGCAAAGTCGATGTCCGCATCATCGCCGCCACCCACCGCAACCTCGAGGCTCTCATCGAGGACGGCCAGTTCCGCGAGGACCTCTACTACCGCATCTCGGTCATCCCCCTCGAACTGCCCCCGCTGCGCGAGCGCGGCGAAGACGTCGCCGAACTGGCCGAGTTCTTCTTCCTCCGCTGCCGCGAAAGGCACGGTCGCCCGGACCTGATCCTTCCCCCCGCGCTGCTGCCGTACTTCACCGCGTGGCACTGGCCCGGCAACGTCCGAGAACTGGAGAACGTCATCGAACGCCTGGTCGTCCTCGCCCCCGGCCCTGCAATCACCGTCAGCGATCTTCCCGAACACCTCCGCGGCCCGCGGCACGCGGCCGGGTCGCTCGAGATCGACATCCCCCCGCAGGGCATCAGCCTGGAGGCCGTCGAGCGCCATCTCATCCTTCAGGCCCTCCGCCGCGCCGGCTGGAACCAGTCCCAGGCCGCGCGCCTGCTAGACATCAGCCGCAAAACCCTCATCTACCGCATGGAAAAATACGGCCTGCGCCAGGAGACCGACAGCCCCTGACCCGCCGGGCGCGCATTCCCGAAATCGGCTTCGAAAACCGCCGCAAGCCGGTCAAGTATCAATGGGCCGCCCCATTGGCGATTCACTTTCAACAACAGCCTCGATCTGCTGAAAACACGCCAAGCCGCCCGATCAACTGTGTGCAGCTTTCGGCGCCGTCGCAGGGCCATCGGCGGCGCCCCCCTCCAAAATAGCCGTTGCCGGTTGAAACTGCGTCGAGTCGGCCAGCCGGCCGTTTTCATGCTTCGCTGTGAAACTCGCAGGGGCTTGAGCGGCTCCCTCGTTGTGGCCGCCTCGCCCATCGGCCGCACCCTTTCCGGCGTGCTGCTTGCCTGCCTGCCTCCTGCGCGCCGCTGGTGGCTTTCCGTTGTCCCGGCGCGGCCGGGCCGTTTGCCGGGCGCAGGGCGCAAGTGTCGTTTCAACCGCCTCCGACCGCCTCGCTTCAACGGACAGCCGCCCGGCACCGCGAAGGGGACTGCGTGAAGGGGACAGCCTGAATTGAGCCCTTGGATGATACGCCAAGGGGACGGAGCCGACCGTCCACTTGGCGATTTTGGGCCGCAGCGCTACATGAGCCGACAAACA
>Ga0272446_1000702_pt1 | contig 51263 bp, 43 predicted proteins | sample YNPCB0061_FD_194587 | JGI IMG/M metagenome (GOLD analysis project Ga0272446, IMG submission 194587) | Hot spring microbial mat communities from Yellowstone National Park, WY, United States - YNP-CB-006-1 | ecosystem: Environmental > Aquatic > Thermal springs > Hot (42-90C) > Sediment | place... | reverse complement strand
CAAAAAAGCAAAACGCCTACCTGACCAGTTACAAAAAATAATAATTGTACATCTGTTTTTTCCTCCTCCAAAGCCCTCTTTGCTTGGATTTGCCAATATACTCATAAGATATGGGTAATGGATAGCAATGGGAGAGGGAGACGGGGGTGAGGACATTTCTGAAAAAAGTTTATTGCGTGAATCACAATCTACATCGTTGTTCATATTGCTGCTCCGTGCCGCAGCAATTCTGTACGTTCGTGTAACCGTAGCTGGGTAATAATTGGCTCTAAATTACCATCAATGACTTCTTGGAGGGAGTAATTTTTCACATCACCTTCCAAACGGTGGTCGGTTACACGGTTTTGCGGATAATTATAGGTACGAATTTTGTCTGAACGGTCTCCACTTTTGACCATTTCCTTGCGCGAAGCAGAAAGCTCGGCTGCCTGCTTGGCGGCTTCAAGTTCATAAAGTCGCGCTCGAAGCACTTTCATTGCTTTTTCGCGGTTTTTGAGCTGTGAGCGTTCGTCTTGGCATTGCACCACAATTCCTGTGGGCAAGTGCACCAGCCGCACGGCGGTTTCCACTTTATTGACGTTCTGACCGCCTTTGCCGCCTGAACGGAAAATATCAATGCGCAAATCTTGCTCGCGGATTTCCACGTCCACATCCTCTACTTCAGGCAGCGTTGCAACTGTTGCAGCCGACGTATGAACACGCCCACTAGCTTCGGTAGCAGGAACACGCTGAACACGATGAACGCCGCTTTCGTATTTCATCATACCAAAGGCTTCGGCTCCGGACAGCGAAAAAATAATTTCCTTGTAACCGCCACGCTCACTTTCGTTGAAATCTATCACTTCTGTTTGCCAGCCCTTGTGGTCGGCAAAACGCTGGTACATTCGGAATAAATCTCCAACGAAAATTCCTGCCTCATCGCCGCCTGTGCCAGCACGAATTTCGATAATACAATTGCGGTCATCATTGGGGTCGCGCGGCAGCAGCAACATTTCCAATTCGCCTTCTAACTGCTCTTTGCGCCGAGCAAGTTCGTCAATTTCCGACTCAGCAAGCTCTTTAAGTTCCGCGTCCATTCCCGGAGTTGTCAAAATTTCCTTATTTTCGCGGTAGTGTTTTGCCACACGCACATACTCCTGACCAACAGCCACAATACTTTCCAAGCGTTTGTGCTCGCGGGAAAGTTCAGTATATCGCTGAAAATCGCTGACCACATCAGGAGCGGCAAGCAAATTCGTGAGTTCGTTGTAACGACTGATAATTCCGTGAAGGCGTTCTTCCATGCGTCAGAATGTTTAACAAAAAGATGCTCAAGTGTCGCACACAGGTTGTAGATTGTAGATTGCAGCGTTTACTACTTGCAAGCTAAGAGCACAAAACTACAAACAAACGCTATTCTGGAAAACATGATTTTCTGCACCACCCCACAGAGCGCATTGCATCGCATTATCAACCATTACCGCGCACTACCTGCGCTTGGCATTGCCTTGATGCTCCTTGGCTGCGACCCCTTTATCAAGCCTAATAATCCTGATTTACTCAATCCACCAGACCAGACCAATACCAGTCCAGCATTTGTACGCTTGGCGAACGTTTTTGCCAGCACTACACCGTTGCGTTTGGTGATGGAGGGAGCAACAACAGCAACAACACATGGTTCTGCCACTCAAGCCACCGTCAGCACGGTAGGCGTGGGGTTTGGCATGATTTCACCTCCTGTGAACGTTTTTCGAGATTCTGCGGTGGCAGCTATCGTCCAAGCAGAAAGTGGCAACCCTGTGTTTACATCGCCTGCAGCCGTGCGCTTGCTACCACGACCGGGGTTCCACACGCTGGTTTATGTCGACAGCCGCACACTGATTGCATTGCCTACCAATCTTACGCTCGACCTGACTCGACCTCAGCGTGCTGCTTCGTTGAGACTGTTGAACGCTGTTCCCGATACGAACTCTACGTTTTCACTTGTGTTTGGCTGTCCGGGCAACGCACCCAATATTGCAAACATCCCATTTCGCTCGGTAAGCGGCTCGCAATCGTTTGATGCTGATAGCAATGCGGTCATCACGCTCGTACAAAGTTCCGCACGCGGTGCTGGTCATAGCACGGTGCTTCAAACGGCAAGTTTTGTGGCAGAAGAATTCGCCAACTACACAGCAATCGTTGCCCCTACATCGCCCAGTGACGCACGCCCGCGCCTGTATTTGCTGGACGACCGCACTAACGGCAATTCATGGATAGGCTTCCGTCAGGGAACAACGCCGCAAAGTGGTGTCCGCCTTCTAAACCTTTCGCGCCAATCGTTGAGCGTTGTGCGTGGCACAAGCAACACCATTCTCCGAGCAGACGGCGGGCAAAACACTGCGTACAACTTTGTACCAACCTGTGGCGCGTCGGCTCAAGACGTGCTAACACTGGTAGGCTCAGGCATACAAGAGCCTTTGAGTGCAGCATTGGAAATTGGAAAACTGTATGCCATTGTGGCGGCAGATTCTGGAAGCCGCGTGCGGGGCGTAGTTGTGCCGCCTCTTCTTGCGCCTTCGCGGACTGCACCAAGTGTGCGTTTCCTGAATATGGCAGCAGGAACAACGATTGCATTCATCGTTGGAGCGCAGGCACAGAGCGGCTCACGGGGGCGAGCGTTAGCAAATGTGCGTTACGGGGAACTCTCTGGCGTGGTGGAACTCCCACAAGGATTGCTACCGTTAATGCTCTTTACGACGAACCAACCCCAAGTCTTACTCAAAGCCGTAACGGGCAGTCTCACTGGTGGCAAGCAGTACCTCGTCGTTGCTCACCGCGCCAACGCCAACGACCCTTTGGAGGTCTCTATTGTTGATGAAACAGAAAGCCGACCCGCACGGCTGCGGGAGCAAATGCCTGATGGCGCACTTGTGCAAGTAGTCAATGCCTTTGCAGGCACAGGCGACGCACCCTCAAGCGTGCAAGTCGCGCTTCGCAATGGTGATGCCCCTATGACTTTGGGATTCACGGAAACACTTACCACAGTTATGCCGCCCGGGCGCACAACGGTCAGTGCTTCGCAAAATCGTGAGGTCATGCTCGGCACCGACAGCAATACGACGATTATCATCACAGGCGGCACACGAGGCATAGAACCACTGGTGGTAAAAACACCAACCTTGGCACGGCAGTGGCAGATAACTGGCTTTGCGCCACGAAGCACGTCTGTTCGACGACTTTTTAACGCTGCCGTCGGCGTGGATAGTCTGTTTGCATCGCTTCAAGATACCATAAGCCGTAATGCGGCGACAATGTTTTTTCTGATAGACGAAGCCTTTACCTTTTCCACGCCAAATGCACAGATGCGTTCTATTGGCTATGGCAACCGTTTTCCGCTGCGCTATGGTGAAATCACGCGCGAGCCTCGCATGGCAACCAGCGAAAATCGCAATACGTTCGTGTTTTGGCAGCCCGCCGCCAACATGACCCGCATTTCCCCGTTGTTGAGAGTAGAAAACGTTCTCTTGCCCTTTGGTACGTCGCACATCGTCATTTTTACGCGCGGACGCGGCGAAAACCGTTTCACGACGATATTCTTGCAAGAACATTGATGCATCTACACGAAGAGAGACAGTAGAGCCGACCTTTCTTGCGAAAGGTCGGCTCTATTGCATTTCCGACATCTTTCCGAGAACAGAGTGCCGGGTAGATAATGATAACCCACTTGCTGGCTGAGCCAACAGGGCTTTAAGCCGCTTTAAATCCCTTAAATCAACGCGCCGTAGTATTCACGATTCATCATGGCAATATTTTCCATTTTGATTTCTTTTGGACATACGGCTTCGCACTCACCGTGGTTTGTGCAATTGCCAAATCCGAGCTCGTCCATGGCTCTGACCATGTTTGCCACGCGCTGGCGGCGTTCTACTTGTCCTTGAGGCAGGTGCGCCAAATGTGATATTTTTGCACTCACAAACAGCATTGCCGAGGCGTTCGGGCAAGCAGCCACACAGGCCCCACAGCCGATACACGCCGCAGCGTCCATAGCCATATCGGCAGCGGCTTTGGGAATAGGAATAGCGTTCGCGTCTGGCACACCACCTGTACTTACAGAAATGTAGCCGCCTGCTTGGATGATAGCATCAAAAGCTTTGCGGTCAACCACAAGGTCTTTTATGACTGGAAACGCTTTTGCTCGCCAAGGCTCAATAACAATTGTTTCGCCGTCTTTGAACGAGCGCATATGGGTTTGGCAAAGCGTGGTATGCTCATCAGGTCCGTGAGCGTAGCCATTAACTACTGCTCCACACATGCCGCAGATGCCCTCGCGACAGTCGTGGTCAAACGCCACGGGCTCTTTGCCAGCAGCAATAAGCTGTTCGTTTAGCATGTCCAGCATTTCCAGAAACGAAGCGTCGGTGGAAACGCCTTTCAAGTCGTAGGTCTCAAAATGACCTTTGTCTTTGCTGTTTTTTTGCCGCCACACTTGAAGCGTTAAATTGAGTTTTTTTGCGCCGTGCGCACCGTGTCCGTTTAAGGTTCCGTTCGTACCCATCACTTATAGCTCCTTTGCGTGAGTTTGACGTTTTCAAAGACTAATTGCTCAACGTGGCGTGTAGCTGGTTTGCCCACACCTTGAAACTCATAGGCAGCAACGTGTGCGAAGTTTTCGTCATCGCGCCGTGCTTCACCATCTTCGGTTTGATGCTCGATGCGGAAGTGACCACCGCAGCTTTCTTCGCGGATAAGTGCGTCGTTGGCAAACAGTTCTGCAAACTCTAAAAAGTCTGCCACACGACCTGCACGCTCAAGTTGTTGGTTAAGGTCATCTGCCGTACCGATAACTTTCAGGTTTTGCCAAAATTCCTCACGAATTTCTGTAATACGCTTCAGAGCGTGCTGAAGGCTCTCTTTGCTCCGAGCCATTCCACAATCATCCCACATAATTTTGCCCAGCTCTTTGTGGAATGACAGCGGCGAGCGGCTGCCGTTGATGGAAAGCAACTTTTGTGTACGTTCTTTCACATCGTTTTCTACTGCGGCAAATTCTGGTGACTCGGTTGAAACAGCGTCCAGTTTCGTACCGCCCAAATAATTGCCCAGCGTGTAAGGAATCACAAAATACCCGTCAGCCAGCCCTTGCATTAGCGCACTGGCTCCCAAGCGATTTGCGCCGTGGTCAGAGAAATTTGCCTCGCCCAGCACAAACAAGCCCGGAATGGTGCTTTGCAGATTGTAGTCCACCCATAAGCCGCCCATAGTGTAATGCACGGCAGGGTAAATCATCATCGGCGTTTTATACGGGTTGTCTGCCGTAATGCGTTGGTACATATCAAACAAATTACCGTAGCGGTCACGAATCACCTGTTCGCCCAAACGTTTGATAGCATCTGAAAAATCCAAATACACCGCTTGCCCTTCACCAACACCGCGTCCTTCATCGCAAACTTCTTTGGCATTCCGCGAGGCAATGTCGCGTGGCACGAGATTACCAAACGACGGGTACTTGCGCTCCAAGAAGTAATCGCGCTCTTCTTCGGGAATATCTTCTGGGCGGCGTTTGTCGCCTTTGGTTTTTGGTACCCACACGCGCCCGTCATTCCGCAAACTTTCGCTCATCAGCGTCAGTTTGGATTGGTCTTCGCCGTGGACAGGAATACAGGTTGGGTGAATTTGGGTATAGCATGGGTTGGCAAAAAATGCACCTCTGCGATGCGCCCGCCACGTTGCTGTAACGTTTGAGCCTTGAGCATTCGTCGAGAGAAAAAACACGTTACCGTAGCCGCCTGTACAAAGCAGCACAGCATCTGCCACGTGGCGTTTGATTTCGCCTGTAACTAAATTTCGCGTAATAATACCCCGTGCGCGGCCGTTGACCACTACGAGGTCAAGCATTTCGGTGCGGCTGTACATTTCCACTGTACGGGCGTTGATTTGCCGTTCCAAAGCAGAATATGCCCCCAAGAGCAGCTGCTGTCCAGTTTGCCCGCGAGCATAGAATGTCCGGGAAACCTGTGCGCCGCCGAACGAACGGTTATCAAGCATACCGCCGTATTCACGAGCAAACGGTACCCCTTGGGCAACGCATTGGTCAATAATGTTCACGCTTACCTGTGCCAAACGGTAAACATTTGCCTCGCGTGCGCGATAGTCGCCGCCTTTAATGGTGTCATAAAACAAGCGATAAATGCTGTCGCCGTCGTTACGATAGTTTTTTGCAGCATTGATGCCACCCTGTGCTGCAATGCTATGAGCGCGGCGTGGGCTGTCTTGGAAGCAAAATGCCTTGACTCTATAGCCCATTTCGCCTAACGTCGCCGCCGCTGAAGCCCCTGCAAGCCCCGTGCCCACAACGATAACGCTGAATTTTCTTCTGTTGGCAGGATTAACTAATTTCGATTCAAACTTATGTTTGTCCCATTTTTCGGCTAGCGGACCGCTTGGAACTTTGGAATCAAGCTTCGATTCAGCCATAAACGTTCGGATTTAACGATGAAAAAGTATGGAGTTAGGATTCGGGAGTTTGTGCCACTGTGCTGCTCAACGCTGTTTAACGCTGCTCAACTTTAGCCGTGCTTTGCAAGCATAAACAGCGCAATCACGCTGTAGCCGACGGCGATAGCAATGCCATAGACCACGCTGATTCTTTTCAAAACAGGCGTGTACTGGCGGCTATACCAGCCCAGCGATTGAAACGAACTTTGCAAACCGTGGCTGAGATGCAGCCCCAGCACCAGTGCTGAAACCACATAAAAGATTGCCCACGCGGGATTTGCCATCACACCTGCCACGACATCGTACTCCTCTGCACCCGGAGCGGCTTTGGGCAAGATGGCAAACCGAATATTCAACACATGCAGTACCAAAAACAGGATGAAATATGTTCCCGTAAATGCCATTGTCGAAGAACCGAGCGATGCACCGCCAGAACTGCGCTTAACAGCATAATTCTGCGGGCGTGCCTTGCGGTTTTCCACCACTAACACCAGTCCCATCACAATGTGTGCAATAAACATTGTGGCAAGACCAATCTCTATCAAACGAAATGCTGGAAGATTATGCAAAAACTCGCCGTACTTGTTAAACGCTTCTGCCCCACGAAACACCAAGAAATTCCCTGTCATATGTGCAAAGGCAAACCCGCACAGCAACAAGCCCAAAATGCCCATAACTTGCTTTTTGCCGACGGAGTATCGAAAATATTTATCCATCAAACTCACAATACCCTCCTATTGTTGAAGTTTACGTAATAGTAAAAACACTACGACTTTGAAGTAAGTTCCACAATCTTTTTTGCTGTGATGAACAAAAATTCATCAATCAACAAAGTGCAATCTACATATCCACAGGCAAACGTAAAAGCACAAAGGCAAGATTGCTGCAAGAATCTTGCCGAAACGCAAAAAATGTGCGCCGAAAGCACCTTTTTGAAGTATCGCTCAGAAAAAATACATATCACGGACGCAGTTCTGCCAAATACACCAACAGCCTACAAAGTCGTACCTTTGTAGGCTGTTGTCTATGACGCGGAAGGCGAGGGACTCGAACCCCCACAGGCTTGCGCCCGGCGGTTTTCAAGACCGCTGCAATACCATTATGCGAGCCTTCCTGCTTTGTGCTAATAATCGCCAGAATGGCTTATTGCCTTTGCAAGGCTGCAAAAATACGGCATTTCTTAGGCAAATGCAACTCTTATCTTCTCAACTTGTGCCCAACAGCAGTGTTACAGCAAGACAAAAGAATTTTCACTCCCAGCGAAACGTGTTTGATTAGGTCGAAAGAAGATGCTAATTTGCGGTGCTTTTAGCGTACCACAAGTTTGACAGTAAGGTGATATGCACAGGCTCTCAACCATCGTAGCAAATCGTAGCAACTTGTGGCGTTAAATCACCGCTGCGCCATACTCAAACCTTCTCTCGTAACCTTCGTTTTGTACACCCTTTATTACCGTACAAGCATGAAAACTGCATCGCGCTCGTCATCGAAGTCGTCATCGAAGGCACAACACAAAGCTCTCCGAACCGAGTCGGTACGGCAGCCTTCGGCGGGGAATGGTCATCACAACAACGGAACGCACGTTCAGCCAGTGCCCCACGTATTTGTGCGCGAAGAGGTACTGCGAGAATACCGCATAGCCTATCAAAGCCGTCAAATGAGTTTAATGGGACGGCGCGAGGTGCTGGGCGGCAAAGGAAAATTTGGCATTTTTGGCGATGGTAAAGAACTTCCACAATTAGCTATGGCACGGGTGTTCCGCGAAGGCGATTTCCGCTCTGGCTACTACCGCGACCAAACCTTCATGCTTGCGGCGGGTATGGCGACCATTCAACAACTGTTCGCACAAATTTACGCTCACTGCGATGTCCATGCTGAACCCGCCACCGCAGGGCGCACGATGAATTCCCACTTTGCCACACGCAGCCTAAACCCCGATGGTACGTGGAAATCGCTTGCCACGATGAAAAACTCTGCCGCCGATTTATCGCCCACAGCAGCACAGATGCCCCGTTTAGTTGGGCTTGCATATGCCTCGCGGCTCTATCGTGAGCTGTCGGAACTCCATGGGCTGACGCAGTTTTCCTCACGAGGGAATGAAATTGCTTTTGGCACTATTGGCAACGGCTCGTGCGCTGAAGGTCCGTTTTGGGAGGCTATCAACGCTATCGGCGTACTAAAAGCTCCAGCTCTTATTTCCATCTGGGACGACGAATACGCTATTTCTGTACCGAATAAATTCCAAATAACCAAGCAAAGCATCAGCGAAGTATTGGAGGGTTTTAGGCGCAAACCTGATTCAACCGATGGCTATGATATTTACACTGTCAAAGGCTGGGATTTTCCCGCGCTTGTGGACACGTACACCCGTGCAGCCGACCAAGTGCGCCGGGAACACGTTCCAGCCATTATCCATGTGGTCGAACTTACCCAACCACAGGGGCATTCTACCTCTGGTAGTCATGAACGCTACAAATCCAAAGAACGTCTGGAGTGGGAACGTGAGCATGACTGCCTAACAATGTTTCGTCGGTGGATTATCCAAGAAGGTTTGGCAACGGCAGAAGAACTCACGCGATATGAAGAGGAAGATTTTGTACTTGTCCGCGATGCCAAAGACCGCGCCCGTGCTGCATATTCCAACCCTATCAAGCAGGACGCGCGGCACGTTGCGGTGTTGTGCCAACAAATGGCTTCCGAGCCAGCACATGCCGCTTACAGCGATGCACTGCAACATCTTGCCACACGCTTGCTCGCAATCGCTGAACCAGACCGCAAAGACGCAATGGTAGCACTCAACGAGGCATTGTTGCTGGCAAGGTTTGACGAAAGCCCGCCGAAACAGGCTCTGCGAACATGGTTTTACGAGCAAGAAGTGCTGAATCAAGACCGTTACAACAGCCATTTGCACAGCCAGTCATCGGAATCAGCATTGCTAGTGCCAGAAATTCCCGCCGTCTATGACGACCACGCCCCAACCGACACGGGCTTTAAAGTCTTGAATCTCTGCTTTGATGCTGCTTTTAGCCGCGACCCACGTGTGATAGCGTTTGGCGAGGACGTGGGCTATTTGGGCGATGTCAATCAAGCATTTTCTGGCTTGCAAGAAAAGTATGGCGCACTCAGAGTGTCCGACACAGGAATTCGGGAATGCACCATTATCGGTCAGGCAATTGGTTTAGCAATGCGTGGGCTGCGACCGATTGCAGAAATTCAATATTTGGATTACTTACTCTACGCCCTGCAAATCATGTCGGACGACCTCGCCACACTGCAATACCGCACCAAAGGCGGTCAAAAAGCTCCTGTGATTATTCGCACACGCGGTCATCGTCTGGAAGGCGTTTGGCACTCTGGTTCGCCTATGTCGGGTATTATCAATTTCGTGCGTGGTATCTACGTACTTGTGCCGCGCAATATGGTGCAAGCAGCGGGAATGTACAACACGCTGCTGCGCTCTGATGAGCCGGGCTTAATCATTGAAGTGCTGAACGGCTACCGCCTCAAAGAGCGCATCCCATCGAACATCGGCGAATTTACCGTTCCTATTGGTGTGCCAGAGGTCTTGCGCGAAGGCGACGACGTAACAGTCGTTACCTACGGCGCAACCGTGAGACTTGCGCTTGAAGCAGCAGAAAAACTGGCTCACGTGGGTATTAGTGCTGAGGTGATAGATGTCCGCTCGTTATTACCGTTTGATTTGCGCGGTATTATCCTACGTTCATTGCAAAAAACCAATCGCATTGTGTTCGTGGACGAAGATGTTCCAGGTGGCTGTACAGCATACATGATGCAACAAGTTTTAGAGCATCAGGGCGGATACAAGTATCTTGATGTTGCTCCGCGCACATTGCCCGGCAGAGCGCACCGCCCCGCATATGGCACAGATGGCAATTACTGGTCTAAACCTGATGTGGAACATATCATCCGCAGTGCTTATGAAATGATGCACGAAACAATGCCCACGAAGTTTCCACTTTATCTGTAATGTGTTCTGTGCATTATTCTTGGCTTGGCACACATTGCTTGGCAAACAACTTACACTATCGAGTAAGTTCTCTCTCACGCACAGCCCATTACGACGCATTTGTTCGCATTTTGGAACATTACTCTGATTCTTGGTCTTGAAGACATTCTTGCAAGATAATTTCTCCACAATGTTCTTGCTGGCGCACACGCACAGCACGACTGCGGACAAGTTCCAACAAAGCCAAAAATGTGGTTACAATCACAAAACGGTCATTGGCAGTAATAAGTTCATCAAACCTGATTTCTGTGCGATAGCGAAACAGCGCGAGAATGTATTGCGCTTGCTGCTCAATCGTTACGCTCTCACGCATAATGTTATGAACGGGAGGAGCTTTAGGTACTTTTTGTAATGCCTTAGAAAATGCTGCCAGTAAATCAAAGAGTGCGACGTTGTTGAATTCATCCTCGGGCGCGGGCAACGTTTTGACATCAGCCTCAAAGTACCGCCGGTAATACTGGTAATACCGTGTTTGTGCCATATCCGAGAGATGTTCGGCAACTTCTTTGTAGCGTTTATATTCCAACAGTCGGCGTACCAATTCAGCACGAGGGTCTTCTTCTTCGGGTTGGTCATCGGGCTTCTCTTCTTTGGGAAGAAGCATTTTTGCCTTGATTTGCATGAGTGTTGAAGCCATGACGATAAATTCACCAGCTAACTCCAAATCGAGGAGTTCTATCAGATGGACATAATCCAAAAACTCTGCGGTGATGCGGGCAATGGGAATGTCGTGAATATCAATTTCATCACGCCTGATAAAAAAGAGAAGCAAATCCAGCGGTCCTTCAAAGTTGGGCAGGTGAATATTGTACATAGATTGTTTTATTGTGAGCAATTTTTGTGTTTTTTGCGGAAATCTGATTGGCTTTTTTAGCAAAAACCCGTAGATTGACGCGCTTACTGGTCGGCGCACCTTCACACCGTGCAGCCGAGCGCAGCCAATAATGCCAATAATGTTGCGGTGCTTCTGGTACTGTCAGAACCTTGTAACGTAGTGTCGGCAGTCATTAAACGTTTGACTGTGTGTGCGATGTCATATTCTCAACTTCACATTCTTATCACAAGGAGAACAAACGTTATGCAGCGTTTACAAGCAATCGTAGTGTTGGGCTTCATGTTTGCTCTTATCACCGCGCCTACGTTTGTTGGGTACGCCCAAAAAAAAACAAAAAAACCGTCGGGTAGCAAAGCTAACGAAACAAAACCCACACTGCCGCCCGAGCCACCGCCTATTACTCAAGGACCGTTATTAGATTCGGCACAATTGCTTATTCAGCGCACATTTTACTCACTTGAAGAAGCAAAACGGCAACCTGCGAACGTGTACAAACTCCGTCTGGACGAATCACAACTCAAGTCTCTCAGCCCTGAGATTGGCAAACTGCTTAACTTGCAAGAACTCTCGCTTGCTGGCAACGAATTGCAAACCCTGCCCCCAGAGATAGGCAAATTAACAAATCTTCAGGTTCTGGTCTTGGATAAAAACAGAATCAAACGCCTGCCCCGAGAAATCGGACAACTCAAAAATCTTCATGGGCTGTTTTTGAATAGCTATAATCAGTCAGATGAAGAAAGCAGCATCATGGAAGAACGAGCAGCGGAAGAACTCAAGGCACTGTGGCAAGAAATTCCGAACTTGCCAAACCTTACCATTCTTGGCTTGGGCAACAACAGGCTCACTGCTTTGCCTTCAGCGATTATGAGTGCTAAAAATTTGCAGGAACTCTATGTGAATAATAACCAGCTTCAAGAACTTCAATCAAGCATTGGGCAGCTCCAAAATCTCCGCCGCGTGGACCTGAGCAACAACGCCCTCAAAGAACTTCCTGAATCTATCGGCTCTTTGTCGCAGTTAGAAATGCTTGATGTTCGGCTCAACCAGTTAAAAGAAGTACCCGTGAGCATTGGCAAACTCAAAGCGTTGCTTGACCTTGACATTAGCTTCAACAATATCAAGGCACTGCCCGACGAGATTTGCAATCTGGAAAACTTACGCCAACTCAATATTAGTGGGAATCGTTTGACAACCCTTCCAGCAGACATCGGCAAACTGAACCTTAAACGCTTGAAGATGGCTGATAACTCCATTCAAGACTATCAGGATTTAACGCGCAAATTGTTCCCACTTATTAAGAAAAAAACCATTATCGAACGCGATGAAAAACGATGATGCGAATGATTTGCCAGTATTTAACAACAGATTTTTTTAGAGGATATCGCCACGATGAAACACCGCCGAACTTGCAAATATGTCGTGCAAAGCCTGCTTCGCACTGGTTAGTGCCGCAAAACAGCCTGCAAACACTACAAAACTCCACAGCGAACCCAGCACAGCTAACCCTGGAACAAGTGCAAATATATTGGCAGCATTTTTTACAAACCATCGTATAAACCAGAGCCGTGGGCTGCCCTTTCTACCGTCGGCATGAGCTACCTCAAGCCCCATCAGACGCTTACCCGGCGAAGCACCAGTCAGCAGTTCCATACTGCTCAAGGCTAAGGTTACCAATGCACTCAACGATGCCAATACCGCAAGCGATGATAGGGCAATCCCCAGCGGCATACTACTATTGCCTTCAGTGTCTTCGTCATCGCTTTCGTCGTAGTTACCAATATTCACTTCAACATCGCTGTCAGCATTTGGCAACACTTTTAACAATGTGCGCTCACCTGCGGCAACAAAGAGCCCAAGCACGATAACACTGACCAACACATTATCCAATATCAATGCCATGAGCCGTTTGCCGAAACCTACTCGAATCAATGCAGCCAAATGCGGAGCGTAGCCGCCTTGTGGCGAGCGTGAGCTATGTTCAAACGAGGCTGATGAGAACTCTTCCATGTCAATAAGTGGGTATGGTTCAAAGGAATGTTGTGTTTGCTTATCTATTTAGCGTTCTTTGCGTGGCGGTGCTCCGGGTGTAATCGGCGTTTCAATCGTAATTTGCACAATTCGCGAATACGCACGCCCTTCTGGTAGGGCATTGTCCTGTACTAGCACTTCATTGCCGACGGCTTTGATGTTTACCTGATTGTCTGGCACTTGGAGCAAGCGTTTGACCTCGTTGCAGCGACGCGCTGCCAGTTCGCGGTTATACTGTTTAGAGCCGTTGCGGTCGCCATAGCCCGTAATTGTTATCACGGAAGTAGGTTTGATGCGTTCCCTAACCGTTTCTATCAAACTTTGGACGTTTGCGCCGTCGGCAGCTGATTTGTCATAGTCAAACATAATGAATGCAAAACGGTCAATGCGTTTGTCATTCATCATTTCGACACGCTTCTTCTTGACGGTAATTTGGCGAATAGTTACCTGTCTATCCACCGAACCCTTGCGACCCTGCACGTCTTCAGCCTGTAACGTCACGGTTAGCGGTGTTTCCTGAGTACCGATAACGTCTTTGCTGATTTGCCACAGCTGTACCGTTGCAGTGCTCGAGCCACTGAAGGACTGCAGTGTTTTGTTACGCTGTTTGACTGAAAGATACCACCAGTGTAAGCCCGCAGGAGCATTGATAAGAGGAGTCATTTCGAGCGTAGGCGGCGTAGCAACAACGGTTACATTGTCGCTTTCTATCGGTCCCAAAATAGACGCTGGCTCAACTTCAAGCTCCACTCGACGGTTTTCTTCCATGCCGTCTTTGCTATCCAATCGTGCAGGGCGCGAAGGCGAATTTTGAGCCTTGAGCGTAAGGCGTTTTGAGTTAATACCCCAAATGTTTACCAAATAACTCGCCACTGCCTGCGCTCGACGCAGAGAAAGCGCAGTATCCCCAGCTTCTACACCCACATTTGCATTGCACCCAGTTATCGTTAGCCGTGATGTCGGCGTGCGGCGCATTCTGTATCCTACGATGTTTAACGTGTTGGCAAACACCTCTAACGCTTCGGATGAAACGCTCTTGGGCGACCACTTGTCGGCATCTTTGGGTGTGGTAAGGATATTTTGCCGCGTGGCAAGCAGGTTGTCCACTGCCTCAGGGAAATACAAGTAGGGCAGCAAAGGAGTAAATTCGTCGCTTTCAAACTCTTCAATAACGACCAAAGGGTTTTCTTGCCTGCTGCTGTCTTTGCCGATGCCCACCACTCTCAAATCCACCGCAAGACCTTGCCTGCGCGGAATTTCTCGAATGTAGGATTCCCGAATCGTTGTCAAGTTCAATTCTTCGCCGCCTTCTTTGACCGTTTTCGTGGTGGATGTGGATGCAACAAGCCGCACAAGTTCTTCTAACTGGTCGCCCAGAGTTGTTGTGGTGTCGCGCTCATAGCGCGTTTCTGTGCGAAGCGGCGGGCGCACGTCGAACGTCAGGGCTAACCCAACCTGCACACTGCTTACGCGCCACGAACCGCTCTCGGTCACGCGTGGGCTGTTTGGTGTGCGTGCTGGCACAACCACTCGTTCGGTTGCAGCAAGGTCAGTCAATCCAAAAGCATACCGCAAAAACGGCGTAAGCAATGTCGTCTCGCCCAACGGCAGGCGGTAAGCCAAACCACCAACTACGGCAACAGAGGTTGCCACGCTTTGCAATGCGCCACTTTGCGGCAGCCAATCTAATGAAGCCGTGCCGTCGGGCAGCCGCCATAAAAAGCCCTCTGCACGAGCGTTGTGAGTGTAGGTTGCTACCAAAGGAATGCCAATACTCGCGCCAAGCTCAGCCCGAAACGCTTCGGTAATGCCAACACTCACAGCAGGCTCTACCATGCCGTGCAGCCACGTGCTTTCCAGTGCATGACGCGCTACGACTTCAACGGGCATGGTAGCAAGGGGGTCTTGGGGATTTTGTTTTATAAACTCCGAGCTTTCAAATCGGGACGTGGTGTAGCTTGCGCCCGCACGAACTTGCACATCCACTCGCGGAAATAGTGGCAACTCCAGTACTGCACCGGCTGAAGCCCCTAAGCCTGACCACACACCAAAAAACAGCGGATTACACGTTGGACATCCTGACACAGCATTAAAATTGGCATTATGCACAAGGTAGTTTCCTCCCAGATACCCACCAAGCCTGAATAGTGCGGGGCGACGGTTGGTCTGCTCGTTGGTGTTCTGGGCTGCAAGCTCTTGATGTAGTAACAATTGAAACAGTGAAACCGCTATGCTTACAGCCAATACTTTGAGCATCACAGTACTCCTTTCGTGCTTGGGATGGCTGTATTATTTGGGTCACGGCGGATTGCCATTTTTACTGCTCGTGCAAATCCTTTGCACACCGCTTCAATCGTGTGATGGTCATTTGTGTAGTGCATATCCGATGTTACACGAATGTTAAGCGTACATTTTGCGGCTTCGCTGAAGGATTTAAAAACGTGATACGCCATTTCCGTCGGAAATGCGCCCACGTGTTCACGATGAAACTCTACGTTCCACACAAGCCACGCTCTGCCCGAAAAATCTATTGCCACTTGCGCCAAGACCTCATCCATGGGTAACAACGAAAAACCGTAACGTTCAATGCCGCGTTTATCGCCCAATGCACGTGCAAAGGCTTCACCAAGCGCAATCGAAGCATCTTCAATGCTGTGGTGCTCGTCTATGTGCAAATCACCCCGAACGTGCAAAGACAGGTCAATACCAGAGTGCCGAGCAACTTGGTCTAACAAATGGTCAAAAAAGCCAATGCCCGTGTGGATGTCCGCTTTGCCTGTACCGTCCAATTGTATCTGCACAGTAACATCAGTCTCGCTCGTTGTGCGGCGCAATGTTGCTGCTCGGGGCGTTGGGGTACTGGTTTGCTGCTGACGCAAAAAGCGCACAATGTCGCGCCAATCGGTTGTTGTGAGCGCAGCGTTGGGTGTTGGCTCAGCAGAAAGCCGAATTGCTTTCGCGCCCAGATGTTGTGCAAGTTGTACATCGGTCATGCGGTCGCCAATAACAAATGATTCGGCAAGGTTATAGTCTGTGCCGTTGCCTTCTATGTAGCGCGTGAGCAACGCCGTTCCGGGCTTGCGCGTAGGTTTGTTTTCGTGAGCAAAGGAACGATCTATGAGAATGTCTGCAAACTCCACGCCTTCATTGCGAAGCGTAGTAAGCATTTTGTTGTGAGCAGGATAAAACGTCTCCTCAGGGAACGACAGCGTTCCCAGCCCATCCTGATTTGTTACCATCACGAGTTCATAGTCTAATTCGGTGGCAATAGTCCGTAAGCTCGAAATAGCATAGGGCAAGAACTCTAATTTTTCCAGTGAATCTACCTGAAAGTCTGTCGGCGGTTCGACGATAATTGTTCCGTCGCGGTCAATAAACAACACTCGTTTCATCAAGTTCGGCATAAGTAATGGTAACTCAAAAAAGCGTGGCACGTAAAGTTCTCCACACGTTCTGTAAGTTTTCCGTTTTTGTGGTGCGAAAGAATTTCGTAATTTCGCTGCGAGTGAAATTTTTCGGCATATAGCCGGGATACTCTGCTCTCCCAGCTTGAACAAGCAGCAACAGCAAATCCTTCCGTTTGTTCAACTATTTTCACACAAATTTACAAAGAGTTTTGTTATGGCAAACACGTTCAACCTCGCCAAATACGATATCAGCGTTACCGATATTGTGCGTAATGCAGCTCCGGCGGAGCTATATGGTTTGGCGTTACAAGAAGACGGCGGTGTGATTTCGGATGTAGGCGCGCTTATTTCGATGTCCGGCAAAAAAACGGGCAGAAGTCCCAAAGATAAACGCATTGTCGAGCATCCCGACAGCATCAATGATATTTGGTGGGGCAGCGTGAATATCAAACTCGACGACCATACGTTCATCATTAACCGTGACCGTGCTATCTCTTATCTGAACACATGCAAGCGTATTTACGTCATGGACGGTTTTGCGGGTTGGGACCCGAAATACCGCATCAAGGTTCGTATTATCTGTTCGCGCCCATACCATGCGCTATTTATGCACAATATGCTCATTCGCCCAACAGAAGCCGAATTGGCAGATTTTGGCGAACCAGATTATACCATTTACAATGCGGGACGCTTCCCAGCAAACAAACACACTTCCTACATGACCTCCTCGACCAGCATTGACCTAAGTTTTGAGCGCAAAGAGTTCATCATCCTTGGCACAGAGTACGCGGGCGAGATGAAGAAAGGCGTGTTTACGATTATGAATTACATCATGCCCAAACGAGGTGTGCTGTCGATGCACTGTTCAGCAAACGAAGGCGACAATGGCGACGTTTCTTTATTTTTTGGGCTTTCTGGCACAGGCAAGACCACCCTTTCAGCCAACCCGCGCCGCAAACTCATCGGCGATGACGAACATTGCTGGTCGGATGATGGCATCTTTAATATAGAAGGTGGTTGCTATGCTAAATGTGTCAATCTGTCTGCCGAAAAAGAACCCGAAATTTTTAGCGCAATCCGCTTTGGAACAGTACTGGAAAATGTCGTCTATGACAAGCGGACGCACAAGGTCAACTACGACGATATTTCCATCACCGAGAACACCCGTGCATCGTATCCCATTGAATTTATTCCGAACGCAAAAATCCCTTGTGTTGGTGGTCATCCTAAAAACATCATTTTCTTGACAGCAGATGCCTTTGGCGTGCTGCCGCCAGTGGCGAAACTTTCCCCAGCACAGGCAATGTACCATTTTATTAGCGGCTACACGGCAAAAGTAGCAGGCACGGAAGAAGGCGTAACCGAGCCAGAAGCAACGTTTTCGGCGTGCTTCGGCGCAGCGTTCATGGTCTGGCATCCAAGTAAATATGCCGAACTGTTGGCAGAAAAAATTAACAATCACGGTACAAAGGCTTGGCTTATTAACACTGGCTGGTCGGGCGGCTCATACGGTGTCGGCTCGCGCATGAAACTTTCATACACTCGCGCCATTATTGATGCTATTCACAACGGCGATTTAGACAATGTCGCATTTGTCGAAGACCCCATCTTCGGCATTCACGTTCCGCAATCCTGCCCTCATGTGCCCACAGAAATCCTTACGCCGCGCAACACATGGGCTGATAAAGCAAAATATGATGCCACGGCGAAGAAACTTGCTGGACTGTTCACCACAAATTTTGAAAAATATAAAGCAGGCTCAAGCCAAGAAATTATCAATGCCGGACCGAAAGTGTAAGACCGAAGGTGTACAACAACACGTATGAACTATCAAGCAAAAGAGGCTGCTCTGTGAAGAGCAGCCTCTTTTTCACGTTGTTTTTTCGCAGAATCTTTAAGAAATGAGTTCCAGCGATTCTTTGATGTAAGCATCGTTGGCAGCAACAATCGAATGCTGCTTGAACTGGCGAGCAACGACAACAAAAAAGATGCCGCCAAAGAACAATAGTCCTGAAAGTTCTTGCCACCCGTAGCGAAAGGTTTTACTAAAATTTGGCATGATGATGAACGCCAAGTCCACCGCATGCATGAGCAAAATCCATATCCCTACGCCAATCAATACTTTGGGATTACGTTTGTTGTTTTGCGTGAGCAGGACGCAGAACGGCACAATAAAGTGACCAAATACCAACGTGTAGCCGAACCATTCCCAACCGCCGTGAAAGCGTTCCATAAAGAACAACATCTCTTCGGGCAAATTGCCGTACCAAATTAGGAAAAACTGCGAGAAGGTGATGTACGTCCAAAACACCGTGAAGGCGAACATAAACTTACCCACATCGTGATAGTGTTCTTTGGTAATCCCCTTGAGCGTACCTTCGCGGTGCAGGTTCACCATAAAGATTGCAATAAGCGACAAGGTGCTGACAAACGTGCCTGCAAAGAAGTACACACCAAACATTGTGCTAAACCAATGTGGGTCAAGCGACATAACAAGGTCGAATCCTGCAAACGTCAGCGATAAAGCAAACAACAGCACGAACGGCGCAGAGCGTTTCATGTTTTTGCGCGTTGGCGTATAGTCGGTTGCGCTTTCATCTTGTTTGAACGAATTGCCAATGATAAAGCGGTACATAAAGAACCACACTGCTGCATACAGCACAATGCGTATGGTGAAAAATGTTGGGTTTAGATACCCTTGTTTTGTCGCTAACAAAGCATCAAATTCAGGGCTGCTGGGGTCATATACTCCGTGGTGCGTCCAGTGATAAAGTTTGTGTGTTCCCCACACATCTGCCAAAATTGGAATCAAGCCAAGAATGATAAACGGCACAAATCCTGCGAAAAACTCTGGTATGCGACGCACTAATGCGCTCCAGCCAGCATTGACGAGAAACTGCAGTGCTGAAAAAAACATTGCCACGACGCTTATACCTGCAAAGTAGATAAAACCGTACAGATATGCCGCAAAAAATCGCTGAGAATCAGTAAACAGCGCACCAACCATGCCCAGCGTGCCGACCCCTGCGGCAATCATTGCAAAACGTCCAATCTTTTGAGCAAAAGGTGAATCTGCTGCGATATACGTGTTCATAAACAATCCTGTGTCGAATAAACGTGGAGAATGATGTTTCAGGTAGTTGAGATATTATTTCTGCGCTACCTGAGCAGCAGCAGGCTCACCAGAAGAGGCGACTTGCGCTTGTGCTGGCATTGGCGTAGGCGTAACGGTACCATTTTGCAAAGCACGAATGTAGTGCACAATGCACCATCTGTCCGCCTCTGAGGTTTTATCAGCATAGGAGGACATAATATTTTGCCCCGCACTGATGATGTGGAAAATTTTCCCGTCCGAATAGCTCTTGGCATTTTCCAGCAAACTTGGTGGATTGGAAAATCCCTTTTGTACGACCAATCCATTGCCCTTGCCGTCGTAATTGTGGCATGGTGCGCAGAAACTATTGAACCGATTTCTGCCGCGTGCCAGCACGAGTTCGGAGGATTGGATAGGATTCACATTTTTCGTATCTGCCTCATCCAGCGAAACTGCATACTTTGTGCCGTTGATTGGCACAGTATATTCAAGCGGTTCTCGTGTTGCCTTGCCATCGGCAAAAAAGGTCGATGCCACTTGCGGCTTGACCTTCGGCTGGTCGTCCATGTCATCAATAATTTGCAGTGGCGGTTTGTCTGATGTCCAAAGGATATTGCCAGAGAGCAGCGCGACGAAAAACATTGTTACGCCCACAAGCAGCACTGTTGGAAGGAATTTGAGTTTCATATGGTCTCTCGTGAAAATGTGGTACTCGTAAAGTTTTAGCCGTTTATAAGTTTTGCACGATTACTCAGCAGCCTCATGCACAACTCGAACATTTGCCGCACCCAATTTTGTCAGCAGCGTTTTTGCATCTTCTACCGTAAAACGTGGGTCTTCTGCCTCAAGCACGACGGCAAAATTATCATCTACGGCTTGGCGAAAGCCGTAGTCATGCTGATAGCGGGAGTGCCAGTTTGGAAGCCGACACAACACGCCAAACATGGTAAAGATGATAGTCAGTGCTGTGCATAACACAGTTAGTTCAAAAAACACTGGTACGCCAAAATGAGGCGTAAATAACGGTTTGCCGCCAATATTGAGTTTATAGGCAACGGCACCTGTCCAATACTGAAGTGCGAAGGCTGAGGACAAACCAAACAACCCGCCCGCCAAAGCGAATTTGGGTAGAATGGTTTTTTTGATACCCATGGCCTTGTCCAAGCCGTGAACAGGATACGGCGTAAAAATATCAAATTTTGTATAGCCGTGTGCATGAATACCTTTTGCAGCATTTGTAAGAGCATCGGGATTAGTAAAATCCCCCATAACGGCTATGATTTTTGATTCTGTTGCTTGCATAATTCGGTAGTGAAAAGATGCGGTTTTTGTGATTGTTTTGGCAACGTTTAGTAACACGAACTTTTGTCTGTAAGACTTCTGTAAGGCTAATGATGAGCCACAGTAGCAACGTGACCATTATGCTCGTGTTCATGGCTATGCTCATGGTCGTCATGGTGATGGCTCGGCTGCGCGCCCGGCATCACAGACTTTACCTCCGCGATAGCAATGATGGGAATGTACTTACAGAACAGCAAGAAAAAGACCATAAACAGACCAAACGTCCCAATAAAAATCGTGATTTCTACCCATGTAGGCGAATAATAATGCCAGCTTGAGGGCAGATATCCGTGATGTAGCGATGTGGAAATAATCGTGAATCGCTCAAACCACATACCGATATTCACGAAGATTGACAAAACAAAGGTGAACCACACATTGCGGCGAAGTTTGGCACTCCAGAAGAACTGCGGCGAAATTACGTTACAAGTAATCATCGCCCAGTACGACCAAGCATAGTCGCCAGTAGCACGATTGATAAACACAAAGCGTTCGTAAGGGTTGCCGCTATACCATGCAATAAAAAACTCCATTGCATATGCGTAGCCTACCATCATCCCTGTTGCAAGGATGATTTTGTTCATATTATCAATGTGTTTGAGGGTGATGTAGTCTTGCAAATCCAGAATTTCTCGGGCGACGAGCATGAGCGTTAGCACCATAGCAAATCCTGAGAAAATAGCCCCAGCAACAAAGTAAGGCGGGAAAATCGTGGTGTGCCAACCCGGAAGAATCGAGACCGCAAAGTCAAACGATACAATGGAGTGTACGGACAGTACCAGTGGCGTTGAAAGTGCAGCCAAGAGCATATACGCAAACTCATAGTGCTGCCAGTGGCGTGTTGAGCCCGTCCATCCCAAACTGACAATCGTGTATGCTGCCTTAGCAATCTTTCCTTTTGCGCGGTTACGCAGTGTGGCAAAGTCTGGCACTAATCCCGTGTACCAAAAGAGCAATGACACCGTAAAATATGTACTCACGGCAAATACGTCCCACTCAAGCGGTGAGCGGAAGTTTACCCACATGTTCATCTGGTTGGGATACGGCAACAACCAGTAGTCAAACCACGGTCTCCCCGTATGAGTTAATACGAAGATGGCAGCGTTAATCACGGCAAAGATCGTCATGGCTTCAGCCGAGCGGTTAATGGCAGTACGCCATTTTTGGCGGAACAAAAAGAGTACAGCAGAAATAAGTGTGCCTGCATGACCAATACCAACCCAGAATACGAAGTTTGTGATATCCCAACCCCAGCCGATAGTGTTATTCAATCCCCAAACACCGATGCCCACTCCAATAGTGTACGCCAATGCGCCAACACCAGCACCCGCCACCAATACCGAGACTGCAAGTGCGGCAAGAAATTTTGGAGTCAATTTCATTTCAGCGATGCCAGCGATTTTTTCGGTCACGTCGTGAAACGAAGGATTGCCCAGCACTAACGGCTCACGAATCGGTTTTGCTGACGGATGGTCGTGGTATCCGTTAGCAGAACCATTGGCTTGTGCTTTTAGCACTGTTGCGGCTTCCGCATATTGTTCTGCTGTATTCATAGTTCGCAAAAATTACCGTGAAACAAATGTTTTCATTCTTACAGAAGGATTAGGCAAAAACTGCTTAGGCTTTTGCTTCTTTTTTCTCTGCCACATTCCGCACTTTTGCTAAGTACGTGATTTGCGGGCGCACGTTTAATTCCTCGAGCACCACAAATCCGCGCTCGTCGTGGCGAGAATGCGAGACGCGGCTCTCAGGATTGTTCGTGTCGCCAAAGAGAATAGCGGATGCTGGGCAAGCCTGCTGGCAAGCTGTCATGACTTCGCCATCGTTAACACGCAAACGTCCGTCATCTTTTGCTTTGTGTTTTGCTTCGGTCAAGCGTTGAACGCAGAAACTACATTTTTCCATTACCCCACGAGCGCGTATGGTTACATCAGGGTTATACACGAACTCCATCGGTGTACGCTTATCTTTGTGGAAATTGAGCCAGTTAAAGCGGCGTACTTTGTAGGGGCAGTTATTTGCACAGTACTTTGTTCCCACACAGCGATTGTACGTCATCTCGTTCAATCCTTCAGGGCTGTGCGTAGTTGCCGCTACTGGACAAACGTTTTCGCAGGGGGCGTTTTCGCAGTGCTGGCAAAGCATAGGCTGAAGAATCACTTCGGGGTTATCGATACTACCTGTGTAGTAGCGGTCAATCCGGATCCAGTGCATCTCACGCCCATTTGCTGTATTTGCCTTGCCTACCACCGGAACGTTATTTTCTGCTTGGCAGGCAGTGATACAAGCACCACATCCCACACACGCGGACATATCAATCACCATACCCCACCGATGCCCTTTGTACTGGAAATTCTCCATGATACTTGGGGGCAAAGATTTATGGTCACCTTTGGCTTTTCCCGGAACATGTTCGCGTTCAAACAACTCTTTTTCGCCGGCTTTCATTTGGGCAAGTGTCGTTTCCTGAACGATTTTTCTGCCAATGAGGTCGTAGTGTTTTTGGGTGGTTGCTACCTTAAAAGGCTTGTCGAGCAATTCCACTTCTACGGGCATATAGCCGATGGATTGTGCGCTTGTCATAAGTGTGTAAGCGTTTGCGCCCGTGTTTTCAGCCACAACACCTACCTTTTGGCGACCAAATCCTGTCGTGGTAGCAATCACGCCGTCTTGCATACCCGGCTGGATCCAGATGGGCAAATCAATCGTGCCTGCCGATGTTTTCAAGCGAATAAGTTCAGTTTCTTCATATGCTTCAGCAAGCTCTTTGGCTTTTTTCTCACCAAGAAGTTTGGAAGCTGTGTTCATGCTCACTAATGCAGCATTGTCCCATGTCAGTTTCGTCACAGGGTCAGGCAATTCTTGAAACCACGATACATTTGCCATACTGCCGTCGTACTGAGCATATGAGGGCGTAACGAGTACCATGTACTCGCCTTTGCGTTCAATCTTTGGCGAGGCTTTTGCAGCACTTGCAGCTTGGCTTTCGTTAAAAGCACCAGCAGCTATTGCCATTGTTTGCCCTTGCACAACGCCAGCACGCAACACCTCTTCCCAATTTGCACCTTCCCAGCGTTTGCGAAGAAAATCAAAATAGGTAGCTGTTTCGCCCAAGAACTCTGGCTTTAATGCTTTGCCAATACGCAGCAAAACGTCTTGCACTGGTAAACTGTTCGCATTTAACGGAGCAACAAGGGGCTGCTGCACTGTCAATGTACCATCGAATGCTACTGCGTCGCTCCACGTTTCGAGAAAGTGTGTAGCGGGAATAAAACCCGTGCAAATGCCTGCGGTTTCCTCTTCATACAGTGTGAAGGCAAACCGATTCTCAACTTTTTTCAGCAACTCTCGCATTTCTACGCTTGCCGAATACATAGGATTTGTTCCGGCGAACATAATTGTCGCCACATTGCCCGCCTTTAAGTCAGCCGTGAGGGCATCGAGCGATGCTTGCTTGCTGCCACTGTATGGAAGTTGGTGCTGGGGGTTAATGGGCTTATCTGCACCAACAGCACCGATGCTGTTGTTAATCGTCATGGCGTAAACGTGTGCCGCCAAAGGCAGGTGCGCCCCCGCGCTTACAATAGCGTTGCCATTACTTTTAGCGAGTTCGACAGCAAGTTTTTTCGTTGTTTCTTTCAATTCTGCACTCAGCCCACTGTCGTCCGCTACGCTTGCCACTGCTCCGCCCTTGCCTGTGGCAGTCGCAACTTCTTTGAGCAAGGATGCCAAAAATGCCGTCATTTGTTCAGGTGCAACCTTTATCCGCGTATCGGCATTCATGCCCGTCAAGGACATCATCGCTTCAGCGACAACCAACTTGCTCATCGTCGGCTTTGCCATGGTGGGCTTGCGGTTTTTGCTAAAGTTGCGAATGTGATACACAGCGTTTTTGTCTGTCCCCAACAAGTCTGCATCCACCGAGACAATCAATTCGGCTTTGGAGTAATCGGGCACAAATTCTGCATCCACGCCCCACAGAGCTTTGTTTGCCTGTGCAGGAGCATCGGCATACAACGCAGAGGTAGTTACAAATTTGACAGCAGGAAGTGCCGCTTCAAGCTCTTTCACTAATGCCGCGAATGAAGGCGAAGCGTGTTCAGGCAAAAGAATATAGGCTTTTTTGCCAGCACTTTCAGCTTTTTTTACCGCTTCAGCAGCAGCAGCAATCACCGTCTCTGGCGAAGAATATCCGGGTGCAGGACGATTTTTGTCTGGCGACGAGGCTCCTTTGTTTATATATGGATGTCTCATACGGTCAGGGTCATACAACGCCAGAAGCGAGCCTTGTATCCATGCAGACGATGCACCCATAGAGGCAGGATGCTTTTCGTTTCCTTCCAGTTTCACTGGTCTGCCATCACGGGACTTTGCAACTAATCCTATGGCTGCATTGCCTTGCGTGAAGACCGTTGTGTAGTAGTTCGACAAGCCTGGTGTAACATATTCAACGGCTTTGACCGTTGGGATAATCTTGTGGTCTGGACGGCGACAACTTGTAGCTGCCAGTGCCATCGAAGCCGAAAGCAAGCCTATAAAACCACGTCGGCTTACAGGTGTAGAAACGTCGTGAATGTCCGCGAGGCTGCCCTCTGAAGCAGAGTATTCCTGCGATATTGCTGAGGTATTGGTGAGTTCATCTAAACTTTTCCAATACTTCCGCTCGGTAGTGTGTTTGACCATAAGTCTGTGTGAAAAATGTTGTCGAATCGTGTCGTTTTCTCGTGTTTGGCGTAGCTTGTTTAGTGGCACACAAGCGAAAAAGTGCTGCCTCCCCTGCCAGTTTCTAATAGTGGCACGATGAGCAGTTTTCTGGTCCAAGCGCGAGTTTTTTGGGCATTGCCAAGCCGGGAACGCCTGAGGACTTCAACTCATGTTCCGATGTACCAATAGCCTCGATCTTCCCGTCACGTACCGGCTTCCACTTTCCTTCGCCCCACGACGGTTGCTCGTTTTTGATGAGCTTTGCTACTTCATCGTTGGTCTGCGTGCCTGTAAAGATACCAGAGATTTCACGCGCAGGCACGACATATTGTTGCGGATTGCGATGGCAGTCCAAGCACCAGCCCATAGACAACGGCTTTACCTGTGTTACGACGCCCATTGTTTCTACCTCGCCATGACAAGAAGCACAATCAATCTGTGCACGAATGTGCCGGGCATGATTAAAGCGCACGTAATCGGGGAGTTTGTGAACGCGCCGCCATTCAATAGGAGTGTTGTTTTCCCAACTGTCCTTAATTTTCGCAATTTTGGGGCTTTCCGCTTTAACAGCAATGTGGCAGTTCATACAGGTACTCGTTGAAGGTACTGCTGAGTGTCCTGATTTTTCCACCGTATTGTGGCAGTACATACAGCTAATGTGCAACTCACCCGCGTGGAGTTTATGCGAAAAGGGAATTGGCTGCTCCGGACGATACCCAACGTCTGTAACAGCATTATCAAACCCAAAGTAGCCCATAATGCTTACTGTACCAAGCAAGGCTATACCTGCCACAAAGGTTTGTTTGGTCTTTCTGTTGACTTCCTGCGTAAACATAGCGTTTTTAAGGTTTGAAGTTTATGCTACGAAGATTTTTTTGATGACGATGTTGTTGTCCCAGGAGGGTTCATATAAAGGCTCAGGATTTAAGAGCCCGAGCCTTTTTACTTTCATGGCGAATTTTCAAAAACAACGTGCTGACCACGATAATTGGCACGAGAATCATAAAAAGCGTTGTTATTGAATACGAAGCCCCCACGCTGGCTTGGGCAGTTCCTGCCGCAAAGCCTTCCTTACAGTTTGGGCAAGCATAAGCGTTAGAGATGCCCACAGCAATCAAGATGGCAATATGCAAGAACAGCCGGTTTAGTGCAATAATTTTTCTTTTCATGGGAGTAACTCCTTTGTTATCAACAGCATTTTTGTAGAGACGTGCTTGCCCCGCAAGCAAGCGGGCATAGACAGAGAGGTCTTTGTCGCAAAAAGTCCTGCCTCAGAGGGTAGGGCCGCCAAGTACTGTCAAGGCAAACACCAGGACACAGAACAGGAATAACGGGACATAAATAAATACCCTGACGTATGGGCTGTCAAATTTGATGTGCATAAAAATATACACGACCATCCATGCTTTAGCAATAGCGATTGCCAAGCCAATACCGACGTGCAGATATCGCCCTGCTGCTCCCCAACTTTCTGGGAAATGCAATGCTTTTGCCGCCACAACGGTCAAAAATGTAAAGACCAAGAGCGCAGAAAATACCTTCATATAGGATTTCTGCATTTCTTCCACAGAGGCGTGATGACCTGCCATAGCCTGTATCCTTTCTCAGTAAAAATTTGATGTATGTTTCGTTCAGGTAATCATTTATAACGTTATTGCCGCGTTATGCTTTGCTTTAGAAAATGAGATACAAAATTGGGAACAAGAAAATCCAGACCAAATCGACAAAGTGCCAATAGAGTCCGAAAATTTCTACGCGACCATAGTCCGTGTAGCCTTTCTTGGAAAATGAACGAGCAAGCATCCAGCCACACGGAATCATGCCACCAATAACGTGCATCGCATGAAAGCCTGTCATGATGAAATATAAAGCAAAAAAGGTACTGGTTGAAGGGTAGATACCGTGGTGGAACTTTGTGGTATATTCAATATACTTTACCACCAAAAAAGTACAAGCGCACAAGAAGGTAATGAACATAAACAATCGAAAACGCTCAGTTTTTCCTTGTTCCAGAGCCATAATGGAGGAGGCAACTGTCCAGCTACTCAGGATTAGCACAACCGTATTGAGTGCTGCAAGCGGCCAACTCAACTCTGCTGCACCTTTGGCAAAGGCAGCAAGGTTGTTGTTTCTCAGAATAATAAACGTTGTAAAAAAGCCCGAAAAAAACATCACTTCAGATGCCAAGAAAATCCACATGCCCAGTTTGCCGTGGCGGATTCCTGTTACGGGTTCATGAGCTAAAGAAAGTGCTGACATAGAGTATCGTAGTGATAAAAAAAGTAAATGATGATTGTAATTCAAAAATTTGCTTGCCGAATCTTTTCAGCACTCACACTATACTTTGTCCAAAAAAATCAACATAATAATTCCCAGTAAATACAGATACGATGAAATCAACATTTTCCGTGCATTGATAATACTCACGTCACGAAACAACTGTATGCCTCGAAAAAGAAAATATCCGCATAAGGCTACGCCCGCAACCAGATATATTTTGCCTGTGGCTCCTACGATGCTCAGCATAACCGTTATGGCGGTTAGTGCAAGAATGTAGGCAATAGACTGTGTGGCTAAAACTTTTCCGTGTTCATCCAGCACCGCCAGCATTTTGAAGCCCCCTCGTGCATAGTCTTGTTTGTACATCCATGAAAGCGACAGAAAATGCGGCATCTGCCAGAAGAACAGAATACCAAAAAGTATCCATGCTCCCTCGTTTAATCCGCCGGCAGCAGCAGCCCAGCCACCAAGCGTGGGAATTGCTCCGGGTACGCCGCCCACAAGCAGGGACAAGGTCGTCTTGCGCTTAAGCGGTGTGTACACGACAACGTAAGAAATCAGTGTTACTGCTGCTAACACCACAACAAGCCAGTTGGTTGTAGCCAACAGACCCAATCCGAGCAACGCAATGCCAAGACCAAATATTAAGGCTTGAATAGGTTGCAAGCGTCCTGAGGGGAGGGGACGATTCATCGTCCGTTTCATGAGTTTGTCGTAATCGCGTTCAAGGTAATTATTCAACGCACAGCTGCCCGCAGCAACAAGTGTTGTACCAAGCACAGTTACTACAAAGTTTACGACATGTGCTGTTTGTGCAAAATGCTCCAAAGGCTGGGGCAATGCTAAGTAGTATCCAGCAGAAGCACTCAGCACAACCATTTTTGTAATGCCTGGCTTGGCAAGTTCGTAGTATGCAGAAAGCATGGTCGTTTTGCGCTCATTTTCCGATGGTGACGGTAGCACAGCCACTGTTGCCAGTGCTGCGTTATTCAATCTCGTGGCTTTAAGCGCAGCCGCCTGCTTGTCGTTGAGGGGTTGCATAACGCGGTTCACACGCACAAAGGTAAAAGGTAAAGTGAGTGTGCCTTCACTATGTTTAAGGAAGACACACTCATAAAGACAGTTTCGTTAAGCATGATGACTTTCTACCGCCTGTGCTTCCACATTTTTCGTGGCAGGCTTAATCCATTGTGGCAAGTAGTCTTTTTTCGATTCTGGCGAAGCATATTCGTATGGACCGCGGTATACCGTGATATCGCGGTCAAAGTTACCATGACCCGGATGTGCTGGCGCAGCCCATTCCAACGTATTTGCTTTCCAAGGATTACGCGGTGCTGGTTTGCCGTACTTCAGACTCCAAAGAAGGTTGAACGCCAGGAGCAGTTGCGCAAATCCAAGCAAAATTGCAAAGATGGTAATAAATTGGTTAATTGGCTGGAATGGCTTCAAAAAGTCATACACATATGGGTCAAATACTCGACGCATATGTCCACCAACGCCCAACATATGCATTGGGAAGAAGGTGAGGTTAAACGTGATGAACGTCAGCACAAAATGCCATTTCCCCAGCGATTCGTTGTACATCTTGCCAAACATCTTTGGATACCAATAGTAGATACCAGCAAAAATGCCGAACAATGCACCACCAAAAAGTACATAGTGAATGTGTGCGACGATGAAATACGTGTCGTGAATGTACACATCTATCGGTCCGATAGCCATAAACACTCCACTCAAGCCACCAACAGTAAAGGTGCTGATAAAGCCTAATGCGTTGAGCATTGGCGTTGTCAGGTAGATGTTCCCGCGCCATACTGTTCCAAGCCAGTTAAAAACTTTGATGGACGATGGCACAGCAATCACGATGGTTGAAAGCATAAATGTCGTGCCAAGTAGTGGACTCATACCTGACAAAAACATGTGGTGTCCCCACACGATAAAGCCCAAAAAGGCGATTGCCATGATAGCAAACACCATTGCTTTGTAGCCATAAATAGGCTTACGGGCAAATGTCGCAAGTACGTCAGAAACTACGCCCATAATAGGCACAATCATAATGTACACCGCAGGGTGTGAATAGAACCAGAACAGATGCTGCCACAACACTGGCTGCCCGCCGCCAGCATGTGCTGCACCGCCAGCAAATAGCAGGTTTTCTGGGATAAAAATGCTTGAGTGAAACACTTGGTCAGAAAAAAGCAGAGCAGCGTTGGCGGCAAGCACTGGTGTTCCCAACACCTGAAGAGTTGCGGTGATGAACAATGCCCAAACAGTAAGAGGGAGGTCGAACATACCCATGCCTTTTGCACGCTTGTTTAATACCGTCGCAAGGTAGTTCATACCACCAAGAATTGAGGAGAAACCAACCATAAATATTGCCACGACCCACAATATGTGCCCCGTCCCCATAACACTCAGCGGCGGGTAGTTTGTCCAGCCCGCTGCTGCTGCACCGCCTTCAGTGAAGAAGCCTGCAAGCACCGTCAAGCCCGCAACTGGAACGAGCCAAAACGAAACCATATTGACCGTAGGCATTGCCATATCGTCTGTTCCTATCATCAGGGGAATACAGAAATTGGCAAACGCACCAGTCGCAATAGGAATAATCACGAAGAAAATCATGATTGTTGCGTGCATTGTTGTGAGTTGCATCGCAATGCCCGGTTGCAAAACGCCGTTGACTGCCCACGACTCTGGCAACCATTTACCGATGACGGGGATTGGCTCTCCGGGGTATGCAAGCTGCCAACGCAATAACAAAATCAAGCCACCACCAACAAACAGGAAAAATAGGGCGTTGGCAAGAAACTGTTTTGCGATAGTTTTATGGTCAGTAGAAAAAATATATTGCCGAACAAATGACACTTCGTGATGAGTGTGGGCATGGTCGTGGGCATGTGCCTCAGCATGACCATGCACGGGGGTAGCTATTGCTGCTTCCATAACACTACGACAAATGAAGGTGATAAAATTGAGATATTGTATGTAAAGTTTCTTGAACCCGTACGGCTGTAGTACCGCACATTGTTACTATTATGCTGAAGCACGATTACCGATAGCACGGGATTTCGCGTTAGTGACTGCCACCATGATTTGCTCCTTCGCTCGAAGCAGCGGCAACAGGTGGCGGTGAAGGAGGTTGAGCGGCTTCAGCAAGCATCGCTTGTTTGCGAGCCTCAATTTTGCCGTTTATCCACTTATTGAACTCTTCTTCGGACTGCATGTTAAGCACACCACGCATCGAGTAATGGCCACTACCGCATAATTCCGCGCAAGCAAGTTCATATTTGCCTGGCTTCATTCCGTTAAACCATACATCTATCCATGCACCGGGTACAGCGTCTTGCTTTATGCGAAAATGTGGCAAGAAGTAGCTGTGCAGCACATCCACCGATGACAAATGCACAACAACATTCTTGTTGATGGGCAAATTGAACTCCCCAGTCAGCACAATATCATCTTTGCCGTGTGGGTCTGTGGGGTCAATGCCAAAAAGGTTTGCTCCACTGCGATATTTGGGCGCACGTGCACCCAAAATGCCGTCAGCACCCGGATACCGTGCACTCCAAGCAAACGCCTGACCAACGACATCAATTTCCACATCTGGTGTTGGCACGCGCGAGGGATACTTCATAATTTTCCACATCTCGTCGCTGTACAAACCCAGTCCTGCAAAGAGAATCGTCGGCAGCAATGTCCATGTGAACTCTACAACGTTGTTACCGTGGTAGTGGTATGAAGTCGCTCCCGGCCTGTGGCGATAGCGGAAGATAAAGTAAACGAGTATCGAGTTGACCAAAAGAAAGATACCGACTGAGAGGTAATACACTAATCTGAAGAGGTCGTCATGCGCCTCGCTGTAGGTACTTACACTCGCCGGAAAATAGCTCAACATATTCCATGAAAAGTCGAACATACGCGGCTCCTGAAAATAAGGGTAGGGATATTGAATTAGTAGTTTCTTAGAGTGGATTTTGTAATTCTGCTTCTATGTAAGCACCAGATTTGCCCACAGTCTTTGCACGAATGTCTTTGACGGTAGCAGCATCAACAGCGGCAGCGTTGTTGCCCCAACTTGAGCGGACATAGGTTAATACATCAGCAATCTCTTCATCAGAAAGGACATCCTTCCAAGGGGTCATCACACCGTTGTATTCTTTGCCGCCGCGCTGGATTTTTCCTTGAAAGCCGTTCAGCACAATGCGAACAAGGCGGCTATGGTCATCTTGTACCCATTGAGAGCCAGCAAGGGGAGGGTAAATTCCCGGCAAGCCTTTGCCATTGCCCTGATGGCAGGTGGCACAGCGTGCGCTGAACACCTTTGCTCCCGGTGAACTTGCTGCTGCATCGCCGCCAGCAGCACCGTCGCCGACTTGTTTGGCAGATGCAGGTTCTACCCAAGCTGGGTCGTCTTTGTAGCTTTTAAAAAATCCCGAGAGATTACTCCCTATCATTAGAGCAATGCAGCAGATTGTAACGGTAACTGTTACCCGCATGAAAGGAAACATAGTTCTACACCTCTGTTAAAGTAAAGATAAAATTGTCTGTTTGGCTAATCGGTCATTTTTTGGCTAAGTCATTGGCTTTAAGCCCTATTCACGCCATTACTAACTGGCTTGACGTGGGCTTACCCGCGTCAATAATCGTGGGCTTGCTTCGGTCTATTTTTTCTTGAATGGTAATCAAGCCTTTTAGTAGGGCTTCAGGACGCGGAGGACAGCCGCCGATGTACACATCCACAGGCAGGAACTGGTCTATGCCCTGCACGACAGAGTAGCTGCGGAACATGCCGCCTGTCGAAGTACAAACGCCCATTGCTATCACCCATTTCGGGTCAGGCATTTGGTCATAGATTTTCCGCACGACCCACGACATTTTGTACGTTACCGTACCGGCAACAATCATCAAGTCTGCTTGGCGTGGTGAAAATCGAAACGCTTCCGAGCCGAATCGGGCTGCGTCGGTGCGGGGACCGGCAAACGCCATCATCTCAATAGCGCAGCATGAAATGCCCATAGGCATCGGGAAAAGTGAGCTACGCTGCGCCCACTTTGCAAGGGCTTCGACAGTCGTTAGCACAAAGCCGTCGCGTTCGAGTGTTTCATTTAATCCCATTCTAAAGCTCCTTTACGCACAATGTAGATAAATCCTGCAAACAGCAGTACCATGAAGAGAATCATCGCCACAAAGCCCTGTGTGCCGAGTTGTTTGAACTGCACCGCCCATGGGTACATAAAGACGATTTCAATGTCAAACAGGATAAACAACATTGCTACAAGATAGAACTTCACCGAGTGGCGTTCCTTCACAGAACTCACTGGCTCCATCCCGCTCTCATATGTACTCATCTTTTCTGTGTTTGCTCGTCGCGGCCCGAGAACTTCGTGGAGCTTCATCATTACAATACCAAACAACAAGCCCACGACGATTGTTCCCGCTATGGGAAAATAGGACGTTATCATATTGTTACCACACGATTTATGGCTCTGAATGAAGGAAAGGATAGCTTGGTGTGAAAACTACGTACCACTGCCAAAGTACCAAATTGAGTATCTATGTGACGCACTGAAACAATGGCACAAAATAGCGAAAGAATTTTGTAATCCAAAACCCCTTTTGCGTTTTTTTTTCTTGACACAAAGCCCGCCAAAGCGTGTATTTACGCAAAAACAAAGGCTTTCTGGGGCAACTCTCTTGATATTATCTCTCTGGGTAATATGCGTAACGATAACTTTACCTCTGCGCGTTGTGCACGCCGTGTACGCCCTATGCACGCCGTTGTTGCTGCATGTTACTGTTGTTGCAACACCCTCACAATTTCTTCTACGTGGCCGGACACTTTGACTTTGCGCCATTCTTGCACAAGCACTCCCTCAGCATTTATCAAAAATGTTGAGCGTTCAACGCCCATATACTTGCGACCGTAAAGGGATTTTTCTACCCATACGCCGTACTGCTCGCAAATACTGTGGTCTTCGTCGCTTACCAAAGCAAAATTCAACGCATATTTCTCTTTGAATTTGTCGTGCGACTTCACACTATCAGGACTTACCCCTATTACCACTGCACCCGCTTGGGTCAAACGCTCCATGTTATCACGAAAATCACAAGCCTCTGCTGTACAACCACTGGTGTCGTCTTTGGGATAAAAATATAGCACAACAGTTTTTCCCAAAAAATCCTTCAACGCAAGAGTCCGGCCGCCATCGGCAGCAGCTGTAAACTCTGGTGCTTGTTTGCCTATGTGTGTTGCCATAGCTGTTATTGAGGTAGTTGTTGTTGTTAAAATGTTATTGCAGAACGCCTCCTCTTGCTGCTACCGCATGGGCAAAGTAACTGCATTGAATATCTCTCGAATAGCAGCATCTAACTCATCGTTAGCATCATCGGCAGAAAGGATATCGCCATTGCTAACAAGGCTCTGTAATACAGATGGCTGTCGCGGAGAAGCCAAAAATCTCTTGCCTCCAAAAGAACTCTTACTCCTAACACTTCTGCCGATAGAACTCTTAGCATTGACCTTGTGCGATGTCGCCGATGCTGATGTGGCAAATGCCCGAGATTGAAATGGTGAGATAGCCTGTATCGGTGAAGAGCGAAGTGTTGTTGTAGCAGAGGGTTCGAGCAGATACTCCTCGAACATATTTTTTGCCGCAACTTGGGCAGTCCCCATAATCACTACACGCACAGGGGCTTCAAAGGCTTGAGCAAGCATTTCTTCAAGATGAGCGTGTTTGTCGGCTATTCCTTCGGTTACAAAACTGTACGTGGAAGAAATACGAAACTCTCCATCGGCACAAACCACGTCTATCATGCCTGTTGAAGAAAACCACGTTCGCAAACTCTGGTCAAGCGTTTCGATAGCAAGCAATCGTGCTTTCCATTGTTCGGCAAGTGTGGCAGCACTAACAACCTTGGCAGCAGTGGCAGAAAGCGGTGCGTGTGCAGGGTCTTGGCTGTCTGCTTTCTTGTGCGCTGGTGCATGTTCAAGCAGAGGCTCGCAAGGCTCACCAAGACTCGACATCTCAACTGATGGAAGAAATTTTTCTGGCTCGGATGCGCTCTCAGATGTCGTCTTGAACGGTGCATCGGCCTGCTGTTGGGACTGTTGTTGCCCGTGCGCGGAGTTCTGGCTTACGGTGTCAAGTTTTTTTTTTAGCTCGGCAAGTTCGTCCAGAAGTTCAGAAATGTGTACTGCCGAATCCATGTTTGCCATCTGTATCAGTGCAAACTCAAAACGCAATCGCGGCTGCGGAGCGAAGCGCAGTGCCTGTTCGGTAGCAATGATGATGCTCATAAATTGCAGCACGTCTGCCTGCTGAAATCGCGCTGCTTCTTGCACGTACTGTTCGCGGTGGAGTTTTGAAGCCTCTATGAGTTTCGTATCGCCCGTGGCAAGCACGGTCAAAATATTGCGGAAATGTTCTGCCAAACCGCTTAAACATTCTTGCAAATCGTATCCGCGTACGAATACTTCTCGTGCCATCCCAAGCAGCGTTGCAACATCATGCTCACGAATAGCACCGCTCAGAGCAAAGAAAAATTCTTGGTCTATCAAATTCAGTGCTTCATTGACCCGCGCATATTGTACGGTTTTGCCACAAAACGCCAATACTTGGTCAAAAATACTTTGTGAATCGCGCATGGAACCGTCGCCCTTTTTGCCAATGACAGCAAGCGACTCGTCATCTATGCTTACACCCTCTTGGTCAGCAATGTAGCGCAGTTGAGCAGCGATTTCATCGACCTGCATTCGGCGGAAGTCAAATCGTTGGCAACGGCTTAAAATCGTGGCGGGAACTTTATGCGGCTCTGTGGTGGCAAACACAAACAGCAAGTGTTTGGGCGGCTCCTCAAGCGTTTTGAGCAGAGCATTAAACGCCGACGTGGACAACATATGGACTTCATCAATGATGTACATTTTGAACTGTCCTTTGATAGGCGGATACTTCGCGTTCTCGCGTAGCTTGCGCACGTCGTCCACGCTGTTGTTTGAAGCGCCGTCAATTTCTATCACGTCCATCGAACGTCCCGAATTGATGTCCACACACGACGAACACTGGTTGCATGGTTCACAATCTGGTAAAGGACGTTCACAGTTGACTGCTTTTGCCAGAATCCGCGCTGTCGTCGTCTTTCCAACACCGCGCGGACCGTTAAAGATGTACGCATGGTGAATACGCCCCGATTGTACAGCATTTCTGAGCGTTCGTGTAACGTGTTCTTGTCCTACGACATCAGCAAACCGTTGCGGTCGCCATTTTCGTGCTGTCACGACGTACTGTTGTGAAGATTCTTCGGGCATGGATAGCGTCAATGATGCTTTGCGATTGTATGTACAGTTACCACAACACAAATATACAGGTTTCTTGCCACATACACGCCACATACGCACGCACCGTGAATACGATACACGCTCTTTGCTCGTCATTGTTTTGTTGCTGGTGTGGCTTGCGTGGTTTGTTGCTGCTGCGCCGTCAATCGTTCAATCACCTCTGGTGGCTGCGAATAGACCTGCACTAACTGAGCCAGTGTGGGATTTTGGGGTTCAATCTTGTATGCCTGCTGCACGTAAGCAAGCACGGAATCATAGCGTTTTTCGTTGCTAAAGGTCAGCGCAATGTTTGTCAGGAGCGTTACTTTCTCTACATCGTAGCCCAAGACGCTTTGATAATGTCGCCGTGCCTCTTGCACTTTGCCTTGCGTCAGGGCTTTGTTACCTACGTTGAGCACATAATACACCTTGTTTACGGGGTCGTCAGGGTCAAGGTGCATTGCTCTGGCGTAGTAATAGATGGACGAATCGTAGTTGTTGTAAAAAATGGAAAAATACTGTCCCAAATAGAACCATGCCTTGGGGTCGCAGGTGGAATCGCGGGCTATGCAAAACTGGGCAAGCGCATATGCCGAGTCTAAATAGGCTTTCATCATTTGCGGGTCGGTGGCAGTTTTGGCTTTTTTGAGCAAAAATCCCGAATAAATGCGTTTGTGTCGCAAACCTTCGGGGGCATTGCGTGTGTCGGCGTGAACGAGTGTGGTTTCGTCTATCCAGTCTTTATTGCGCTGCACAGTGCGCCATGAATAGACAAGCGCGAGTATTGCCACGCTTGCATACACCAGATTCCATGCTCGTTTGCGGGCAGCGATTGCCGCCTCTTGCTTGCGCAACACCAACAGCCACACCAAAAACCACACTATCACGAGCGATGTTCCCACCGACGGCACATACAAAAATCGGTCTGCCATGAGCGCACCAATGCCAAAGACGATGTTCGACACAATCGAAATCGTAGCAATGTGCCACCAAATCCCGAAAGCAAGGATGTGCCGTTCTTTGAGTTTTGCAATAGCTATCCACAGCAATCCGCCGTGAACAAGCACAGAGACTATAACAAGCGGGTGTGTCCACCCAACAATAGGAATGGTGTTGTAGCTGTAATCGTAGGTGAGCATCCACGGATAGACCGCCGAAGCGGCATAACGCAACAGCACTGCTACCGCAGTTGCATAGCGTTCAGCAGTAGTGGCACGCAAAAAGGGGTTATCAAAAATACTTTCGGACGCGCGCCCATCAATAAACCCCACAATGCTCGTCCGAATGACCATAAACACCACCGTTACGGCGAACACCAGCAACCAAGCCGTCAACAACCGTTTTTTATACAATGCAGCGCAAAAAATATATGCCGACAGTGGCAACAGAAACAAAAACGTCACCGCACTCTCTTTGGCAAACAACCCCACAAACATTAGCCCCGCGCTCCACAGTGCATCGTGGACAACGCCAGCACGCACGTACCGCACAAAATAGAACAACGAACCCAAACACAGCAGCAAGCACAGTATCTCATCGCGGCTTTTGATGTTCGCCACTACTTCTGTATGCGTAGGATGCGCCGCAAACAGCACCACCGCCAGCAGTGGCACAGCGGGATACGAGCGCAACACGGGATGCTCGTCGAACAAATACCGTAGTAATAGCAGCAGCAATGCCACCAGCGCGGCGTTCATCAGCACATTGATACAGTGTGAAGGCGCGGGCTTATGCCCAAACAGTTGCGATTCCACAGCAAACATCACCAGCGACAACGGGCGATAGCGTCCGCCACTGAGTTTGTCTTTTTCCTCCAGTGCGTCGATATTGCCTTGAAAGCTATTGGTGGTCAGAATGTCCCAAATGCCCGCGAATCCTTGTTTGACGAACTTGTTTTCTGAGTACACCAGTTTATCGTCAATGGCGAACTCGTAGGGAATGGTTTGTGCATAGAGAGCGAAGGCAAACACCGCTACAACGATAGCTTGCCACCGCACGTTGTTCAGCCATTGGTCAGACCACGCAGCAGCGCGTTTTTTGGATGCCGCCGAAGAAGATTGCGATTTCATGCCACTTTTCATACCACTATGGAGCACAGTCTTGGCAACGGAAAACAGTGTAACGGTGTTCGAGACACTCAATATAGCATCTTTTTCCTGATTTAATGTGGCTTTTTTCCTGATGAACACTTCCTGCCATCGGTGATTGCTCGTGTGAGCTCTACCCGTGCTTGGGGCGCTCTTGGGATTCCGCTCCGTTGATGTAGGTTTGGAGGTCTTTGTCGCCGCGTCCTGACAAGTTCACGACAACGACATCATCTGCTTTTGCTTGCAGTTTTTCCAAATACGCCAGTGCATGAGCGGTTTCCAGCGCAGGAATAATGCCCTCCATCCGCGCAAGAAATTTTCCTGCTTGGAGTGCTTCTGCGTCAGTAATTGCATGAAATTCAGCACGCTTGCTGGTAAATAAATGCGCGTGAACAGGTCCGATGCCCGGATAATCCAGACCCGCCGAAATGGAAAACGGCTCTACGACTTGCCCGTCGGGTGTTTGCATCAAATACGTCATGCTGCCGTGCAACACGCCGGGTTTGCCCAGCGCAGTCGTGGCGGCTGACAACCCCGTGTGTACGCCCTTACCGCCCGCTTCCAACGCAATAAGCCGAACGCGCTCGTCGTCCAAAAAGTGGTAAAACGCGCCAATAGCATTAGAGCCGCCTCCCACGCACGCAAGCACGTAATCGGGATACTCACGCCCTTCGTGTTCGCGCAGTTGATGCTGGATTTCCTCGCTAATAACGGACTGAAACCGCGCAACCATATCGGGATACGGATGCGGTCCCACGACCGAACCAATGATGTAGTGGGTATTGGTAGGATTGGTAATCCAGTCGCGCATTGCCTCGTTTGTGGCATCTTTTAGCGTTTGCGAGCCGCTTGTGGCTGCCACCACGCTTGCGCCGAGCAACTTCATGCGTTCTACGTTAGGCTTTTGGCGTTCTATGTCCACCGCACCCATGTACACCACACACTCCAATCCCATCAGCGCACACACTGTTGCCGTTGCCACGCCGTGCTGTCCGGCACCTGTTTCGGCAATAATGCGCGTTTTGCCCAGCCGTTTGGCAAGCAGAATTTGCCCCAGTGTGTTGTTGATTTTGTGCGCTCCCGTGTGGTTTAAATCCTCGCGCTTCAAGTAAATGCGGGTCTTGTAAAAGTCTGAAAGACGGCGGGCAAAATAGAGCGGCGTTGGGCGACCAACGTAGTCGCGCAACAGCGCAGAAAATTCCTGCTGAAACGAGGTGTCGGCAAGAATATCCCGATACACCGAACGCAAATGTTCCACGTTGGGATACAGCATTTCAGGAATAAACGCGCCGCCAAACTGACCGTAATAGCCACGTTCAGACACGCCGAAGCGTTGTGAGTTGGTTGTAAGCATACTTGTTGTGAGCATAGTGTTTGTTTAGTGTACCATTCTGGTAATTGTCATGGTCATTGGTTGATTGCGTTCGTTGTTGCCGTGATTGATGATGATTGTGAGCGGATACGCGCTATAAACGTGCGAAGCCGCTCCACGTCTTTTACGCCCGGTGCGGTCTCGAAACGGCTGTTCAGGTCAAGCCCCACAAGCGCGGGATGATGCAAAGTACGAAGTTCTTCAGCGTGTTCTGCTGCAATGCCGCCACTAAGGACGAACGGTATGGTCTTGTCAGCGTGTGCAGAACCTACACTACCTTGTCCATATTGTCCATATTGCCCATACCGCTCTAACACTCGCCAATTAAAGCGCGTTCCCGTGCCACCGTGCGCTGAGGCAGATTTTGTGTCAAACAGCACATAATCCGCTACGCCATGATACCGCCCGACGGTTACTGCAATGCCGTCCATATCGTCGTTGGCAATGTTGCTCGGCAGGCTGAATACTTTTATGACCACCGCTTCGGTCTGTGCTGCCACGCGCTCGCACAGTTCAGGCGATTCGCTGCCGTGCAACTGCACAGCAGCAAGTCCATACTCTTCTGTGCGGCGCACAATCTCGTCTTCAGGCGCATCCACAAACACCCCTACGGTCATGACGTGCGCTCTGAGCGCACGAACAAGCGCAGGCGGCGTGGTGTCCGCACAGCGCGGCGAGCGTTCGTAAAAAATAAACCCTAAGGCTTCCGGCGCAAGTGCAAGCACATCCCACACATTCTGCTCATCGCGCATTCCGCAGATTTTGATATTCAGCACGCTCGGCTTGAAGCTATGAGGAGTATCCATGACGCTCATGCGCCCTCCGTGCGAAGAATGCTGACCTTACGGATAAACTCTGCACACGCTTGTTCTGGGCGGCTGTGGCGCATAAACTGCTCGCCAATCAAAAAGCCTTGAAAGCCCGCCTGCCGCAAACGATGGGCATCGGCGGCGGTGTTGATACCGCTTTCAGAGATTTTTACCATGCTTGCAGGAATCTGTTCCGCCAGTTCAAGCGAGGTGTCGAGCGAGACCGAAAACGTCTGCAAATTCCGATTGTTCACGCCCACGACCGTTACATATTCCGCCGCCGCATCCAGACTGCGGTGCAGTTCGTCGGCGTTGTGAATTTCCAGCAGCACTTCCAAGCTCAGTTGCCGTGCAAATGCCGCCAGACGTGCCACATCAGCAGGGGCAAGCGCGGCAGCAATCAGCAAAATGGCATCGGCACCAATCGAACGTGCCTCGATGATTTGATACTCATCCACCGTAAAATCTTTCCGCAAAATCGGACAGTAGTTGAATTTCCGTGCGGCTTTCAGGTCATCGTTCGAGCCATGAAAAAACCGTTCGTCTGTCAGCACCGAAAGCGCAGAAGCCCCGGCCTGCATGTAGCCAATGGAGGTGCGTTCAACCGAAACGTATTGATTGATGATGCCTTTCGAGGGCGAGGCGCGTTTGAGTTCGGCTATCACGCCCGATGCTTCGGGGCGCGTTAGATACGCCCTGAGCGAAACCACAGGTGCGGCAAAATGCAAGCTGCGCTCCAGCAGTGCCGTTGGATAGAGCGTTTTGCGTTCAGCCACTTCTAAGCGTTTGTGAGCAAGAATTTGGTCGAGAATCTGTGCCATATGTAAACAGTATAAACGATGATGTCCTACAACGTTCTGTATCGAAAGTGTGCTGCCCAGAACGCGCGTGCTACGGTGTTTCCATAAACCGCGTAAACGCTTGCAATGCACGTTTGGAAACCAGCGATTCCCGCGCTTCGTGGACAGCGTCCATAAGCGAGGTTTCAGGGCGAACGCAGTGAATTGCCACCGCAGCATTGGCACAGACGACTGCTTCTTGTGCGCGAGTACCTTCGCCCTGCAAAATTCGAAGAAATATCTTGGCGTTTTCTTCGGGCGAGCCACCACCAGCAAGTTCTTCGGGCTGCACCACAGGAAAACCCAGTGCGTGCGGTTCGAGCAAATCTTCGCGCTGCGGCGAGATAAGTTTGAATGTACCGGTCAGCGACACTTCATCGTAGCCGTCAAGCGAGCGCAGAATAATGTATTGTTTGGAACTGTGCTGAAGCAAATATGAATACAATCGTGCCAGTTCCATGCTAAACACGCCCGTTGCTTGATAAGGCGGGAACGCAGGATTGACCAACGGTCCGAGCATATTAAAAAACGTTCTCATGCCCAGCGCAGAACGAATGGGCGCAACGGCTTTCATCGCAGGATGAAAAAGTGGTGCGTGCAAAAAGCACACGCCCGAACGCTCTAAACTCCGTCGTAGCGCGTCTTTGTCGGTCGTGAAGTGATACCCCAAGGCTTGCAGCACATTTGACGAACCCGACACTGAAGAAACGCCATAGTTACCATGCTTAGCGATTTTCAGACCCGCGCCAGCAGCGACAAACATTGCCGTTGTGGAGATGTTGAACGTGTTTTTGCCGTCGCCGCCTGTGCCGCACATGTCAATTGCTGGAACACCATCGAGCGGTACGGGGTCGCAAAGTTCCAAGAGTGCGTCGCGGAAACCTTCCAACTCCTCTACCGACACACTGCGCATCATAAACACGGTCAAAAATGATGCAACCAGTACGTCGTTATGGTGTTGCCCCGCTATCGAAATCAGTGCTGCTTTTGCCTGCTCTTTGGTGAGCGTTTTGTGGTCAAACAGCTGATGCAGCATTGCGCGTAAATCGGTCATAGTGATTGATGATTTGAAGTTGATACATTAAGGCAAAGGGTCATACACGCTGTGGTCATACACGTTCGATTAGACAAGCCTTAGAGTGTTATCGGAACGGCAAAGCATCAAGCCAATTGCGGAGCATCGTTGCGCCATGCTCAGTCAGCACAGATTCGGGATGGAACTGCACACCTCGCACGTTGTAGGTTTTGTGGCGCAGTGCCATGATGTAGCCGTGTTCGTCCACTGCTGTTACCAACAAGTCGCTGGGAACATTCGCCGCGTCCACCACCCACGAATGATACCGTCCGACCTTGATTTCACGCGGCAAGCCGCGAAACAGCACGGCATCGTAGGGTTCGGTATCACCACAAATGCGTGTCGTGGTGGCAACACCGTGAAATACCGTTGGCAAATTCAGCAGACTACCGCCGAACGCCTCGCCGATAGCTTGCTCACCCAAACACACACCCAAGATAGGCTTAGTAGGCGCATAACGCTGAATAAGTGCGGGCATGATGCCTGCTTCTTTGGGTATGCCTGGTCCGGGCGAAAGAATCACCGCATCATAGCTTTCGACTGCGTCAAGCGAGAGTTTGTCGTTTCGCACTACATCCAACGTTATGCCGCCGTGGAAAGCATTGGTGCTGCCGAGTTCCCGCACGATGTGGGCGATGTTGTACGTAAAAGAATCGTAGTTGTCGAGCAAAAGGATGTTCATAGATGTTCTGCAAAAACGTGAGAATTTACAAGGTCTGTGCTACTTGCAAGGCTTTGCGAAGCGCGGCGAGTTTGTTGGACACCTCTTGGAGTTCGCTCTGAACGTCCGAAGCAGCAACCAAGCCCATACCCGCTTGAAAATACAAGCAATTATGTTTGCTCATAAACGAGCGAATCATGATGGCGTGGTTGATGTCGCCACCGAAATCTAAAAATCCTACGCAGCCCGCGTAATACCGTCGTGCGCCGCGTTCATAACGGTCTATAAGTTCCATAGCCTTGTACTTGGGCGCACCCGATAGCGTACCGGCGGGAAACGTATCTGCCATAATATCCAGCGATGACACGCCATCGTTGAGCCGTCCCGTAACTTTGGACACAAGGTGGATAACGTGTGAATAATACTGAATTTCGCGGTACACCTCGACCGTTACGCCCGTGCAGTGGCGGCTCAAATCGTTGCGAGCAAGATCGACAAGCATCACGTGTTCGGCATTTTCTTTGGGGTCGTTCTTGAGCTCTTCAGCACGCCGGGCATCGTGGGCATCATCGCCTGTGCGCTTGAACGTGCCTGCAATGGGGTGAATTTCTGCTGTGCGGTTACGAACAATAATTTGCGCCTCTGGCGACGAGCCAAACAGCCGCACCGAACCATAATCAAAATAAAACAAATATGGCGAAGGATTCACTGAGCGCAACGCTCTGTACACGTTAAAATCATCGCCCTTGAAACCCTGCTCAAAACGGCGCGACGGCACTATTTGAAAGACATCACCACGAAAAATATGCTCTTTGATGGCGGTCAGTGTGCCTGCAAATTCCTCATCGGTAAAATTCGAGCGTTCGTCGCCAACAACTTTGAAACCATATCGCGCAAACGTTTTTTTGTTGATAAGCGATTCCACAAACTCAAGAGAATAGGTGCTGCGCTTGTCCACGCTGCCCTCGGGGCGCAATTCTATGATATGCAGTTCGTTCGTGAAATGATTCAGCGCAATCACGAACTGATAGACGTGGTAGCGCATAACTGGCAAGCTGCGTTCTGGCGTGCGTTCGGCGTGAAGCGTGATGTCTTCAAAATATTCTACTGCCTCGTAGCTGCAATACCCAAACGCCCCGTTGTGCAAAAACGGTGGCGGTGTGTTTCCCGTAGTGTGCTCGGTGCGAAAACTTCCCAAAAATTCCCGCAGTGCCTCCAGAGCTTCTGCGCGGTGCGTAAGTGTTCGTGTGTGGGTGGCAGTGGTGCTGGTGGTATTGGTAGCATCGGGCAGGGTAATACGTACTTCATTACCGTCAAGCACAAAGCCCGCAATGGGATGGCAGCAGATATAGGAAAAACTGTCTTCGTTACCGTGATAATCCGAACTTTCAAGCAAGATGCTGTTTGGAAACACATCCCGAACTTGCAGATACATGCTTACGGGCGTGAACGTATCGGCAAGCAGGCGTTTGGTATGGACAGTGAGTGTTGGCATACAGTACAGAAAAGTCTTAAGCGTGAAACAGGACAAAAAAAACCTACTGACGCTTGGCGGGCAGTAGGTTGTGTGTATAACGTTGATGTTTATGAGCATAGTTCGTAAAAGCATAGACAAATAAGTCAAGCTGCTACTTTGTACGGTGTAAGGCGTACCGGGCGAACTACAACGCCCTGTATCCCATCGGCGAAAGCGTTTGGGAATACTTTTCGGAGAATATTTGCCGCTCCGTTAATATCGGCATTGATTTGACGACCATCCGAAGCCACGAACAAGCCCGATGCTTGCGTTTGCCCATGTAGGTCTCGTGCTTGGAGATTGCTTCGTTGTCCAAAAAAGAGCATTTGGAAGTGTAACTTTCTTCGGTTAAAACAACCGTAATGCCGACCAATGCTGCTTTGTAGCGCAGTTGGTCAATAAACCGCGTATGAGGAATGTTCACAAAGGCTTGATTGGTGCGTTTGCCAAGATTGACCTCTTGTTTCCAGTGCGGATTTTTGCTTCCAATGACGGTGCGCTGGACGGTACGAAATCGAATGACGTTTTGCATATTCTGAAAGTTTCATTCGGCAAATATACGACTTATTTGCCTATTTATGACTATAATTGTCTATTAAATCATGGAAGTTATTTGATACTTTTCGATGGACTCCTTAGTGTTTCTGTCGTGTTTCTGTCATACTATTTAGCAATTGCCGTACTGCGACGCTCACGAACAACGGTTACGCGAATTTGCCCCGGATACTCCATTTCGCTTTCAATACGCCCAGCAATTTCTGTTGCCATAGTGTCCGCCAATAAATCGTTAATACGCTCTGGCTCGACAATGACGCGAATTTCACGTCCTGCTTGAATGGCGAAGGTTTTTGTTACACCTTCATAACTGTAAGCGATATTTTCCAATTTTTCGAGGCGTTTGATGTAGTTTTCCAGCGATTCACGCCGTGCGCCCGGACGTGCGCCGCTTACGCTGTCGGCGGCTTGCACCAAAGCGGCAATAGGAGACTCCATAGGGATATCGTCGTGGTGCGCTCCGATGGCATTGGCAACAATATGGTTTTCATGGAATTTTTTTGCTAAATCAAACCCAATGAGCGCGTGCGGGCCTTCGACGCTTTTGTCCACGCACTTGCCCACATCATGCAAAAGCCCTGCACGCCTTGCCAGCACGACATCCAAGCCTAATTCCGTAGCCATAATGCCCGTCAAATACGCTACTTCCATCGAATGATGCAGGAGATTTTGTCCATAACTTGAGCGGTATTTCATGCGCCCGACAAGTTTCACCAGTTCGGGGTGCATACCGTGCAAACCCAACTCAAGCAGGCAATTTTCGGCGGTGGTGCGCATTTCCTCTTCAAGCTCGCGGGTGGTTTTTTCCACGATTTCCTCGATGCGTGAAGGGTGAATGCGCCCATCGCCCATCAAGCGTTCAAGCGATATTCTCGCCACTTCCCGGCGGAAGGGGTCAAAACCAGAGATGAGAACAGCTTCAGGGGTGTCGTCAATAATCAAGTCAATGCCTGTGGCTGCCTCGAACGCACGAATATTACGACCTTCGCGCCCAATAATGCGCCCTTTCATGTCTTCGCTGGCAAGATTCACCACCGAGACCGTAGTCTCCACCGAGTGGTCAGAAGCCGTGCGTTGAATAGCCTGAACGATGATTTTTTGCGCCTCGCGTTTGGCGTGTTCTTTGGCTTCGTCACGAATGTTTTTGATAATCTGGGCAGCAGCGGCTTTTGCCTCATTGACCATGTTGTCCATCAAAAACTTTTTCGCATCCTCCCGCGACATTCCTGTAATGCGCTCCAGACGCTGCGTTTGCTCACTGACAAGATGCTCGGCGTGTTGAAGTTTTTCGTTAATAGTATCCTGTTTTTTGCTAAGGTCTTTTTCTAATTGCTGAAGCTGTTTTTCTTTGCGCGTTATCAACTCCACTTTTTTGTTAATACTTTCTTCACGTGCTTTGACCTGTTTTTCGTAGGTCTGGAGTTTGTCTTTTTTGGACTGCACGTGATTGTCATATTCCTGTTTTTTCTTGTACCACTCATCTTTGATTTCGATAAGCCGCTCTTTTTTGAGCGTTTCGGCTTCTTTTTCAGCGTCTTCGAGAATAGTTTGGGCGCGCTGATTTGCTTGCGAGAGCGTTCGGGCGGCAATTTTGTTATTGACAAAATACCCCACACCGAATCCGAAAGCTAATCCCAAAACACTAAGAATAATAGGGAGAATGGATTCCATAGGTTATTATTCAGTTGAAAATCATTGTAAAAGAACGTCTAATTATAGTTGGCTCGCGCACAACGAGCGGAGTTGTTCCACATTCACGATCAAGCAAAAAAAACCGCATCAATTCATCGTTTCAAAAAAGGGCATGATAAGAACTCCCTAACGACACAGTGGGTAAACGCCTGTCTATATTTTGCTTCCACTGAACACCGTTTGTTCCAGAGAGACCCCGATGTCATCGCATCGGCTGACCGGACGGCATTGCCTACTAACGTAGGATGAGGCCTGCAATTTATAGCAAGAGCAGAATTCCCTATAAGTATTACTTGTAAGTTCTTATATAGCGTGTCAAAACGATGAACCAATACGGTGTAGGTCGCAATACATTTGAATTAGCTACCAACTATGCGCTCAACAAGCACTTGCTCATGCGTCACTTGCCTTTTATTCGCAATGCATCCGAATAAGCAGAGGGTGTCTTCATGATTGTTTTGAGCAACATTAAGCAACGTTTTTAGCATAGCAACATTAAGCAACGCTTGCGTTTACGCCCCTTCGCCATATGACTGCTGAAGAAACTGTATCATCTTCTCAATCTCTGAAGCCAGATACTCATTATCTACGTGTTGCTGCTGGCGCAGTTCGTATGCTTCTTCTGCCACATTCAGTGCGGTCAGCATTGAAAGTGTTGCAGTCGAAGGTTCTTGAGTGGCAGTTTGTAGCTGACGAAACTGGCGGTCAACGTGGTCGGCAACGGCACGGAGTTTTGTCTCATTATCGCTCCGAAGATTATATTCTTGGTTGCCAATTTTTACCCGCACAGTTTTCATAACTCTTGCGCGATGAGGTTGCTGAATCTCTTTTGAAAAAACTTACAAGTGTACTCTGCACAACTTTGTGATAGAACGGTTTTTGCTGTTTGTTCCCGCAGTCTTGTTCATAGTGCAGCGTAAATCTACGGAATTTTCCACATTATGCAAAGGTGTGGCTTGAAAGTTTTGTCCCAAAACAGACATTTTCCAGCGTGAGTCGTCTATTATTGCCCAGAGTTGTGTCCGGCAAAGCATTGTGCTTTTGCTCAAGCACGCTCTAATGCACTATTCACTCTCGCCAGCAAATACCGTACTTTTTCAGCCAGCGCAGCACGTTCTTCCGCATGTAAGGACACCACAGACGCTGTTTGCTGCTCGCGCTCACGAAGTTGCTGCTCCAGCGCGGCAATGCGGTGCTCTTGCGCTTCGCTGGTCTCGTGCAGACGCATCATTTCGCTGCTGTCCTCGTCTTCAATAGCGATAATTTCGTCGTAGGCGCGGGTAGCGCGAGCAAGCTGGTCTTCCAACTCAGCAATGCGTAGGTCTTTTGCTTCGATGTGCGCTTGCAATTCCATCTGCATATTTGCGCCTTCGTCCTCTAATGCGAGCATTTCGTCGTATTGCCGAGTAGCGCGAGCAAGTTCGTATTCCAACGCACCAATGCGAAGGTCTTTTTCGCCTATAAGTTCTTCCAAGCGCATAATTTCCACCGATTCTTCATCTTCGGTGTTCACCAACTCATTGTAGTCGGCTTGGAGGCGTTGGAGTTGGCTTTCCAGTTCAGCGTTGTGCTGCTCCAGTCGTACAATATGCTCGCGCAACGCAGCCAGTTCGCCTTGCAGCGTGCGCACATCTGTTTGCAGTTCTTCGCGGATTTGCTCTTTTTCACGCTCGGCTTGAGCATGTACTCGCTCCTGCTCTTCTTTGTGATGATAGACTTGGAGCAATTGCTGTTTGAGTTGTGCTTGCGTTTGACTAAGCTCTTCCTGAAGCTTTTGCTCACGCACGGCAAGGTGTTCGGCACGTTCTTGCAACATTGCAAGCATTTCCTGCTGCTCTTGCACTTTGCTGTGTGCTTCCTTTATTGCCTCGTCATGCTCGGCACTCAAAGCATTGGCAATGTGCTGAACTTCGGAGAGTTTTTGCTCCAACTCCGCTCGTTCCTTGCTGAGCTGCAGCGTTCGTGCTTTTTCCTCTTCAAGTTCTGCCGAGCGTGTATTGACCTCAACATTGCGCCGCACAAGTTCCACACGCAGCAACCCCAATTCGCTCTGCGCCTCGCGCAGTTGCTTATTTTCCTCTTCCAGTGCGCCAAGCGCGGCAAGCCGTTCGCGTTCAGAGTGTTCTGCGTTTTGCTGAAACGCTTCTAATTCTTGAACGCGCTTTTGCTGCTCTTCAGCACGGGCGGCTTGCTCTTGGAGTGTTTGTTGGTATTGGGCAATTTGGGCTTGGAGTGCTTCAGCAGTTGCGCGGTGTTGTTCTGCCGTCTGAGCAGTATGGGCAAGCATTTCTGCCTGCTCTTGGTATTGTTTGAGTTCGGCTTGCAAATGCTCCACGAAGGTTTGCATTTTCGACAGCGCAACAGCGTGCTGTTGGGCTTGGGCTTCGAGTTTGTCATTCTTTTTTTGCACCGCCGCTTTTTCGTCGCGCATTTTTGTAAGCACCTCCGCCGATTCGCGGAGAGCATTCCAAAGCTGCATCACCGCAGCTTGCACTTCAGCACTGGGTTTTGGCAATTGTTCGGCACTCATGACAACAGATAATAGATGAACATATCCTTACACTTCTTCGACAATCACTTCTGGCGTTATGACTTCTTTGCTGATAAGCGCGGGGAAATACGCCACCACTTCGCTCGGTTTGGGACGACCACCAGCAAATCCCGTTACGCTTGGCGGCCCGGTCAAAATAAGCGGGGCAAGCTCCTTGCCGAACCGCTCTACCGATTTGTAATCACGGGAGCGCACTCCCACCCGCATCATTACTTCGTTTGGCACTATGGGCTTGGCTACGTTGCCATGACAAGCATTCATGCCCACAAATTCCGTCCGTATTTCATCAAATTGCAGCCCTAAGTTGTGAAGACGTTCGCGTAAAATGCGGTCAGCAGCCTGTGCCTTTTCCAGTGCATCGGGCGCAGAATATGTGAGCGTACCAAAAGCAATGTAGCCATCGGCATAGCTGGCGGATACTTTCAAAAATGGCGTGGCAGGTTTGCCCGTAATGCCAAACACCCGTACACGATTTTCGCCCACATCTTCCAGATGAATACTGGAAAAATCTGCCACCACATCAGGCGTGATATACTCGGCGGGATTGCCGATTTCGTACATGAGCTGCTCGCTCACTGTTTCACGGCTCACGCGCCCGCCAGTATGTTCGTGCTTGGTAACAATAAACGTGCCGTCAGCAAAGGCTTCGATAATCGGGAAACCAACGTTTGCCATGTCAGGCAGCGAACGCCAGTCGCCCAAAAAATTGCCGCCCGAAGCCTGTGCGCCGCACTCGTTGATATGCCCTGCAACCGTTCCCGCTGAGAGTTTATCCCAATCGTCGTGTTTCCAGCCAAATTCGTGTATCATCGGTGCAAGCGTCAGCCCCGTGTCGGTCGTGCGCCCCGTCAGCACAATGTCTGCGCCTTGCTGTAATGCCTCGACAATAGGAAATGCGCCCAGATACACATTTGCGCTCAGGAGTTTGTCTTTCACTGTTGCCATCGGCTCGCCAGTTTCCATATGCTTCATTTCATGCCCAGCAGTAATCAGGTCGTCAATACGCCCCAAAATATTGTCGCCCAGCACCACACCAATTTTCAAGCCTGTAATCCCTAATCTTCGCGCCACGACAAAAATGGCATCCCGCGCTGCCAGAGGATTCACTCCGCCGCCGTTGGTAACAAGTTTAATGTTTTTCTCCACCAAATGCGGCAAAATATCTTCGCAGGTTTCCACCAAATCTTTCGCATACCCCAACACAGGATTCTTGAGTTTTTGCTTTTGCATAATGGACATCGTAACCTCTGCCAGATAATCCATCATCAAATAATCTATCGGACCTTTCGTTACCTGCGCCAACGGCGCGGAGAGTAAATCCCCCCAAAATCCTTGCCCCGATGCAATGCGAATAGAGTTTTTCATAATCCTGCTTGAAAAAGTTCCAAAGAAATTCCGAACACTATGTGCTTCCCATGCTGGTTCTCCCGTGCTGGTCTTCCCGTGCTGGTTTTGAACAGGCACAAATATAGGTTTTCTTCCGCTAACAGCGAACATTCTTTATTAGACATTATCTATGATAACGTGGAAATGAGTAAATTTGTGGAAAAATGCTTTACTTTAGGACTTACGAAAAAGGTGAATTGAACGTCAATGAGAGATAATCATGCAAGCGAGAAT
>Ga0272446_1000701_pt1 | contig 51270 bp, 33 predicted proteins | sample YNPCB0061_FD_194587 | JGI IMG/M metagenome (GOLD analysis project Ga0272446, IMG submission 194587) | Hot spring microbial mat communities from Yellowstone National Park, WY, United States - YNP-CB-006-1 | ecosystem: Environmental > Aquatic > Thermal springs > Hot (42-90C) > Sediment | place... | reverse complement strand
GGTGGGGCTATGGGGAACTCGGGTTTCCCCAGCCCCCTGCGTGAGGGCCAGGCCCTCCTGCGGGCGGGGGTATGGGGGAACCTGGTTCCCCAGCCCCCTGCGTGAGGGCCAGGCCCTCCTGCGGGCGGGGGTATGGGGGAACCTGGTTCCCCAGCCCCCTGCGTGAGGGCCAGGCCCTCCTGCGGGCGGGAGTATGGGGGAACCTGGTTCCCCCATGTTCACCTCAGCCGTCCATGCGGCTCCGCCGCACACCGACCGGATGAACATACTTCCTGGGAGGGCGCAGCCCTCCCAAACCCTCCCAGGGGCCGGGGCCTGGGTGCGCGGGCCTCCGGCCCGCGTCCGCTGAGGTATGGGGAAACCCGGTTTCCCCACCCCCCTCGCCGAGGGCTTATGTTCACGTTAGGGGATGGGGAAACCCGGTTTCCCCATCCCCCTGCTCGAGGGCTGCGCCCTCCCAAGAAGAACCTATTTTCATCCTCCTGGTGTGCGGCGCAGCCGCATGGACGGCTGCCGTGAGCATGGCCGCGCTCTCGGCACAAACCTCCGCGGAACGTGTTACACTAGAGCGTATGCAAATGCTCATCTTCACCGGCCCCGCTGGTATGACCGCCCTGGCCGCGGCCGCCACCGCCGCCGCCGCGGCTGCCGCTGGCGCGCGGACGCTGCTGGCGAGCGTGGGGCCTTCCCATTCGGTCGCGACGCTCGCCAACGTCCCCCTCGGGGGCGACCCGCATCCCGTCGGGTCAGGGTTGGATGCCTGGTGCCTCGATCCCCTGGCCGACCTGGCGCGGATGTGGTCCGCGCTGCCGGCAAAATCGCCTATCGCCGGCGATGAACTGCCGGTTATCCCTGGCAGCGACCTCTTCCTCGCCGTGGCCAACCTGCGGACGCTGGGCGCTGCGTATGACCTGGTGTGTGTCGACGCGGGGCCGCCCGACACCCTGCTCCGCGCCCTTGGCGTGCCCGACACCTTTCGCTGGACGATACGCCTGCTCCTCGGCCTCGACCGGGGCCCCGGGCGTTCCAGCGCGTCGGTTTCCCGCGCGCTGGTGCCGGTCGGGTTGCTGCCGTTTCCTATGGAGTGGACCAGTAACCTCCAGGAGGCCCGCGTGCGCCTGGAACAGCTTCGCGATGAAACGGTGGCCCCTGCGCGGGCCAGGGTGCGCTATGTGCTGCGGGCGGATCGCGCCGGCCTGGAAGAGGCGCGGGTCACCCTGCCCGCCCTGCAACTGTTCGGCCTGGCCGTGGAGTCGCTGATCGCCGGCCCGCTGCTCCCCCGCACCGATGGACTGACGCCCATCGTCGAGGAGCAGGAGCATGTCGCCGCCGAGGCCGCGGCGATCTGGAAGGACCGCCCCCTGCTCCGCTTGCCGGCAACGGTGACGCCCGGCGGCCCCGCGGAACTGGCCGCCCTCGGCGCGCGGATCTACGCCGGGTCCTCACCCCTGCCCCAGACGCCGCTGCCTCCGCCGGTACGCCTCAGCGGCCCGCCTGACCCGATGGTGGCCATGGACGTTCCAGGTTTGCCCCGCGAGACCCTCGGCCTGACCCTCAGCGGGGATGAGTTGATCGTGCGGGCGGGGATCTACCGGCGCCATATTTTGCTCCCCGACGGGCTGCGTGGCGTCACGGCGATCAGAGCCGCCCGCCAGGGCGAGACGCTGATTGTCCGCCCGCGTAAGTGACGGAACTTACGCGGTGGAGGGGTGCGGGGAGGCATCGCCTCCCCACATACCCCCCTTTCCCGCCCGCGGCGGCCAGGCAGCCTGGCGAACTGCCCACAGCGCTCCCGCCGCGGGCGGGCAACAACCGGTTCGAGGAGGGCTGCAGGCCCTCCACACACCGACAGGATGAACATAGGTTCTTCCTGGGAGGGCTACGTCCTCCCAAGCCCTCCCACCGGGTGGGGGTATGGGGAAACCCGGTTTCCCCATACCCCTGCTCGAGGGCCGAGCCCTCCCGCGGGCGGGGGTGTGGGGAAACCCGGTTTCCCCACACCCCTACTCCAGCAGCCGATGTTCACGTCAGACGGTCATGCGCATGGCGCACAACGCCCGCTGCAACCGGCCTGGGAGCGCAGGCGTCCCGCCCGCGCCACGGCTCCGCGGGCACGGCGCCGGCCCCCTCCCTAACCCTCCCCCATTGGGGGCGGGAACCCGGCTCCTCCCCCCAGCGGGGGGAGGCTGGGAGGGGGGCTGAACGCTGTGAACGATGTTCACCTCAGGTTACACAGTATGGCAAAGCGACAACCTTCACTCCACAATCGCGTGGCGGTCATCACCGGGAGCACACGGGGGATCGGGCGGGCCATCGCCGAAACCTACGGGCGCGCCGGAGCGCGCGTGGTGGTCTCTTCATCGCGGGCGGAGGCCGTCACGCGCGCGGTTGGCGAGTTGCGCGCCAGGGGCATCGCCTGCGAGGGCATCGCCTGCGACGTGAGCGACCGCGAGCAGGTCTGCGCCCTCTTTCGCCACGCCATTGACGCCTTTGGCCAGGTTGACATCTGGGTCAACAACGCGGCCATTTCCGGGCCGTTCGCCTACACCCTCGACGTGCCGCCAGAGGAGTGGGAGCGGGTGGTGCGGGTGAACCTCTTCGGCTGCCTGTACGGCTGCCGGGCGGTGCTGCCGCACATGCTACAGCGGCGCTACGGGAAGATCATCAACGTCACCGGCGGCGGCTACAAGCGCGCCCAGCGCTTTCTCAGCGCCTATAGCGCCTCCAAAGCGGGGATCGTGCGCCTCACCGAGGGCCTGGCCCGCGAGTATGCCGCCCAGAAGGCCTTTCTCTCGATCAACGTCCTCGCGCCGGGCATCGTCCCCACCGATATGACCACGCAGTGGGAACCTATCGGGGCGGCCTCCGAGGCGATCAAGGCCTTTCCAAAGGTCATGCGCATTTTCGGCACCACCGCCGAAGAGACCGCCGCGATGGCCCTGCGCATGGCCTCTTCAGCCACCGACGGGGTAACCGGCAAGGTCTACGAACTCATGCCCCGTCACCGCGCCCTCTGGCGCATGGCCCAGGCTGCCGTCGGACGACGGTAGTGCGAGGTTGCCGATATAGCCCGCGCCGGCGGGCTTTGCCCGGTAGAGCCGAGGGCTAACGTGAACATGGGGGGACCGGGTTCCCCCCCGCCCCCGCCCGCAGAAGGGCCTGGCCCTCACGCAGGGGCATGGGGAAACCTGGTTTCCCTATCCCCCCACCCGGTGGGAGGGTCTGGGACGGCGAAGCCCCATCATCCTTCTCGATCCCCTGGTTACGGATCAGTTCGGTCGCAACGCTATACTCTCCAACGATCACCCATAGCAGCCATGCATCTCCCGGCGCGTAGGCGCGCTCCGGGCAGTAGCATATCCTTCGCGGGATCAGCCCATCGTAGCCCAGCATCGCAGGAGGAACTGATGGCGCTCGTCAGGATGCTCTCAAATCTTGAAGGATCAACCCATCGTAGCCCAGCATCGCAGGAGGAACCCCCGATGGACCTGTTCGTCGTCTTTGTCGCGGTTACAGGCGGCGTCATCGCCGGCGCGTTCGTCACCTGGCTGATCGTCGCCCGAACCGCCGCCAATGGCTTCTCCGAGCAACGCCTCCGTGACATGTTCGCCAGTCTCAGTCAGGAGGCCCTGCGCGCGAACAGCAGCGATTTCAACGAACGCGCCCGGCGCGAGATCGAGACCCTGACCGCGCCGCTCAAGGCGACCCTGGACGAACAACAACGCAAACTTGACGAACTGGAGCGCGAACGGCAGAAGGCCTACGGCAGCATCGAGCAACAACTCCGCCGCATGACCGAGGACCAGCGGCTGCTTCAACAAGAGACCGCCCGGCTGGTGAGCAGCCTGCGCCAGCCCCAGGTCCGCGGGCGGTGGGGGGAGATCCAGCTTCGCCGGGTGGTCGAACTGGCCGGCATGAGCGAGCACTGCGATTTTACCGAGCAGGAGGGCATCACCGGTGGCGCGGGCAAAACCCAGCGCCCGGACCTGCTGGTGCGCCTTCCGAACCAGCAGGTTATTGTGGTGGATGCCAAAGTGCCGCTGGACGCCTATCTCAAAGCCCATGAATGCCACGACGAGGGTGAAGCCAGAAGCCATCTCGAGCACCATGCTAAGCATATCAGAAACCATGTTCAGGAGATGGCAAAGCGCGATTACCAGAGCAACATTGGGAGCGCCTTCGATTTCCTGGTGCTCTTCATCCCTGGCGAACCCTTCTACCGCGCGGCCCTGGAACACGATCCCGACCTGATTGAATTTGCGGTTCAGCATAAGGTCGTGCTGGCCACCCCTACTACGCTGATCGCCCTGCTGAAGGCCGTTGCCCTCGGCTGGCGGGAAGCGCGTCTGGCCGAAAATGCGCGCAAGATCAGGGACGAAGGGGAAAAAGTCTACAATGCGTTGGTCAGCGTAGCCAGGCATGTTGAAAAGTTCGGCAAAGCGCTCAGCGATAGCGTAGAGAAATACAACACCATGCTCGGCAGTTTTGAGCGCACCCTGTTCTTGAGCGCAAAGCGCCTGCGCGAGCTGGATATCGGCAGCGCTGAGTTGCAAATCCCTGACGTGATAGAGGAGAAGACGCGCTCATTCAACCGCGCCGAATTGCTGGCAGCGCCAGCGCATAGGCAGAATGGCGCCTCGACCGAAACGACCGGCGGCCACCTGCTCGAAGACGCGCATGAGGCTCCCCGGGGCATTGCCGCACCCTGACGTGATGCATACAGCCTTAGGGTAGGGGCGCAGCGCCGCTGCGCCCCTACCGGCCGGGGGCGGCGCCTGCCCACCCCCCTTCCACGGGCAGGCCACAGGGGTGCGCCCCGGGTGCTCTGCTCGATTTCCATCTTGACAAGACACTACAAGTATGCTACAGTTTAAAGGAATAATTGATAAGAACACAACCGATAAAAAGGTTGTTTTCGCTCACGATTCCTACATTGTAACCACTCACCGTTGAGCCGTCTCTCTGCTGCGCATGCCATTGCAGAAGGCGGCTTATTGTTCCCCTGCCGTTCCGTCGTTACCTCCGTCGTGCCCTTCTCGTCGTACCATCATCTTCGCAACAGAGGTGCATGATGACCACCATCTCCTACCCTCATCCGCGTCTGAGCTATCCGCTCGCGCCGCTGGCCATCCTGACGCTGATTACCCTGCTCCTCACGCTGGTCCGCCCGATTGCCATGCCTGCGCCGGCCCCTCTGCCGCCGCCCATCCTACCGGCAACGCCCTATGCCCGCGCCGATAGCAACGTCTTCATCGAAAACCGGGGCCAGTTCACCGATGACCTTGTGGCAGCGCTGCTGGCCCGAGAGGCGCAGTTGGGCGTTGGGCGCGATGGTCGCTTGTATCTGGCGGTCACCGGCGCCCCGCCGCTCACGCTGACCTTCTCCAGCGAGGGGTATACACCGCAGCCGCAGGTGACGCTGACGGGGCCGCTGGCAACGCGGGTCTCGTTCCTGACTAGAGACAATATCGACCGCCATCAGGCCAACGTGCCGGTGTGGGCGGGGGTGCGGATCGCCGGGTTGATTCCGCAGCTTGCGCTGGAGTTGACCGTTGAAGAGGGACGATTGCGGCTGCGGGCCACTCCTGACGGCGCGCCCGACCTGGGCGCAGTGCGCCTGCGGGTAGAAGGGGCGACGGTGGTCGGTATCAGCGACGGTACACTCGAGGTGCAGGCGGGCGAGCGTTGGCTGCGCTTGCCATTGCTGGAGGTGGATAGCGGGGGCGCTGCCACCTCCCAGTTGCCAACGCCGATGCTGCTGGCGCAGCAAGAAGTTGGGGCGCCGTTCGCGCCTCTGGGCGCGGCGGGGCAGGCCCACTCGTCGGCTGCACCCGCGAGCGTGGCCCATCTGCTCGCTGCGAGCACGTTTTTGGGGAGTCCGGGAGGCTATCTGGGTAATAGTAGTGATACTGCGGCTGCGCTTGCTTTAGACGCCCAGGGCAATGTCTATGTGGCTGGAGAGGCCGGGTCTGCCGACTTTCCAGTCGTTTCAGGAGCGTATGACTCAACGTACAACTTTGGTGATGCATTCATTGCCAAGTTGAGCAGCGATTTGACTACTCTTATCGCTGCGACTTTTCTGGGTGGAAACACTAATGTAGATCAAGTTACTTCCGTTGCTGTCGATGTCCAGGGCAACGTGTATGTAGCAGGAGAGACTTTGTCCAGTGACTTCCCAACCACGGCAGGTGCTTATGATAGCCTTAATAGTGAAGGTGATGGATTCATCACTAAGTTAAGCGAAGATCTGTCTACTCTCCTCGCTTCTACTTTTCTTGGCGGATCCAGGAGTGATAGGATAAATTCTCTAGCTCTCGATACCCAGGGTAATGTGTATGTGGCTGGAGAAACTGTTTCTTCTGATTTTCCACATACATCAACAGGTCTTCTGTCTTGTACGAGCCAGACCAGAAACACCTTCGTTACCAAGCTGAGCAGCAACTTAAATAATCTTCTCGCCTCTAGCTGCCTCAGCATGGTGAACAGAGCTACTGCCCTCGCACTCGATGCTCAGGGCAACGTCTATGTGGGAGGGTATACTGAGTTTCCCGGCCCACTGGGCACGCCGGGGGCGTACGATCCGACGATTAACCACTCTTGGGATGCTTTCATTGCCAAACTGAGCAACGACTTGAACACGCTCGTCGCTTCCACCTTCCTCGGTGCGATACACTCTGATATGATTGAAGCCCTTGTGCTCGATGCTCAGGGCAATGTGTATGTGGCAGGAAGAACTGATTCTCCCGACTTCCCAACTACCCCAGGGGCGTATCAAAGCTCTACGGATGGTACCAATAAAGGATTTATCAGCAAGCTGAACAGCGATCTAGCCACTCTCCTGGCCTCTACTGTCGTTCGTGGGGTCACTACTATCAACGACCTCGTCGTTGATGCCCAGGGCAACATCTATATGGTTGGCAGCACTGGGTCGACCATCTCTCCAAATACGCCCTCTCCAACTACGCCAGGGGCGTTTGACCAGACGCACAATGGCGAGTCGGATGCCTTGATCAGCAAGCTGAACGGCGATCTGACTACTCTCCTTTATTCCACCTTCCTCGGCGGAAGTGGTTCTGAAGGTGTGGCCGATCTTGAGCTTGATACCCATGGCAACGTCTATGTGGCCGGAAGCACTGGTTCTATCGACTTCCCGATCACGTCAGGGGCGTTTGACCAGACGCACAATGGCGGGGCGGATGCGTTCATCAGCAAGCTGAATGGCAATCTGAGCAGCCTATCTGCAGCCACGTTCCTTGGAGGCAGTAGCGGCAGGGATAAGGCAACCGCTCTTGCCCTCGACACCCAGGGTAATGTTTATGTGGCAGGAGAAACCGCCTCTGCTGTCTTCCCGACCGGTTCGGGGGCGCTAGATACGATACACAACGGCTCTTTCGATGCATTCATCGCCAAGATGAGTGGTGACCTGACCTCTCTCATCACTGCCACTTTCCTTGGCGGAAGTAATATAGATAAAGTCACCGCTCTCACTTTTGACCCCGGGGGTAATCTTTACGCGACGGGAATAACCTATTCTACCGATTTTCCGACTACTCAGGGGGCATTCGATCCGACGCACAACGGCTCCTCCGATATTTTCGTCGCCAGACTGAGCAGCGACCTGAATGCCCTGTCTGCAGCCACTTTCCTTGGTGGGAATAGCCGAGATGAGGCTATGGCTCTCGCCCTCGACATCTGGGGTAACGTCTATGTGGCGGGGGAAACCTATTCTGCCAACTTCCCGGTCATGCCAGGAGCATTCGATACGGCAGTTGTCCATAATGAAGGGTTCATCGCCAGGCTAAGTAGCGATCTGACCCAGCTCTCGGCTGCCACCTTCTTCGGAGGAGTAGTATCACAGATCGCTGCTCTCGCTTTGGACACTCAGGGCAATGTTTATGTGGCAGGGAGTGGCGGTATTATCCCTACTACGCCGGAGGCGTTTGATACGACGTATAACGGCTTAAGGGATGCGTTTGTCGCCAAACTGAACAGTGGCCTGACTGACCTCCTCGCGTCCACCTATCTCGGCGGAGGTTATTACGATTGGGCAACCGCCCTTGCCCTTGACGATCAGGGTAATATCTATGTAGGAGGGTACACCAATTCTGCCGACTTTCCGACTACCGCAGGGGCATATGACCCCACGCACAACGGATGGTTTGATGTATTCATTGCCAGGCTGAGCAACGACCTGAGCACCCTTGCCGTTGCAACCTTCATTGGTGGGAGTGATCGTGAGGAGATTACCTCTCTCGCCCTTGATACCTGGGGTAACGTCTACGTAGCGGGCACCACCTCATCTGCTGATTTCCCGACGACGCCAGGGGCGGTAGACGAGGTTTACAACGGATCCGAGGATGTATTCATCGCCAGGCTGAACAGCGATCTGACCGTCCTTCCCGCCGGGACTTTCCTCGGTGGCAGTGTTCTGGACCGAGCAACGGCTCTGGCTCTCGACCCTCAGGGCACCGTCTATGTGGCGGGTGAGACCAAGTCTGTCGGCTTTCCGACCACGCCCGGGGCGTATGATCGGACGTACAATGGTGGGGAAAATACCTGGGAGGGCGGCGATGCATTCATCACGAGACTGACGTTTACCTTTGCGAAAGTTGCCCCATCCCGCAATGCGACCGGTCAACCCACGAGCCTGAGCTTGCAGTGGAACGCTATTGCCGCTCCTGTTAACCACTACCGCTACTGCATTGCTACTACGGTTGGGTGCACCCCGACCACCAGTGTGGGCATGGCCACGAGTGTAGCGGTGACAGACCTGACCCGCGGCGCTACCTATCATTGGCAGGTGCGCGCTTGCCTCGACAGCGGATGCAGCGTGTATATTGATGCGGACAACGCGCAGCATCATGCCTTTACCGTGGCAACACTGCTATCTGCTTTTAGCAAAACTGCGCCAGCCAACAATGCCACCGGCCAGCACGCCAGCCTGAGTTTGCAGTGGCAAGCCGCTGGCGCCGATGTTAACCACTACCGCTACTGCATTGCTACTACGGTTGGGTGCACCCCGACCACCAGTGTGGGCACGGCCACGAGTGTATCGGTGAGCGGTCTTGCACCTCGCGACACTTATTACTGGCAGGTACGCGCCTGTGCCGATAGCGGCTGTGCAGTGTACCTTGACGCTGATAACGGCCAGCACCATTCCTTTACCGTAGCGGCGCCGCCGCCCTCCACTACCCCGCCCGAAGCGGTAGAAGTGATGGAAGAAGTGATCGGCCCCAACGGTGTGACCCTCTCGTGGAGTCCGGTGTCAGGACAGTTCGACCATTACCGCTACTGCATCGCTCCCGCCCCTGGCTGCACGCCAGCCATCTCGGTGGGGACGGCCACCAGCGTAACCATTCCCCTAAGCGGCGATGGAGCGGCTGGCAGAGCCGTCGCTCCGGCGCAGCAAGCAGCCTTGCAGCCCGGGCAGACCTATTACTGGCTGGTGCGCGCTTGCGCCGATAGCGCGTGCACGGTCTACACCGATGCCAACAATGGTCAGTATCGCTCTTTCATTGTGCGCTTCGCGGTGTACCTGCCGCTGACAGTGCGCTAGGATCGCGGCAATAAACGCATGTGCATGGCCTGCGGAAGTTTGAGCTTCCGCAGGCTATATGTTCCAATGACTGCATGAATGACTGGAGTTCGGCCTCTAATGCAGAGAGGTGCAGGATGACTGCTATTTCCTACCCGCGTTCGCATCCGACCGCGCCGAAAATGCGACCACCCGACAACTCTATCTGCATCTTGTAGATGCCTCGCTGAACTATGACATAGTGACGTTGGAGTGAGGCAATGGCTATGCGGTATGGAGCACCGTCTCGCGCCGAACCGCCTCCTTCCTTCACAGTCTGGGAAGGGGGCGATTCGGCGCAAACGGTAAGTATCCTAACGAAGCCTTGCCAGCGACCATGAATCGGTCAGCGAAGGCCTAGCGGCGGCGTAAGCGCTGCTACCTACCTCGTCGGCGCGACCGGTGGCTCTACCGTGATGGCCCCCAGCGTGACCCACGGGCCGCTGTTCCCCGCCACGTCCAGCGCCTGCACGCGCAGCAGGTAGCGGCCCGGGGCCAGAGGGTCGGTCTTCACCGCGGGTTCGGTGGTGAACCACTCGGAGGTGCCCTCCGGGTTGGCCCCGATGTAGACGCGATAGCCCCTGATGCCGGAGTGCGCGTCGCTGGCGGGCTGCCATTGGAGCGCCACGGGGCCGGTGAAGGCGGTGAGATCGCCGATGGGCGCGGGCGCGCCGGGAGCCGTGACGTCGTAGCCTACCGGCCCGAACTCGGCCAGGGTCACCCGCCCATCCGGCCCCCAGGCGCGCACCTTCAGCGTATGCATGCCCTCGCCGGCGTCGGCAAGCTGCGCGTAGCCATCGGTGACGCGGGCGAACATCGGGGCATCGTCCGGCGGCGTCTGGTTCCACGCCTGGCTGAGACCGCCTCCGCCCCAGGCCACCACGAACTCGATGCGCTGGTCGCTGGCGTACCACTGGCCTGGCTGCGCCGCGCTCTGGAAAGCCACCTCGGGTTCCTTGATGGACATGGCGCGGACGATCTTCCCGCCGTGCTGGTTGCATCCGCCGATCTCCGGCAGATCCACCCCTTCGGCGAACCGCAATGGCACCGACCGCTTGCCGCTCCAGCCGTCACCGCGAGCGGTGTAGGCCGTAAAGTGCAGGTGCGGCACCCCCGGCGAACCGCGATCCCCGGCGAAGCCCAGGGTCTCCCCGGCCTGGAAGGAGCGCCCGGGCTGGGTGGAGACAGCGCGGGCCAGATGGGTGTACATCGTAAAGAAGTTTCCGCCGTGGCGCAGGATCAGCGTGCCGCTGCCGCGCTCCCAGTACCAGACCGCGCCGGCGGCCGCGGCCCGAATGGGCGCGTTGTAGGTCGGCCCATTCACCTGGGCCAGGTCGAGGGAGTAGCGATCCCAGCCATTGTGGGTGCCACAGGCATACCCCTGGATGATCCGCCAGTCTTCCCCCGGCGGGGTTGGCAGGATGAGGACGGGCGCGGCCTGAACGCTTGAGGGGCTGAGGACGGAGAGCAGAAACGTGAAGGATGCCAGCAGGCTGAGAAGCAGGTGGAACGGAGTGCTACAGTTCTCGTTACTGCGGCATCGCAGAAACGCATGCGCACGTGGCAAGGACAACCTCCTGGTTTTGGGGAGCAAGGCTCCCCGCTGATCGACGTGGATCCGGCTGGCGCGCGCAGAGCGCCAGACCGTCAATGGAACCGAACCGGTTCCGGCGCGGGACGGGCGCCATCGCCCGGGGCCGCGCCTGGCGGCTCAGACTCGGTCGCACCGGGGCGACATAACGCGCCGCGACGGTCGGGGTCGCTGACGGGGCGGAAGGATAGCACAAAGTCTGAAAAAGGTCAAATAATTCTGAAAGGATGCTGAGAGCCTGGTTGACAGCCCGTGGCTACCCGCCTACAATCCAGACAGATAACCCCCGCGAGGTACGTGTTCACATGTCTCCCGGGAGCGCGGGCAGCTTGCCCGCGGAGACGCGATGCGGGCGGGACGCCTGCGTTCCCGGGCGCGTGGGTTACCCCACGTGTGAACGGTTACCCCGCGAGAGGGTTCGACCCGCAACCCTAACGTGAAAATAGGCTGCTGGAGCAGGGGTGTGGGGCAACCGGGTTTCCCCACGCCTCCGCCCCGCAGGGGAAGGGGGCAACCGGGTTTCCCCATCCCCCCACCCGCGGGAGGGTTTGGGAGGGCGCAGCCCTCCCAAGAACAACATTTTCATTGCGGCGTTGTGCGGCGCGAGCCGCATGGACGGCTGAGGTGAAAACCGTTCGCAGGGTTCAGCCCTCCTTCCAGCCTCCCCCCGCTGGGGGGAGGCGCCGAACTCCCTCCCCCAGCGGAGGAGGGCTGGGGATGGGTTACCCCACGTGTGAACAGCTACCCAGAGGGAGGGTTTAGGAGGGCAAAGCCCTCACGCAGGGAGATGGGGAAACCGGGTTTCCCCATCCCCTCACCCCACGGGAGAGTTTGGGAGGGCGTAGCCCTCCCAGGAAAAAAACTCTTTGCATCCCCCTGGTGTGCAGCGCAGCTTCATTGGAAACCTGCCATGGACGAACCCTTCGTCTTGATCGTCGGCGCTGCCGACACCGGGCGCGCCCCGATCAGCGTGGCGCTGTTGCGCCGTCTCGCCGAACAGCGCGGCCTGAGCTGGCGCATCGAATCGGCCGGGGTGGTCGGCCACGATGACGATCCCGCCGAACCCGAGGCCCGCGATGCGCTGCTGATCCTTGGCCTCGATCTGAGCGCCCATCGCGCCCGCTCGCTGACCGATGAGCTGGTCCGGGCCGCGCGGGCGATCATGACGGTTGATCGCGGCGTGGCCCGCGTGGTGCGCGCCAGATACCCTGGCGTCACCGTTGCCGCCCTCGGCGAACTTGCCGCGCGCGAGCGTGACGTGCCCGATCCCTTCCGTATGCAAGTGGGCGCCTGGGTGCAGTACGCGCGCGAGATCGAAGCGCTGCTCCTGGCCGGGTGGCCCCGTCTCCAGACGCTGGTCACGGGTGAGGCGCCCCCGCCGGACGAGGGGCGCCCTGTGCCTGCCCCCATCCGGCCTGCGGACGAGCGGGCGGGCAGTGTGCCGGAGCTGGCCGCGCCGGTTGGCCCGACCACGCCTGAACCACGGCTAGCCGCCGTTGGGCGCATCACCCGGCTCCTGGATCTGGGCGCCGCGATGCCCGGCGTGATTGACTGGGCCGGCGCGCGTCGCCAGATCGAAGCTGACCTCACGGTGATGGAACAGCCCCTCGCCCCCAATGACCTGGCCCGCCCCTACGTGGCCGTGCTGCGGGCCATGCTGGGCCTGTGCCCTGAGACCCCCGCCGCCGCTCACTGCGCCGGGTTACGGGCCGCCGTGGCCCGCTTGCAGGCGCCCATCACCAGCGGCGATCTCGAAACCCTCTCGCGAGAACTGGCCTCCTTCGCCTGAGTTGCCGGCTTCAATGCGGCTGCGCCGCACAACGACGGGAGGGTTCGGGAGGCAGCAGCCCTCCCAAACCCTCCCTCTGGGGAGCGTATGGGGAAACCCGGTTTCCCCATACCCCTGCGTGCGGGCTTTGCCCTCCTAAACCCTCCCTCTGGGGAGCGTATGGGGAAACCCGGTTTCCCCATACCCCTGCGTGCGGGCTTTGCCCTCCTAAACCCTCCCGCGGGCGGGGGTGTGGGGAAACCCGGTTTCCCCATGCTCCTGCGTGAGGGCTGCGCGCTTCCAAACCCTCCCACCGGGTGGGGCGTGGGGAAACCCGGTTTCCCCATGCTCCTGCGTGAGGGCTGCGCGCTTCCAAACCCTCCCACCGGGTGGGGCGTGAGGAAACCGGGTTTCCCTATGCTCCTGCGTGAGGGCTGCGCCCTCACCTGCCCGGAGGCGGGGGCGTGGGGAAACCCGGTTTCCCCCTCCCCCTGCTCGAGGGCTGCGCGCTCACCTGCCCGGGGGCGGGGGTGTGGGGAAACCCGGTTTCCCCCTCCCCCTGCTCGAGGGCTGCGCGCTCACCTGCCCGGGGGCGGGGGTGTGGGGAAACCCGGTTTCCCCATGGTCACGTGAGACGGTCATGCGTATGGCGCACACCGCCCGATGCACACGGCTCGGGAGCGCGGGCGGGACGCCCGCGCCACAGCGCCGCGGGCACGCTGACGGCCCCCTCCGTGACCCTCCCCCGCTGGGGGAGGGAACCCGGCTCCTCCCCCCAGCGGGGGGAGGCTGGGAGGGGGGCTGAACGCTGCGAGCGATGGTCACCTCAGGGCTATGCGGGATGCCACCGGCGTGTGCCGAACCGCCCCCTCCCTGACCCTCCCCCGCTGGGGGCGGGCACCAGGCTTCTCCCCCCGGCAGGGGGAGGGCGGAACGCTGCGAACGGCACATCTCCTACGAGCCTGACAGAATCTTGCGCCCCTGCCGCCCCATCCTACCCCTGCCGGTTGGGCCGCCGAAAGGTAAACAGATTGGGGCGCTGCACCTCGGGTTGCTGCAGGAAGGCCTCCTCGCCGGGGCGCAGGTTCGGGCGCGACTCGAGCCAGGCGTCGCGCTGCGCCTTCGCTCGCCGCAGCAGGTCCTCCAGCGCCGCGGCGTCGCCGGCCTCGATCTGGTCGCGCGTCTCGACCAGGAAGCTGATCATCGTGTTGAGCCAGCGCGTGATGCCCTGCGCGTTGGTCAGGCAGATGTCGCGGTGCATCTCCGGGTCGCCCGAGGCCAGCCGCGAAACGTCGCGGAAACCGGTCGCGGCCAGGGGCGCGAGTTCTTTCCACGCCGGGCTGCGTCCGGTCACCTCCACCAACCCCACCGAGAGCAGCAACGGCAGGTGTGAAATGCCCGCGACATACGCGTCGTGTTCTTCGGGATCGATGTAGTAAGGCTTCGCGCCGACCGCGCGCGCCAGCGCCTCGACCGCCTCCACCGCGCTGCGACTCGCCCGGGGCGGCGCCGTCAGGCAGTATATCGCCCCCTTGAACAGGTCGGGATCGGCGGCCTCAACCCCGGCGCGTTCCTTCCCCGCCATGGGGTGGCCGCCTACATACTCAACCCCCGCCGGCAGCAACGTCGCGGCCCAGCGGCCCACCTCCGCCTTGGTGCTGGCGACGTCGGTCACCACCACCCCGGCCGGCAGCAACGGCCCCAGGTCCGTGAACACCTCCCGCACGGCCAGCACCGGCGTCGCCACCACCACGATCTGCGCATCGCGCACCGCCTCGGCCAGCGAACGCGCCTCACGGTCAATCGCCAGACGCCCGCGGGCCGTCCGCACCGTGCCGGCGTCGCGGTCGAAGCCGACCACTTCCACCGGGCCGAGGGGTGACTCGGCGGGGTCGGCGTTGCGCAGGGCCATCCCCAGCGAGGCGCCGATCAGGCCCAGACCGATAATGCTGACGCGGATCATCGTGGTTTACTCCCGTTTAGATTGCGGATGTCGGATATCAGGCTCTACGCGGCTATGCCGCGCGCCAGGAGGCGGCAAGGAGTTTGTTCCTGGGAGGGCGTGGCCCTCCCAAACCCTCCCACGGGGTGAGGGGATGGAGAAACCTGGTTTCCCCATACCCCCCGGCTTGAGGGCATAGCCCACCCCACCCCTCCTGCGGACCGGCGCTGGGCACGGGCGCCGGGTGCGCGGGCCTCCGGCGCGCATCCGCGCGGGGGCGGCGTCCTCCCACACCCTCTCACCAGGTGGGGTATGGGGAAACCAGGTTTCCTCATGCGAGGCGCGGAGAGGCTTCGCCTCCTCCCCGCACCTCCTCCCAGTCCTTCATGCAGCTCCGCCACACAATGCCGCAATGAACATAAGGTTATTCTTGGGAGGGCGCAGCCCTCCCAAACCCTCCCGCGGGCAGGGGAATGGGGAAACCCGGTTTCCCCATTCCCCTGCCCCAGCAGCTTATTTTCACGTTAGAATCAACGATCCGCAGTAAGTGTTCACAGTTCTCCTGGGAGCGCGGGCATCTTGCCCGCGGAGACGCGACGCGGGCGGGACGCCCGCGCTCCCGGGCGCGTGGCTTACCCCAGGTGTGAACACGTACGATCCGCAAGCCTATTGCCCATCAGCCGTCTCGGCGGGCACTTGCGAGAGGAACAGCAACTCGGCGATCAGCAGGGCCAGCACGAGCAGCACCAGGCTGATCCAGGTGAGCACCCGCAGCCCGGCCAGGGCTGCCACCATAGCCACGAGCAACCCGACCTCATACGACTGGCGGCGCACCCGGCGGTTGTCCAGGGCGCGCGCCCGCGCCCGAAACAGCCGCACGCTGACGCCGTGGATGAGCGGACGACTCAGGGCCGCGCCGCAGAGGAACAGCGCCATCAGCAGCAGGGTGTACACCGGCAGTTCGGGCAGGGCCAGCAGCCAGGCCCGCGGCGCCGGCACGAAGGCCAGACTGTAGAGCAGCGCGAAGGCGCCGATGACGCCCTCCACGGTCAGGCCGGGAAGATGAAGGCTCCGTTCGACCGGCGCGAAGGTAAGCAGCGGCGCGGCAAGGATGAGCGCGTAGAAGAGCACCCGCTGGAGCGCAAGCGGTTCGCGTTCGGCGGCGAGGTTGCCGAAGAGCAGCAACGCCAGGGCCGCCGCCCAGCACAGCCCGGCTACGGCGGCGAGGAGCAACGAGGTCTGGCGTTGCGGGCTGAGCATCGCCGGTCAAACGCGCGCCAGGCGCTGGCGCAGCCAGTGATCGGCGAGCACCAGGGCCAGCATCGCTTCGGCAATCGGCACCAGGCGCGGCAACACGGTGGGATCGTGGCGCCCGTGCACCTCGATGGTCGCCGGGTTGCCCGCGCGGTCCACCGTGCTCTGGGGCCGGGCGATACTGGCCGGCGGTTTGGCGGCCAGGCGCACGACGATCTCCTCGCCCGTGGAGATGCCGCCGAGAATGCCGCCGTGGTGATTGCTCCGCGTGCCGATGCTGCCATCCTCGCGGCGCACGAAGGGGTCGTTATGCTGCGAGCCGCGCATACGCGCCACCTCGAAGCCTTCCCCGAACTCCACGCCTTTGATCGCCGGGATCGAAAACATGGCCTTGCCGATATCGGCCTGGAGCTTGTCAAAGACCGGTTCGCCGAGACCGGGCGGCACCCCGCGGGCGCGCACCTCCACGATGCCACCGAGCGAGTCCAGGTTGCGGCGAGCCTGATCCACCCGTTCGACCATCAAGGCCGCCACCTGCGGATCGGGGCAGCGCATAATGTTCCGCTCGATCTCGTCTTCATCGATGGTCTGCGCCCGCAGTTCCTCCAGTTGCAGGGTGTAGGCGAAGATATGGACGCCGATCTGGGTCAGCAGCTTGCGCGCCACCGCGCCGCCGGCGACACGCCCGATCGTCTCGCGGGCGCTGGAGCGCCCCCCGCCCCGCCAGTCGCGGAAGCCGTACTTGGCGTCCCACGTATAATCGGCGTGGCCGGGGCGGTACAGGTCCTTGATCGCCTCGTAGTGCCCTGGTTTGGCGTCGGTGTTGTACACCACCATACTGATCGGCGTCCCGGTGGTGCGGCCCTCGAACACGCCGGAGAGGATCTGCACCCGGTCCGCCTCCTGGCGCTGCGAACTGACCTTGCTCTGCCCCACGCGGCGGCGATCCAGTTCACGCTGCACCTCCTCCTCGCTGAGCGGCAATCCTGCCGGACAGCCGTCAACCGTGCAGCCCACCGCCGGCCCGTGCGACTCGCCCCAGGTGGTGAGGCGAAACACCTGTCCAAAACTGTTGCCTGGCATACTGTCGTTGACTACATGCGTATATAATAAGGTACGTGTTCACTCCTGGGGTAACCTACGCGCCCGGAAGCGCGGGCATCCCGCCCTCGTTGCGTTTCCGCGGGCACGCTGCCCGCGCTCCCAGGAGACATGTGAACACGACTATAAAAGTAGTTTACCACCAGGAGCTATTCGCGGCTGGCTTCCTGCCCCCACGCGCTCTCGCGCCACGCCTCGAGCACCCGCGAGTAGACCTGCATGGTGGCGGCGGCGATGCGCGGCCAGGTGTAGTACTCGCGGATCTCGCGCAGCGCGGCGGCGGCGCGGGCGCGGGCGATGTCGGGGCGGCTGAGGGCCGCGGTAATCGCGTCGGCCAGTTCCCCGGGATCGTCGGCGCGCACCACCAGGCCGGTGATCCCATGCTGCACCACCTCGGCAAGGCCCCCGGCGTCGCTGACGATCAGCGGGCAGCCATTGGCCAGGGCCTCCAGCGCCACGATGCCGAACGGCTCGTAGAGCGAGGGGAAAATCGCCAGATCGGCGGCGTGATAGAGTTGATCCCGTTCCTCGTCGGAGACGAAGCCCACAAAGGTGACCTGATCGCTGATCCCCAGCGCCGCGGCCTGGGCCTTCAGCGGCTCGAGGTACCCGCCGGTGCCGGCAATCACCAGGCGCGCCCGCACCCGGGCGCTGACCGCGGGCCAGGCGTTGAGCAACACGTGCAGCCCCTTCTCGTACACGATGCGCCCCACGTAAAACACCATGCGCTCGTCGTCGGCGACGTAGCGCCGGCGGAAGCTCAGCCAGTGGTCGGCGTCGCGGAACGGCGAGCCGCTGATGTACACGCCGTTGGGCACCACGTCGATCTTATCGAGGGGCGTCTGGAAATACTCGTGGATCTGGCCGGCCATGAAGCGCGAGCAGACAATCACCCGCCAGGCCTCGTAGGTCAGGCGCCACTCCAGGTCGTTGATGCGACGAGCGGCGTCGCCGTGCAGCCCCCCGCGCCCGCGCCCGCGTTCCGTGGCGTGAATCGTGGCGATCAACGGCACGCGCCACTGGTACTTGAGCCGCACGCTCGCTTCGGTCGCCAGCCAGTCATGAGCGTGGACGAGATCAAAGCGCCCGTAGGTTTCCTGCAACTCATTCGCTGCCCGCACCAGATCGTCGCTGATGCGCGCGACGAAGGTCGGGTAATCGGCGTCGGGGATGGGTGGCGCGGGCACCCGGCGCACGGCGACGCCGTCGCACAATTCGGCCTCTGCTCCATCGCGCAGACGCGGCGTCACCACGGCGGGGCGCACCCCCTGGCTGGCCAGGGCCGGGAGCAGTTCGGCGACGTGGCGGCCCAGGCCGCCAACGATGTGCGGAGGGTATTCCCACGCAATGTGCAGTACGTGCATGTCAGGCAGATTATAGCACGAATGTCCCGGCACTGCGTCGCGAGGGGAGGCTCGGGGAGGGCTACGTCAACGTCGTCCGCCCGGCGACTGACGCCGCGGGCGAGCCTCTGCGAAGCCCGCCGGCGCGGGCTCGACAGGCCACGCAGGTGGCCTTCGCACCGGTAGCCGGGGCGTTATGGTTTTTGAGAAATGAATCCGGTATGCCGGGCTTGCCGTGGGGCTAAAGCCCTCGGCTATGGAATGCGAAGCCCGCCGGCGCGGGCTAGAGCGGATTATTTCTTCAAAGACCATAAGCCCACGGCGCGGACGATCAACCGGACGTTGACGTAGTCCTGGAGTTGGGGAGGGCGCAGCCCCCTGACAATGCCATCCGCTCACCCCTGCGTCAGCGCCCGTGCCACCACAAACTTCAGATAGCGTCCCTCGGGGAACCCCGCCGGCACGGGGTGGTCGGCCGGTTGACCCGCTTCGTGCACAATCTGCACGCGCGTCTGGGCCTGCACCCCCGCGTCGGCGAGCAGGGCCCGGAACTGCTCCGGCCCCACCTGGCTGGTGCAACTGGCGGAGATGAGCAGACCGCCGGGCTCCAGACAGCGCAGGGCCAGGCTATTGAGGCGAACATAGGCGCGCATGGCCCCGTGCAGGCTCCGTTTCTGGCGCGCGAAACTGGGTGGATCGAGGATGACCGCCTGGAAGCGCCGCCCGGCTTTGGCATAGGCGTCGAGAAGCGCGAAACAGTCTTCGGTCACGAACTGGTGGCGGCTGGCGTCAAGACGGTTCAGAGCCAGGTTTGCCGCCGTGGCCTCGGCGAGACCCTTCCCCACATCAACGCTGATCACGCTCGCCGCCTGGCCCCGCAGGGCGTAGAGCGAAAAGCCGCCGGTGTAGGCGAAGCAGTTCAGCACGCTGCGCCCGCGCGCCAGTGCTTCCACCGCGCGCCGATTCTCGCGGTGGTCGAGGAACAGCCCGGTTTTCTGACCCCGGTAGAGATCGGCGTAAACGTACAGCCCGTGCTCCTGCACCACCAGGTCCGCCGGGGGCGCTTCTCCCCACAGCATCCGCAGCGGGGCGGGCGTTTCCTCGTCGCCGGCATCTCGCTCCTCGGCGGGGGCGGCGGATGGGCGCTCGCGCAGCCCAACCCCGCGCAGCGCCGGGTCACAGGCCCGCAGGGCCGCGGCCACCACCGGCGCCAGCACCTGCACACTCTCGGCGTAGGTCTGGAGCACAGCGTAGTCGCCGTAGCGATCCACCACCAGGCCGGGGAGACCGTCGCCTTCGCCGTAGATCCAGCGGTACGCGGTGGTCGTCGTCTCACGGATGGCGGCGCGGCCTTCCCATGCTTCCCAGACCCGTTCGGCGATCCAGTTCGCGTCGGGCGGGGCGCTCCGGCGGTAGAGGCGCACGGCGATCGCGCCCTGCGCGTCCCAGAGACCGTAGCCGCTAAAGCTCCCGCAGCGCACCCGCACCCACTGGCCCGAGGCCAGGCGCTGGCCTTCCCGAACGTGGTTGCGGTAGATCCAGGGGTGTCCGGCGATGAGACGGCTCTTTAACGCCGGGTCAACGCTTACCTCAGGAATGGTCATAATGCAACGGTGGTCACCTCCTGGGAGGCTTGCGCCCTCCCAGACCCTCCCACGGGGTGGCCCTGCTCGAGGGCCAGGCCCTCCCGCGGGCGGGGGCGTGGGGAAACCGGGTTTCCCCACACCCCTGCTCCAGCAGCCGATGTTCACGTGAGACGGTCATGCGCATGGCGCACACCGCCCAATGACCATGACCTGGGAGCGCGGGCGTCCCGCCCGCGCCACGGCGCCGCGGGCACGGTGACGGCCCCCTCCCTGACCCTCCCCCGCTGGAGGTGGGAACCCGGCTCCTCCCCCCAGCGGGGGGAGGCTGGGAGGGGGGCAGAACCCTGCGAACGATGGTCACCTCAGCCGTCCATGCGGCTCCGCCGCACCACGCCGCAATGAACATACGGTTGTTCCTGGGAGGGCTGCGCCCTCCCAAACCCTCCCGGGGGGCGGGGCCTGGGTGCGCGGGCCTCCGGCCCGCGTCCGCTGAGGGATGGGGAAACCCGGTTTCCCCACCCCCCTCGCCGAGGGCGTATGTTCACGTCAGGGTTCACCCTCTACCAGACGGTCTTACAGCGTGGCCCCGCTCGGCACCACGCCGCTCTTCGGGAAGGCGTGCTCAGGGGTGCGCGGGCGAATGGCCACATTGCGTCCCACCGTCACGCCCTCGGGCACCCGCGCGCGCGTGCCCACCAGCGTCAGCCCGGTGTTCAGACGATCGGGGGCCGCCAGGTTGGGCGTGGCGATATCCCCTTCGCCCACCACTGCCCCACCGCCGATCCGCACCCCCTCGTCAATGATACAGCGATCCACCACTGCCTCCGGGCCGATCCAGGCATCACCCAGCACGATCGAATCGCGGATCACCGCCCCCGGAGAAACATACACCCCTGGTGAGAGCACCGAGTGCGTCACCATGCCGTAGACGCGGCAGCCGTCGCTCAACAGACAGTTCTCGACACGGGCGTGCTCGCCAACTTCCACACCGGGCAGATCCGCGCTGGTCGTATGGATGACCCACTCCGGATCGTACAGGTCGAGCGCAGGCGTCTCGACCAGCAGGGCCAGGTTGGCTTCGTAGTATGCCTGCACCGTGCCCACGTCGGCCCAGTAGCCCTGGAAATTAAAGGCGAAGGTGCGCGAGTTGGGAATGATCCGCGGCAAGAGATGGCGACCGAAGTCGTGCTCGGCGCCGGCGAGGATGTCGATCAGGAACTGCTTGCGAAAGACATAGATGCCCATCGAGGCCAGGTTGGAGAGGGGGCGGCGCGGTTTTTCCTCGAAGCGATCCACCCGGCCATCGCTGCCGACGGTCACGATACCGAAGCGATGGGTGTCGTGCGGGCTGACGCTGTGCACCGCCAGGGTCATATCCGCATCGCGCTCGGCGTGCAGTTCGAGCAACGGAGTGTAGTTCATCTTATAGATGTGATCCCCGGCGAGCAGGAGCACGGCATCAACCGGCTGGTCTTCGATCAGGTCGAGGTTGTAGCGCACCGCGTCGGCGGTGCCCCGTTGCCAGCCTCCGCCATCCGGGGTGGGGGAGGGATGCAACACGCGCAGGCCGCCCTGGGCCCGGTCGAGGTCCCAGGGGCGGCCAACCCCCAGATGAGCGTGGAGCGAGCGGGGCTTGTATTGCGTGAGCACCGCGACGTTGTACAGCCCCGAGTTGACGCAGTTGGAAAGAGGAAAATCAATGATGCGGAACTTCCCGGCAAAGGGAACCGCCGCCTCGGTGCGTTCAGCGGTGAGGACGGAGAGAGCGGGCGAGTCGCCGCCCGCCAGAATCAGGGTCAGGATGCGGAGCATAGGTTTTGGAGGCGGCGACGGGGGCGTGACGGGCCGCGCCGCACCGCCGCCGCGTAAGCATTACAGCGTCTCCCCCGACGGGATTTCGCGGCTCGGAAAATCTTCCGCATCGCGATCGGCGTTAATCACCACGTTCCGGCCAATGATCGTGCCCGGGGGGATATGGGCCGACTTGCCGATGACCGAAATGCCGGTATTGAGTTTATCCGGCTCGGCCTTGTTCGGCGTCGTCAGGTCGTCGCCGACGCCGAGGTGCGCCCCGGCGCCGATGACCACCTGCTTGTCCACGATCATCCGGTCGAGCACCGCGCCCGGGCCGATCCAGGTGTCGTTCATCACCACACTATCGCGCACAACCGCCCCTGGCGAGACATACACCCCCGGCGAGAGCACCGAGCGCTCGACCGTGCCGCGAATGGTGCAACCGTTGCAGATGATCGCCCGTGACACCCGCGCCTGCGGCCCGATCTTGGCCGATGGGCGTTCCTCGCTGCGGGTGCGGATGCGCCAGTTCGGGTCGAACAGATCGAAATCCAACTCGGGATCGAGCAGTTGCATGCTCGTTTCCCAGTATGAATGGATCGTGCCCACATCAACCCAGTAGCCGCTGAAGCGATGGGCATAGACGCGATCCTCGGCGACCATCGCCGGGATCACGTGCTTGCCGAAGTCGATGCGTGGTCGTTCCTGGCTGCCCTCCGACAGCCGCCGGATCAGCACATCAGCATTGAAGACGTAGATCCCCATCGAGGCCAGGGTGCCCTTGTCGCGATCCCTGGGCTTTTCGGTGAACTCGATAATGCGATCTTCCTCATCGGTGGTCATGATCCCGAAACGATGGGTCTCCTCCAACGGCACCTCCATGACCCCCACGGTCAGATCGGCCCGGTGGCGCCGGTGGGTGTCAATGATGGTGTTGTAATCCATCTTATAAATATGATCGCCTGAAAGGATCAGGACCAGATCGGCGCGGCGCTCCTGGATAAAATTGAGGTTCTGGTAGATCGCGTCGGCGGTGCCGCGGTACCACGACTGATCGCTGCGGCCCTGGTAGGGTTGCAACAGCCGCACCCCCCCCCGGGTACGGTCGAGATCCCAGGGCTTGCCGATGCCGATGTGATCGTTCAGCGAGTGGGGCCGATACTGAGTGAGCACCCCGACATCGAAAATGCCCGAATTCACGCAATTCGACAGCGTAAAATCAATGATCCGGTACTTCCCCGCGAACGGCACCGATGGCTTGGCGCGCTTCTCCGAGAGCACGCTCAGCCGGGTGCCCTCGCCGCCGGCCATAATCATTGCCACCACGCGCATGGGCGCTTCCTCCTGGGCCGGTCCTGCCTCCTGGGCAGGCGTGTTTCTCGCCGGATGGCTCGATTGTACCGCCAATCGGGGTGTCGCGCAAAGGGCCGTCGCGTCGGGATGGGGATCAGGCTACCGGCTGTTCACAGACCAGCAGGGGCAGGGGGAAACTGGTTTTCCCCTGCCCCTGCAACCAGGAGCGCGGGGCGCTTCTCTTTTGCCCCGCCTCGCTCCGCCCGGTTGGCCGATGCGGGTCGCTAGCACCCAAACGGCAACGTCCCATACTGCAGCGCGTACAGGCCCATTTTGCCCAGTTCGCTCAGCACCGCTTCCCGTCCATACCTGTCGCGCCACCAGTTGTCGGGATGGATGGCGAGATCGCGCGGATGGTCGTAGAGCACCGTCACCTCCCTCCCCGCCAGATGCTGCCCGATCACGCACAGCGCCCGGCGGCTATGGGCCCAGTCGGTCACGATCAGCACACTGCGCGTCTGCCGTTCACGGGCCAGGGCCGCGATCTGCTGGCCGTCGTCCCAGGTGCTGTACGACTCGAGCACGAAGTACGCCTCCTCGGGAATACCCTGCTCCCGCGCCAGTTGCCGCGCCCGCTGGACCAGCCGTCCGGCCGGGAGTTCCACCGGGCCGGTGCGCCAGATCTCCTGCCCGATCCCCTGGTGGTACAGATCGATGGCGTGCTGATCGCGGTATGGATAGCGTCCGCCCAGCACCACGATGGCGTCAACCGGCGCCACCTGGGGAGGACGCGCCAGCCAGTGACCGATTGCCGAAAGCCACCAGCCTGAAGTTATCATAACAATGCCGGCTATGAGCGCCAGCACGGCCAGCCAGCGCGCCAGCCAGCCGCGCCAGAACCGCGGCGCCGGCCGCCCGTTCGCTACCGCTCCCTGGCCGGCTGACGTTGTGCGATCGAGTGGGGTGTGATGGGCGATGTTCTTGAGCGGTTCCATAGGCTCCAGGGCACGCTTCAAATACCTGACAATCCAGCCTTCAACTCCACGGCTCTCCAGCGCTCCAGACCGGTTCTGTGGAGGTGTGGAGATGTGGAGCACAACAGTCAAGCTGAAACGCCCGATCCTGAAACATGCCTGCGGTGCAGGACCGGCGCGCTGGAGGGCTGTCCGCAGCGGCAAGCCCATGTCGTCTGCCTGTAGAGTGTACCTGATCCGCGCGCCGAACGCCAGGGCATTCATACCCTGGGGTGTGACGTACCATCGATACCGCTAACGTGAACATAAGCCCTCGGCGAGGGGGGTGGGGAAACCGGGTTTCCCCATACCTCAGCGGACGCGGGCCGGAGGCCCGCGCACCCAGGCCCCGCCCCCTGGGAGGGTTTGGGAGGGCGCAGCCCTCCCAGGAACAACCTTCTTTTCATTGCGGCGTTGTGCGGCGGAGCCGCATGGACGGCTAACGTGACCATCGTTCGCCGGGTTCAGCCCCCCTCCCAGCCTCCCCCCGCTGGGGGGAGGCGCCGGGTGCCCGCCCCCAGCGGGGGAGGGTCAGGGAAGGGGCGGTCACCGTGCCCGCGGAGTCGCGACGCGGGCGGGACGCCCGCGCTCCCAGGCCATGTGCATCGCGGCGTGGTGCGCCGTGCGCATGACCGTCTCACGTGAACATAGGCTGCTGGAGCAGGGATGTGGGGAAACCGGGTTTCCCCATGCCCCCACCCGCGGGAGGGTGTGGGAGGGCGAAGCCCTTGAGCAGGGGGATGGGGCAACCGGGTTGCCCCACGCGCCCGCCCATGGGAGGGTTTGGGAGGGCGCAGCCCTTCCAGGAAGAACTTATGTTCGTTCTGTTCGTGTGCGGCGGAGCCGCATGGACGGCTGATGGGTATTGAGTAAAGCGCAAAACCCTCCTCCTCTCTCCCCGCCGGAGGAGTTGGGAGGGCTTCGATCGCCCGAAAACATCGGTTAGTGGCCGGGGGCGCGACGGCGTGTGGGCGTCTGGCGCCTTTCAGGACGTTTGATGCACCAGATGCGCCTGGCTGCTGCTGGTGATGGAGCCGATCTGGCCAACCTCGGCGACGATGTCGCGCAGGCGCGGGCCGAGCACCCGCTCCCAGTCGAGGTGTTGCTCGGCGAACACCCGCCCGTTGGCCCCGATCCGCCGCACCAGCCCCGGGTCGTTCAGGGCGCGAATGGTCTGCTGGGCCATCTCTTCGGCGTTGTGCGCCAGCAGGACGTTCTCCTCGTGGCGCAGCGGCAACCCGCGAATGCCCGCGGGCAGCGACACCAGGCAGCGCCCCATGGCCAGGGCCTCGGAAACTTTCATCTTGGTTCCCGAGGCATCCTCGTAGGGGCTGACGAAAATGGCGCTCTGGCGGTACACCGGGCGGATGTCCGGGACGCGCCCGGTAAACTCGACCCCGGGAACGTTGGCAAATTCCCGGCGTGTCTCCTCGCTGAAGGCTCCGCCCAGAATGAAGCGCGCATCGGGAACGGCGCTCCGCACGCGCGGGTATACCTGGTGCATAAAGAAGCGCAGAGCCTTCAGATTGCGCACGTCAGAGGTGCCGGTGAAGAGGATCGTTCGCCCGGGATCAATCGACCAGTCGGGAGCGAAATACGCGCAATCCAGGCCGTTCATCAGCACATCAACCTTCGCCGTCGGGCTGACCTCGAGCGTGAGCTGGCGGTCCTCTTCGCACACCGAGAGGATGCGCCCGAAGCGGGGATAGACCCGCCGGCAGAAGCGGTAGGTCTGGTTGCGATTGACCCGCGCCACCAGGCGCAGCAGCGGGTTGCTGAACTGCCGCGCGTGCACGTCCCAGTAGTGGACGTCGGCGTCCCACTGGTCGAGTACCCAGCGCGGTCCCGGCGCCTCGAGGATCGGCGCCGTCCACAGGCTCAACGCGGCCACCACCCAGTCGCCCGGCTTCGGGCGCAATGCCTGGAGTTGTGGGGTAGCGGCAAAGGAATGTTCGGCCATGGCCGCGTGGTACGACAGCCCGCGGGTGAGCGCGCGCCGGGCGATAGCCAGTTGATCGCGCAAGGTCGTGTCGCGGCGCGGGATCTGGTGGATGCTCCGGGCGTAGGTTTGAACTTTCGCCAGTTGTTCAGCGGTCAACGGAACGCGCTGCATCAGGTAGAGGTCGATCGGGAAGCCGCGCGCCAGTTCTTTCAACAGGTAGTAACCGCGTTGCGTGCCGCCGGTAAAGTTCAGTTCAAGCACAAAGAGTTTGAGGGGATTCATGCCGTCTCCCACGCAGCTTGTCATCGGCATTTCTGCTTTCCTAACGTGAACATACGCCCTCGGCGAGGGGGGTGGGGAAACCCGGTTTCCCCATCCCCCCACCCGGTGGGAGGGTTTGGGAGGGCGCAGTCCTCCCAGGAAGAACCTCTTTTCATCCTGTTCGTGTGCGGCGGAGCCGTATGGATGGCTACCGTGAACATGCGCCCTCGGCGAGAGGGGTGGGGAACCCGGGTTTCCCCACCCCCCCGCCCCGCAGGGGAATGGGGAAACCGGGTTTCCCCATTCCCCACTCGCGGGAGGGTTTGGGAGGGCGCAGCCCTTGCGCAGGGGGATGGGGACACCGGGTTTCCCCAGCCCCCGCTCGCGGGCGGGTGTGGGAGGGCGACGCTCTCCCCGGAAGTCGCTGTTCGCCCTTCATGCGCTTGCGAAACTGCGGCGGGGCCATCGCTGCCCTGACGCGGCGCATCCTGCGGGCATGTTACCAAACGACCGCATGGATCGCGTGAGGCAGGAGTGACAAAACTGACAGCCCGATGATGAAGCGGGATTCAGGGGCCCCCGCGGAGATCGGCATAGGTCGTCACCACCACATCCTGCCGTCCCTCCGGGCCTTGCTCGTCGAGATCGTTTGCCAGCAGGTAACGGCGGTAGGTGTGTTCGAGGAGCCCGGTTTGTCCAAGCTGGTAGTAGGCGCGCAGAAGCCAGGCAACCACCTCGTCGGCGCTTTCGTCGCTGTCGAAGATCTGGCTGCACAGCGCGACACACTCGGCAAGACGACCGCTGGTGTACCTTGCTTCCGCCACTCGCTCCGCGGCGATCAGAAAATTGCCCCGGAGATGGTCGCGCCGGCTGCGCGCCCAGGGGGCGCCGTTGGGCAGGTCGATCAGGTAGGGGCCGCCGTAGAGGTGGAGCGCCTGGGTGTACAGGGGCGCGGCGGCTGCCAGTCCTTCGGAGGCCTCGGTGTGGGTGGCGAGGGCGAAGGTCTGCTCGAAGGCCTGCACATCGCTCTGATAAGCTTCGGGATTGAGCAGGCAGTGGTTATCGGCGACGATCAGGGCCTGCTCGGCAAACGCCGCGCCGCGCAGGCTGGCCAGCAGGTCGCGCAGGGCTTGCAGGGTTCGCCCGATGGTGGCGGCGCGCCGGCTTCCCCAGACCGCCGCTTCGAGGGCGGCGATGGTTGTTCCTTGCCGGCCGCAGTGCAGCAGGTACCCCAGCACGCCCTGGAGTTTCTGCCAGCCTACGCTGCCGTGCTCGCGGCGCACCCAGGCATCGAGGGGCACCTCATGGTGATCCACAAACAGGCGTAGCCGGCCCAGCGATTCGATGTACACTCCCGTGAACGGCTCGCTGTGGACGGGCACATCGGTCAGGCGAGCGACATGCTGCGAAGCGAGCTGGGCCTGCTGGCGAACGTGAGCGTCGGGCGAGGAAAGGCAGCGGCGCAGCAGGGTCAGGGCGTGATTGCCGTAGGCGCCGAGGAGGATGGCCCAGGCGTGCCGCTGCACCGTCATGTCGGGGTGGGTCAGCAGGGGGAGGTAGGGCACGGCAGGGTTGTAGTCGAGTGGCTGCATAGATTAAGGTTCCGACAGCAGCGGGCAGGCTCCAGACAAGCGAGGCGCCCCCAACGACCGCGGTCGAAGGGGGCGCGCTTCCCATCACATAAACTTCTGCGACTCCGAGTGGGCTCGAACCACCAACCTACAGCTCCGGAGGCTGTCGCTCTATCCAATTGAGCTACGGAGTCTCGCTGCGACTAGAGTATAACGTAGGAGTTGGTGACTGTCAATGGCCCCCCGGGGTAGGAAGAACAGCACAAACATAAGCCCTCAAGAGGGGTGTGGGAAACCCGGGTTTCCCCACGTCCCCGCTCGCAGGAGGGTTTGGGCGGGCGCAGCCCTCGCGCAGGGGCAGGGGGAACCCGGGTTTCCCCACGTCCCCGCCCGCAGGAGGGGTTGGGCGGGCGTAGCCCTCGCGCAGGGGCAGGGGGAAACCGGGTTTCCCCTGCCCCTCACCCGGTGGGAGGGTTTGGGCGGGCGTAGCCCTCGCGCAGGGGCAGGGGGAAACCGGGTTTCCCCTGCCCCTCACCCGGTGGGAGGGTTTGGGCGGGCGTAGCCCTCCCAGGAAGTATGTTCATCCCGTCGGTGTGCGGCGCGCGCCGCATGGACGGCTGAGGTGAAGCCATGTCTGGATACATCGAAACCCGGCAGGTAGGGCGCGCCGGGCCTGCGGCGCGGAGTCAGTCACCGGAAACACGCTCCGCCAGATCGCCCCGTGGCCCGGGGCGGCGCCCATCCGCAGCCGGCTCCGCCAGGACGGAAGGGCGCCGCAGGCCACGGCGCGCGCGCATCGAGGCCATGAGCGGTATCAGGGCCACCCATCCCGCGGCCAGGGCCAGGGCGATTTGCGCAAAAGCGATCCAGGTTCCCATCTCTGTCACCCCCCGTCACCAGAGGCGCCGCTGACGGCTAGTCGGCGGAGGCGGGGAAACCTTGTTTCTCCACGCCCCTGCTTAGCATGTGCTCAGTATTGCCTTTAGCATACACGAGGGGAGGTGTTTTGTCTAGTCGTCGCCGGAGAAACTACCACCGGCCGGCCCGAGGTGAACATAACCCTCCCGCAGGCAGGGTGTTGGGAAACCCGGTTTCCCCCTCCCCCTGCGTGAGGGCGTAGCCCGCCCAACCCCTCCTGCGGGCGGGGACGTGGGGAAATCCGGGTTCCCCCTCCCCCTGCGTGAGGGCGTAGCTCGCCCAACCCCTCCTGCGGGCGGGGACGTGGGGAAATCCGGGTTCCCCCTCCCCCTGCGTGAGGGCGTAGCCCGCCCAACCCCTCCTGCGGGCGGGGGTATGGGGGAACCTGGTTCCCCGATGTTCACATGAGACGGTCATGCGCATGGCGCACCACGCCGCGATGCACATGCCCTGGGAGCGCGGGCGTCCCGCCCGCATTGCGTCTCCGCGGGCACGGTGACCGCCCCTGCCCTGACCCTCCCCCGCTGGGGGCGGGCACCCGGCGCCTCCCCCCAGCGGGGGGAGGCTGGGAGGGGGGCTGAACCCGGCGAACGATGGTCACCTCAGCCGTCCATGCGGCTCCGCCGCACACGAACAGGATGAAAAGAGGTTCTTCTTGGGAGGGCTGCGCCCTCCCAAACCCTCCCACCGGGTGGGAAGATGGGGAAACCCGGTTTCCCCATCCCCCTGCGCAAGGGCTGCGCCCCCAAACTCTCCTACGGGCGGGGGCGTGGGGAAACCCGGTTTCCCCACACCCCTCCTCCGAGGGACTATTTTCACGTTAGAACCTGCTCCAGAGGGACTGGTTGGTCACCTCGTGGTGGAACTGCACCTCGGCGCGTTTGATCAGCGTGCCCAGTTTGCGCGGGCAGCGATCGGCGACGGTGAGCTTCAGGTCGGCGTACTTGTCACGCACGTCCACGCCGAGCAGGCTGGCCATCAGGGCGCTCTCGCGGAAGCGGGAGATGGCGTCGTAGATGTTGTCGGGCAGGTGTTCGCCGCCGGCGCGCAGGTGGCTCGAGGGCGTATGCCCCTCAAGCCCGGTGCGGAGCAAGGTGTAGATCGCCAGGTACGGATTGGCGTCGGGGGCGATGGCGCGCACCTCGATGCGCGCCGAACGGGCGTTGCCGATCGGGATGCGAATCATCGCCCCGCGATCCACCGCCGAGGCCTTGATCTCGTTCGGGGCCTCGAAGTGCGGATCGAGGCGCCGGTAGGCGTTGACGCTGGAGTTCAGCACCAGGCACAGATCCTGGGCGCTGTGCAGGATGCGATCAACGAAGCTCCAGGCAAAGGCTGAGAGTTGCTCCTCGCCCTGCGGATCGTGGAACAGGTTCTCATCCCCGCGGGCCACCGAGAGATTCGTATGCATGCCGTTGCCATTGATGCCCGTCACCGGTTTGGGGAGGAAGCTGGCGGTCATATCGAGGCGACTGGCCACCTGCCGGCAGATCAACTTGTAGAGCAGGATCTGATCGGCGGCGATGGTCGCCTCGGTGTAGTTGTAGTTCATCTCGAACTGCGAGGGGGCGACCTCCGGGTGATCCTTCTCGTTGGCGAAGCCCATGGCCCGCTGCGCCTCGGCGCAGCTATCAATGAAGGTGCGCAGCGGGTCGCCCGGCAGCGAGTGGTAATACCCCCCGGTGCTGACAAACTTGAACTCGCCGGTCTCACGGTAGTGCTGTTCGGCGTTGCGACCCTGGAACAGAAAGCCCTCGATCTCGCTGGCCACGTTACAGGTCAGCCCTTCACGCTCGAAGAGGTCGGTGGCGTAGGTGCGCAGCCGGGTGCGCAGATCGGCCTCGTAGGGCGAGCCGTCGTGGGCGCGCACCTCGCCGAAGACCAGCACCTTGCCGGGGCCGAAGATATCGGCGGGCAGCCAGTAGAAGGCGGGCCAGTCAATCGCCAGTCGCAGATCCGACTCGGATTGCACCGAGAAGCCGCGGATGGAGGAGCCGTCGAAGGTCAGGTTGTCGGCCGACTTGAGCAGGAACTTCTTGTCATAGTCCAGCATGTGCAGCCGGCCCTCGAGGTCGGTGAAGCAGACCGTCACCGCCTTGATGCGCTTCTCGTCGCTGAGGTAGCGCATCCGTTCTTCGCGAATGGTATCGAAAGGGACGCGGCGGAGGCGCTGGGATTTGGCCTCCAGGTTGAGTTCTTCGAGTTGATCGTAGGGGATCTCCAGGAAGTCGCGCAGTGGGGTGGACATATCACCTTCCTATTCTTTTACCGGCACCGCATTGGCCACTTCGGGCGGAATGCCGAGCAGTTCGGCGGGCACCCAGCCCGGCACGTCGCGCAGGTTCACAATCTCATACCAGTCGCCGGCGGCCGTGCGGCGGGTCAGTTCCACCACTTCGCCCTGGTTCACCCGGTCGAGTTCGGTGCTGGCGCGATCAGGACGTTCGTACACCGGGCCGGTCACAAAGACGGTAACCACCGGGGCCACGGGTACGTTGACCCCCGGCGGGATGCGTAACAGCGTGGTCGAGACCCAGCCGATCTCATCGCGAACCGTGCGCACCCGGTACCACGCGCCATTGGGGGTGCGGCTGAGGAGTTGCACCTCCTCGCCGGCGTTGACCCCTGCCACCACATTGTCGGCCACCACAATGGGCTGCCGGCGCACGTTGCCGCCGTTACCCACACTGGCGGCCGGGCCGGTGGGCAGTTCGGGGGTGGCAGTGGGCGCGGGGGTGGGCGTGGCGGCGGGCGCGGCCGTGGGCGCGCTGGTGGGCGTCGGCGGCGTGGTGGGCGCTTCGGCCACCGTTTTCTCGAAGAAGGCCTCAGCGATCCCGGCGATGGAGGGCACGCTCAGTTCCAGCGGGGCGCTGCTCGTGCCGTCGGGTCCGCGGGCGATGACCGTATAGCTGCGGCCCTCGGTGGGGGTGGGCGCGCCATCGGCCCGCTGGACCTGCAACTCGGCCCGATTGTTGCGCACCGTGGCCCGGGCCTGCTCGGGGTTCATCCAGGGAAACGGCGCCCCGTCTTCGAGCAGTTCGGCGGTGACAACCGCGCCATCGGCCAGGCCGGTCGTCTCGATGGTGATGCCGATGGTCGGTGGTTCGGCGCGGATCACCGCCGCGTCGCGCACGCGCAGGGTGACGGGCACGGGTGTGGGCGCGACGGCGCTCTCGTCGCTGCCACCAGGGAGCAGCGTGAGCACCAGCGCGAGCACCCCGAGCAGCACCAGCATGGGGACCAGGATCACCAGGATCTTCCCCGCGAGGGAGAGACCTGCGAAACGCTGGGCCATACTGGTCGGTTCTTCATCGATGGGCAGCGAGGTGTAGTCGATCGGCTCGCTGACCGACGGCTGGCTCGCCGGGGGAGTCTGGGCCTGGCGGGCGCGGCGGGCGAGCAGCACCACCACCGCCAGAATGACCAGCACCAGAACGATTAACCCGATGATAATCGGCAGGTCGAGTTGACTGAGCAGATCTTGCATGGCGACGCTGTCCTTGATTATCCGCCCCACGCCTGGCGGCTCATGATCCTTGAGCAACTACTCCGCTATCCGCCCGATGCCCGGCGGCTCACGCCGCAGGCTACCGGATGCGAAGCCCGCCGGCGCGGGCGAGCGCCGTCCATGCGGCTGCGCCGCACACCGACGGGATGAACACGAAGGTCCCTCTTGAGAGGGCGCAGCCCTCCCAAACCCTCCCCCGAGCAGGGGCGTGGGGAAACCAGGTTTCCCCACACCCTGCTTCAAAGGACCAGGTGTAGCGCATTCATTGCTCAATAACCATACGCCGCAGGCTACGCTATGCGCAGCCCGCCTGCGTGGGCGAGAGCCGTCCATACGGCTGCGCCGAACACCGGTAACATGAGGTTCTTCTTCGGACGGCGCAGCCCTCCCAGACCTTCCCCCGGGCGGGGGTATGGGGAAACCCGGTTTCCCCATACCCCGCTTCAAGGGACGATGCGTATTCGTGACACATCCTCACTATGATATGACAAGGGAGGCCGTTCTGCAAACGTGGTATAATCGCCTACAGGTACCTGCGCGCTGCGCGCACACTGCCAGATACGGTGTTCCTGGAAGGGCCTTTCCCTCCTAACGTGAACATACGTCCTCGGCGAGGGGGTGGGGAAAGCGGGTTTCCCCACGCCCCCGCCTCCGGGAAGGTGAGGGCGCAGCCCGTGCGCAGGGGGATGGGGACACCGGGTTTCCCCATACCCCCGCCCGCGGGAGGGTTTGGGAGGGCGCAGCCCTCCCAAGAAGTATGTTCATCCCGTCGGTGTGCGGCGCGCGTCGCATGGACGGCTGGACCCTCCCATCGGGCAGGGGCCTGGGGGAAGCGGGTTTCCGCAGGCACACGCGGAGAGGATGTATGCCACAGCATATTCTGGTTGCCGTCGCCTGGCCCTACGCCAACGGGCCGCGCCACATCGGCCACGTGGCCGGCTTCGGCGTCCCGGCGGATATTTTTGCCCGCTACCACCGCCTGGCGGGCAATCGTGTGCTGATGGTCTCGGGAACCGACGAGCACGGCACGCCGATCACCATCGTCGCCGAGAAAGAGGGCCTGACGCCCCGCGAAGTCGCTGATCGCTACAACCGGATCATCGCCGACGATCTGCACAATCTGGGGCTGAGCTACGATCTGTTTACGCGCACCACCACGCTCAATCACTACCGGGTCACCCAGGACGTGTTCAAGACCCTGTTCGACAAGGGCTACATTCTGCGCCAGGAGACGCTCGGAGCCTTTTCGGCGACTACCGGTCGCACCTTGCCCGACCGTTACATCGAGGGCACATGCCCCATCTGCGGGTACACCGAGGCGCGTGGCGATCAGTGTGATAACTGTGGCAGCCAGCTTGATCCGACCGACCTGATCAATCCCCGTTCCAAGATCGATGGCAATCCGCCGGTGTTCAAGACCACCGAACACTTCTTTCTCGATCTGCCGGCATTTGCCGATCGTTTGCAGCAGTGGATCGCGAAGCAGGAGCACTGGCGGCCCAATGTCCGCAGTTTCTCGCTCAATTTTATCAAGGATTTGAAACCACGCCCGATCACCCGCGATCTGGACTGGGGAGTGCCCATTCCGCTGCCGGAGTATGAGCACCGTGACGACAAGCGCATCTATGTCTGGTTCGACGCGGTGATCGGCTACCTCTCGGCCAGCATCGAGTGGGCCCATAACCGCGGCACGCCCGATGCCTGGCGCGACTGGTGGCAGAACCGCTACGCTCGCCACTTCTACTTCATGGGCAAGGATAATATCGTCTTTCACACGATTATCTGGCCCGCCCAGTTGATGGGGGTGTTCAGCGACGGGCGCTACGCGGGGAGCGCCGCCGGGGCCTTCGCCGAGGTGCCGTTGCAGTTGCCCTACAACGTCGTCAGCAGCGAGTTCCTGACGATGGAAGGCAAGAAGTTTTCGAGCAGTCGCGGCGTGGTGATCTACGTCAAAGACTTCTTGAGTCGCTATGATGCCGACGCGCTGCGCTACTTCCTTACCATCGCCGGCCCCGAGAACCAGGACACCGATTTTACCTGGGCCGAGTTTGTGCGTCGCAATAACGACGAACTGGTGGCCACCTGGGGCAACCTGGTGAACCGCACCCTGACCAATGTGCACCGCACCTTTGGGGCGGTGCCGCGACCCGGGGCCTTGCAGGAAGGCGACCAGCGCCTGATCGATGAAGTCGAGGGCGGTTTCGCCAGCGTCGGCGCGCTGATCGAAGAGGTGCGCTTCAAGGCTGCGCTGACGGAAGCCATGCGCCTGGCGGCCCAGGTCAATACCTATTTGAGCGAGCAAGAACCCTGGAAGGTGATCAAAGACGATCCCGAGCGCGCCGCGACGATCTGGTACGTGGCCCTGCGCTGCGTGAACAGCCTGAAGATCTTGTTTACGCCCTTTTTGCCCTTCAGCAGCCAGCGCTTGCACGAGTATCTGGGGTTCGATGGGTATATCGCCGGGCCGCTGGAGTTCAAAGAGTATGCCGAAGAGGATGGGCGCAGCCATCGGGTGCTGACCGGCAACTATGGCTGCTGGATCGGCCGGTGGGAGCCGCCGCGTCTGCCCATCGGCCAGACCCTGCGCCAGCCCGAGCCCCTGTTTAAGAAACTCGATGAGAAGATCATCGAAGAAGAACTCGAACGCATGCGCGCAGCATTGCAATAGAGCCGGCTGCTCCATCGCGCCGCATCCACTGGGGGCGCAGGAGAGGAGAAATCCGCTTTCTCCTCTGCCGCGCCCCTTTCATGTGCCTGCATAAGCCCTGTTGATCGTAGTATACTGTACAAATGCCAAAACTCCTGCTATACTCTTTCCTACACATAGAACCTATCGTTGTGGCAGCACCTGCTCATTTGCAGCGAGACTTGTTTCTGTAGGGGAATCCTGGAGGGGCGACGGCCTTCCGAAAACCTCGTTCCAATGTGGCGCGGCGAATACGCGCCGTATCGGAACGGGGATTCGTGTGGGGGGCGCAGGCCCTTGTAATCCCCCGCCGAGACGAAGTCTTGTTGTACGACTGGTTGTACGACTGGCAAGTAGCCGGGTTTCCCCAGACTCCATCCGGTGGGAGGGTTTGGGAGGGCGCAGCCCGTGCGCCGGGGCGTGGGGAAACCGGGGTTCCCCCCCCCGCCCGCGGGAAGGTGCGGGCGCAGCCCGTGCGCCGGGACGTGGGGAAACCGGGGTTCCCCCCCGCCCGCGGGAAGGTGCGGGCGCAGCCCGTGCGCCGGGGGGTGGGGAAACCGGGTTTCCCCACCCCCCCGCCCGCGGGGGGGTTTGGGAGGGCGCAGCCCTCCCAAGAACAACCTTTATTTTCATTGCGGTGTTGTGCGGCGGAGCCGCATGGATGGCTGCTGGGAAGTCGTTGATTGCCTTGCAGGAGGTAGTATGAAGGCCCTTCGTCTGGCGTTCGTCTCGCTGTTCGCCGTCGCGCTCATGGTTATCCCCGGGCTTGCCGCGGCCCAGACCACGCCTGCCGCAGTTTCCGGGACGCTCTCGTTGCGTGAACGGGTCGCCCTGCCGGGGAACGCAGTGGTGACGGTGCAGATCGCCGAGGTGGCCGCCGCCGGTCGAACCGGCGCGCTGATCGCCGAGCAGCGCTTTACGACCAACAACGCGCAGCCCCCCTTCCGCTACACTGTGACCTATGATCCGGCGCGGATCGATCCCAACCGGCTCTACACGGTGCAGGCCAATATCAGCGTCGGTGGTCAGATTCGCTACTCGACCAACCAGGTGTACCGGGTGATCACCGGCGGCGCGCCGGTGAGCGATGTGAACATTACGCTGGTGGGTGTCCGCCTGCCGAACGGGAACACCGGCGCGCTGCCGCTGCTGATCGCCGGTCTGGCCCTGCTGGGCGCCCTGGCCGTGTTTGCCACCCGGCGCCTGCTGGCGCCCCGCGGCGCACAGGTCCCCGCGTAACGTGAACATGGGGGAACCAGGTTCCCACATACCCTCACCCGGTGGGAGGGTTTGGGGGGCGCAGCCCTCGAGCAGGGGGATGGGGAAACCCGGTTTCCCCATATCCCCACCCTTTGCAAGGGTTTGGGAGGGCGCAGCCCTCCCAGGAACAACCACCCCTCCAACGGTATCGTAAAGGTGAACCATGTCCAGAGGTTCATCGTCGCGGCCCCGCCATCCTGCCTGTGCCAGGTTGGACGAGCGGGGCCGCTGCTTGTCTCTTGCTGTGACCGGCTGCCCAATGGTTGCGTCATGATACGTGTGAAACGAGTCCTGTCCATAGGCGCATTGTCGCCGCTATTGGCCCTGGCGGCGTGGTGCATCGCCGCGGGTGCCGGGAGGGCTGCCCCGCTTCCTCAAGCGATAGCGCCGGCCTGCTTCGTCGAAACTGGCTACTGCATTGACGGCCGCATCCGCGAACTCTGGGAACGCGGCGGCGGACTGATGGTGTTCGGGTTTCCTATCACCGGGTTGCAACCGGAGGTCATCGAAGGTCGCACGGTGATGCTTCAGTGGTTTGAACGGGCGCGCATCGAGTTGCACCCCGACTTGCCCTACCCCTACGATGCGCTGATCGGTCGCCTGGGCGCCGAGGCCCTGGCCGGTCGCGCCCCCACCCGAGCAGTCGCCAGCACGGCGCTGGTGGGCGAGTGCCGCGCCTTTTCCGAGACCGGCTTGCGTGTCTGTGGTGAATTCCTCGCGGCCTGGCTCGCCGGCGGCGCGGACCTGGACGGTGACGGCGCGCTGACCGAACGGGAGAGCCTGGCGCTGTACGGTCTGCCGCTCACGCCGCCCCGCACCGAGCAACTGGCCGATGGGAATACCTACGTCGTGCAGTGGTTCGAGCGGGCGCGCTTCGAGTTGCACCCGGAGATCGCCGAGGCGCTGGTGCTGCGCGGGCTCCTTGGCCGTGAAGCTGCGCCAGTAGCTATTGACCCGCCGGGCGCCCTGCCCGCGCCGGCGCCGGAGCCGGCCCCCGGTCCCGCGGCTTCCCTGAGCCCGCCGGTGCGCCTGGCGATCCCGGCGATCGGGTTGGAGGCGGCCACCGTCCCGGTGGGCACCGATGAAACTGGCGCATTTGAGGTTCCCGATCACGATGTGGGCTGGTTCAGCGGGAGCGCGATGCCGGGCGAGGGCGAGAACATCGTGCTCTGGGGGCACGTGCTGCCGTTCATGGCCCGACCGCACATCCCAGCCCCGTTTGCGCGCCTGCGTGAGGTGGGCGCGGGGGCGCAGGTGATCCTGTACGATGCCGCCGGGCAGCGCCACGAGTACGTGGTGACCCAGCAATTGCGTGTCGCTCCCGAACAGATCGAGTTGCTCTTTCCGCAGGGCCGCGAAGTCGTGACGATTATCTCCTGCAGCGGTGACAGCATCGTTGTCGGCGGCGCCGTGGTTGACTTCACCGAACGCCTGGTGGTCATCGCCGAGCCGAGGCGGTAACTGTTCACACCCGGGGTAATCCATGCGCCTGGAAGCCAGGGCGTCCCGCCCGCGTCGCGTCTCCGCGGGTAAGATGCCGCCCTCATGGTCATAGCCGGCGGGATCGTAGCCGTCCCGCCCGCGTCGCGTCTCCGGGGGCAAGATGCCCACGCTCTCAGGCGAGATGTGAACCCTTACCCGAGGCGGTAGTCCTGGCCGCGCCGCCTGTGAGGGTCCGGCCCTCCCGGCAATGCCCCTGCCGGAAGGTCAGGGAGGGGTGTGGGGAGGGTGTCCCTGGCGTAGCCCCAGCGGGGGGGTTGGGAGGGGGGTCGTGCCCCGCGCAGCGCCTTATGTGCAAAGGTATTGCTCCTACGGGAACGCAGGCGTGAACCATGTCTTCACCAGCTTGCCGGACCGTTCGAAACCACGGAGTTGAGCCATGAACCATGCAGATGGTCGTAAGGGAAGGATTGGCAGGATTGCCCTGCTCGTGGCGCTGCTGGCAGCGCTGCTGGGAGCGCTCCCGGTCGTGGCCCAGGAAGAGCCGACCGCGGGGCCGGTGGGCGATGAAGCGCTTCCCCAGCAGGGTGGGGGACAGGTGGTGTTTCTTCCGCTGATCGGCCGCGCGAGGGCCAACGTGCAGCTCGCCCTGCGCCCGGTGCCGCTCCAGCGGGTGCAGCGGGCGACCATTCTGTCCGTGGAATTTCGCCTGACCAACGTCGATCAGGTCGTTGCTCCATCGACCGTGCTCAGCCTCTCATACGCCTCACGCTTGATGATCTTTACGGAAACCGCGCTTGATCCTTAAGATGCGCAGGTTAGCTTTGACGATACGCGGGTGACGGTACGGGTCAACAATGTGGCGCCGGGGCAAACCCGCACCGGGCGGATCAACTTCTTCGTGCGCCGCGATGCGCCGATCGGCGACCGCATTCCCCTCTACGCAACCTTTCAGTGCCCGGCGGGCATCTGCCGCACCCCCCTGGTGCAGGTGGAAATCATTCGCAATGAAGAAGAAGGTAGCGGGGGCATCTTCGCTCTCAGCGTCTCTCCCGACCGGGGGCCGCCCGGTACGGCCCACGTCTTCACCGGCGATTTCTTCTCGCCCGGCGAAGAGATCGTGACCTGGTTGAACACGGAGACCGACGTTGTGCCGCTCGACATCACCACCACCGCTGACGGGGCGGGGCGCATCCGCATCGTGTTCGGGACAGGGGGACTGGCTCCCGGCTTCTACAGCCTGGTCGCCCACGGCGAACGCAGCGATATTACCGCGGTCGGGGCCTTTATCGTGACCGGGCCGGGGGTGCCATAGGGAAGGATGGGGGAGGGCCTGACTCCAATACTTTGCAAAGCGGGGCCTCCCCCCCAGTGGTTTAAGGGCGGACAGAACATCTGGGCTAACGCGGCTTCTGCCGCATCGAGATGCCCCGTCGCAGGCCGCTGCTCACCGCTCTCCCGCATGCGGGAGAGGGGACGGGGGTTAGGGCCAACCAGCGCATCCCAACGCCATAACGCCCGTCTGCGCCCATACGTTCTGTCCGCCCCTAAACCCCCAGTGGGGGGAGGTTGGGAGGGGGGCCATGCCGCGCGCAGCGCCTTATGTGCAAGGTATTGGGCCTGATGTCCCCCATCCCTGGCATCGAGCAGGGGTGTGGGAAAATAGGGACTGCCGGTGCCCGCCCAGCGAGCAGGGGGGCAACAGGCTTTCCCCCTGTCGGGGGCGGGAAGATGTTTTGCCCCGACCTCTCTCCAACCGGCCCCGGGTGGCTTTTTTCACAGCGTGGCCGAGGCGGCATATCGCCGCAGGAGCCGCTCGGCGAAGGCGATGAGGCCGCGCTGCCCGAAGAGCCGCACATAGTCCTCTGTCGCCGCGAGCGGCCCGGGATCGGCGCCGCCGTTGCGCTCGCGTAGGAGCCAGCGGTGGTGCATGATCCAGCGGTAGAGATCGGCCTCGGTGCGCCCGGGGAACGCCTCCAGCGCCCGGGTCTCACGCATCACCTGCACGACCGGCAGGTAAACCCGGTCGTACCACGAAACCACCGCCTCGTCGCGCGCAATCTCGCGGCCCGCCTCCTGGCCCATGAAGTAGCGATGGGCATTCATGTGGGCGATCAGGTCCAGATACCCGCCCGGTTCGCTAAACTCGATGCGCTGGTCGGGGCGCAGATCGGCCAGGCCGGTCCACTCCAGAAAGTCGCTATACTCCTCCTTCAGCAGCAGGTCGCGCATACTCAGATCGGGCGCGAGGGGCACGTCTACCACCAGTTCGGTGACCAGGGCCTCAATCTCGCGCTGGCCCTGCAGGCGCGCCACCGAAATGCGATGGTGGCCGTCTTTGACGAAGAAGACATCGCCGAGTTTGTACAACTCGACCGGGGGCAGGCCACGCGCCTCGCGGTGGGCGCGATCCACCGCCAGCCAGCGTTGTCTGGTAGCTTCGCTGCGGGGGGCGAATTGGCGGTCGAAGTCGGCGTAACGTCCCTCGCTGCCGACAATATGTTCGAGGGGCACGGTGCGGAGACCGAGGTAGTGCTGGCCGCGCACGTTGAGACGGGCGCGAACGTCATCAAAGGACAGCAGGTCATTGGGTGTCCGGGTCAGCAGGGCCAGTACCTGGCCGAGGAAAGCCTTGCGCCGCGCCCGGTTGAAGTCATCGCGGGTGATATGACCGATCCAGGACATAAGGTATGCTCCTGGCCACGTCGCACCACGCTGTGGGCCGGTTGGTCGAACGGTGACGAACCTCCGTAGCCGCTCCACTTCCTTCATCTCTCAGGGCAATGGTAGCATGGGACGCTAATCCTTGCAAGGTTCATTGTTGCGTTGTCAACTTTCATGCGGCTGCGCCGCACACGAACAGGATGAACATGAGGTTCTTCTTGGGAGGGTTTTGCCCTCCCAAACCCTCCCACCGGGTGAGAGTATGGGGAAACCGGGTTTCCCCATCCCCCTGCTCGCGGGCTGCGCCCTCCCACACCCTCCCACGGACGGGGGCGTGGGGAAACCGGGTTTCCCCATCCCCCTGCTCGAGGGCTGCGCCCTCCCACACCCTCCCGCGGGCGGGGGCGTGGGGAAACCGGGTTTCCCCCCACCCCTGCTCAAGCGGCAATCCGTTGCAACGAAGGTGACTGCCCCCCTCCCCAGCCCTCCCCCGCTGGGGGAGGGAGTCCGGCTCCTCCCCCCGGCGGGGGGAGGTTGGGAGGGGGGCAGAACGCTGCGAACGGTTTTCACAGCAGGTGGGACCCCGGGGCGATCTCCAGCACGCGGTAGCCGGCGGTATTGATGACCCTTGTCCGCCGGTAAAGCGTTTCAACCTCGCTGTGGTAGCCATAGGAGAGGTGAATGTGCCCGTGGATCAGGTAGCGGGGGCAGAAGCGGTCCATCAACCAGAGGAAGGCCCGGAAGCCCTGATGGGCAACATCGGGGCCGTTGTGGATGCCGAAGGGTGGGGCGTGGGTGATCAGGATGTCGAGGTAGCGCCCGAAGCGGGCGTGGTTGAGCAGCATCCAGGGGACCAGGCGCCAGACGCGGCGCATCATTTCGGCCTCGGTGTACATGTGGGCGCCCTCGGGCTTGTAGCGGAGCGAGCCGCCCAACCCGGCGATCAGCAGTCCCGCGTGATGGACGCCGCGCCCCTCCAGGTTGACCGCGCCGCGGGCTTCGTGGAGCAGGGCGCCGTTGGATTGCAACTCGGGCGCGTCGTGGTTGCCGTGAACGTAGAAGCAGGGCACGCTCAGCATAGTCACGATGAACTCGACATAATAATAGGGCAGATCGCCGCACCCGAGCACCATCGCGATCGCGCCGAAGCGCTGTTTGATGTTCAGACTGTAGATCGCGGGAACGACCTCATCGCTGACGGTCAGGATTTGCATCAGGGGTGCTGGTGTTGCTGGGGTTCACCGTGACGCAGGCGAGGGCGACACTTCGTTCGTCTCCACCTCCAGGGCGGGCTGTTCGGGGGGCGTGGCGGGCGTGGGGCGTGGCGGGAGCGGCAGCCAGATCGCAAAGGTGCTGCCCCGTCCGGGCAGACTGGCGACGGTCGCGTAGCCGTGGTGCGCCTCGGCGACCCGTTTGACGATGGACAGACCCAGCCCGGCCCCGCCGCTGTAGCGCGATCGGGAGCGATCGGCCCGGTAGAAGCGGTCGAAGATGTGCGGCAGATCTTCCTCGTTGATGCCCACGCCGGTATCCGAGACGGTCAGCAGGGCGAAGCCATCGCGCTGCTCCAACCCCAGCGTCACTGTGCCGCCCGGGGGGGTGTACTGGAGGCCGTTCACGCCAAGGTTGAGCAGGGCCTGCTTCAGCCGGTCGCGGTCACCCAGCACAGTGACCTGATCCTCCGCGCCGATGCGCAGGGTGACGCTGCCGGCAAGGGGGCGCAATTCGCGATAGACCTCGAGCAGGAGGGTATCGAGTTCGACCGGCTCGAAGGGCACCTGCACGCGGGCGTCGCTCTGCGCCAGCAGCAGCAGGTCGTTCACCATGCGGATGAGGCGGCCAGTTTCGCGGCGCATATCGGCCAGGGCCTCGCGGGCGAGTTCGGGGTTGTTCAACCCGCCGCGCTCCAGCACCTCGAGGTTGCCCTGCATGGCGGCCAGGGGCGTGCGCAACTCATGACTGACATCGGCCACGAAGCGCCGTTGGGCGTTAAACAGCTTCTCCAGCCGCTCCAGGAGTTCATTGATCGTTACGGCCAGGCGATGCAGTTCATCCTGCTGCGGCGGCACCGGCACGCGCTGGGCCAGGTCCTCGGCGCGAACGATGCTCTGGGCGGTGCGGGTAATCTCGTCAATCGGCGACAGGGCCCGCCGGGAGAGGAGCGCCGTGCCGGCAGCGGTCATCAACAGGGCGATGGCCCCGCCGCCGAGCAAGATCCCGGTAAGCATGCGCAGGGTTGTTTCCACGTCGCGCAAGGGGCGCCAGACTTGCAGGTAGCCTACCACCCGGTTGTTGCTCTGCAGCACCAGCGGGGTCACCAGGGAGACCAGATTGATGCCGTCGATTTCGTGCGTGGTGGTCAGACCGGTGCCTACACTCTCGGCGCCGAGGTTCAGGGCTTCAGGAGGGAGCTTCAAGTCGTGCCCGTCGAGGTTCGGCGTGCTGTTCAGCAATCTGCCGTTGCGGTCGAAGACCTGCGCCCCGAGGTTGGGGTTATTGAAGATCTGGATGAACTCGCTCCGCAGGTAGGGGTCAAGTTCGCCGGTGGGGGTGCGCACCGGCTCCAGCCCGCCGGCGTTGAAGATGGCGCGCACCTGGCGCGTGGCCGCCCACAGATCGCGCTGCACGCCGGCCAGCAGCGCCTGGCGCACCGAGAAGTAGATCCCCCAGCCTAGCAGCAGAAGGGCCAGGGCGAAGAAACCGGTGTAGGCAAGTGTCAGGCGGGCGCGAAACGACATCGGCAGGTCCACAAGAGAATTCACGTGAATCCACGACGGCGCCGCATATGGCGCTATGGTGAGTGTAGCGCGAATCGCCTGTCCAGCGCAAGGACAATGGGAGGGTGCCATTGTAGATTTGGGTGAGGAGATTGGGGAAACCCGGTTGCCCCATCCCCCTGCGTGAGGGCCAAACCCTCCCGCGGGCGGGGGTGGGGGGAAAACCCGGTTGCCCCATCCCCCTGCGTGAGGGCGAGGTCCTCCCGCGGGCGAGAGCGTGGGGAAACCTGGTTTCCCCACACCCCTCGCCGAGGGCGTATGTTCACGTTAGCCCCACGGCACAAGGGCGAATACCGGTTTATATGCTTGATCTTCATGAGCCGCCGGGCGCGGAAGAAGGCGCAAGCGGTTACGTCACACCCGCGTTGGAGGGGTGTGATGTCGTTTGCGCCATCGGGGGCAGGGGAACCGGCGAACAGGGCCGGGGCTGCGCGCTGCTACTCGGGGGAAAGGGCGTTAAACAACTCCTCGGCGCTGCCATAGGGGTCGCGCTCGCGGCTGGCGATGCGGGCCACCAGGTCGTGCCAGGCCTGGCCGCGCAGCCGTTCGAGGGCCAGTTCCTGGACCGCCGCGGCCAGTTCGCGTTCGGCGGCGTGGCGCGCGCGCGTCTGGGCCAGGCCCGTCTCGCGCAGGTATGCCAGGTGGCGCGTGGCCGCGTCCACAATCGCCGCGCTTCCGGTGGAGGTGGTGGCTACGGCGGTGAGCACGGGCGGCTCCCATTCGCCGGGTTGCCGGTCGGCCAGATGGAGCATGGCCCGCAACTGGCGCACCGTCTTATCGGCGCCCTCGCGGTCGGCTTTATTGACCACGAACACATCGGCGATTTCGAGCACGCCGGCCTTGATACTCTGCACATCATCGCCCATACCGGGCACCTCGACCACCAGGGTAGTGTGGGCGGCGCGGGCGATGTCCACCTCTCCCTGGCCGGCGCCGACCGTCTCGATCAGCACGACCTGGAAGCCGGCCGCGTCGAGCATGGCCACGGCATCGGCAGTGGCGCGGGCCAACCCGCCGAGGCGCCCACGGCTGGCCATCGAGCGGATGAACACCCCGGGGTCGCCGCCGAGAGCCTGCATACGGATGCGATCCCCCAGCACCGCTCCGCCGGTGAACGGCGAGGTCGGATCCACGGCGACGACGCCGACCGTAACTCCCCGCCTCCGCCACTCCAGCGCCAGCGCGGTGACCAGCGTGCTCTTGCCCGCGCCCGGCGGCCCGGTGATCCCGACCACGTGGGCGTTGCCCGTATACGGATAGGCGGCGGCCAGCATCTCGCGGGCCTGCGGGCCGCCGGTTTCCACCACGCTGATCGCCCGGGCGAGGGAGCGCCGGTCGCCCGCGCGCAGTCGCGCAACAAGGTCCTGACTATTCACACCACTCCTGCGCAACGCCGTCTCATTCGCGGGAGACGCTCACATGATCCTGGATGAACTTGATAATGTCCTGGGTCGAAGCGCCCGGGCCGAAGACCTCGGCGATGCCGTGCTGCGCCTTGAGGATGGCCGCGTCCGCGTCCGAGATGATGCCTCCCGCCACGACGAGCACATCCTCCATCTGCTGCTCCTTGAGCAACTGGGTGACCTTCGGCAGGAGGGTCATATGAGCGCCGGACAGGATGGACAGGCCGATGACATCAACATCTTCCTGCAACGCCGCCTCGACGATCATCTGGGGAGTCTGTTGCAACCCGGTGTAGATCACCTCCATGCCCGCATCACGCAGGGCGCGCGCGATCACCTTTGCCCCGCGGTCGTGGCCATCGAGGCCGGGCTTGGCGACGAGCACGCGGATCTTTCGCTCCATCGGGGTGACCTCCTGGCAGTGCGGCGCGGGCCGGGGCCCGTCCGGCGCAGTCATGAACGCTCCTTACGATAGGCTGAATTATAACATGCCCGGCGACGGGCGGCGGATCTGCCGCGGGGCGCCGGTTCACGCCTGGCGTAACCCATGCGGGGAGCGCGGGCGTCCCGCCCTCCTCGCGTCTCCGCGGGCAAGCTGCCCGCGCTTCCAACCCCGCCGCGGGAAGCGCACCCGGCCAGGACCTCAGGGCGGGCTAGCGCCCCGCATTGACCCGCCAGCGCCTTTGTGTTACGTTACAAAAGGTACGCGGTCGCCTTCCGGCAGGGAGGGGTGGAGTATACGGGGAGGCGCAGCCTCTCCGCACTCCTCCACCGCGTGCGTTCTGTTGGGCTAAGAACATACGATGGAGTTGTGGCTATGCCGAAGCTGACCGTGGCGGGGAAGACGCTGGAGGCGCCGGTGGGGAAGCGTCTGGTGCTGGCGATCGAGGAAGCGGGTGTGGAAATCGGGCACCGTTGCGGCGGGCATGCGCGCTGCACGACATGCCGGGTGACGTTTGCGGAGGGCGAACCGACCACGATGACCCGCGCCGAGTACGAGAAACTCACGGAGCGCGACCTCTTTGGCCACTACCGTCTGGCCTGCCAGATCGTCTGCGACCACGATATGGTGATTGCTGAGGTAGGTATGACCCGGGACAATCAGGGCTGGACCGACACCGGTCCCGCTCCCGAGCCTACGGTCACGCCCGAGGCGGTGTTTTACCCCATCGATGAACTGCGGCGCTAAGACCAGTACCCTGGCAAATACTATAGCCGAGAGCTTATGGTCTTTGCAGAAATCATCCCCTCTCTGCCGCATGCCCCTGGCGGCTCACGCCGTGGGCGCGTGGAGGCGCAGCCCGCCGGCGCGGGCGAGCACCGTCCATGCGGCTGCGCCGCAACCCGACGGGATGAACATAGCATGAAGGTGCTTCTCGGGAGGGCTGCGCCCTCCCACACCCTCCCGCAGGCGGGGGGGATGGGGCAACCGGGTTGCCCCATCTCCCCACCCGGTGGGAGGGTTGCGCTAGCGTTTCAGTTCCTGCTCAATCAAATCCTCAAACACGCGGAAGGGCAACGCGCCGCGCAGCAACTGGCCATTGACCAGAAAGTTGGGCGTGGAGTTGACCCCGAAGCGCGCCGCGACGGCCTGTTCATCGTCAATGCGCCGCAGGGTGGCCGGGTCGTCGAGGCAGGCGCCGAAGGCGACGCTGTCAAGCCCGAGATCGCCGGCAAACTCGATGAACACCTCGCGGTCGCGTCTGGGCACGCCGCCCCACTCTTCCTGATGGGTAGCGAAGAGGCGCTCGTACATGGGCCAGAACTGCCCCTGCTCGGCGGCGCACTGGCCCGCGGCGGCCGCCAGGGGGGCCGAGGCGTGAATGTCGGCCAGGGGGAAGTCGCGCGCCACGAAGCGAACCGCCCCGGTTTGCACGTACGATTCGATGATCTGGGGGCGCGTGTCGCGGAAGAACTGCTGGCAGAATGGGCACTCGTAGTCGGTGAACTCGATGAGCAGCACCGGCGCGTCGGGGGCCCCGAGCGCGCGCGGGTCATCGGGGCGCAGGCGCAGGGCCTCGGCGACATCGGGAAGCGGAGGCCGAGGCGCGGGCGTGGGCAGTTTCTCCGGATCGACCGGGGCGAGCGTGGGCCGCGCCTGGAGGGCGACGCTGGTCTGCATCTCCTCCAGCGCCGAGCGCGTAGGCGCGGGCGGCGCGTAGGCGCCGCAGGCAGCGAGGAGCAGCCCGGTGGCGACGAGTAGCATGCGGATGAGCAGGCGCACACGTAGCTCCTTCTGAATGCGGTGTACGCGGGGCATTGTACCAGAGGACGGTAACCCGCGGCTACCGTGACCACGGGGGAACCAGGTTCCCCCAGACCCCACCCGGTGGGAGGGTTGGGGAGGGCCACGCCCTTCCAAGAAGGATGTTCATCCCGTCGGGGTGCGGCGCAGCGGCATGGATGGCTGAGGTGACAACCGTTCGCAGCGTGCTGCCCCCCTCCCAGCCTCCCCCCGCTGGGGGGAGGAGCCGGGTTCCCTCTTCCAGCGGGGGAGGGCCGGGGAGGGGGCAGTCTGCTTCGTTGAAACGTATGGCCGCTCGAGCAGGGAGATGTGGGCGGGCCGCCCGCGCTCCCGGGTCGGTTGCATCAGGCGTGGTGCGCCCCACGAATGGGGCCTGACGTGAACATACGCTCTCGGAGAGGGGCGTGGGGAAAACGGGTTTCCCCACGCCCCTGCCCGTAGAGGGGGTGCGGGGCGCAGCCCTCGAGCAGGGGGATGGGGAAACCCGGTTTCCCCATACTCTCACCCGGTGGGAGGGCGCGGCCCCCGCGCGAATGTGGGCTGGAGGCCCGCGCGCCCGGCGCCCGTGCCCATTGCTCGCCTACGGGCCGGGGACCGGGGAAACCCGGTTTCCCCGACGATCTGGCCGGTGGTGACATCCAGCGACGCCGCAGATCCGTACAAATAAGTAACCCGCGATAATCGCACCCGGAAGTGCGAAAACGCACCGCAATTTGAGAGCAAAGGAGCCTGTATGCGTCGGATCGTGTTGGTACGGATGGCCCTGGTTATGGCGATCGTTCTGTCCACCGCCCTGTTCGCGGTCACCCGATCCACAGCGTTGTTTGCGCAGGAGGCCGGACCCGAACAGGCGGTTCCCGCCCGGGTGGCCCTTGTGCACGCCGCGCCCTTCGCCGCGGGCAGCGCTACGGTTTCCGTATTTCTCGATAACCTGCTGGTTGATGACTCTTTCGCCTTTGGCGATGTGATCACCTACCTGAATGTGCCGCCGGGCACCTACCGGGTGCGCGTCTTCGTCGGCTCGTTTTCGAGCCTTCCCACGGGGGTAACGCCGGCCCTCGATGTGACGGGGGTGACCGTGGATGCCAACACCGATTATACGCTCGTCGCCATCGGTGGCAGCAATGATTTCCCGCTCGAACTTCTGACCCTGGTAGATCGCACCCCTTCTACGCCGCCGCCGGCTTCGGCTGAGGGGCAGGTGCGGGTGGTCCACGCCGCGCCCTTCGCGCGGGGCCTGCCAGCGACGGCGGTTGATGTTGTTCCTGATACGGGTGGCTCACCAATCGCCTCGAATGTGCGTTACCGCGATAGCACGTCGTTCCTCACCCTGCCGAGCGGCACGCCGATTGATGTGGAAGTGCGCCTCGCGGGCACGAATGTAGTTTTGATTGACCCGGACGCCTTCACCCTTGCGCCGGGGCAGCGGCTGTCGGTCTTTGCTATCGGCGACGGCACAAATCAGCCCGTGCGGGCGCTGGTGGTCCCGGCTGAGACGCAGAGCGCCAGGGTGCGCCTGGCGCACGCCGCGCCTTTCGCCAGCGGCGCGGCTACGGCCACGGTGACCCTCAATGGCGCCGTGGTGACCAACGCGCTGAACTTCGGCCAGGCCACTGCCTACAGCAGCGTTCCGGCGGGTGTCTACCAGGCGCGCATCTATGCCGGCACGTCGGCGACCGGTACGCCGGTCTTCGACGGGGTGGCGGTGTTCTTGCCGAATACGAACTATACTGCGGTGGCGATTGGCCGGAATACGCCTACCTATCCGATCGATGTGCTTCTGCTGACCGACGACCCGACGCGGCCTCCCCTGGGTCAGGCGCGCCTCCGTATCGTCCACGCCGCGCCCTTCGCGCCCACTGTGGCGGGCAATCAGGTGCACATCGTGTCTACCACCGGCGGCCCGCCCCTCGTCACGGGGCTTGACTATGCCGAGGTGGCCGGCTACCTGACGGTGCCCGCCGCGACGCCGTTCAATCTGCGGCTGGTGTCGGCGCTCGCGCCGGCGACCACAATCCTCGATCTGCCGCCGCTGATCTTCGCCGATGGCCAGGTTATCACGGCCATTGCCGTGGGTGATGCCGTGAACCAGCAGCCGAGTCTGCTGCCACTGGAGGATCTGACGCTCGCGCGGGTTTATCTGCCGTTTGCAGTGCGTTGAGCGAGTTGGGGGGAGGGGAAACCTGGTTTCCCCTCCCCTCACTCCGCGAGGCTGTGTTGACGTAGCGGGTGGGGGAATGGGGAAACCCGGTTTCCCCAGATCCCTGCGGGGCGGGGGCGTGGGGAAACCCGGTTTCCCCATCCCCCTGCGTGAGGGCGTGGCCCTCCCAAACCCTCCCGCGGGCGGGGATCTGGGGAAACCCGGTTTCCCCAGATCCCCTGCTCGAGGGCCAGGCCCTCCCGCGGGCAGGGGAATGGGGAAACCCGGTTTCCCCATCCCCCTGCGTGAGGGCGTGGCCCTCCCAAACCCTCCCGCGGGTGGGGGGATGGGGGAACCTGGTTCCCCCATGTTCACGTCAGGCTCGACAGAACGCGCTCCTGATCGTACCATAGAACGCGCCACGTGACTCGCCCTCAGGCACGGGCGGGGCCGGGCGCCCCGGCAGCGCCTGCCTCCCGCGCCGGCCTGGCAGCAAAGGAGCAGCGTATGCGTCTGATGCCCGTTCCCCGCTTTCTGCGCCTTGTCGGGTGCCTGCTAGCCCTGCTTGTGCTGGCGGGCGCGCTGCCCGCCGGGGGCGCGGAGCCGCTGGCGGTAGCGCCCGCCCGTGTCGCCGTACTGCACGCCACGCCGTCAGGCGGCGCCGCTCCGGTTACCGTTGCGCTGCAAATCGCCGGAGTTAACACCGTTATTGGCAGCGGCCTGCAATTCGGCGAGCGCTTGCCCTATCGTGATCTGCCCGCGGGCACCTATCCCGTGCTGGTCTTCGCCGGCGCGTTGACCCAGGAGCAATTGTCCGGCGCGACACCGCTGCTGAGCGCCACGGCCACGCTGCAAGCCGCCAGGGATCATACGCTGCTGATCGGCGGCGGGGCCAATGGGTTCCCCCTGGCCCTCTTCACCGTCACCGATAGCGCCGCGCCCCCCGCTGTCGGGACGGCGAGCCTGCGCGTGGTGCATGCGGCGCCGTTCGCCGCCGGCGCCGCGGCGACGGTGGATGTGGTCTTCGAGAACGGTCAGGCCTTGCCGGGGTTGCTGAACATCGCCTTCGGGCAGGCGCCGGGGCCAGTCACGGTAGCGGTGGGGGAGGCGATCGATTTGAAGATCGTGCCAACGGGCCAGCCCGCTGCTCCACCGCTCCTCGACCTGCCGCCACGGGTGTTTGCGGCGGGCGAGGAGATGGCGCTGGCGGTCATCGGCGGGGCCGGGGGGCAGGCGCTCCGCGCTATCGAGATCCCCCGCGAGCGCCGCGCGCCGGCCCGCGTGCGTGTGTTGCACCTGGCGCCCTTCGCTGGTGGAGCGGCCCCGGTGCATGTCCGGGTGAACGATACGCGGGTGCTGGAGAACCTGGCGTACTTCGCGTTAAGCGAGGAACTGCCGCTGGAAGAAGGTCCTTACCGGCTGGCCATTGACCGTCCGGGGACGCCGCCCACGGAACTGGCCAGTCTGGAGGTGGAACTGGAGCGGGGCCGCGGCTACACCGTCGCGGCGATTGGCGGCGCCAACGGCCTGCCGCTACGGCTGGTCCTGCTCCCGGACACGACCGGGCCTCCGCCCTTCAGCGCGCAGTTGCGCGTGCTGCACGCGGCGCCCATCGGGGCGGGCGTCAGAGGGCAACTCGATCTGCGTGACGAGCGCAACTTCGTTTTCGGGGGGCAGGCGGAAATGCCTTTTGGCACTGAGGCGCTGCTGAGCATTGACGGGGGCGTCTACCGTCTTCGCTTTACCGGGCGTGGCGGAGGCGAGCCGATCATTCCCGCGTCGGTGCTGGTCCTTCCCGTGGGGCGGGCCACGACCCTCTTCGTCACGGGCGATGGTATCAATCAGCCCCTGCAAACCCTGGTCGTGCCGGAGTTGTTCAACCGGAAGGTCCATCTTCCGCTGGTAAGAGGGGGATGAAGCGGGAGAGGGCATGGCGCTCTTTAACCCTGCTCCTGCGGGAGGGGGGATGGGGAAAGCAGATTTCCCCATCCCCCTCCTATATTCAGCTCCGCCGTCTATGCGGCTGCGCCGCACACCGACGGGAGTCAAGATTGTTCTCGGGAAGGCTTTGCCCTCCCAAACCCTCCCGCGGGCAAAGATGTGGGGAAACCGGGTTTCCCCACGCCCCTGCGTGAGGGCTTTGCCCTCTCAAATCCTCCCGCGGGCGAAGATGTGGGGAAACCGGGTTTCCCCACG
>Ga0272446_1000700_pt1 | contig 51272 bp, 27 predicted proteins | sample YNPCB0061_FD_194587 | JGI IMG/M metagenome (GOLD analysis project Ga0272446, IMG submission 194587) | Hot spring microbial mat communities from Yellowstone National Park, WY, United States - YNP-CB-006-1 | ecosystem: Environmental > Aquatic > Thermal springs > Hot (42-90C) > Sediment | place... | reverse complement strand
TCGGGAAGTCAGGACAAGACCATCCAGTTGTGGGACATGGCAACAGGCAAAGAGTTACGAACATTGACAGGACACAGCGATGCCGTCAGCTCCGTCGCCTTTTCGCCTGATGGGAAACTTCTGGCGTCGGGGAGCGAGGATAGGACTATCAAACTCTGGGACGTCTCAACAGGCAAGGAGATACAGACACTGTTAGGGCATATCGGTGTTGTCAAATCCGTTGCCTTTTCGCCCGATGGCAGCTCTCTGGCGTCGGGGAGCCAAGATGACAGCATCAAGTTGTGGGAGGTAAAGACAGGCAAAGAGTTGAGGACATTCACAGGGCATAGCAATCCTGTTACATCTATTGCTTTTGCACCCGATGGAAAGTTTTTAGCGTCGTCAAAGAACGTTGGCGGAACCATTACGCTGTGGAATGTCAAGACGGGCAAAAGGTTACGCACCATGGAGGAACATAGCCTCTGGGTCAGTTCTGTCGCCCTTTCGCCGAATGGAAAGTATTTAGCATCGGGCGGCGGCGATTACCTTAACTTCCATAACAACACCATCGCGCTGTGGAGTGTCAAGACAGGCAAAAAGTTACGCACGCTGGGTCGGTATCGCCATCCGGTCGAGTCCGTCGCGTTTTCGCCCGATGGGAAGTTTTTAGCGTCGTCAGGGAGCTCTGGCGGAATCATCACGCTATGGGAGGTCAAAACAGGGAAGGAAGTAAGGGGATTTGAGGGGCATCGTGATGGAGTCATATCCGTTACTTTTTCGCCTGATGGCAACACGCTTGCATCGGGAGGCGCCGATGGCACAACTCGTCTCTGGAATGTCGCCACAGGCAAGGAACTTGCGATGTTTGTCAGTTTCACCGATGGTGAATGGGTTATCTTGACGCCCGAGGGCTACTACAATGCCTCCGCCAAGGGCGACCAATACCTCAATGTCCGCGTCGGGAGTGCGGTCTATGGCATTGAAAACTACCGCGCCACGTTCATGCGTCCCGACCTTGTCCAAGCGGCGCTGTCGGGCAAGTGAGGAAATCGTTGGCAGCTGCGTCCGAGAGGGCAGGCGATGTTGGAAAGGTATGATGGACATAGGCTTCATAAAGTGGTAGCAAAGCAAATCAAGGCAGGCTGCTTATGTAGAGATAAAAAAATTAAAATCAAGTTTTTTCTTCCCGAAACATTCCTTAACATCTCGCTATCGCGTTCACACATTGAACATTTTCGGCGATGAAGCGCGTGTTTCGTCTCCGCCGCTCCCGAAGACTTTTAAAACTGTTTATCGACCAAGCAGCCGTGGTGGTCTGCCGACGTTTTTTTGGGAACTAAACGAATGAGCCAAGAAGATTTGTTTGGAAACGTCGTTTCCAAAGATGCGCTGTCGCCGACGGCAGCGCTGCAACAATATCAATCGCTGAAAGAACTCTTCGAGGCAACGAAGGACTGCCAGAAGTGCAAGCTCGGCAAGACACGCAAAAATTATGTCTTTGGCGAAGGCAACGAACAGGCAAAGCTCGTTGTCGTTGGCGAAGCGCCGGGCGCTGATGAAGATGAAACTGGTCGACCGTTTGTCGGGCGCTCTGGCGAACTCTTGAACAAAATTCTGTCCTCAGTCAAGTTTGAACGCAGCGATGTTTATATCTGCAATATTGTCAAATCTCGACCGCCGCAAAATCGAAATCCCGAACCCGACGAAATCGAGGCGTGTTTGCCCTATCTCTTGCGACAGATTGAACTCATACGCCCGAAAATGATTCTGGCGCTCGGTAAAGTAGCAGCGAATACATTGCTCGAAAACAATCTGAGCATGACAGCAATGCGCGGCAAAGTGCATCGCTGGAAGTCCATCGATGTTGTGGCTACCTACCACCCTGCCGCGCTGCTCAGAAATCCGAATTGGAAAAAACTCTGCTGGGAAGACGTTCAAATGATGCGGCGACATTACGACGAAAAATACGGCGGCGGGTGAGGTCGTCCTATGGGGCTTGATGTTACAAGCGCTTTCAGGCTTAGACAAGCACATTTTGAAGTAAATCAGACATCAAACAAGAAGTAACCGTTTTCCCTAACTTTTTACTTGAATCGCATGGCAGGCGGATTTATCGATAGAAGTCAAGAAACAAGTGGCAGCTACCCGCTTGAAAAGTTCATGAAAGTGCGCAAAGGCTTCCGCGAGGAAGTTGATTTCACCAAAGAAGGGCGCGTGCCTCCCAATGCTGTGGAGGTCGAGCAAGAGGTCTTAGGGTCGATTCTCCTTCAAAGCGATGCGATTCAAAAAGTCATTGAAATTTTTGGCGATGAGTCAGACGCAATTTTCTATGAACATAAACACCGCGTGATTTACAAAGCGATGCTGCGGCTGTATAATCGGCGCGAGGCGATTGACATCATCACGCTCACCGACGAATTGAAGCGCCAAGAGGAATTGGAGAAAGTCGGCGGCAGCTATGCCATTGCAGAACTCTCGAACAAAGTCGCCACCGCTGCCAATGTCGAGTACTACGCCATTATCGTCAAGGAAAAATATCTGTATCGTCGGTTAATTGCGATTGCCACGCAAGTCTCTGCCGCTGCGTATGACCAATCTATCGATGTCTTCGATTTGATTGAACAAGCCTCGCAGGAGGTCTTTCGCGTCTCGCAAGCTGGCATCAAGAAAAAAGCCTCCGACATCAAAACATTGCTCAAAGATGCGACGAAGCTCATCGAGGCATTGCAGCAGCGCAAGAGTTCAGTTACGGGCGTGGCATCAGGCTTTCCTGATTTGGACAAACTCACGGCGGGCTTCCAACGCTCCGATATGATTATCATTGCGGCGCGTCCCTCAACGGGAAAAACTGCGCTGGCATTGGCATTCGCGCGCAACGCTGCTGTCGAGACCAAAACGCCCGTCCTGTTTTTCAGCCTTGAAATGGCGGAGCAACAGTTGGCGATTCGTATGCTCTGCGCCGAAGCGATGGCGGATTCCAACGCGGTCAGAACGGGTCGCGTCTCGTCGCAAGACATGGTAAACATCATGGCGCGGATGGACAAACTTGCGCAGTCGCCGATTTTCATCGACGACACGGCGGGCATCTCGATTATCGAGCTCGGCGCGAAAGCGCGACGAATGAAGCAAGAGCATAACATCGGCATGATTATCATCGACTACTTGCAGCTCATCACGCCCGTCAAAGATGGCAAGAACAGCCGCGAACAAGAAATCGCGCAAATTTCTCGTTCACTCAAAGCGCTGGCGAAGGAGTTGCAAATTCCAGTGATTGCACTCGCACAGCTTAACCGCTCGATTGAACAGCGTGGTGGCGACCGCAAGCCGCAGCTTTCCGACCTGCGCGAATCAGGCAGCATTGAGCAAGACGCCGACGTGGTGATGTTTCTCTCGCGTCCTGAAGCCTACGGCGTGCAGAATTTTCCCGACGGCAGCTCGACGAAAGACGTCATCGTCGTCGACGTCGGCAAGCAGCGTAACGGCCCCGTCGGCGATGTGAAATTGAAGTTCCTTAAACAATATGGCAAGTTCGAATCGCTGACCTCAACTTACAGCGCTGAGGACTTTGCCATGCTCGACCAGCGCAAGTTGGAACGCGCCGCCGATAATTTAGAGCGCGACAATCTGCCGCCTGAACCACTCAACACGCTTAACCCAGACGACGCGCCGTTCTAAATGCAAGCCAAAACACCTTGTATCATCAAGGCATTTCGGCGGTTTCTTTTCAGCGTTATACCAAAATAATTAGAAGAGGAGTAGATTTTACCACGGTGTCATTGCGAGCGACGCGAGGAATCCATCTTTATGCTTGGATTCTTCATCCCGCTTTGCGGGAGTCAAAATGACAACCCCTATCTGCTTCAAATTATATCCGTATTATGCGGTTTCACGCAAAATCAGTTCTGGCGCGACTCGGAGCGACTGCGGCTTTTGTGCTGGATACTGCAGCCGGCGCATCAGGAACTCCACCGCGGCACGTCCCATTTGTCGAATCGGCTGTCGAACCGTCGAGAGCGCTGGCAGTGCGATTCGTGCAATTGGCTGGTCATCGAAGCCTATGACGGCCACATCGGCTGGCACGCGGAAGCCGTGTTGAAGCAGTGCGCGCACCGCGCCCGTTGCCACCTCGTCGCCGTTGGCACAGAACAAGGCATCGACCATCGGCATCGATTGTTCTTTCACTTTTTTCAGCAGTTCTTCGATGAGCTTAACGCCCTCGTTGAAGTTGAACTTTTCTTCGGTTTCATACAGGACTTTTATCAATAGGTCGTCGCGGATGGGAAGTTTGTATTTTTTGAGCGCGGCAAGATGCCCTTCCAATCGTTCGCTCATGACGGTGCTGGACGAGGCGTAGGGAAATAGAATCCGCCGTCGCCCAAGTTTGATGAGATACTCTGTGGCTTCAAATGCCCCACGCACGTTATCGACCGAAACGGAGTCGATGGTTTTAATATCGGCTTCAATCACGGCACAGGGCAGTTGATATGATGCGTAGACTTTCGTGCGTTTTTCGGTATGGTCAAAGAGTTGAACGACAAGTCCGTCGACTTGCTTGCCGCGCGCGATATTGCGGTAAATTTTTTCCTCTTCGCGTTCATTATTGCCCGCCGTGCTGTAAATGACCAAGTTATAGCCCGACCCTTTCAAGGCTTCCTCGACGCCGCGCAAGACCTCAATCGTAAATGGCTCGACCATGCTTGGCACCAATAGCCCAATCAGGTTAGTTTGTTGCTTGACCAAGCGATACGCGCTCGCGTTTGGGACGTAGCTCAATCGCTCGGCGATGCGCCGCACTTTGGCGACGGTCGCCTCTTTAAATTTGCCGCGCCCGTTGAGAATCATCGAGACCGCCGCAGGCGTAATGCCAGCTTCGCGCGCAACATCTTTGAGCGTTGCAGTTGCGTGTTTACCGTTGGATTTCATTTGCTACAACAATTAGGCGAAGTTACGGCAGATACTCGAGTTTTTCGTCCAGCGTTTGCGCCGAATTTCCACCGACGAACACCGTGAATGTGCCGGCTTCCATCGTCGGCTTGAACGCCTTATCCAGAAACATCAGGTCTTTGGCGGACATCGTGAACACGGCTTGTTTGGTTTCGCCCGCGCCAATGCGCAGTTTCTTAAACCCTTTGAGTTCTTTCACTGGCCGCGTAACGCTTGCAACGTCGTCGCGCACATAGAGCTGAACAACTTCTTCGCCTGCGACTGTGCTGTTGTTGGTAACATCAACCGTAATCGTTACACTCTCCGACCCCCGAAATTCTCTTTGGCTCACACGCAAATTTTTATACTCAAAGTTCGAGTATGACAGCCCGTAGCCGAAGGGATAGAGCGGCGTGTTGTCAAGGTCAATGTAGCGCGACTTATATCGGTCGTTTGGATTTTGTGGATTGATGGGGCGTCCAGTGTTTTTATGGTTGTAGTAAATGGGAATTTGTCCAACGCTGCGAGGAAATGTCATAGTCAGTTTGCCGCTTGGATTCACATCGCCAAACAACACATCTGCGATGGCATTGCCGGCCTCAATGCCTAAATGCCACGCTTCCACAATCGCGGGAACCTTCTCTGCTGTCCAGACAATTGAGAGCGGCCTGCCATTTGTCAATACCACGACCATTGGCTTATTCAAGGTATGCAGCTCTTTTATCAAGTCTTCCTGAACGCCCGGTAAGTCTAACGAGGCGCGGCTGTGCGCTTCGCCCGTCATATCTGCTGTTTCGCCGACCACAACCACGACCGCGTCAGATTTCTTTGCTGCTTTAATTGCCTCGACAAATCCTGCTCTCGAGAGCGATTCCTTCCCGCGCGTCGCTTCATAGCCTTTTGAGTAAATAACGGTTGTTTTATTGCTTACTTTCTTTTTGATACCGTCAAGCACAGACACGGCGTCTTCTGGCCTGCCGACCATCTCCCATTCGCCGAGCATATCGCGCTTGCTTTCCGCCAGTCCGCCGATGACGGCAAGCGTTTTCAGGTCTTTGCGAAGCGGAAGCATGTTCTTGTCGTTTTTAAGCAACACAATCGATTTCTGCGCTGCTTCTCTGGCGAGCGCGCGGTGTGCTGGGTTCAGCACTAATGCTTTTTCACGCTCGGCGTTGCAGTAGCGAAAGGGGTCGTCGAAGAGACCGAGTTTAAATTTGGCGAGCAAAACACGGCGCACCGCTTGGTTCAACACAGCGTCGGAGACTTTCCCGGCGCGAACTTCTTTGGCAAGATTCACATAGAGTTCGCCCTCCATATCCATATCGACACCTGCGTTTATTGCCAGCACAGCGGCGTCATCATTGGTTTTTGCCGCGCCGTGAACGCGCGACTCATTGATGGATTCCCAATCGCTGACGACCATGCCCTTGAAGTTCCATTCGCCGCGTAACACATCGGTCATTAAAAATCGGCTAAGCGTTGCAGGCGTGCCGGAGATTTCGTTGAAACTTGTCATGAGCGTGGCTGCGCCTGCATCGATGGCGGCTTTGAACGGCGGGAAATAAATTTCACGTAGGGTGCGTTCCGAGACATCCGCCGTGTTGTAATCGCGTCCGCCCTCAGCAGCGCCGTAAGCAACAAAGTGTTTGACGCAGGCGAGAATCGTGTTATCTGCACTCAGGTCTGCGCCTTGAAATCCCCTCACGCGCGCCGCGGCAATGAGCGAGCCGAGATAGGGGTCTTCGCCAGCGCCTTCAATGACCCTGCCCCAGCGCGGGTCGCGGGCGATGTCGACCATCGGCGCGAATGTCCAATGAATGCCCGCTGCCGCGGCTTCCGTTGCCGCTATCCGCGCCGTGCGCTCTGCCAACTCCACATCCCATGAACACGATTCAGCGAGCGGAATTGGAAACGTTGTTCGATAGCCGTGAATGACGTCAAACCCGAAGAGCACAGGAATTTTCAGGCGCGATTGCATTGCTGCTTCCTGCGCTTTGCGCGTTAGGTCTGCGCCATAGACCATCAGCATTGAGCCGATTTTGCCCTCGCGTATCTGTTGAAATTGAGCTGGCAGAATACCTGCGACGCGCTTGAAGTTCGAGAGGTCGCCTGCGACTTGGTTGAGCTGTCCGAGTTTTTCTTCAACCGTCATTTGCGCAATGAGCGAATCGGCACGGCGCGTCATTTCTTGGTCGGAGAGCTGCGCGTAAGTGCTGCCGTTTGAAAAGAGAAGCGCGATAAGAAGCGCGACACAGTGTTTCAACATGGTTGTGCAGTGTTTGAGTTAGCGTTTTCCAAAAGGCGAGGGCGGCGTTTCCATCGCGCCGAAGCGCGTTGGGGTATCGGTCATCTCGAACTCCAGCGTTGCGCCGTTTTCCAGTTCACGATGCCGAACCCATGCACGGTTAAGTTGGCGTCCATTGAGCCGAAGCGATTTGACATAGATATTTTGCGTTGATGTATTGCGCGCATGGATGATGAGCAATTTGTCGTTCTCCAAACGCAGCGTTGCTTTTTGAAATAGTGGGCTGCCGATGAAATACCAATCCTGTCCAGCGTTTGGAAAAACGCCTAACGCGGCAAAGAGCAGCCAAGCAGATGTTGTGCCGCTATCGTCGTTGCCGGGCAAGCCGTCGGGCATGGCTTTGAAATTTTCGGCAATCAATTTGCGCGACCAGAACTGTGCGCGGTCGGCGCGTCCTGCGTAGATGTATTGAAACGGCGCGAGCATATCGGGTTCGTTGGAGACGGAGAAAAATCCTTTCGTAAAATCTGCGCCACTTCGATTGGCAAAGAGCGTGTCCCATTTTGCGGTGAATGCGTCGTTGCCGCCCAGCCGTCGAATCAGCCCGTAGAAGTCGTGCGGCACATAGCCCAAGTATTGCCATGCTGAGCCTTCGTAGTAATGCACTTCCGCGCTCCATGTCTGTCCGGGCGGAAAGACGATAGCAGGATTGAACGGCGAGAGCCATGTGCCGTCGGATTTCTTTGGTCGAAAAAATCCCGTTTGGGCATCGAGGAGCGTAAAGATGGTTCTCGACCGCGCTTTGAACGCTTCTGCCTCTTTGCCGCGCTTCAAGTAATCGGCGACCGCCCAGACACAGTAATCATTGTAGGCATATTCCAATGATTTGCTCACCGATTGCCAATGCGTGTCGCACGCAAGCCAGCCATTTTGCAAATACTCTCTGTATCGACCTTTGCGAGCGCTCAAGCCTGAATGCGCGGGAGGGTCGCCCGCCGCGGTCGCATTTTTTTTCAGGTAGCGATACGCGCGGTCATAATCGACGCCCTGCAAGCGTTTCACAGCAGCATCGGCGAACAGCACATCGGCGTTTGTGCCGCCCTGCATTGCGGTAAGTGCGTTTCCTGTAAAGCCGTCGGGCAACCAGCCTCGATTATCCGCAATGTCTAAGAGCGAATTGAGCATCTCGCGCTGCACACTTGGAAAGAGCAACGTGAGCAACGGGTTGAGCGTGCGGTAAGTATCCCAAATCGCAAAGTAGTTGGTGAAGGCTCTGCCACTCGTTTTGAAACCGTCGGGCGTTTCGCCAGTGATGTCGGTCGGCATCAGAAGCGCGTGATAGAGTGCGGTGTAGAATATCGTTTTTTCTTCATCACTCGCGCCCTCAATCGTGATGCGGCTCAAACGGCTGTTCCACTCTTTTCGTGCATCGGCTTTCACATCGTCAAATGTTTTTCGTTGCGCCTGCCATTCGGCGACGTATGCATCGGCGTTCTGTGCAGCGCGGTAAGACACCGCTGTCGTCAGTTCAATCGTTTTCGGATTGCCGTCGGAGATAAAATTCAGCACGACGCCACAGTTTTCTCTTTCTCCGGCAGCAATATGTGCGGCGGTCTCTACGTGGTCATCTTTCCACACAGCATAGTTAGCAGGCAAGTCGTTCACACGAGCCGTAAAAAACGCGGTGAAGTCGGTTGGTTCCGAGCCAAAGCCGTCGGCGAATCTGCCCTGAAGTCGGACGACTCGGCCGTCTTCAGCGATGTGCGCTTCGGTTGAGGCGGCATATTGCGGGTGCGAGGCGCGCGCCGCATTAAAGATAACCCTCAGCGTGTCGCCTTTGTTACCGCCCGCAAATGTATACCGATGATGTCCAGTTCGCGCACGCGCCGTAAGTTCGGCACGCACGTTGGGCGCTGTTAAGGTTACGGCGTAGTAACCGGCCTGAGCCGTTTCATCGACGCGCGCCGATTTATAACCGAAGGAGGAGAGTGCAATGGCATTGCGTGCAGGCATCACCAAAAAGTTTCCGTATTCGCCGCTCCCAACGCCGCTGACTTGGTTATGCACAAAGCCGATGATGTAACGGTTCTCGAAGCGATAACCCATATTTCCCCAGCCTTGCTCGTCGGTGTGCGGCGTGAGCGCAATCAATCCCCACGGTGTCGTCGCGCCCGGATGGGTGTTGCCGCCCGCAGCCGTGCCAATCATCGGATTGACATAGTCCGCAGGAGATTTTGACGTTTGTGCCCGCAAAGACATTTGAGAGAGCAATGCAGCTATTATACAACAACCGATTAAGACCGAACTGACTGCGCGCGCACGAATTTTTCCGTTCATCATTTTCCCTAACAGTTTAAGTTGGGTTGCTCATGGAGGGCGGCGCAGCAGCCGGCGATTTTCCCCAAGTCGGATGCGGAGTCGCACCCATTTCAAACATCAATGTGCCGCCGTTCATCAAGTCTTGATGACGAATCCACGTCGTTTCAATTTTTTTGCCGTTGAGCGTTACTGATTGAATGTAAATGTTTTTCATTGAGACATTTCGCGCTTCAATCGTAAGCGTTTTGCTGTTGGACAATCGCAGCGTTGCTTTTGGAAAGCGCGGCGAGCCGAAGACGTAAATTGCTTCGGCGGGATTGACGGGATAGAGTCCCACCGCGCTAAGCACATACCACGCCGACATCTGCCCGCAGTCTTCGTTGCCGCATAGTCCTTCGGTCGTGTGGTTGTAGAGGTGGGTCAAAATTTGCGTTACGCGCTCTGCCGTTTTGTGCGGCGCTCCTGCATAAGCATAAAGGTAGGCAATGTGATGGCTTGGCTCATTGCCGTGTGCGTATTGACCAATCAAGCCCGAGACATCTGGCGAGGCGCTCGCGCCCAATTCCGACGATTCTGTGAAAAGCGAATCTAACTTTTGAATGAACCGCTCGCGTCCGCCCATGAGCGTCATCAAACCTTGAACATCGTGCGGCACAAACCATGTGTATTGCCACGAGTTGCCTTCGGTGAATGAGCCGTCGCGGTGCTCGGCGTTGCGCGGATTGAACGGCGACTGCCATCGACCGAGCGAATCTCTGGCGCGCATAAATCCCACGTCCACGTCAAACATATTTCGATAAAACGTCGCGCGGCGTTCAAACTCGGCGGCGTCGGCCGTTTTGCCCAACGCTTTGGCAAGGGTTGCGATGCACCAATCGTCGTAAGCGTATTCTAATGTCTTTGAGACCGATTCGTTCTCGAGTTCAAACGGTATGAAGCCGTAGCGACGGTAATACTTCAAGCCGCGCGCGTCTTTCATTGCGCTCGCTTTCATCGCCTCGTAAAATTTTTCAGCCTCTGCTTTTTTCAGGAAACCTTTGGCGAAAGCATCGGCGATAACTGGAATCGAGTGGTAGCCAATCATCACATACGATTCGTTGGACATTAGCGGCCAGACAGGCAGTTCGCCAAACTCTTGATACTGCGCATAGAACGACTCGAGGAAATCTTTCACGCGGTCAGCAAAGACCAGCGTCGAGAGCGGGTGCCATGCGCGAAATGTGTCCCAAAGCGAAAAGACGGTGTAGTTTGTGAAGCCCTCGGCGATGTGAATTTTTTTCTCTTTCGGCTCAGAGCCTCTGTATTTTGCGTCGGTGTCTTGATAGAGCGAGGGCGCCAGCATCGCATGGTACATTGCTGTGTAGAATGTGGTTTTCTCTTCGTCCGATGCGCCCTGAATCGTCAAGCGTTGTAACTCATTTTCCCATTTCGCGTCCGTTTCGCGCCGAACTTTATCGAACTGCCAATGTGGAATTTCGCGGCGCAAATTTTCCAATGCGCCTTCTACGCTCACATAAGAGAGGGCAACTTTGACCAAAATTTTTTCGTCTTGCTCGGTTTTGAAATTGAAATAGGCGCGGGCTTTTGGGCTTCGCAGCTCGCGTTGATTCGGGAACACGGCCGAGTCAGTTGCAACGCCAAAGTCATCGGGACGTTTCGAGAGCGCCATTGCAAAATGAACCAACTGATTTTGCGCCCAGCCCGATGACAATCGGTATCCGGTAACAAGCGTGTCGCTCACAATTTTGACGACGGCGTCGGAACACCAATCCCAGCCAATGCCATGATGAAGATTGAGCATTAGGCGCGCGCTGTCCGATTTTGGAAAGGTGTATCGATGAAATCCGACGCGGGGCGAGACGGTGAGTTCGGCTTGAATTTTTGTGTCGCGCAAATAGACACGATAATAGCCCGGTGTGGCTTGCTCATCGCTATGCGAAAAGCTCGAGCCATAGCCCTGTCGCCAATTTTTCCGTTCCCCGAATCCAAGTTTGAGCGCGCCCACCGTCGGCATTAGAGAAATGTCGCCCATTTCGCCGATGCCGGTGCCAGAAACATGTGTGTGACTGAACCCAATGATAATGGAATCGGAATTGTAATAGCCCGAACACCAGTCCCAGCCCGAGTTGAATTGGTCGGGACTGAGTTGCACCATTCCAAACGGCGATGCTGCACCCGGAAATGTATGACCGTGCCCGCCCGTGCCGAGCATTGGATTAACATGACGCGTCAGCGGTTGACCAAGCAGGGCAACGGGCAACAGCGTCGCAACAACGAAAAAACGGACTTGCATCATTAGCCAACTTATTTTGACGACGCGATTAGCAGAATAAAAAACGCTCCGCTCGACATAACTCGCCAAGCGGAGCGCACAAATGATGGAGCAACAACTTTACTTTAAGAGCATCATCTTGCGTGTTTCCGCAAATGACCCCGCTTGCAATCGATAGAAATAGACGCCGCTGGCTAAACTTGAGGCGTTGAACTGCACCACATAGTTGCCCGCGCTTTGGCGTCCATTGACCAACGTAGCCACCTCTCTGCCAAGCAGGTCATAGACTTTCAGGGTTACAGTTTGCGCTGAAGGTAATGTGTAGCTAATGTTCGTCGCCGGGTTGAACGGGTTTGGATAGTTCTGCGCCAAACGGAACTCCTCAGGTTTGCCGCCCAAGTTAATTGGCGTGTTCAGCAAGCCGGCCACAGGATTGCGGTCGAGTTTTGTGCCGATGCCGAACTGTCCGAGCTCCTCGCGCGTCAGGTTGAACGCTTTGAGGAAGTTGCCGCTTCGCATGGTGCTGAGCGCAATCCATGGCGACGTGGCATTGTTGCGACGGGCAATGTAAAGGTTTTGCGGACGCAGAATGTTTGTCAAGCCCGCCACATCGAGGCTGATGTCGAATCGAGCGCGCGCGCCTAAGCCCGTCTGGTTGATTGTCCAGATTCTGCCCGGAATGACCACGTGCGTCGCAGGGTCGCCATCGTTAATGCGGTAAATGTTATTGTAGCCAACTGTATCAATAACACCTGTGCCGATTCTGATGGTATCAACTGTCGCAATCGTGCCGCGTGTTGCAGAGAGGCTGCCGCTAGATGTGTCGTTGCGCGCGATTTCAACGAAAGCACCTGTTGCGCCCAGCACATAGTAGCCTTCGCCAGCTTCTCTGGCAGCGACGGTCGGGTTTGCCGTAAAGGCTCTGGCAGCAAGCGGGAATGGGCTTTCATCGGCAATGATGCTGCGGATGAAGATTTCGCCTCTGAAGCGCGGCGCGCTGGTGGTATAGACAGGCGCAAAGTCGCCGCCGACTTGGTCAGACCCACGATTGCCGACAACGCGAACGACTCTGTCTGGGTCATCAAAATTATGGCGGAAGGTCATTCCCGTAATGAGTCCGGGATTGATGTTCAGAATCAGTTGGTCGATGCGCGTGCTGTCGACCGAATAGGTCGCATTGGCACCGAAGCCGAAGACATTGCCGAAGTCAAGCCCTCTGAATTCGTTGGTGAAGTCAAAGATGTATTCGTGATACTTGCCGTCGGCGATGAGCGTGGCTTGGCGCGGGATTTCATTGCTGAATCGGCGTCCGCCGTTGGTTACGCGGAATTGTCGTCCCGTGTCGCCGGGCGCGTTGATATACGGCGGGCGACTCGCGTCGCGCAAAATAATTTGCATGGTCGGCGCAATGTCGCGGTTAAAGGCGTTGAGGTTTTCCGTCGTTGTCCTTGCAAAGACGTGCAGCACTTTTGCGCGGCTCAAGTTGACGGGTGTGGTATCTGTTGCCGACGATTTGAACGTTTTCCAGATAGGGTCGCCACCGCCACCGAGCGTATCGCGCGCGCCGCCGGGCAATGGACGCAAGCCTTGTGGCAATCCATTCACGCCAATGTTGCCCGATACACCGATGCGCAGCGCGGGCGCGCCTTGGTCCGTCGTCCAAGCAAGTGTATGGCGGTCGCGCGTAAAGACGCCGAAGAGCGGTGGCGGTACTGTCCAGCCGTTGCGGTTAGTATCCGAGACGCTGAAGTTGTCCAGTTCAAGTCGAGACGGTGCAGTGTTACTCGGCACGCTGATGGAAAACTTCAAACTCAGGTAACGCTCGACCTGATCGATTTCAGCAGTCGAAAGCGCGCGGTTATAGATAATCACTTCGGCAATGTCGTTCTGACCTGCGCCCGTGCCGTTGAGCAATGCGCCCAAGCGTAATCTCGCGCCGCTTCCGCCCGCGTTGGTTACCGTCCCAGAGTACGTGGCGATGGAAAATTGTCCTTGCGTAAGCGCCAGCGCGGTCGCACCATTTCGACGCAGGGTTGGAGCTGCGCCGCCTGTTGGTGCACCCGCAAGCGTTCTGGTTCCACCTGTGGCGGCAAGCAAGGCAAAGCCAGTCGCACTTGCAGCTGTGTCGGCGGTGGCGCCAATAACCGTTTCACGGCTTACGGCTGACAGCGTTGCGCGTTGATTGGCGAAGACTGCGAAGGCTGTAATCGCGCCGCTCGTTGGGAGCGCAACGCCCATGGTGTCGTCTGTTCCATCAAACCGCAGCGCAGCGAAGTTATTGACCGAACTTGGCACAAGAGTCGGACGTGCGCCGCCATTGGAGACGGCGTTGCGACGATTGCCCGACGCATCCAGCCAGAACGGCACAGCATCACCACGATTAAATCCTGACTGACTGATTTCATCGGCGCGCAGCCAGAGTTGAATGCCCGATGACGGAATTTGCGTTACTGGTGCAGCGTTGAAGAGCGGAATAAGCGGGATGTTGTAGCGACCGCTCAGGTAACTTTCAACTTGTGCGCGCTCATCACTGCTCAATCGACGATTGTAAATCAAAATTTCTGCGATGTCGTTTCGACCAGCGCGTGTCGAGTCGCGATTTGCACCGATAACGAAAGGTCGACCGCTGCCGCGCGTGTTTTGCAAATCGAAGGCTTCGTAAGTGATAATCGTAAACTCACCCAAGTTCAGCGTGGGCGACACGGCAAACCCATTTCGGCGAATCGCAAAGCCACCGTCAGCGCCTTCGTTGCTGCCGCCTTCACGGCGAATTTCACGGTTCGATCGGTTCGCAAACGTGTTGTAGCTTGAGAAGCCAAAGCCTCTGGCGGGAAAATCGTTCTTCGTTGCAATGACCATATCGACACCGTCGCCCGATGTCAAAAGCGGGTCGCGTTGATGTGCCAAGACGACAAACGCCGTAACGGTCGCCTGCGTGGAGTCGTTGACGGTCATCAACGGCTGGTCTTTGGTTAAACCACCATTCCCATTGAAACGGACAGCTGGCAACCCGTTAATCGCGTTGGCGCGCAGTGTGGGACGAAATGTGCCAGTTGATGTGGCTGGACGGCTGTTGCCGGAGTTGTCGGGCCAAGTGCTAATGGGTTGTCCATCAGAAACGCCCGTAATGTCGCTGGCGCGCAGCCAGAAGCGCAGTCCGTTTGTCGGAACCGGCTGCTGAGCCGTCGCCGTTACGCTAAACAGAAGTGCAAACAGCAGCAACAGTATCGCTGGTTTTCTCATTGTTGTTAATTGGTTAGTGTTGACAAAACATTCATTCAAGAAATGTAGACGCCTCTCGAAGTGAATCAGTTGAGAATCGAGACGCAATTGCGTGTTTTGTTGAATCGAAAAATTTAATCGTTTCAATTCTCTGACGAGAAATTTAAGGCACTTGGTTCAAAATTTCAAAATGTTGTCGCGCACTCATTCAGCCACGAGCATCGCTGCGCCGAAGACGCCTGCACTATCACCCAACAAGGGCTTGAGAATCTGGGTATCGAGCCGATGGTTGAAGACGTATTTTTTAAGTTCTGCCACGCCCTCGGTGTAGAGCGTATCGATATTGCCCACGCCGCCGCCCACGACAACCGCATCGGGGTCTAAAATGTTAATCACCGACGCGAGTGCTCTGCCGAAATAGTGATGCAGTCGGTTCATCGTCGCGCTGGCTGCCGCATCGATATTTTGTTGATGCCGTCGAGCAATATCGGGCAAGCCGAGCTGGCTGCCACTTTGCGAAGCGTAGTACTTCTCGAGCGCAGGACCTGAAATAAAACTCTCGACGCAGCCCTTGATGCCACTATAACATATCTCGCCGTTTTCATCGAGAACATTGTGTCCCCATTCGCCCGCGATGCCTTGTGCGCCGTTCAAGACTTTTCCATCGACGACCACGCCGCCGCCGACGCCTGTTCCCATAATTACACCGAAAACGACCGACGCGCCTTTCGCCGCGCCCAACCGCGCTTCTGCTAATGCGAAACAATTGGCATCATTGGCGACGACCACCTCAATGCCGAGCTTCGTCGATAAATCTTTCGGCAAATTTTTTCCGTTGAGCGCCGTCGTGTTGCAGTTTTTCATTGCGCCGATGTGTTTATCGAACGTGCCCGGCGTGCCAATGCCAATGCGGCTCGGCAGCCCGCCCGTTGCCGCCGAGAGTTCTTTTACCAGCAGTGCAATTTGATTTAAGATATGCTCGTAGCCCTCTGCGGCTTCGGTCGGCACGCGCACTCGACAGAGTGGCTCAATGCTTGACGATTCGGGCAAAACCACGCCCTCGATTTTTGTTCCGCCTAAATCAATTCCCCACACGTGCGACATTTGCGTTCAGCATTACTTGGTAAGTTGAACAACTCCCGACACCGGCACATCAATGCGATGAACACCCTTGCCGAAGTTCCGTTTTTCTTTTCGCAGCAAGTTTCCCATGCAATCGAGAATTTCCATCGTGCATCCGTTAAGCTTGGCTTCGAGGTCAAGCACGACGCCCTTTCGATGCGACGCATTGACGATGATGAGCTTCTTCGGCGCGTCTTTATCAATATCGACGACCATATCGGCGTAAAGCGCGATAAGTCGCTTGCGCGGCGTTTCCGCAACGACGACGGGATAGTTCAGTTCGGGATGCTGCGGCTGGAACTCGCCGTCGAGCAAGACATCACGGTGCGCCCGCCAAAACAACATCCAGTATTGAATCATCGCACGGTGGTCGGCGGGAATGGTCTCGAATCGGTTCGAGAGTTGCGGCACGGAAAACAGCACGTTCAAAATTTGTTCAGCGACAATCTCGACAGGTTCGTTGGCGTTCCATGTTAGCATGTCGCTATGCACCGCCGTGCCGCCGGAGAGCAAGCGAATATCAGTGGTGCGGACGCGGTTTTCGAGCGCATCGTTTGCACAGTCGCCCGCACGAAACAGATTTCCCGACGTGCGCATCGCAGGAGAAATGTATGCTTGACGAAATTCAATCATCAGGTCAGGCTTGAGCGTTTCCAACCGCGTGCGAATGTCGCTCATCAGTTTCACTGTCGCTTCTTCAACGGAGTCGAAGTCGCGCCCGCCGCCGGCGCTTGTCGCAGCAAGGTCTGGTAAGCGAAGCATATCAACGAAGTCCAATTTTAAGCCGTCGAGGTCGTATCGCCGCACGCCGTCTTCAAGTCGCCCGATAATGTATTCGCGCACGTCGGCAAACCGCGGGTCAAGCACGTGCGTTCTTAGCCCCCAATCGGTATAAAGAATTTTCTCTTTGAAGGTTTGTGCAGCGCGACTTCGCAGTCCAGCAAACGGCACGGCATACCACAAGAGAACTTTCATATCCAACTTGTGAATTTCTGAAACTGTTTGTTTGAAATCGGGAAAAATGGTTGGATTGATTTCCCAGTCGCCGCAATCTTCGTAGATGCTGCGCGCGTCGGCGGTTTGCCAGCCATCGTCGATGATGACGGCGTCGCAGCCGAAGGTTTTGGCGGTTTTGCATTGCAAGAGCAGCGTGTCGGCGTTGAGCGCCTTGTGAAATGAATACCACGACGAATACATCGGCAGTCGACCGACCTTAGGCACGGGCATCGGCGGGTAGAACGTCTCATACCACTTGCGGCAGTCGTCGAGCGTTTGATAGAATTTCTTTGGGCGCGTGTCGAGGCGTAGGTCAAGCGCATAGTTTTTTTTCGGAGCGCGGTCGGGCCAGAAGAGTTCGATTTTGCAGTCGAGGCTCGAGGTTTCTTCATTAACACCCATGCGAGTTGTTATCGGGCTGACGGCGTCGGAGCAAGCAAAGGCGAGTTTGTTATCGCCGTTTGCGTTGTGCGCAATCATCAGCGGCGCATGGTGCGTCGCGCTCGAATAAAATCCTTCTTGCCATGTGATTCGCAAATGGCGCGAGAACATCATTGACGCGTGCCAGTTCGATTGCACATCAATAATTGGGTGCGAGAAAGCGAGCGTAAGTCCAGCGGGCAACGTGTCGGGCGTGGGCGACTCGAGCGTGAGCCTAACGATGTCGAGCCCCAGCTCAATCGGCGTCGTCGTCAAGGTCGCCTTGAAACTGCGCGTGTCGCCGTAGAGATACACAGCGTGGGTTGGCGTTTGGACAACTTGCCGTTGCGCCGAAGCATTGTGGCTTGCCCACACAAGCGCAAGCAGAGCGACAAAAAATTTTTCTGCCTTTTTTGTGAAGCATTGAAGCGTCAGCATGGTCTCCAAGACATCACATGGCGTTGCGGCACTGACATAGTGCTTACGCTGTCGTCCTCGTGCAGCATGGAAACAGGTGAATGCGGTCATAGAGTTAGATTACTTTTTTGAGCAGGTGCGGACGCTCGGCATAGATTTTCAAGATAAGCTCACCGAAGAGTGTATTTGCCCACGCAAACCATGAGCGCGTGAAGCGCTTGGCGTCGTCTTTGTGAAATGCCTCGTGCATAAATCCTGTCTCGGCGTGCGTGGTTTTGAGCATACGAAGTTGTTTGAGAATTTCATCGTCGCTCGTCGAGGTCAGTGCGACGGCGATAACGCCCAAGTGCCAAATCATTTCCCAGCCTGCGTGCGGTCCGCCGTAGCCTTCGCCCGCCTTGCCACTGAAGTAGTAGATATGGTCACTCGATAAAATAAACTTGCGCGTGTTAAGGTAAATCTCGTCGTCGGGCTTGACACAGCCTAAATACGGCAGCGAGATAAGCGAGGGCAGGTTGCCGTCGTCCATAAAGTAATAATTTCCAAAGCCGTCGGTCTCGAAGGCATAGCAGTTGCCGTAGCCTAAGTGCGAGCGTTTGGCATATCTGCCCAAGAGTTCTGAAATCTCGTCGGCAAAGCGCACGCAACTTTCTGCAAAGGCTTTGTCTCGACGCTCTGTTGAGACCATTTGCGCAAGGTGGCGCAGCGATGTGGCAGCGAAAAAATTCGATGGGACGAGAAACGAGAACAGACAAGCGTCGTCGGAGGGGCGAAACGCGCTGTGAATCAAGCCAATCTTTCGAGTTGGAAGCCCAAGCCCATCGTTGGCGATAAAGTCGCCATACCACGCCGCAAACTCGCGCTTAAATCGATACGACCCATCGCTCGTGAGCCGTTGCTGTTCGCGGAACACATCGTAAATGCGCTTCATTGCTGCGTCCCACTCTCTATCCATAAACGAGGCATCGCCGGTGGTTTTCCAGTAGAGATGCGAGAGTCGAATAGCGTAGCACAGCGAGTCGATTTCCCACTTGCGCTCGTGGAGTTCATTGCGCATCGCAGTTTTGTCGGTGTGCCAGCGCGAGATGGGCTTATCGTCGTAGTTGAACGCATTGGCAAACGGGTCAATAAGAATACACTTGACGTGTCGGTTGATGACGCCTTTGATGAGGTCGGCGAGTTTTTTGTCGCTCTTGCAGAGCGGAAGATACGGCGTTACTTGCGCGGCGCTGTCGCGCAGCCACATCGCGGGAATATCGCCAGTGATGATAAACGTATCGAGTTTGCCGTTCAGAACGCCGTGATGTGTAACCGTTGTATCGAGCGTGTTCGGAAAACAGTTTTCAAACAGCCACGCGAGTTCTTTATCGACGATGTTTTTTTTCACTTGCTCAATAGTGGCATCGACGGCGTCGCTTCGAAACGTACGCATCGCTGGTGCAGGCCGCCTACTCTGATATTCCGATAGATGCCGATTTATCTCCCCAGCGTTCAGCCACAGTCCTGACAGGGCAAGCGACGATGTCTTTAGAAATTCGCGACGAGACGACATAAATAGTTCAGTTAGGTTATTTAACCAACAACATCTTTTTGGTTTCTAAAAAACTGCCCGCCTGCAAGCGGTAAAAATAAACGCCGCTTGGGAGCGCATAAGCGCTTGACGAGAACTGCACGCGATAGTCGCCCGCTTTCTGCCGCGTATTGACGAGCGTGGCGACTTCTCGACCAAGTGTATCGTAAATCGTGAGCCGCACGTCGCTTGCGATTGGCAGTTTGTATGCGATGGTCGTTGACGGATTGAACGGGTTGGGATAGTTTTGCTCCAAGCAAAATGTCTGCGGCGTTGGAGCGTCCAGACGCTCGACGCTGAGCAGTTGTCCAGCTTGGTCAGGCAGCGTTAATCCCAAGAGCATGATACCATCTCGAAAAAAGATATTTTCGGGGACGAACTGCGCGTTGTTCGCTGCCCATGTATGCGAGGCGCGCTCCCATCGGTCAGGATTAAAGCCATCAAAATTTTCCGTCCAGCGCAGTGTAAAGCTGCTGTCTGTTCCCGCAGTGCCACGTCCGGGCGTGAAGTCATAGTAACGCACGTAGTCATACCGCGGATAGACGGGCAAGATGCGCGCGTCGAACACGCCTGTCCAATCAGTGTATATCGGCTGCCAAATGTTCATCATTATTTTTTGTGGGCGCGTGAGCGTTTGAATATGTCGCTCGGTTTGCCGATATACCTCGCGCCCATCGATAAACCACGCCACATACCACGGCGTCCATTCAAAGGCATAATCGTGAAACGCTTGATGCGGATTGAAGTCCACCACATGGCGCTTCACGTGGCTGACTTCATTTGCCGTGATGACATTGAACTGCACTTCGTTGTTGTAGCGCCCAAGAATTTCAATATCGATTTCGTTCCATTGGTCTCGGCTCCCAGTAAAGTCGTGATAGGTAAAGAACGTGCTGAGCGTGCCGCTTCCGGGAACGGAGCGCAGTCGAACCTCGAAGCGTCCGTAGATGAAGGCGTCTTTGGTGCGATACTCTGCGCCGCGAAATGGCTTTCCCGCCATTGATTGTCCGAGATACAGCGGTAGTTTCAAGGTTGGAACTTGCGCCATCGCTGTCGAGACGGCAAGCGCGATAAACGCAGCATATAAAGGTAGGCGCGTCATGATGTTATTTATGCGTTGAGCCGATGAATCCGTAGTAAGCAATGTAAGCGTAGCACAGCGCCGGTAAGAGGAACGCCGCTTGCAGTCCGAGCGAATCGGCAAGCGCACCAGTTGCCACTGGAATCAGTGCGCCGCCAACGATTGCCATAATCAAGATGCTCGACCCCGCGTTGGTGAGTTTTCCGAGTCCATCAATGCCGAGCGTGAAAATCGTCGGAAACATAATCGAGTTGAAAAGCCCGACGGACAAGATAAACCACATTGCAGCCGCGCCAGCGGAGAACATCGAGAGTGCAACGAGCGCGGCAGCAACCAGCGCACAGATGCCGAGCAATGTGCCTGCTCTGATGCGCGTGAGCAACGCCGAGCCGATAAACCGACCCACCATTGCGCCGCCCCAGTAGTATGAAACGAACTTCGCTGCGTCAGCTTCTTTCAAGCCTTGAATTTGTGACAATCCCAGAAAATTCACCAGAAAACTGCCGATAGAGACCTCCGCGCCGACATAAAGAAAAATTCCAACCGCGCCAAGCGCTAATTGTTTTTGCGAGAGCGCCTCACCGAAGGCGCTTTCTTTTTCTTCGTCGCCCTCAACGGTTGCAATCGCTGGAAGGTTAAACAACGCAATCGCGCCCGCCAGCGCAAAGAGCGCGAGTGCCAAGCCAATGTATGGCAGTTGCACCGCCGCCGCTTCGGAAAGTTTATATGCCTGCACTGCTTCGGCAGACATCGCGCGCAGGTCTTCGGCAGTTTTAATTGAGCCGCTCAAAATGAGCAGTCCTCCAAACGCGGGCGCGAGCGTTGTGCCAAGCGAATTAAATGCCTGCGCTAAGTTCAATCGGCTCGAGGCGGTGTCGGGTTTTCCCAAAACAGCGACGTAAGGATTTGCAGCAACTTGCAAGAGCGTGATGCCCGATGCCAACACAAATAACGCCGTTAGGAAAAACGGATACGATAACAGCGCTGCCGCTGGATAGAAGAGCAACGCGCCCGCGCCTGCGGTGCCAAGCCCAATGACAATACCGCGCTTGTAGCCGACTTTGGCGATGATTTTACCCGATGGCAGCGACATAATGAAGTAGGCTGAAAAAAATGTGAACTGAATTAGCGCGGCTTGCACATAGTTCAGCTCAAAGACAGCTTTGAGATGTGGGATGAGAATGTCGTTGAGGCAGGTCAGAAATCCCCACATGAAAAACAGCGTCGTTACGGTGATGAACGCGGGCGTGTAGTTCACATCGGCCTCGACGGTCGCCGTCGAACTTGAAGCGTTAGGTTGCATTGCCATACTTGATGAGTTGAAATTCACAGAATTATTCTTGATGCGCCTGTCTGGCGGCGACATCGACCAATCTTATTTGTCTGCACTCACTATGCCTGCAAGCCTTGTCCATTCAAGCCTTTGCGGACGATTGCGCGGCTTAAAACAGCAACGACAGCGATAGCCATTGCGGCGGATTGAGCCTGCCGAATGTCTGGAACGTGTAATCGAATCTGAAATTGAATCCTGCAAATCCATACTTGACGCCAACGCCGAAGGCTAATCCCATTTCCGACTGGGAGAGAAACAGCGTGTTATATCCTGCCCGCGCAAAGAGCAAGTCGCGCCATGCGTATTCCGCGCCGAGATTGAGATACGAATTGTTGTCGTTGGGCGCGACGCCGTCGAGCGCAATCACAAGCAAGTGGTCTTTTTCTTGAACAACTTGCAGCGCAACACCGATTTTAAAGACAAGCGGCAAATTGAAATTGTCGGTCGCAAGCCGCGCTGGTATGCCGTTGTTTTCGCCTGCTGCGCCTGTGCCAGTCGAGCTATTCACCAGCAGCGCATCGCCCGTGATGTTCATTTGTGTGCCGAAGTTATACATCGTTGCGCCGATGCGCAGAAAGTCCGTTACATCATAGAGCACGCCCAAGTCGAGGGCAACGCCTGCGGCAGTCGTCGTCCAAATTGATTGGCTGATGAACTTTATGCTACCGCCGACCGAAAAGCGCTCAGTCAGCGAGGCCGCATAGCTGAGTTGAATCGAGACATCGTTGGCAGAGAACACGTCGCCTGTGCCGTCGGGTTGTCGCTCAGTGGTGCGTTCAATATCGCCTGATGAGAGGAGCGTGGCGGCCGCGCCAAATGTGCCGACATTAGGAATGTTGTATGTCAATCCTGCCCAACTGAGCGTTGTGCCGACGAGCCAGCGCGAATGCACCGCACCCAATTGCACGCCTTTGTTTCGCGCAATGCCAGCAGTGTTCCAATAGAGCGAGGCTATATCGGGCGCAGTTGCCACTTGCGCGCTGCCCATTGCAATCGCTCTTGCGCCAATGCCGATGCCTAAAAACTGCGCCGCTGTCGTAGCCACGCGCGATTGCGCCGATAGGCTTGCAGGCAAGAGAGCCATCATGGCTACAACTAAAAAAATTCTCATGGTTGAACGAGTCAGTGTTTCCAAAGGCGCTTACTTAATGAGCGCGAACTTTCCGGTTTTTGTGCCGACGCCCGGCGCGTCGAGATGATACAGGTAGAGTCCAAACGCGGCATCTAAGCCGTCGCGCGTGCGCAAGTCCCAACGCACAGTGCCTTCAAGGCTGCCATTTTGACGCAACTCGGTAACGAAATCGCCGCGCACCGTGTATATGCGGATCACCGCGTTTTGCGGCACATTCGTAAACGTGATGGCTCTTTCACCGCGTCCGGTCTGCACGCCTGTCGGCAGTGCGCCTTCAAATAAACTGCGAGCGACATAGGGGTTCGGCACGACTTTCACACGGTCTAAGTTGCTTTTCGCTGCATCGTTGCTGACGCCGACCGCGCGCGCGCGCAATCGAAACTGGTCGCCGCCTGCAAATGGCTTCACCAAACGCACAATGTATTTATCGCCAATGCGCGGCCGAACCGGCGTCGGGGAGCGCGTCGGAATAAAATTGATTACCCAACTGTAAAGCGTGTCGGTGCCATCGGCGAGCGGTGTTGGCGAGAACGGCAGAGCGATTTGCACAAGGGTTGTATCGAGGCGCGTGTTCTGCGAATTGACGGGAAAGAAAAACCGCGCTGGCTGTCCCGTCGTTAAGTTTCGCACGACAAAGTTGCACGGCTGGGCAGGGATGTTTCGTATCGCATCGCCGCGCCGAAAGTTAATTGCGTTGCTCGACGCATTGGCGACAATCTCAATTTCAAAATCATTTGCCTGTGCAACAGTATCATACACGGCCGCCGCCGTCTCAAATGTGCCGGGACCTACTTGCGTTAGGTTCACCGTGTAAGTATTCGGTGTCGGCGTCGCTGCATTTCGTTGCCAGCCCGACCGTGCCGCGTCGAAGCGAATGTTGATGTCGTTGTCAATCGAGAGCAGTATGCCGTTGAAAATTTGGTCGTCGGCAATGTAGGTCGTTGTGTTGCGCCGGTAAGAGCGTTGGTCAGAAAGCGGCAATGTGCTTTGGCGAATGATTGTATCTGGACGCGCTGCGTTGGTTACATCAATGACACGAAACGATGTTGTGATTTTTGAGAGTTCTCTGCCGTCGCGTTCATCAATGCGTCCGTCTCGATTGTTATCGATGCCATCGTTTGATGTGTCGAGAAACTCCACGATGTAATCGCGGTCGCGCACCTCATCTGGATTGAGCGTCGTGAAGCGCACGCGCCCATCACCCACTGGCGGCCGACCGTCTCGAATGACTGGCTCGAGGTCGCCACTGTTGCCAGTTGGATTCTCAAAGCCGCCGACTTTCGCGCCGGGCGTAACGACAACCACATTTTGACCCAAGAGGAAGTTCCCGCGTCCGTCGGGACGTGCGCTGACCGGATTTTCCGACGGATAAAGCCCAAGCGCTGTATCGCCTCGATTGTAGGCAACAACAGCGTAAAAATATGTTTTGCCGTTGACGACGTTGGAATCGGTGAAGGTGCGCGAGAGCCCTGTGTTGTTCCCCAAGAAATACGCGATGCCTCTGGATTGCTCCAAGAGCGCGCGCGAACTGAGCGGAAAGTTTCCTCTGATGTCGTTGTCTAAGTCGAACTGCGCGATAGGGCGCAGTTGCTGTGCTGGCTGCCCGCGCGAATCGGTGATGACAAGCGCATCGGAAAAGTTCGCGTCGGTGGCTTTATAGATTTTATACCCCTCGAAGTTGCGCACGCGCGGGTCGCTGGTGCTTTGCGGCAAGTCGAGACGCCGCCGAATAAATTCGTCGCGGTAATTTTCCGAAGCGTTGTCCCAATAGAGCGTTACGCGGTCTTTGTCGGTGTAAGCACGCACGCGCGGCACCGGCTGCGGCGGACGCGCAAAGTTGTAATTCGCGTCGTAAATCGCCTGCACGATGTCGCGGTTGCTTAGGATATTCAACTCGTCCGTGCCATAGACTTGGGCGATGGAGAAGCGTTCCGTCTGTCCGGCGCCGAGCGGAAAATATCCCGCACCATACATATAGTCGCCGTCGAGGATATTGGCCGGAATCAAGTCGAAGCGTCCGGGGCGCGTCGAGCGCACCATCTCTGGAATGTTGCCCAAATCAAAATCGTTGTTTGTGCCGAAAGCGAAACTCGTCAGCCCGATTTGGTCGGCTTCGTTCACATCGCGCGCATCGAGAAACAGCCCACTCGCATCGTCGTTGCCGTTGTTGTCGAAGGCGTCATCGCGCCGCTCATCAATCATTGGGTAGAGCGTTTGGTTGATGACAATTGGGTCTAAAATGCCTGACCCTGCCGGCAAGCCGGTCGGATTATCTCGACCAAGCTGAATGTAGTCGATGTAGTGAAGCGGAGGCAAGTTTCGCGCCTCTGAGCGCTGCGTTACCAAATCAAACTCCGTAACGCGGCGGTCGACGTGCAGTTCATAATTTTCATCAATGATGCCATTGAGATTATCGTCGAACGTGTTGTTCGGCACTTCGGTCAGTGTTCGATTTGGTCCGACTGTGTAGCGTCTGCCGAGCGAGACGACGACGGTGTCGCGGTTCGGCACGGTGAGGTATCGACGGTTATAGACGGTGATTTCACTGTTGTAAAACGGCACGGCGCGTCGGGCGCGTTCAATGATAATAATTGGGTCGCCCGCGCGAAGCACCCGTCGGAAGAAAAAGTCGTCGCGTCCAGTTTCGGCGTTGGGCGTGCGTGTGGCAGGGTCGTAGTCGTAAGGCCCGGTTCCGCCGTTGATGTTGAATTGCGGCGGCGTGGCAGTCGTGTTGCGTCCGACGCTTCGAAAATCGCCGTCGTTGTCAATGCCGTCGAAGGGATTGCCCGGGCTCTCCAAGAACGCCAAACCAAGCAAGCCGGGCGGAAACCGTGTATCCCAATTGCCAGCCACATTGCTCGGCGAAGTCGCGCGGCTGTATGTAATCGATCGGCTTTGGTCGAAGAATGAGATGCCGCCCGCAGCCGGCGTGCCGCCGATGTTCGTGCCGACAATGGAGCCGAAAAATACTTTATCGTAATCGAACCGCGAGTCGTTCTTGATGTCGTAAATCCAAAAGATGTTGTCTTGCGCTAAAAAGTTCGAGAACTGCAAGCCGCGCACCGATACCACCAAGCCTGCGCCGTAGCGCCGCGTGTCGTTGGGATACGGCAGAAATCCGTAGGCATCGAACCACTGCCTATCCGTGCCGTCGGTCGTTACAAAGTAACTCTCTTGGTCAGCGTTGGTGATTCCTCTGCCGAAGTAGCCGTTCCATTCGGAGCGCCCGGTGTTCGGGTCAATCCATGTGGGCTGGTCGGGCCAACGGTCGGGCCATGTTTCGGGCAAATGGCTCATCGCAATGCGGTCTTGCCGAATGTTGAAGAAGCCTGAAAAGGGTGTTAGTCCGTAGAATGTGCCGCCCGGATTTTTTTCGGTGCGGCGGAATCGCACGCTCGGATTGCCCGTAACGAACCAAGACGTATCCGAGACGGCCACGCCGCGCTCATTGCCAATCACAATGTTTGAATCGACAATCGCGTTGGGCGGAATCCGCACACCGACTCTGCCGTCGCGCAGCCGTCTGCCCGTTCGGCGTGTTGGGTCGGCGGCGGTGAAGAGAATCGTGTCTTGAAAGACGCGCTCAATGCCGATGACGACGTTCAGGTCGCCGATATAGGTATTGTTTTCAACGGGCCACGCGCCGTTGGGAAACGAGCCTTCGCCGCCCGTTACACGCCCTTGATTGAAGAATGTGGTCTTGACGCGATTGCCGTTGTGAATGTTGCTGCGCTGAAATTGCAAGCCGTATGGCAAATCGAGCGGAAGAGTAATACCCTGCGCAACGAGCGCGGGCGCAACCAGCGCGAGACAGATACAGGCAAACGCAATGCGGTTCATTGCCAATGACATTTTCATATTAAAAGTTGATGGTCATACCGAGCGAGAGCCGACGCGGCTCGGAAAAGCGCGCAGGCTGCACGAAAAATTCCTCGACGGTGTTCAACGTATTGAATTGATTGTTTTGAACGGGCAGCAAAATGTTGCTCGACGCGCGCCCGGTGCGCCCAAAGACACCCGTCTCGTTGCCTGCATCGAGCAGGTTAAACGCCTGTGCAAAGAGTCCAACAGAAAGCCCCTCAATTTTGAAACTCTTTGTCGCCCTCACATCGACCGTGAACGTGGGCGGCGTTACGCCAGCGTTGTTGATGAGCCTCGCTACACCGCCCGTCGGCGCGGGAATTAGCTCTGGTGTGTAGGGAAATCCCGACCCATAGCGCGCAATCAGGCCAATGTTCCAGTCGTCGCTCACATAATTCGCCGTTATGTTGAGCGTATGTCGTTGGTCCCAAGCAAGCGGCAGGAGCTGTGTTTCAATTTCGGCGCCGCCACGTCGCTGTGCTGCCGCCGCCCGCGCGTCCGACGCATTGCCCTGCGCCAACTGAAGCGTGTAATCGACACCGAAGTTCAAGCTGTTTGATACCTGCTGTGTTATCGAGAGCGTAATGCCGCGCACAAAGCCATAATCGAAATTGTCGAAGATGAAATACTGCGCGCCGTTGACGAGGTCGCGGATAAACGCCGAACTGGCAAGGTCTCGAATGTCGCGGAAATACGCCGAGAGATTGACCGCAATGGTCTCGCCAATTTGTTGCTGTAAGCCGAGTTCGCCGCTCGTCGTGCGCTGCGGTCGAATGTCTGGGTTTCCAAACGGCCCGATAAAGCCGCCCGCGCCCGCTTGTTCGCCGTATTTGTAGCGCGAGTTCTCGTAAATCAACGCGAAGGCGGGCATCTGGAAAAACTGTCCGAACGAAAAATAGAACAAGCCGCGCTCTGTTACTGGGAACGATACGCCGAGTCGCGGGCTGATGGCGAACTTCGGCGTCGCTGGCTTTAGGCGCTCGGTCGTACCGTTACGCTCAGCGAAAATGCTGTCGGGCAGCAGCTTGATGAACTCGCTTGGGTCGCTGGGGTCACGCGGGACGCCCGTTTGCGGATTGAAGTAATCGAACCGCACACCGACATTGATGATGAGGCTGCCGAATTCAATTTTGTCTTGCACATAGGCGGCAAACTCAATGGGCGTGCGCGTGTAGCGGTCGCCGCCATCAAGTTCGGTAATCGGGTCGGCAATTTCCGGCTGAAAGCCGTCGGCGAAGTTCGGCGCGCCGTTCTCGAATCGGTCGCGCACGCGCAAGTCGCTGTAATCCAGCCGATGAACCTTCACATCAATACCGCCTTTGAGCAAATGCACATCGCCGATTTGATTCGTCAGGTCGGCTCGAAAATGGTTCGTTACCGTGCGACGGTCAAAGCGCTCGTTTTTCGTGCCGCCCGCTACAAAAAAATCGCCCTGTCCAATGCTGCCCGCAAGGCCCGGAAATTGGTAGCGCGGGTCGAGCGGATTTTCAAACACATAGTTTTGCGAGCGCGTGTTGAAGTTCGAATATGTCGCTTCTAAAAATGCCGAACTGCTGAACGTGTAGGTCGCTTTCACAATATGATTGAGCGTGCTGCGGAAGAACATCATATCGCCGTCGGGGTTGCGCGACCATACATGGTCAAACGAGCGGAATGTTTCGCTCTCGTAATTGAAGTTGTAGGCGACTTTCAGATAGTCCATCGGCTTGTAAGCCAGTTTGCCTTGAAACGACCCACGCGCATACGGATTGAGCGGCACGACGCGGTTATCGCCAGAGCCTAAGTTGCGGTAGTTGTCAAACAGCGCAAGATTTGTCGGTGTTGGGTTATACGGCACCGCAACGGTTGTTCCGTTTTGACGGTCAATGATTACTCTGCCTTGCTCGTCTAACGACAGCGGCGGCGACGGCGGCAATCCCGGAAAGGTAATCGTGCCGAAGCCTCTATCGCCGACCGCAAAGCGTCCGCGAATCGCTGCAAACGGCGTTTGCAACAAACTGTATGGATTGTTCTGCACATCGAAGACCGAAACCACATCATCGGGCAGATACTGCCTAACGCCGTAGAGATAGCCCTCGTTGGAAAAAAAGCGCCCTGCGGCATAGAACGTCAACTTGTTCTCCAGAAAGGGAACCGGGCCGCTCACATTTGCCTGTGCATTTGGAATCGATATCGGATTTATCTGCGAGATGCCTCGATACAAATTCGTGCGCGTGGAGAGATAATCCCCGCCGTAAAGCGTTAGCTGTCCGGTGTATTTCTCGCCGCCGTCTTTGGTGATAATGTTGACGATGCCCGACATGGCTTGTCCGTATTCGGCGTTGAACGCGCCCGAAATGACCTGCACTTCTTGAATCGTTTGCGGGTCAATAAAATTCGAGCCGCCCGCCGCAAAGGTGCGTCCCTCGTTGCCGTCAAAGACATCGGTTACGGAAATGCCGTCGACCAAATATGCCACCTCATTGCGCCGACCGCCTCTGAAGCTGCCACCAACAACACCTGCCTGAATGCCAATCACTTGATTGATGTCCTCGACCGGCAAGGCTTGAATTTCCTCCGCACCGACAATCGCCGCCGAGAATGTTTGGTCTTTGACAATCAACGGGCGCTCGGCTTTTACCACGATTTCATCGGCGCGGATGTCCTCAGGCAAAAGGTCAAAATCAATGCGCTCGGTGTAGTCAGCTTTCACGCGCACATTGGTTACACTTTTGGGTTGGTATCCGATATACGTCGCACGCGCTTTGTAGGTGCCGGGCGGCACATTCAGAATCACATAGTTTCCGTTGATGTCGGTCTTGGCACCCAGCGTCGTTCCCTCGAGCTTAACGCTTGCACCGATAAGCGGCTCTTTGGATTTGCTATCTCGAACCGTTCCAGCGATTTTGCCCGTCGTTCCAAAAAGAGCATAAGGATTATCGTTTGGACTCGCCGCGGCAACGGTGAAGGCAGTTGAAAGGCTAACAAGGAAGGCTACGATGCAGCAAATACCCCTAAAAACCCCAGTAGGCGTTGTCATTGTCGATAGTTTAACGTGGAACGATTTAATCGTTTCAATTCAGGGATGGAACTTAGGGCTTTTTATCTAAAATATCAAGCGAAAAATCGGGCGGCTGGTCACGGTCTGTTTGCAGGCGGCAAATCGGCACTCATTTTGGCGGAAGGCGTTGCACCAGAGGCTTGGCGACGTTTGTTGCCGACTCGCCGTGGCAGGCGCCGTTCTGAAAGCAGCCCACACACAACTCGGCGAGCGAGAGCTTCGTGGCGCAGCGCGGACACTTCGCCACAAATTGATTCACGATTTTCAAGCGACAAGTCGGACACTCGCGCTCGAATCGCGCTTCGGGAATGTTGTCGGATAGTTGAACCGTGCAAGCGGACATCGTTTCAAACATTGATTGTTTAACTCTGCTTTACATCAACTCTGTTCTCTAAAAAATTTCACTTATGGACTTCTTCAGAGCATAAATGCCACGCCGCCGCCGATGGTGAACGCCAGAATCCAACTGCCGAACCAAATTGTCATGGCTTCACGCAGCCCGCGTTCTTTAAGCAGCACCATTAGGCTTGCAATGCACGGCACGAACAGCGTAATGACCGTCAGCGAGACGACAATTTGTTTTGGCGAGAGGTCGAGCGTGTAAAGTCCTGCTGCGCCAAAGTCTCTGCGAACCATACCCATGACAAACGACCGCGCCGCCTCTGCAGGAAGCGCCAGCCAATGGGTTGTAATCGGTTCAAAGAGCCGCACCCACGCTTCGAGCAGTCCAGTTACTTGCATCGTCGAGACAAGCAACGCGCCAAAGAAAAACCACGGCGAGGCTTCTTTCATAAAACTCATCGTCTTTATCCACGTTTTTTTCAACACATTGCTCGCTTGCGGCAAACGCATCGGCGGCAAATCGATGAGCAGGGCGGACGACTTGCCGGGCAAAATTTTATCGACCGCTGTGCCGATGCCGACAAGACACGCCAAAATAATCGCCGCGAAAATAAGCGTGTATTCGCCGCCCGCTTTGGTGAGCAGCGCGGTAATCACGGCAAGCTGCGCCGAACAGGGAATTGCAAAATTGAGTATCGAGGCGGCAATGGTTTTCTCGCGCGAGGTTTGCAGAAGCCGCGTTGTAATCGTCGCCATTGTTACGCAGCCGAAGCCGAGAATAATCGGAATTACCGCGCGCCCGTTAAGCCCGATGCTCGTCAGCAGTCGGTCGACCATTGTCGCCAGGCGCGGCAGGTAGCCACAATCTTCGAGAATGGCGAGAAACAAATAAAATCCAATGATGAGCGGCAAGAGCAGGAAGAGCAGATACGTAACCGTCATGGTGAGCGCGCCGAACTCACCGGCGAACATCACAACAATTTTTCCCCACAGCGTCTCTTGCGAAAACTTAAATGTCTGCAACACATCTTTGCCGTCGATGAATTGTTGAAGTTCTTGAAATTGAGCGTCATTCGCCAGCGTGCCGTTTGGAAAAACAAACGTTTTTGTTTCGAGCGTTTTTTCGTCGCCAGCTTCGTCTTTCGTTAAAATGTCCGCCGTAATTGTTACGGGCGTGATTTTTGCGAAAAGGTGTTTTGCGAATGGCTCCCAGCGCTTGTTGCCAAACTCGACTTCGGTATGCCCGACGACGCGCTGCGCGACCAAGACGCCGACCACTTGGTAAATCAGCCATAGCGAGAAGAGCAAAATCGGCAAGCCTGTGACGGGGTTAATCGTCCAGCGTCCTAACGCTTCGCTGAACTTCGCGCCGATTTTCAGAGCAGATTTTTGTCGATACACTTCGGCGACAATGTCGTTCACGCGGTTTCGACGTGCGACGTAAATTTCTTCGCGTTTATCGAGCGGCGCGACGCCGTGTCGGGCAGCGACGACCTCATCGCCCTCCAAAATCATCAGCGCCTCCGCTTTCGGATTGGGGACGCCAGAGAGGGTCGATGCGATTTTTTCAATCTCGATTTGCAACGCTCTATCCGATTTGCCGACGCTTGCCTGCGCCAGATTTTGTTCAACTGCGTCGAAGCCCAACCGTTTGGTCGCAACGACTTCCACAATCGGGACGCCGAGAAGCACCGACAGTCGGTTGACGTCAATTTCAAGTCCCGCGTCCTCGAGCGCGTCCATCATATTGAGCGCCACAACCATCTTAAAATTCATATCGATAAGTTGCAAGGTGAGAAATAAATCGCGCTCCAAGTTCGTCGAGTCAACCACATTCAGAATCACGTCTGCACCCAAGACCGTGTCGCGCGCAACGCGCTCTTCGTCGTTAAAGGAACTCACGCCGTAAATGCCCGGCGTGTCATAGACGTTATACTCTTTGAACGTGCCGTGGGAGACTTCAACCGTCGTGCCGGGAAAATTTGAGACATCGACATACAACCCGCTGAAATGGTTGAAGAACGCTGACTTGCCGACATTTGGATTTCCAACCAACACCAGTTTCGTTCCTGATTTGACAACGGGACTTTCAGCGAGGGACTCAGGCGCGGATTCGAGAAACGCAGGCATAGATGTAATGTAAAATGAGTTGTTACAACTGTTCCACCCAAATGTGTTCGGCAAGGTCTCTGCCGAGGGCAACTTCCTGACGCCGATGCTTAACGACGACAGGTCCCAGTGGCAAACGCTCATGACAGACCGCCGTGCTGCCTTCGCCGACGCCAAAGCGCAAGAGCTGTGTGCGCGCCGACGCATCGTCGATCCGACGAATAATGAACGACGCGCCTTTTTTGACCTTGCTTAGCGGAACGAGTATGTTCAAGTTTAAGTTAATACTTTTTTGTTTAGACTGAATCTAAACAGAACTTTCGCGATTCGCAAATCTTTTGTTGCAAAAGTTGCGCCTTGTGCTTGGCGAACATATCGTGAAAGTTTTCAGGTTAAAATGCGGAGATTTTGTTTATTTTCGCAAACCTCATCTCCACTGGGAAGCGCGTCGTCGATTGTTTTCATCGGCACGCGCACTGTGGTTTTGCACAATCGCTGCCATCTATCAACTATCGCTGACTACCATGCTGAACTACAAAAAAATCAAAAAGTCCCTCAAAGAAGTGCGCGACGCCTTGGAGCGTTTAGAGTTGCTCGAACCGATGCTCGACGAAAACTCGTCCGATGCGTCTGCGCTCAAGAACTCGCGTCAGCTTTCCGAGTTCACAGTGTCGGTTCATAAGCTCATTGGTAGTATTCCCGACCCATTTTTGCCAACGATGGTTCAATCGGCACACGCCGTCATTGAGTCCAAGCCAAGTAAGCAGTTGCACTCCGCCGTCGTCTCCTCCGATGTTTCGGAGGATAAATTCCAAGCACTGCTTAAAGCTACCGAAGACCGACTGCGCCAAGCGATTCAGGCAGAGCTCGCTAAAATTACGGTCGCCGATGCGTTTGCGCCTGCGCCCGCGCCTAACGGTCAAATTTACTCCGATGCATATACGACAGACGACGCCGTGCGCCAAAGCGAACAACGCTTGCGCACCATCATCGACTCGACGCCGCTCGGCATTGTCATCACTAATGAAGAGTGCAAAATTGAGTATGTCAATAGCGCTTACGCGCAGCTTTATGGCTACCAGCCGAGCGAACTTATCGGCAACAGTTTTACAATGATTGTGCCTCCCGATAAGCGCGAGTTTTGGATTGATTTACATGCGAAGTATTTGGCAGGCTACAAGGACATTCGCGGCGAATGGGAAGTGCGGCATAAGACCGGCAAGCCGATTTACATTTTGGCGGACGCAGCGCGCATCGTCGGCACAGATGGCAAGCCGAAAAAAGTAACCTTTGTCAGCGACATCAGCGAACTCATCAAACTCAAAGACGAGGCGCGGCAATCGGAAATGCAACTGATGCAGGCAGAGAAGATGTCGTCGCTCGGTCAAATGGTCGCAGGCGTCGCGCACGAGATGAACACGCCGCTCGGCTTCGTGCGCAGCAATATGGATTTGCTCGTCGAGATGTTCGCCGAAATGAAACTGCTATTAGAGCGATACAATTCACTGCGCGAAGAAATTCTGCACGGCAGCCCTGTCAGCGTTGCCCAATCAATGGCGGCGATTGAAGAGGCGACTCAAAAATTTACGCTCTACAAGCAGGTCGATAAAATCACTCAGAACTCGATTGAGGGCTTGACGCGGATTCAGGAACTTGTCTCGAACCTGCGCAATTTCTCGCGGCTCGATGAAGCCAATTTCAAGCCCGCAAGTTTGAACCAACTGCTCGACTCGACGCTCAACATCGCGGGCTACCTGCTCAAAGAAATCACAGTTGAAAAGCACTACGGCGACGTGCCTAATGTCATGTGCTATGCCGCGCAGCTCAATCAAGTCTTTTTGAACCTCATCACCAACGCAGTTCAAGCCATTAACCATGACCACGGAAAAATCACGCTCTCGACCGCGCGCGAAGGAGAGAACATTGTCGTCAAAATCACTGACAACGGCGTCGGCATCGCGCCCGAACACTTGAACAAAATTTTCGAGCCGTTCTTTACCACGAAGGAAATTGGCAAAGGCACAGGCTTGGGGCTCTCCATCGTCTATAAAATCGTCGAGAAGCATCACGGCAAAATTCACGTCGAGAGCGAGCGAGGCAAAGGCTCAACATTTACTATCACGCTTCCGATTGGAAAAGTTGTCGCCGACGTTGAAAGCACGGCGCTCTTCTCGGAGTCCTAAAAAGTTTATCTGCTTGCTAACACACTCAACTCTAAATTTGCTATGCCCGAACAGGTTAAAATTTTATTTGTAGATGACGAGCAAAAAGTTTTGGAATCGCTCGAACTTGTTTTTCGTGATACACCCATCCGCCTTGCGACAAGCGGAGATGAGGCTTTGAAGATTCTGCGCGCGGAGGAAATCAGTGTTCTCGTCAGCGACCAGCGTATGCCGAAAATGTCTGGCGTTGAACTCTTGCGCGAAGCTAAGAAAATTAGCCCTCATACGATTCGCATTTTGCTCACAGGCTACTCCGATTTGGAGCAGGTCATTGACTCTATCAACACGGGCGAAGTCTATCGATACATCAATAAGCCGTGGGACAACGCCAAGCTGCGCGAGACAGTTCAGTTTGCGGCGCGAATGTATGAGCAGCAAAAAGAGCTGCGCGACATGAGCAAAGGTATTAAATCGAGCGCCAGCACATCTGCCGATGATATTACCATTGATTCGTCAATAGAATTGCTCTTTGTCGATAAAAACTACGATCATCTGCGCGGCTTGAAAGAAACTTTCTCGGAAACGCGACCGACGCACGTCACCGCCGATGTCGATGAAGGCTATCACTTGCTTGAAACCCGCCCGATTGGCGTCGTCGTCTCTGATGTCTTGCTCAACGGCTTTGATGGTGCAGATTTTTTAGCGGCAGTCAAAGAACGCTTCCCTGATGTCGTTACCATTATGATGACAAGCTCAAAAGATTCCAGCGTTGCCGTTCGTTTGATTAACGAGGGACAAATTTTTCGCTACATCGTTAAGCCCTTTCCAAAAGAGGCGATGCGGTCAACGATTGACGAGGCGTTGCGCCGATATGTGCTTCAAAAGCAACAACCATCTCAAAATTTAAAGCGACAAGAACAGCAGGTTGCCGCCACCGCTGTTGCATCAACTTCGTCTAACTCGCAGTCGCTTAGCCAACTGCTCGAAGAAGTGCGCCAACGGCTTGCCGAGAAAAAGACATACTGAGCAGTTGCACGGTATGGAGCGTTTGTGCATTTGGTCGACGCGTCGGGCGTTGCAGCCAGCACTGTGTTCGTGCGTCGTGTGATGCTCTTGGTCGGACACGGCTATTTCGACGGCATCGCTGCTGACGTCGTCGAGAAACGCTCACTTCCTGCGGCACTGTCCGCTTAACACTTGCTCAATTTGTCCATTTCCAAGAATTGCTTTTCAGGCAACAATTCTGTTTATTCACCCTTACCCCAAAAACAACGCAACGTTATTGCGTTGGCGGCGGTTAAGATTGAGAAGACGAAACGAGTATGCTGGTTCAAATTGAGGAGCAACATTACGTTAAACTGAACGAACTCTTGGAGCTTTGTCGAGCGCGGCTTTTGCGCTACGATGAGAACTTGATTCGACGGGCGTTTTTCTTGTGCTATCGAGCGCATAGCGCGGGCAAGCGGGCGTCGGGCGAACCGTATTTTTATCACCCCGTTGAGGTCGCCAAAATTATGCTCACCGAAATTCCGCTCGACGATGTCAGCGTCGCCGCCGCGCTCTTGCACGATGTTGTTGAAGACACCGATTATACGGTCGAAGACCTCAAAGATGAGTTCGGTGATGAGGTCGCCGCGATTGTCGAAGGCTTGACGAAAATCTCCGACATCTTCGCCAACCGCGAAATCAAAGAAGCCGAGAGTTTTCGAAAAATGTTGCTCTCGATGGTTCATGACATTCGCGTCATTCTCATCAAATTTTGCGACCGCTTGCACAATATGCGCACGCTCGATGCCCTCCCGCCGCATCGGCAAGTAAAAATTGCGATTGAGACACGCGACATCTACGCACCCTTCGCGCATCGTTTCGGCTTGAACAAAATCAAAGTCGAGCTCGAGAACCTCTCGTTCAAATATCTTGACCGCGAAGCCTACGACGACTTGGTCGATAAGCTCAAACTCACGCGCGAGGCACGGTATAATTACCTTGATAAAGTAACCAAGCCCATTGAAGTTGAGCTTCGCAAACGCGGCTATGACTTCGAGATTTTGAGCCGCCCGAAACATCTCTTCTCCATCTACAACAAGATGCGCTCGCAGGGCAAGAAGTTGGAGGAGATTTACGACATCTACGGCATTCGCGTGATTTTGAACAGCGAAAATCCGTCGGACTGTTTCGGCGTCTATGGCTACATCACGCAAATTTTTCCGCCCGTGCCGGAGCGCTTCAAGGACTACATTTCCGTGCCGAAACACAATGGCTATCAATCGCTACACACGACTGTTTTAGGTCCAGATGGAAAAATGGTCGAGGTGCAAATTCGCACGAAGAAAATGCACGAATTTGCCGAGAACGGTGTCGCCGCGCACTGGCGCTACAAAGAGAAAGTCAGCGTCGATGATGCCGCAATAAACTCGCTGATAAAATGGGCGAAGGAGTTAATTGAGAACGCCGATTCGCCGTCGGCATTTATGGAGGGGTTTCGTCTGAACTTGTATCAAGACGAGATTTACGTATTCACGCCCAAAGGCGACATGAAAGTCCTGCCGTCGCACGCCACACCGGTCGATTTCGCATTTGAAATTCACACCGAAGTTGGCATGCGTTGCATCGGTGCGAAGGTCAATGGCAAAATCGTCGCGCTGCACACCAAGCTCAAATCAGGCGACCAAGTCGAAATCATCACTTCGAAAAACCAAACGCCGAAAGCCGATTGGGAGAAGTTCATCGTTACGCACAAAGCGAAGCTGAAAATCAAACAGTTTCTCAACGAAGAGCGGCGGCAACACATTGAAGAAGGGCGGAGCATTTGGAACAAGCTCGTCTCGAAAACCAAAAAAGCGTTCAGCGAGAGCGACATTGCCCGCATTGCCAAACAGTTCAACCTGCCAACGCCAGCCGATTTTTTCCGTGCCATTGGCGCCAAGGAATTAGACGGCGACAAAGCGCTGCAAAAACTTGAACTCTCCGAGCCGAAGCCCGAAGCGAAGTCGATTGTCAAATATGAAGACTTCGTCAAGGTCGCCCGCACCGACCGCAGTAAATCTGCCGACGATACCGACAACGCCGTCGTCATTGAGGGCATGAAGAGCATTGCATACAGTTACGCTCGATGCTGCAATCCCGTGCCGGGCGATGAGGTCATTGGGCTTGTAACGGCAGGCGGCGTGGTTCGCATTCATCGTCGAAATTGCCGCAATGTAAATAACGAGCAAATCATTAAAAGCCCGAAGGTCGTTTCGGTGGCATGGAAGTCGTCGGCGTCGAATGAGTTTTTGGCGGGCTTGCGCATTTTTGGCGAAGATAAAATCGGCATGACGAACAACATCACGCAGGCGATACTCAAAACCGAAACGAACATTCGCAGCATTGCGCTTAACGCCAGAGACGGCATCTTCGAAGGCACCGTTATTATGCACGTGCGCGACGTAACGCACCTTTCGCGCATCATCGAAAAAATCAAAAAAGTCGACGGTGTCTTTACAGTCGAACGCTTCAACAGCGCCTGACGCGGCAATATCACTTTTACCTGACCATTTTGAACGCACATTTTTATCTCAGTCAACTTAAACAACAACCGCTATGACGCAGTATCGTTTAGCCGCCGTGCTGTCGCTGGCTCTTTTCGCGCACGCAGCGATGGCACAACAGCCTGCCATTCAAAAACTCCGCTTGGAACACTATCTCGATATGGAAACGGTCTCGTCGCCGCAGCACAGCCCGAAGGGCGACGAGATTGTATATGTCCGACAATGGGTGGACAAGATGAACGACAAGCGCGAGTCCGAAATTTGGGTAATGAACAGCAACGGCTCGAAGAATCGATTTTTGGTGAAAGGCACAAATCCCTTGTGGTCGCCCGATGGCAACCGCATCGCCTACCTTGCCGAAGGCGCGCCGAAAGGCAGCCAGATTTTTGTTCGTTATATGGACGAAAGCGGCGCCTCAACGCAACTGACGCGCCTCGAAAAGTCGCCCAACAACCTTGTTTGGTCGCCCGATGGCAAAAGCCTTGCGTTCACGATGCTTGTTCCCGACAAATCCAGTTGGGGCGTGCGCTTGCCCGGCAAACCCGACGGCGCCAAGTGGACGGAAGAGCCGCGGTTCGTTGACGACCTCGTCTACCGACGCGACCGCGTTGGATTTTTAGAGGACGGCTACACGCATGTCTTTACAGTTTCCGCCGACGGCGGCACGCCGAGACAACTTACCGACGGCAAGTGGAATCACGGCGAAAGCGGACTTTCTTGGACGAAAGACGGCAAAGAAATTTTGTTCAGCAGCCTGCGCACGCCCGACGCCGAATACGCCTATCGCGAGTCCGACATTTATGCTGTGAATGTCGAGTCCAAATCGATTCGTCAGCTCACAACGCGCAAAGGTCCTGATTCGCGCCCGCTCGTCTCGCCCGATGGCAAAAGTGTTGCTTACGTCGGCTATGATTGGACGGACGATACGCACATCGATTCTAAACTTTACGTGATGTCGATTGACGGAAGCAACCCGAGAATGATTAGCGGCAATTTGGACAGAACGCCCGATGTCGTCGAGTGGGCGGCAGATAATTCGGGCGTGTATTTCAACGCGAGCGACCACGGCGCGCGACACCTTTACTTTGCAAGCGTGCGCGGCGGCGAGCCAAAACAACTCACCAAAGGCGCGCAGATGCTTAACATCACCCACATCAACGCGCGCGGACAAGCCGTTGGCACGCTTACCACATCGCAGAAGCCTGCCGACATCGTCAGCCTTAACGTGTCTTCTCCAACGAGCATCTCGCAACTGACGCGCGTGAACGACGACGTGCTCGGCGGCGTGAAATTGGGCGAGGTCGAGGAAATTCGTTATACATCGGTCGATGATTTTAAAATTCAAGGGTGGATTGTCAAGCCGCCGGATTTTGACGCTTCGAAAAAATATCCGCTCATTCTCATCATTCACGGCGGACCGCACGCGATGTATGATTGCGGATTTAATTTTACCTTTCAGCACCATGCCGCCGAGGGGTATGTCGTGCTTTACACGAATCCTCGCGGCTCGACGGGCTACGGCAGCGCTTTCGGCAACGCCATCAAGAACGCGTATCCGAGCAAAGACTACGACGACTTGATGAAGGGCGTCGATGAGGTGATTAAGAAAGGCTACATCGATGAGCAAAATTTGTTCGTCTATGGCGGAAGCGGCGGCGGCGTCTTGACTTCGTGGATTGTCGGACATACCACTCGGTTCGCCGCCGCGTCGGTCAATTATCCGGTCATTGATTGGATTTCATTTGTAGGCACAACGGACGGCGTATCGTGGTATCGCAATTTCAAGAAGTATCCTTGGGACGACCCGTCGGAACATCTGCAACGCTCGCCTTTGATGTATGTCGGCAATGTCAAAACGCCGACGATGCTGATGTGCGGCGTCAACGACCTGCGCACGCCGATTTCGCAAACAGAAGAGTTTTATCAAGCGCTCAAAATGCTGCGCGTGCCGACCGTAATGATTCGATTCAACGATGAGTTTCACGGCACGTCGTCTAAGCCATCGAACTACCTGCGCACGCAGCAGTATTTATACTATTGGTTCAAGAAATACAGCCGCAGCACAACGAAAGCCGCCGCGCAGTGAGTTGTTCATTGCATCGAAATGAGAAGGGCGTATATTCGCCCTTCTTTTGGTTTAAAGCCTAACGTGTTTATGAAGCCTGCATATAAACCTAACTTTGAGAAATTTCTCGATTCGCTCACGCCCGAACAAATGATGTTTCTCGGAAGCATTTTCGAGCAAGATATTGCGGCAAAAGATCATGCCAATATCGACAACATGGCGAACCTCATTTACGACCGCACACAACATCTCGAGGCAAAGGCATTGCAGGAACGCACACTCGACCAATTTTTTGATAAGTATTTTCCGATTTCATAATCACCGCAATCACCGCTCTTGTGCCTGCAACATTTCTTTGAGCGTCTCGATTTGTTTCAAGTGTCTCTCGGCATGGTCGGCGTAGCGTTTGACAAGTGCGGCAAGTGTGAGTTTTCCTGCCTCGTCGTGAATGCCATATTTCTCGAACGCTTCATCGGGCAGCGATTTGAGCAGCACTGTTGTGCGCCTGCGAAGGTATTTGAAGAATTGCAACGCTTCGACATCATCTTGCGTGTTGTAGAGAAATCGCTCGGCAAGCAGGTCTTGATTGTAGCCCGAGAGCGTCGGCGGCTTTTCGGGGGATGACCCCACGACCAAGTTCATTCGCGCCACACCGACGATGTCGGAATCGGCTAAGTGGCAGACGATTTCTCGAATTGACCATTTTTTCGGGTTCGGCTTCCACCGCAGTTTAGACTCCGAGAGTTTTTCGAGCGCCAATTCCAATTTGGCGGGCGCTTTGGCATACCGCTCCAAGTCAGCTTTCACGCTTGTCGCTGCCACTGTTTCCGATTCGCCAAAGGGATTTTGAACTTTTGCCATTTGAGTGTCGATTAAAGTTGCGCGATAATAGATAGCATAAGTTACGCGCCATCTGTCAGTTGTTCAAGCGTGGTGCGCGTCGTTCTCAATGGGTTGGCTGGTCGCCTAAATTCTTTGCCGCAGCGGGGCGTTAGGAAACCGCTCAAGCCTTTTTTAGCTGCCGACGGAAATTCTGAAATTAAATCCAACGTCCTGTTTCGTCGACTCAAAGATGTTTCCGCCCGTTGCTTTCGGCGCAATGCGTGTAAATCGCCAAAAGAAACTCGCCGTAACGCGCGAACTAAGCGCATAGCTGACGCGCGGTTCAAACGAGATGCGTGTTGTGCCAATAGGCGCGTTGGTTCCTGCATTTGCGCCCGATACCACGATGCTTTGCGTCTCTTCGTCAGCCAGTGTAAAATTAAACGATACATCGAGCGTGTTGTCGAGTGTGGCATTTTTGAAAATCCAGAAGTCAAGCGGAATTTTCAGCCCTTGCTTTTGAAACCCAACGGAGAGATTTATCTGCGACCCGCGTGTAATGTTGAGACTGTTGTTGGCAAGCAAGAGATTGATGGTGCGCGTTGTGCCGTAGCTGGCGTTGGTCGTCATTCCAAATTTCCATTGGATATTGACGCCAACGAGCGGTGCAAGTTGTTCGTTAATCGCCGAGGTGGTAACGAGCCGCGCGGTCTCATTGGGCTGGTCGTAGCTTGAGGTAAACGTTGAGGTGTAGGCGTGTTCAAGCGCCATCGAGCTAAAGACATCTGCAAGAAAGCTGATGCGCTCCAACCCAGTCCAACTCACTCGCCAATTCGGAAGCGGAATGCGTGAGGCGCCTTGTGCGTCCAATCGGAGCAGCGAGCTCAAGATGTTCGGCAGCCTTGTTGGCTCGAAGCCGTCTTGAAATGCAGCAGCGATGCCAGCGTTGTCGGAACGCGGGTTGCCACTTGCGTCGCGCAGCGCGTCCTGAAAATTTGCCTCTGAGCGAAAGAGCGAAATAAAGCTGCGCGTTTGCGTGCCATTGAAACTCAGTTGTGTTGTCGAGCCGTCGGTGCTGCGGAACTGTCGATTTCGGCTGTCCGTCCAACTCGATTGCAGCGTAAAATCAACTCTGAAATTTTCGGCAATTGCCCACGTGGTCGAGGCGTTCAGCGTATTGGCTTGCGAGAAGATATCGGTGAAGAGCAGCCCTGCATTTGCTTCGCTCAGTAAAATGCGCTCGCCCGGATCGTCGCTAAATCCTAATTGATACGCCGCGCTCGGCGGCAATGGACGACTGCGGTCGAGCAGCAAATTGAACGGAAAGAAATTGAAGAAGCCTGTTCCGCCAAGAATGCCAGCGTTTTGTAGGTTGTTCGTAACATTGAAGCCAATCGAGATCTGGTCGAAGTTGGTAAAGACTTTCAAGACTCCGCCGATGCCTTTGAGCAGTTCCAACATTGGATTCGACTCGCCGCTTGTTTGCGTTGTATCGATAAACGAGTCAATGACCGTCGAACCGAATCGGTTGCCGCTTGGAGCGGGCTTGCCGATGTCGCGCAAGCGCAGTGTTGCTTGCAGACGAAATGTGCCGACAGTCGAGACCGAGTTGCCCAGTTGCACAATGGCGTCGGGCTGTGGATTGCGCCATGAATACTGCGCGTTGTAGCCCAGCGTCAGCCCAATCCAGTTGAGCGGGTCAATCAACTTCGGCTTCCAATCCATTGAGATATTTTGTGCGTAGGTTTGGTCGCGTCCGAGCGTGAAGCGCGAGAGGTCTTGCAAGACGCGGTTGATAATTTCGCCGTCAGACCGGTCGGCGCGCGCCAGCGTGTCAAACGCAATGAGGTTTAAGCTCGATGAGATGTTCGCCGTGTAGTTCATTGAAAACGTCTCGGTTACTTTGTAGTTAAATCCCATCGTGCGGGTTGCAAAAAATGTGCTGACGGGCGCCTGAATCGGCTGACCGCGCAGTTGAATTTGCGTGCGTTGGCGTTGTAGGTTTAGCCCAACGGTCAGCGTTTGGGGCGCGTAGTAAAACTTCAAATCCTTGTAAGCCTCCAGAATCGGCACGCCTGTCAAAAAGCGCAATGGCTCGATGAACAAATTTTGGGGAAGCGGCAAACTGTAATCGAGCGACGCCAACCACGACCAATTGCTATTGACTTCCTGAACCGGGGAGCGCGAATTGGTATTGGCTGAGCTGTAGCTAACGCCGAGCCGGTCGAGCGTGTAGCGCATCAGCCAAAAATCGGACGGCTTTGTTTTTTGAATGCGTGGAATGCTCAGCCGGTCGGTTATGTTGAGCGACTGCGCTTGTTGGCGTAGCAATTCGCCGTAAGCCCGCGCCACGTCTTGCGATGCGCCATTGGCGATCGTGTCTGCCACTGCTCGGTCAATTGCGGCCTGCAACAGAATGTCGTTTTGTCCGGGCTGGAATTTCGGCTCGGCGAGGTTCTCGCTGTGTTCGTAGGTCAATGGAATCGTCCAGCCATCTTCGGCAGGAAGAAATTTATCGAGGCGCACCGTTGCACCAATGTTCCAACTGAGCGAATTGTTTTGATTCGCCAATTGATTGAGCCGCACATCGAGTCCGTGAAAGTCCGCCGTTTGTCGTTGCACACTTGCCGTCAGCGTGGCAAGGTCAGCCAGTTTAAGCGTGGCGTTAGCTCGAACCGCCCAGCCATTTTCCTGAGCGTAGCCCGAGACGCGGAGTTCGTTGACCCAAATTTCCGCCGAATCAATCGGCACAGGAGATGGGTTGCGAATGCCGACCAAGAAAAATCGTATCGTGCCAAGCGACGGGTTTCCCTGCACCACGATTTCATGTCCGTTGGGCAAGCGCTCGACGACACGCCCCAGCGAATCGCGCCGCCGCAACTTGAACGCCGAGAGCGCCCGCAGGTCAATATCGACTTCATTTTCGGAGGGCCACAAGGCGCGCTGCGCCTGCTCGTATCTTGGGTCGTCGGGACTGGGCGGCACTTCCACTGGCGGCGACGGGACAACGGGCAAACGATACTCGTAAAAATTCTGCGACACGTCGTCGCCAAATCGAATCACGGCTTGCGTGTTGTTCGGGTCTTGCGGATTGTTCGGGTTGTAACGCACGCCTCTGCCGCCGTGTATAAATGCCCGCAGGCGGTTGTAAGGATTGAGGTTCAGGTTGCCTTGACCGATTGCAAAGTTTCGAAACGCCGAGCGAATCGAGTCCGCCGGAATTGCCCTGCCGATGAGGACGAGCGACTGCTCGTTGGCAAGAATCGTTTGGTCGACGCGCTGTCGGTCGCGCGCGCGTTGAATGCCCGGCGGGATCGCGTAAATTGCGCTGTTCTCCTCGATGTTGATGGAGGCGATGCTCGAGAGCGAATCGCTGCGCCGCCACTGCGAGCCAACGAAATCGAGCGTGGCGAACCCCAGTCGCGCTGGTTGGCGAAATCCATCGACCCAGATGCGGGCGTAAGCGATGTTTCGAAAGTCGCCAATGTTACCGACGCGCGATGTAAATGCGCTCAGCGGCACGCGAAACTGCACCCAGCCATCGTTGGTCGTTACGCCGCCGCTCACAACAAACTGACCGCGCGCGCCTCGCGGGTCGCGCAGCTCCGACGGCACAATCGGAATCGTGTAGCGATAAAAATCGTTCTGGCGGTTTGCCACTTGGTTGCCGTCCAAATCTTCGGTGTCGGGAAAAATTCTGCCGCCGACAAGCACGCCTTGCACACTGTTGCCTTCCAATCCTGCCGAGCGTTCCAAACGGCTTAAATTAGGCACGACGAAATCGTCTCCGCTTGGGTCGCTCTCAAGCTGTTGCAGCGCGGCAGAATTTGCGCCCAGAATCGCCCGTGCGCCAGCAAGATAAGCAGCAAACCGCGCGCGCTCTTCGGTGTTTGAGAGTCCGTCGAGACCGACATCTTCCGTGCCTAAGTCGCCTGTGTTGATAGCGCCGTTCACGCGCTGCACGTTGCGCAGAAAGCGTCCGTAGCCGTCTGTGCCGATGGCGAGTGGGTCATCGTTTTGTCCAAGTGCCGCCGACGTGATTGGCATACCGTCTTCGGTGTTGAGTTGTCCGTTTGGAATCACGTCTTCGCTGATGGTGCCTAAATCGATGTGGAGCGTGCCGCGTTCATTCGGCGCGAACGCCGTGCCAAGCGTGTCGTATTTGAACCAAAACTCAATGAACTCGATGTTGGCGTCTTGCAGGTTGCGCGTAAATTGTGGGAAGAAGCGCATCATGCCGCCCCAAGCGCTATCGGGCGATTGATTAGTTGCAATGCTGCGCAAGAAGTCGAGCGAAAAATTATACGCGCCACGCGCACGCGGATTGTATTCCATAAACAGCGGTCGCACATTGAGTTCTTCACGGGCAGCGCGGCGGTTCGGAAAAATGACGCGCGTTGGAGGATTGCGTGAATCGCCTTGCGGCAACCGATACCACGCCAGGTTCGCTCGAAGCCCATTGCGCAACGAATCTTGAAACAGCGACGGACTTGGTATGGACAGCGGCGCGGACGAGAGCGACCACTGTGCGCCTTCCAGCCCTAACGTGATAATTTGTTTTGAGCCTTCGAAGTCGTCGATGTAACTGACGCCTTCGGGGTCGAGCGCGGTGCGCAGTTCGCCGGGCGTGCCGGGCAGCACTTGCGCGTATTCAGCATTTAGGGACAATTCGGATTCCTCCTTCGTGCTGATGAGCGGCAGGGCGTCAATCGCCCGTGTCAGCCAGCGCAGCGGCGTCTTGAACTGCATATCGAAGCCGTAGATACGGTTGAAAATCGGCTCGTCGCCGATGCGCACTTTGTCGGCAAGCGGACGCTCGGCGTATTGCAAAAATGTGCCGCCGATTTTGAAATTCTCATTGAAGACATACTCGCCGCGCGCGCCCACAATCGTGCGTGCAGCCAGCAGCACCAAGTCGTTTTTCTCAAATTCAATTCGAAGGTTGGCGCCCGGGTCAAGCGCGTCTGCTCTTAAAATGTTCACTTGACCCGATTGATAGTCGACCGTGTAATCTGCGCCTTCGGTGAGCGGCGCGCCGCGACTTGTTACGCGCACGCTGCCTTGCACGATATTGAAACCCAATTGATATGTCGATTGCACGGTGCTTTTAAATGTGGCGCGAATCTGGTAGCGGTTCTTTGTGCCAGCGTCGCGGGCGTCAATCGGTTGACGGTCGTAAATTTCAGGATAGGCGAGCGAAGCGGTGTCGGCAAGGCGGTTCTGTGCGGCGAGTTCATCGCGTATCGCACGGTCAAACGGGCGCAGGTATGGAAAAATGAGCAAGCCGCGCTGCGCATCAATAGTGATGCCCGGAATAAAATCGAACAAGCCATCGGGCGGCGGCACGCGCGTCGGATTGAATCGGTCAATGCCCAACGCGGTTACCAACGGTCGCGGCGCAGTTGCGCTGTTCGATGTGCCGGGCAATGTTTCCAAGTCGGGCTGTCCGGGATTTTGATACACCACACGCAAGCCGAACCCATCGGGCTGAATGTTCTGCGCGCGCAAGCTGTAAATGTTTTTCATCATCAGTAGCCATGCGCCCGGCGTGGTGCTGGTTACTTGGCGCGGCTTGACGAGCTTTAAGACCAGCCGACGGTTATTGACCTTACTCGAGTCGTTCGAGAAGTCGCCAACCGTGAGCGGTGGCGCGCCCGCACCTGTGAGTTGATACGACACGGCAATCACGTCGCCTTCTGCAATGTTGGCTCGAAACGAAATGTATCCGAGCGTTTTATCCAGCACGTAATCTTGTCCCTCTTGCATCAACACAAAATCGCCGACGAAGTTAATGCTGCCTTGTGGAATCAAGCCGGAGATGTCGGTGGTGTCGACTCGAAATCGGTTGAGCAATGCTGCGCTCTCGGCAGCCGCGACATCGTAGTAGCGGTCTTGTGGCGGAGCAAAGCCCGTCTCGATTTTCTCGCGGTCAAACGGTTCATCGCCGTAGTTGAGCAGCGCAATCGCGGTGCGTCGTCCGGGAATGTTCGCCGCCGCGCCGTCAATCGCTCGCCAAACTTCCACGCGAGTAATTTGTCTGCCTTGCGGGTCGGGCTGCACAATTGTGTTGGGCTGTGTCGTTGAGAACGACCTGTCCCAACGCGAGGCGAAATAGTTACTGATGAAAAAGTGCTTTTGAAAATCATACTCCCATGCTTGCAGTTGAACGGTGGTTTCCTGCGCGCCGCTTTGCACCGACAGCACATCGGAGCGTCCGCGCTGCTGCGACGCGATAGCCGTCAGCGAAAATCCTGCCAACTGAAATTTCGTTTTCACACCGAACAGCGCCTGACTGCTTCCAATGAGCGATGTCGGCAACGCCAGCGAGACATTGCCCGCCTCAATGGATTGCACAATGTCGTCTTCGTAGCCGCGATAGGTGAGCTTTAATTGGTTTTCAAATTCAAACGGTCGCTGCGTGTTCCAGTCCGCCGAAATGGTGAGCTTATCGCCAATCATTCCGCTCAAATTCAACTGCACTTGTTGGTCGAAGTTCGGTGCGGTCTGTCGCGCTGCGCCAAGTGCGACATTGGGATTTTTATTTTCCTCCAATTGCAGCGCAGCGCGAATATCGATGTTGCCCGAGACTTGCAGGCTTACGGTCGGCGGTCCGAAGAGCGTCGAGAAAAACGAACTCTCTGCGCCCGGAATGTAAATCTGAACTTTGGTGATTTTACCGAGCATATCCGAGAGCGCGTCTTTGTTCTGCGCTTTGAATTGCTGCGCGGCAATGTCTCGGAAGTTCTGCCGCAGCGCTTCGCGCCAACGCAGGTCTCGATACGCAGCCAATTCTATCGTCGTCGGAATCTTGACATCAACGGAATCAATTTGCTCGCGTATCGTTACGGTCTCTTGCAGCGAGTCAATCACGACGCGCCGCGCAACGATGACTTTTGGGACGAAGAGCGGGTGAATCGGCTTTTCAAGCACGTTGGCGGTAAGGCTGTCGATGCGCCGATACAAGAACTGCTCGATGCGAGCCGATGAATCCGCAGGCGAATCTGCCAGAGAATCCAACGCAGTTTCATAGCGTCGTCCTCCCAGCGAATCGGCTGAAAGCTCTGACACTTTTGTTGAGTCGCGCCCTTTGAGCGTCGTGTCGTTAGGCGTTGCGTCAGTAAGCGTTTTGGGCTGCTTCGTTATGTTGCTTGTTTGCACCGTAGAATCACTTGCGGCGCGGCGCGGCGGGCGGCGTTTGACGCCAGCGCGTAGAGAGTCGGATTTTACCATGCGCTTCGGAGCAAGCGGTTCTGCCGCGCTTGTGGAATCAGGCGCAACAGGTATTGGCTCAATGTTCGGCAAGCCTTGCTGTGTTGTGTCGCGGTTCTGAACAGGCGGCGTTTTTTTAACGATAAGCGAATCATTCATCACAGCGTCGTCGTCCCGACGCGCAAATTCGCCCGACCCGCAAGCCGACAAGAGCAGCATCGAGAGCACCATCAGCGCCGCTGTTTGATGCGCGCAAGCACACTGTCGATGAAAAATTTGACGAGCGAAATTAAGCATGACGCAAAAGATACCTTTCGCCAAACGCGACTTCAACAGACGAATCTATCGCCTTGGTGCGGCAGTGATTTTTTTGTTTTAACGTACGTTGAGACTTCGGTAGTCGTGCTTCATGCAGAACGGTTGAACGGGTTTTATTGAGCAGCTTGTTCGAGCACTTATGTAGAGCCGATGCAGGCGTTTGGGTCAGCGAAGTTGTTGGTCAATGTATCCGAGTAGTTTCTTGATTTGCGCCAGTCTTGGTTTATCGGCGGCAATGACGATGGGCAATTCTTGCGCTTTTTTGAGCGACGCACGCGCCTCTTCCAAACGATTTAAATCGATGTAGAGCAAGCCAAGTTCGTAGTGATGTCGCATCGTTTTGGGCGCCAATTCAATGGCTTTTTTGAGCGCGGTTTCGGCTTCGGCGTAGCCGCCATCGGGCAAGCCTCCCATGAAAATATCTGCCATCTGCCGCTCCAGCCAGCCGACGCTCCCAAGCGAGCGATAAAACGTGCCGAGAATCGAATACGCGACGTCGTCTTTATTGTTGAGTTGCAAGGCTTTGTCGATTTCCTGTTTGACTTCGGCTGAGAGTTTGACTTTCTCGCTGCCGCCTTTGAAGAGCGCAAGATTGCCCAGTGCCGCCGCGAGCCACGTGTGTGCATCGCCGACAGATGGGTTCGCTTGAATGCTTCGCCGCGCGTAGTCCGCCGCTTTTTGATAAAAGGCTTCGCGTTCCGATTGTGCCGCCACATCGCCTGCGCAGACATACACCCGTGCCAATCGCCAGAGCGCTGCCGCATCGGTCGGCGATTTTTCAATCAGCGCTTCGTAGATAGCAATCGCCGCAGGATAGTTGAGTTTATTGAACGCCTCGTCGCCCTCGTTCACCGTTTGGTTCGGCTTGGCTGCGAGTTGAAGCAACAACAGCGTGACTCTGAGCATCATCGTTTGGTTTTTTTAGAGGAGCGATTGCCGCGTGGCGCGGTCGTTTTTCAAAATGCCCAGTGCTTTGGCATAGCGCAGAACGACGCGCTCTTGCTGCTTGCGACGCGCACGCGCTTCCAGCGCTCGACACTCGCTGCAGGTGTCATAGACGACTTTTCGCCCACCCCGCTCTTCGATAAACGCACTCTCTGGCTTCGTGCGAAAACACGACTCACATTTTTGCTTTTTCATCTTGTTTCTTTTGCTTCGTTCATCGCCCGTTTTTGCATCAAAACTCGGTAAAGATACCAGACCAGCGCGATATTTGCGGCGACGATTCCTGCCTTCACAAGCGACGGCTCATGAACGAAATGCCACACCTCGTAAGGAATAAGCCCGCCACTCGCAAACACCATAAAGACCTCTGCCCAGCGCTGGTCGAACCACACGCCGATGCCCTCTATGAACAACACGATGGAATAGACCAACGCTACAATGCCCGTCGCTCGCATTTGGTCGCCAGTTAAAAACTCCTCGATTTTTTCAATCACCCACTGCGTAATTTTTCCATGCGGCAACATCAGTTCTCTGTGCGTCCAATCAATCAACGCATCGAGCCACGCCTCACGCGCCGTGATGAACACCAGCGAGAGACCAATCAGCAGCACCACAATGCCTTTGGCGATTTTGTAAATCGCTACAAGTTTCAATCCCGACAGCCCGAACAGCACAGGCTTTTGACTCAAAGAACTGGTTGGTGCAGTGTTTATCATAGCGTTACTTTCGAAAACAGTCGAGGGTGTTATATCTTGTGCTTTTCACAATCGCTGTATGTCAAAAAGTCTGGCAAATATATCGCTTCCCGCCGAAGAAACCGCGCTTGTGTCCGCTACCGAGCAGCGCAAGCAAAGCCATGTCGAGCTGTGTCTGAACGCCGACGTCGATTTCGTTATCACCAACGGCTTCGAGCGATACCGCTACGCTCACAACGCTGCGCCCGAACTCAACTTTTCCGATATCGACCTCTCGACGACGTTTTTAGGTCGACGCATCTCTTACCCGTTTATGATTTCGTCTATGACGGGCGGCTATGCAGGCGCGACGTTCGTCAATCAATTGCTTGCCGAAGCCTGCCAAGAGCTCGGCATTCCATTTGGCGTTGGCAGTATGCGTCAGGCGTTGGAGAACACAACGCAGCGCGAGAGTTTTTCGGTTGTTCGGCGCGCTGCGCCAACCATTCAGATTTTCGCCAACATCGGCGCAGCGGAAGTGGCAGCCGGGCTTTCACCAGCACAGTACCGCTTGCTCATCGATTTAATTCAAGCCGACGGACTCATCGTTCATCTCAACCCGGCGCAAGAATTGTTTCAGCCCGAAGGCAATACGAATTTCAAAGGGCTGTTGCGCGAATTAAAAATCCTAACAACAGAGCTTAGCCTGCCCGTCATTGTCAAAGAAGTTGGGTGTGGCATTTCAGCGCCAGTTGCAGAACGCTTGCTCGAGGCAGGCGCACGGGTGATTGATGTGGCAGGCGCCGGCGGCACGAATTGGCAGAAAGTTGAAGCACTGCGTCACGAACACAAGTTCGGAAACGATGCCCGATTCAGCCCAAGCGCGCTGGCAGAACTGATGAGCTGGGGCATCCCGACGGCACAGTGCTTGGAAGATGTTTCTTCGCTGCGCACGCGCTATCCCGAGATGGAACTGATTTCTTCGGGCGGAATAACTAACGGTATTGAAATCGCCAAATCTCTTTCGCTTGGCGCGACGATTGCCGCCTCCGCCAAACCGATGATTCAAGCGCTGCTGGTCAACAACGGCGGAAAAGACGCCGTGAAGTCGCGCATTCAAACCATGATGAACGACCTTCGCGCCGCCATGTTTCTCGTGGGCGC